>Ga0209052_1000106_pt1 | contig 37877 bp, 30 predicted proteins | sample WorMetHEROISLAND_2_FD_187409 | JGI IMG/M metagenome (GOLD analysis project Ga0209052, IMG submission 187409) | Marine gutless worms symbiont microbial communities from Max Planck institute for Marine Microbiology, Germany - Olavius sp. 4 HERON... | ecosystem: Host-associated > Annelida >...
AGTCCGCGTTGCATAATGGCTCCTTATCTCAAATATGGGTCAGCAACTATGAAGCAAAATTTACTGACAACTATATCAGCTTAGAGTCATAATGCACGAATTATTTTGAATAATTAGAGAAACCCTTAAATATTATGAACGATCTCAAGATATTGACATATCCGGATAAAACCCTGAGCCAGGCGACGACATCGTTGGACAATATCGACGGCAAGGTCCAGGAAATGATAGACGGCATGGCTTCCGCCATGTATACAGCCCCCGGTGTGGGGCTGGCGGCCATTCAGGTAGGCTGGGATAAAAGCGTCTTGATTTATGATATTTCTCCCCGCGATGAAAGCCGCGACCTGCATGTACTTGTCAACCCCGAGATAATCACCAGGGAGGGTCAGATTATCTCGGAAAATGAAGGATGCCTCAGTGTGCCTGAGTTTAGAGCGGATGTGAAACGCTCGGAATTTGTCACGGTCGAGGGTCATGACCGGGACGGCAATCCGGTCCGCTTGGATGCCGAAGGACTATTGGCGATTGTGTTGCAGCATGAAATCGACCACCTGAACGGCACCCTTTTTATCGAACGGATAAGCTCTCTGAAAAGACAAATGTATAAACGCCGCATGAAAAAGAAGTTGAGCGGAAGATAACCGTTCTTTGTGATTAACCCGTGGTTACAGGATAGTGACTAAATGAAAAAGGCATACAAAATCATCTTCATGGGTACCCCGCCATTTGCAGTGCCCGCCTTTAGAGCGCTGCACGCCAGCGACCATGACATTGCCATGGTCGTCACCCAGCCGGACCGCCCCAAGGGCCGGGGACGCAAGGTATCGGCTCCGGCGATCAAGACGGCAGCCCAGGAACTGGGCTATCGCGTAATTCAGCCGGCATCGATCAAAACAAAGGACTTTAACGATACCATTGCACAGCACAGGCCGCATTTTCTCGTTGTGATCGCTTACGGCAGGATCCTGCCGGAGGATCTGATTGCATTGCCTCGTTACGGCACCATCAACGTTCATGCGTCCCTGCTTCCCAAATATCGCGGTCCCGCTCCGATCCAGTGGTCGGTAATCAACGGCGAAAAAGAAACCGGTGTGTGCACACAGTTGATGGAGAAGGAACTGGATACCGGCGATCTCCTGCTCAGCGCCCGTGAACCCATAAACCCGGATGATACGGCCGGCGACCTGCACGACCGGTTGGCTGAGAAAGGCGCAACGGTTCTTATCGACACATTAAAAGGGCTGGCAGCCAAAACAATCCAACCTGTCAGCCAGGATCACAGCCTCGCGACCTATGCACCCATGCTCACCAAAGATGACGGTCTGATAAACTGGAACCAACCTGCCGAATCTCTGGAGTGCTTTATCCGGGGTGTCACCCCATGGCCGGGTGCATATACTTTCCTCGAAGGAAAACGTCTGAAAATTTTTCGATCACAGCCGGTTGGGACCGAAACTTCTGATCCGCCCGGCACGATTCTAAAGGGGTTCCCCGATGAATTGCGGATTGCCACCGCACGGGGAGCACTCATGATTAAAGAAATTCAAAGTGCCTCGGGGAAACGACTGCCAATCAAGGATTTTTTACGAGGGCATCCGATACTCCCGGGTTCGGTTCTTGGTTAATTCCCATCCTTATCAGGGCAAGTCCTCTTTTGTATGCTGGATATTATGCTAGAGCGTGAAATCCAAAAGCCAAAATCCAAGCACCAGAAGCATCGGATGACAAATAAAGCACGATTTTCAATACTCAATGACCAAGAATTCTCCGCAATTCCAACCTATCCCTCACAAAGCGCCCTTCTCAAGCATACTTGTCATTTTGTGCGACCACTGCCGGTAATTCTGGAGTTAAGGCCCAAAAGCGGACCCAAAGTCAATCAACAGATTTACTATTCTCTAACTGATCGGGGGATGGTTGCTCACACTTTCAATTACGCCCTAACGCCGCAAAACCCATATTTATCATGCCTATAAATGCTCGTAAAGTTGCCTTTGACATCTTGAACACCCTGGATCGGAGACGCGACACCCTGGATAATATTATGGACGCGGTGCTGGCAGGCGAACCCGGTATGTCGAAACGGGACCGGGCTTTTGCTCAAGCGCTTGTTTTCGGAGTGATGCGCTGGCGAGGTCGACTGGATTTTGTCATCCGGGAATTTTCGCGCACCCGCTTTGACAAGATCGATCCAGGGGTGTTGAACATCCTGCGGATGGCTCTGTTTCAGATTCTCTATATGGACCGGGTCCCGGACTCTGCAGCGGTCAACACAGCGGTTGCATTAGCCAAGACAGCCGCTGCTCCCTGGGTGGCCCGATTTGTCAACGCCGTGCTGCGAAAGGCTGCACGTGAATATCGAAATCTTTCCTTCCCGGAGGTCAAAGGAAATGCCATCGCCGCCATAGCAACCAACAAGTCTTTTCCCAAATGGATCGTTCGCCGCTGGGCCAAACGCTACGGGTTGGAAGCTGCGACCGGACTGTGCGACGCATTGAACGTCATTCCCGCGATCACTGTCCGCACCAACAGACTGAAGACATCGCGGCAGGATCTGGCCGAATCCCTTGCAGGCGTGGCCAGGCAAATCAAGCCAACCCTCTGTTCACCGGACGGCGTTAGCTTTGTGAATCCGTCGACGTCTATTCCCGAACTGACTTCCTTTAAAGCCGGTTGGTTTCAGGTTCAGGATGAAGCAGCCCAGTTGGTATCTTTGCTGTTAGATCCGCAGCCCGGTGAAAATGTTCTGGATGCTTGTGCCGGATTGGGCGGCAAAACCGGTCATATCGCTCAACTCATGAAGAATAAGGGTTCCATCGTAGCCATAGATGTCAAGGAGGACAAACTCCTGCTGCTCGAATCCGAGATGCAGCGTCTGGGCATAACCATCGTCGAAACCGTTTGCCGGGACCTGGAAGATGAAGACCGTCGGCCTAAATTAAAACCGTTCGATCGGCTCTTATTGGATGCGCCCTGTTCAGGGTTGGGGGTTATGCGGCGTAATCCTGATATCAAGTGGCGTGCGACCGGGAACGATCTGGCACTTCTCCAAGGCAGACAGTTAGGGCTATTGAAAAATCTTGCCCGGCTGGTCAAACCATCCGGGGTCCTTGTCTATGCCGTCTGCAGCCCCGAACCCGAAGAGAACGAAGACGTCGTCAATGAATTTTTGAAAAAAAGCGCCGAATTTGTTATAGATAAAGAGATTCAGGGGCTTCCTGACAGAATGCTTTCCATCCAGGCCGCTGATGGCTGGTTCAAGACATTTCCGCATTTCAGCTATATGGACGGATTTTCATTCATTCGACTCAAAAGAAATCAATGATTGTAAAACTCTTAAAAATTACGGCGCTATGCGCCGCTTTTTTCGTGATCGTCGGCATCAGTGCCTATTTAACGCTAACGTTTATTATCAAAAGCGAGGACACGGTCATCGTACCCAATCTTGTGGGCAAGGATGTCGTCGCGGCGTTGGAGCTGTTAACGGACCTGCAGTTGAATACCAAGGTCAGCGGGTCCGAGTACAGTCAGCAGTATCCGAAAAATCATGTCACGTTTCAGGAACCGGAAGCCGGCTCCGAAATAAAAAAAGACCGCGACGTCAGAATCATGATTTCAAAGGGTAACCGCAACATCTTGATGCCTAATTTAGTGGCGCTGTCCGAACGACAGGCCCGCATCATAATGGAAGAAAACGGCTTGTCCCGGGGGCTCCTGTCCCGGGCTTCCAACCCGAATATGGCCCCAGAGCATATTATGGCCCAGGCGCCGGCAGCCGGCGCTTTGATCACCCGGGGGGCCGAAGTCAACCTTCTCGTGAGCACGGGGCCCAGGCCCGTCGGGCTGATGATGCCTGACCTGGCCGGACTTTCCGTGGAGAAAGCCGTGCTCAGGATCGAAGGCGCCAGCCTGAACGTTGGAGATATACGATCAGAATTCAGCAGACAAAAACCGCTCAACGTTGTCATCGATCAGGAGCCGCTTGCCGGTTCCCGGGTAGCTGCAAAGGCCCCCATTGACCTGGTCATCAATCGCCCCCCGGGCAAACCGGCAACGGCCAATCTTTATCGATCGTTATACGGCAGCCTGCTGCAGTATGATTTAAAGCCCGGTTATTTAAAGAAAAGGGTGAAAGTCGAGTTAGAGAACGAAAACAGCTCAACCGCAATCTACGACGACTATGTAAAGCCCGGCAAACAGCTGTGGATATTGATTCCTCGAAATCGGGATGCAACCGTCCATATTTACGAAGATGACGTCCTGGTCAAGACCCGCGTGTATGAGGCGTGGTAGGTCGGGTTGCGGGTTAGTGGGCTCAGGGCATAGTTCACACAGCCGATCGATTTGATTTTGGAATGCCTGCCCTCCGTTCTCTGGCCGCTGTCGTCAGTTGGCTGTTGTCTGTCATCTGATATCTGTCTTCTGACATCTGTCTGCCGGTGATGGGGTGCGGGTTGTGCGTTGCGGGGTACGGGGTGCGGGGGTTGACAGTTTAAGGCTGGGAGCCCGGAGGCTGGAGCCTGGCCTCTGGCAGTTGGTCGCTGCTTTCAGGCTGTTTTTCTGAAGATCGCAGTTGCCGGGAACGAGGAGCAAGTGACCAGAGACAGGGCGCAAAAAGACAGCATAAACTGCTAGGAACTAATTTTTCACAAGATTCGGAGGTGTTATGACGGTAATTGCCCCATCGATTTTGTCGGCCGATTTTGCCAGACTGGGAGAGGAGATCAAAGCTGTGGAGGCGGCCGGCGCTGATTGGATCCACGCCGACGTTATGGATGGCCACTTTGTCCCCAACATAACCATCGGCCCGCTGATTGTCGATGCAGTGCGGTCTGTAACCGCCCTGCCGATCGATGTCCATTTGATGATTGAAAACCCCGACACATACATCCCGGCCTTTGCCGACGCCGGGGCTTCCTGGATCTCGGTTCAAGTCGAAGCCAGTACGCATTTAAACCGTTCGATTCACTTAATCCGCGAGTGCGGCGCCAAGGCGGGTGTCGTCTTGAATCCTTCAACACCGATCCAGGCCCTGGAATGGATAATTGAAGATGTCGATTATGTGCTGATCATGAGTGTGAATCCCGGCTTTGGCGGCCAGGCTTTTATTCCCAACAGCATCGACAAAATCATCGCGCTGCGCCAAATGATTCAGAGCAGGAATTTAACCACGCTCATCCAGGTTGACGGCGGCGTCAACGAAAAAACCATCGCCGATATTGCGGCGGCCGGCGTGGATATATTCGTTGCGGGGTCTGCGATTTTCGGAAGTGCCGACTATCTGAAAACCATCAATAATTTCCGGGAGAAGATCGGCGGGTGAGCAAAAGCACCAAAATATTCCTAGCCTCAGCCCTAATTGCCCTCCTGGCGGTCATCGGATCCGGAAAATTCTTGATGCAGTCAAAATTCATGACAGACGGGCAAAAACGCGACCGCATATTAAAAATGTACACGGGCTACAAAAAGGAGTTCCCTGGGGTTCAGGATGTCAGCCCCCGCGAGGCCATGCATCTTTTTGAGACCGGCAAGGTGATATTTATTGACGTTCGCGAACCCGACGAGCAAAGCGTGTCCCGACTGCCGGGAGCGGTTTCCGCTGATCTTTTCCTGGATAATCTTGAAAAATATGGCGACTATATCAAAATCGGTTACTGTACGATCAGCTACCGCAGCGGCGTGTTTGCTCAAGAGCTGCAGCACAAAGGAATTCCCATCTATAATCTGCAAGGCGGACTGTTGGCCTGGACGCATGCCGGCGGCGAGGTACATAATAAAGGCCAAGAGACCGACCGCATCCATGTATACAGCCAGGAATGGAATTTGGGGCCTAAGCGTTTTGAGGCAGTTTGGTGATATTTTGAGAAAAGAATCCATTCAATTAGATTCACACAATCGCTGAGAAATGCAGGTCGTGTCAATCGACAGAATCACTTTATCGCGCATCACGGTTGCCGGGGTAGTAGATATCGTAATACCGTCGATAGATACTGTCTGTTGGTCTAAATCTTCTTTCGATCAGATATCGCGGAAACAAACGAAAAACCGTCATCAAATTGTATGAGAATTGATTGTCCTGCCAGCGTCTTCCGGAAACCACGATTCCATCCCTCAGAAAAACGAGTCTGCCGGTCTCTTTAAGTTTCAAAGAAAGCTCGACATCCTCCATCAACATTATTTCAGGAAACCCTCCAATGGTCTCGAGGGCTTCTTTTCGAAAGAATTGGGCCTGGTCTCCAAAAGAAATTCCGGTTAAGCGGGCTCGCAGGTTGTTCAGACAGGCGACCAGCCGGGTCCGCGGCTTCTTATGCTTGAATTGCATCCCAACAGCGCCCCCCACGGCATGGGGGGTTTTTTCCAGGGTTTCAATTATTTTTTCAAATAGGCCTTTTTTAGCTTCGCAGTCTGCGTGCATGACAACGATGACATCGGCCGAAGTAGCGGCTATGCCATCTTTGATTTGAAGTCCCCTGCCCTTTGAGCTCTCGACGACAATAGCGCCTGCCTGCTTGGCTATTTCACGGGTTTGATCTGTAGATCCGCCGTCGGCCACAACGATGTCATTGAGGCCGGTACGGTTTTGCAACGACCGCAGACATTGCCCCAGAAGGTCGGCTTCATTAAGCGTGGGGACAACCACGGATACACTGCCGGGACTACGCAAGTTCGGTCCCCTCAAACACAGCCCGTCCCTAAAAAGCGCAAAAACAAGAAGACCGTAAAAAGGGAGGTATTCAAAAAGCTTCAACCAGTGAATCTCCTGGAAACGCCCTGTTTGGAGTTCGATGGCGGCAACCGGAAAAGTAAACAACACCGCGGCCTGCAGGTAAAGCCAGGCCCGGGATGGAAAAAAGGACAAAAACGGAACTATTAAAACCAGGTACCAGGGATGCAGGGTCGGCAAAAACAGCAGCAGGCAGCCGATGGCCATATAGACGCTGCGCAATTTGTCCTGAACAACAATATATATCCAGGCTAAGCAGGTCACCAACAGAGCGGCGGTTATGAGCAGGTGCAGGTCTCCGAAAAGCAACCGGATGATTAAGCTGAGCGAATCGTTGTAGCTGAAATTGGCTGCAAATATTCCCAGGGATGAAAAAATTTCGGTGCCTGCACCTATGAAAGGCAGGTACAAAACCATCGGGATTAATACAGCCAGGCTCTTTTTGCGGTTTTCCGCGTCTAATAGATACGGTAGCGCTATCAACGCAAAATATTTCGTTATTACCGCCACCCCCAGGATGAAAAATCCTATGACATGGTATTTTTTGCAGATGATTAAATACAACGCCAGGCACAGGAAAAACACCTGGACGACATCCAAATGCCCTTCTCCGGCTGTAAAAACAAGAACCAGCGGATTGGCGGCATAAAGAATCAGCCGGGACGGCGAAAAACCCAGGCGATTTAGCATCAGCGCCAGCACGACCATCACGCCGATGTCGAAGCCGGTCATCATGACTTTAAAGAAAAAGGGACTCGGCATGACGCTTGCCAGCATTCGGAACAATAACAGGCTGAACGGCGGATAGGCGGCCGAAATTTCCGGATGATTGACCTGCTGCCAGATGGCCAGAATATCGCCCCGAACCAGATCAGTGAAAACAGGACTTGTCGGAGCGTAAAGATAGGGATTAAAATCCTGGGTCTGAACGTAGCCTTCCCATACGTATCGGAATACATCCCCACCGACCGGATACGGCAAAAACACCAACCGCGCGGCAACACCCACAAAAAAGATGGTCGTCAGGGCTATGCGGGAATCGAGCTCGGCCGGAAAACACCGCACCATAAGGATCATCAGGATATGCCCCAGGCCAAAGAGCACGGAAAACAGCAAGGGATACTTTCCCAGGGGCGCGATGGCGACCATGGCCGCAATGTCGACAAACCAGACGATCCCCAATAAAATGAAACGGTGTACCTGCATAAATCCTCGGCGATAGTCACTTGTACCCGAACGAAACGAAACTGTATCGATAATGTAAGTCCATTTCCGGGAATCTAGAAATTCAATCAGAGCGCTTTTCAAAAGAATGTTCCAATAGCGGTAGTTTTTTGGATCTTGTCAGGTTTGTTGATAGCATCCACTATGGCCTGATCCAAGCGCTCTAATATTCTTTGCGTAAATGTTTAGATTTTTCTGAATAAAAAAATATAGCGGTTGTCACGTTCAAAACAGTTAATGCCTGTAAGACGTTATATTTACTTCTGTTAGCACATTCGGCAAACGGATCATAATTTTGACAACCGGTATAGATATTGAAATATCATTGCATTCTTGTCAATCAATAGACAAAAAAAGCAGGCGATTTTCAATGCCTGCTTTTCTAACCCTCTGATTTTTAATTAATTGTTTTTCTCGTAGAGCTGCTCCTTGTCCATTAAAGCCCGACGGGCCTATCGGATGGTTCCAATTCCCCTACGCCACGCGCACGGCGTGACGGCTATCGATATTTTAGTATCGGCCATTGATTTTCCAAAGCCGCATTCTTTAACGGTTCCGTGGGTTCTACCACACAAGGTTGGCCGACCAACTCCAGCAGCGGCAAATCCGACTGATGGTTGCCATAGGCGTATGAGGCTGACAAATCGATTCGGGCCTCAGCGGCCAATTTTTGGGCCAATTCACGCTTGGTGCTGTCGAGGCACAATGGACCTTCGGCCTTTCCGGTGAGCAGGCCGTCAGGCCCTATTTCGAGGTCCGTACAGAGCAGGTGATCGAAACCCAGGTCCGCTGCAACCGGCTCAAGCATATAACGAACAGATCCCGAAATCAGCACCAACACGTGGCCCAGGCGGTGGTGGTGGTCCACCCGTTTCAATATTTTGGGCGCCAGGCGTGGCTTCAACTGTTCGTGATAGAAGGCGGCAGCACCCTGTTCAAATTCATCTAGTCGCTTTCCGCGGTAAAATTTGATCATGATCGCGGCGATTCTTTCGTCCGACATCCAATGGCGCTTGTAAAAAAAGTTGGCCGCCATGACTTTTGATAGAAACCAAAAAGACACCAGACGTCGCTCCCAAAGGTATTTAAACCCCAGGCGGCTGCTCTCCGTCTCCAGCAGGGTTTCGTCGAAATCGAAAAATGCACCGATTTCCGACAACTTATTGCAAGCAACCATATACTTAAGAAAAGTCCAGCCTGCCGTGTAAAAATGGCTACCAGCCAAACCGTTGGATGGTGATTATCTTCGATATGGCAATTAGTATCTCTAAAAGAACCCCATCATCTGAGATAGAGTAATTCTATCTGTATACTGATTGCGGCTAAGCGAGACTACTCTATTGACTGTTCAAAATATAGACGCAGTATCCCTGTCGGTCCGTTTCCAGAAATACTAAACTATTCACAATATAAGCCGGCCTCTTATCATTGCGACGATAGTCCTGCATCGGAAAAATATGGCTATTAAATTAGCCGGTTACAATACCTGTTGTTTTATTACGTATCTCCTCACCGGCGAGCAGAGAAACAGGCAGCCAGAAAATAATCCACCCAAGAGACGGTTTGTGGAGGAGATGGACTGAGTCAACGGTCATACATATAAAGAAAAAAACAAAAAAACACATATAAATCCAGTTTCCGGATACAGTGAATATTTCATAACTACGCTTAAAAGTGGTGAAGCACAAAATTCCCAGCAGACAGCCGCCGATAATACCGCTTTTAAGTGTTACCAAAAGAAACAAATTATGGGGGCTCAAAGCGCTGTTTCCGACCAGAATGTTCGTGTCAGTAAAATACCCCTCGCCTATGAGGGGAGCCTTTAATATCCTGTCCACGGCTCCGATCCAGCGATATTTGCGAAGTCCGATACCAAAGGAAACTAATCGACGATAACCGGTTTCGCCGAATTCGATAAAGAGTAAAAAACCAATACAAAGGATAGTGATAATAAGGATTTCTTTCCAACGCTTTTCAAACGCAAACCCGAATATCAAACAAACAGTGAAAGCCAATGTCGGCCCCCGGCTTTGTGTCAGCAAAAGGAAAACAAATAACAGGAGCGATGAGGTCCAATAAAATATCTTGAGCCGGCTTGCTTTTGTTGAAACGGCGGAATGAAAGCTCAAAATCCCAATAAATCCAAAGAACATAGCTGCTGAATTGGTATTGAACGTATAAGTGAATGGGCCAGCAAGTCGTTCAGTGGGAAACCTGTGTGAGGAATAAAACATGACAAAGAAAATTACTGCAGAAACAACACCAATAAAACAAAGCCAAAATGTAATTTTATCGAAGAACTGATTTGAATTATGCGTAATCGATAACGTCACCAAGATGAAACCTATCAGCATAAGATAGTGGCGAATTATATCATATATCTCTTCACCGGAAACAGGAGCATCCGTCCATAACGTACTAATCAAAAAATATGACAAAAAAAGAATGCTTAATTTAAATAAATTACTCCTGCGGCAGTTTAAAAGTTTACTTAAATCAATTGTAATTAGAAAGGGAAGCAAGACGAAGAGATAATAGAAATTTCGGTGCAAATTGGTACTGGGTGATATGTAAAATCCAGCTAAAAAGATTGTATAGGTATAGATCAGTAAACGTGATTTTTCAATTGTTTGGCGAATGCCCGATAGAAGATTAGAAACCATCTATTCGAATTTGCCTTTAGATTATTCCGTTATTCGAACAACATACATTTTGTTTGCAGGCCTGGCTTCATGATGATAGTAGCTGTGCTTGATATAAATCAATAAAGAATTCCATTCCAGAATTCCAGGACGTCTCTTTTTTGTATATCAGGCGAGAAATTATCCTTGATAAATTTTGATGCTCTGACCGCCTTGCTATGCAACAATAGAGGATCGTTTTTAAACAATCCAAGAACATGCTCTACCCGTTTTGATACTTCTATAATCTTGCCTGTCTCCACTGGGAAACAAAATTCATTTCGAAAAAATTCCTGTCCTCCCATTCCTGAATATCCAACAACAATACAACCACATGCCATGGCTTCGGCAGCAGGAAATCCGAAGCCTTCTTGATAGACCAAATTGATGAAAATCAGCGATTCTCTGAATATTTCTGCTACCTGATTATGAGATTTGTTTTCTATCGGCTTTAATTTCCATCCTTGGAGGACTTTTCGGTGTTGCAAAATGTTAACCAACTGAATGTGTTCATCTTGATTCTTCCCAGGCAAAAAACAAATTTTCTTTTCCTTATTAGCCTCATAATAAAAAACCTCTGGATTGATCGAATTATGAACACGAAAAATCCTTATATCTGGGAAAACGTAACTCAGATACTGCTTACTATCCTCTGAAACCACCATTACGGCAATCACATCTTCAGCTTTATAGATTGTTTGATCGCCGGTATTGAAAAGTGAATGCCCCTTAAAGGTTAAGTAACACCCTTGGTTGAAAATGACTTTTTTACATGGACTCTTATACACATCTCTGAAAATTCTCGCTTTCTTTGATTTTCTATTGTTTTCGAATAAATATTGAGCATAAATTTCAGGAATTACAATATAGTCATTTTTATGAAATCGCGTTTTCTGAAGATAGGCAACATCGGCGGAATTCTCAAACCAATTTATCCTAAATCCTTTTTTACTATGTAAAACGCTGGCGGCAACACCTGCATTGTTTAATATATCGACATGTTCGTATATAACCCTAATACCACCCTGCGGGGTCTTTGAGTCTGGGCACAGATAGTATATTTTCTGAGTTGATTTCACAACAGAACACTCAAGCTCAGTTCTTACAATTGGGTTTGAGAAGTGAGTTTTTGATCTCCATAAAATAAACTCATCGGTTACAACTCAATTGAATTTTTCATCTATATTAAGAATATAATAACAACTTGTGCGTGACTTTACATATTGTGCAAGAACAAAATCATTTGCCTTTCAATCCCAAAACAGTTCTCACAGTTTTTGTAAGAATGTGTAAATCCATCAGCAATGACATTTTTTCTATATAAAAGAGTTCATACTGAAGGGCTTCAAGTCCATACGGAACTGCATAGCATCCATGCACTTGAGCCCATCCCGTCAGGCCCGGTTTAACGTTGTACCTTAACTCGTAAAACGGAATTTTCTTTGAAAATGAATTAGCGAAAAATTCTCTTATTGGCCGTGGTCCGACAAAGCTAAGTTCTCCCTTCAAAATATTAATCAATTGCGGAAGCTCGTCTATTCTTGTTTTTCTTAGAATTTTTCCGATTCTTGTCACTCTTTCATCATTCTCCTTTGAATGTATGGGGTGTTTATTTTTTTCCGCGTCCTTTACCATAGTTCTGAATTTGTAGCAGTTGAAAGGAGTTCTGTCCATTCCTAAGCGTTCCTGCTTATATATAACAGATCCTTTTGAATCGATCTTGATACAGACAGCAGCTAATATTATTAGGGGTAGCGTTAAGGTGCCAATTATCAATGCAATAGCCACATCGATGAATCTTTTGAGTTTCAAGTACCTTCGTTTTGGTGCGCCCTGGAAACCGGGGTTACTCATAAACCACCGCCCATCAATGTAACTCAATGGGACCTTTCCGGTGCTGTTTTTGTATAGCTCCGTCAAATCCTCCACCCTTTTTCTATACTTAAACCTGAAGTCGATAATTTGACGGATCTCATCATTAGTTAACGCAAAACCAGTATCAACCGCAAGCGCTTGAACCATATTTCGGCTTAAAAGTTCATTAACATTTGGTGCGACATTCATGCTATTTTCGTTAAGCCACAAACATTCTTTTTCAATACTGTCAACAATACAAACCTGACGGATTTCAAATTCGGTATGTGGATCATTGTTGATTTCTTCGATGAATGATGAAACAATATCGCCTCGCCCGATCAATGCCAAGGTCGTGCGATAATTTCGGCTTTTTACAATTTCTAAAAGTATAAATCTCCAAGCATACAACAGAAAAGATAATACCGTTAAATGCAATAAAATTATTGTTCTTCCAACTAGGTATTTTGGTACAAAAAACAATATTGCAGTAGCAATTACACCTCCTACTATCGTGCCCCATGATATATAAAAAAATTTTCTTAATCCCCTTACCTCTTGATTTGGCGAATATAATCCTAATGCGTATAAAACAATAGGATGTACGAGTATAAAGATCAGGTTTACTGTGTGGAGTCTTTGCCAAGCGAGTTGTGGTGCAAAGTATCCATGTAAGATAAATACTCGAATGTTCGATGCTATGAACAAAGAAAAAACGATCAATATTAAATCACCCAAAAGTAACTTATATTGAATTTTCTTTTTAATAGAAAAAAAATATTTTTTCAATTTTATTTCCTAAATTATTTTCTTATGAAATCCTGGTTTAAGCTATAGAATGGATCTCCAGTACTCAAGAACATCTCTCAAAGTACTCTTTAAATTCTTCTTTGGGTTCCACCCCGTTAAATTCTTGAGTTTGTCATAACTGTATCTTATGCGAGTAATATCGACTTTCCTGTTTTTTCTTGAGTCAATCAATATTTCAGGCTTAACATCAGTAAGGTCCAAAAAACAGTTTAAGATATCTCTAACAGCAACAGATTTTCCGGAGCAAACGTTGAATATTTCGCCAAAGCGATTAGAGTTTATTACTTTCCAGTAGGCATCAACCGCATCTCTGACATCAATAAAATCACGTTGAGGGTCAAGATTTCCAACTTTTAATATATTTTTGTTCTGATTTTTTTCAATTTCAACTATTTGCCTTGCAATTGCTGAGCAAACAAAAGCGCTTGATTGTCCAGGGCCGACAAGATTTGAAGTTCGTACCCCCGATATATTTAGCCCATAGTTGCAGTAATACTGATAGCCCAGTAGTTCTTGTGAAACCTTGCTGTTACCATAAATATTAATTGGTTTCAGTGACGCCTTTTCATCGATACACAACTCGCTCTTATTGCCAACACCATATTGAGCGACTGATCCGATCACCAATATTTTCACTGACTTTAGGGCCCTATCTTTTACAGCGTCGAACAAATTGACAGTTCCCAATACATTAGTGTTGAATATTTCTTCTGGATTTCCATGAATACAAGCCGCCAGGTGAATAATATATTCAGGATCGACTTCATTAAATAGGTCTTTTACTTCATCAGGTCTTGTGAGATCAACTCGTATTATTTTAGTATCATTAATGTAACTATCTTGATTTCTGGAAGTTCCGACTATATGAAAGTTCTCAATATGGTTTGATAAATATTCTATAATATGCGTTCCTGTAAAACCTGTAATTCCTGTTATAAGAACACCTTTCATATAAATATATCCTTATTATCTTCAAATTCATCCAGAGCAAGCTGGTAGTCTTCCGGCGTTCCTATGTCACGCCAGTATCCTTCAAAATTAAAGGCACTTACCCTCTCTTTATTCTTTATAAGTCGTTTGATTAAATCAGGAAAATCGAGATTCTCTCCTTTCTCGATATACCTTATCACTGATGAATTGAAGGAATAGATCCCCATGCTGATTTTGTATGAGTAATGGGGCTTTTCTATATAGTCTTTTATTTCTGTTCCGTTGCCCAATTCTAAAACACCGAGATTTATATTCAGTTCTTTGTTGCAGGTCGCCACCGTTGCAATGGAGTTTGTAGACAAGTGAAAGTTCATAAGTGCCGAATAGTCTAAAGTCGTTAGAATGTCTCCGTTCATGACGATAAAATTATCACTTAAATCATTGACAAGTGCAATTGGACCGGCTGTCCCAAGAGGACGGTCCTCTTTTGAATAGGTAATTTGAGTGTCCCACTTTTTTCCGTCTCCAAAATAAGCCTGCACAAGCTGATTTAAGTAGCCTACAGCAAATGTAATTCTTTGTATGCCGAACTTTCTGAGTTGCATTACTATAATCTCAAGAATGGGATACTCCCCCACAGGCATCAAAGGTTTCGGCAACACAGTCGAATACGGTCTTAAACGTGATCCTTTTCCTCCGGCAAGAATTATGGCATGGCTAACAGAGTTTAGCATAAGATCTCCCAAAATCAGTTTGTTAAACATTGTACATGTCAATTTTGTAATTATTCAAATTATTTTCGATATAATCCAGAGTTCGCGCCAGTCCATCATTTAACGAAGTCAGAGGTTCCCAGTCAATTATATTTTTTGCTTTAGAGTTGTTGCATATCAGCGCCATTACCTCACTATTTTTTGGTCTGGTTCTTGCTCTTTCTGAAACTATTTTAATGCTAATTCCAGCTACTTTTGATATAAGCATGGCAAGTTCGCCAATACTTATACCTTTCCCGAATCCAATATTTATTGTTTCACTAACAGCTTTTGCATCAATTGCTATTTTCAAAAATCCTCTCACGGTATCCTTGACAAATGTTAGATCCCTGACAGGTGATAAGGATCCCAAAGATATTTCCCTCTTTCCGGACAAAACCTGACTGGCAACAGTTGGAATGACAGCTCTAGCAGACTGCCTTGGTCCATAGGTATTAAAAGGCCTAATAATGGTTACAGGAAGGCTAAAAGATTTTCCATAGCTCTCAGCTAACATATCGGCTGCGATCTTAGTAGCAGAATAAGGAGACTGTCCCTGGAGGGGATGTTTTTCGTCTATCGGGGTGTAGAGTGCCGATCCGTATGTTTCCGACGTGGAAGTCTGGACTACTTTTTCTACGCCTGCTTTCAAAGAGGCTTCCAAAATATTTAGTGTTCCTTTTACATTTGTATCAACATAGCTTTCCGGGCTAACATACGAGTACGGTATTCCTATCAGGGCTGCCAAATGAAAAACCACATCGCATCCCTTCACAGCTTTTTCGACTAAAAATGGATCCCGTACATCCCCTACAATTACCTCTATTGAATTTTTGGTTTGCGCTGATAAAAACTCAAGGCAACCCCAATCATTTCGAGAATTATATTTAATCAGTGCCGAAACATTTGCACCGGCGTTTAGAGCCTCCTCCACAAGATGGCTACCGATAAAACCGCCGGCACCGGTAATCAAAACTTTCTTTCCTCTCAGCATATTCCTTTCTCCAGCCAATACTATCTGGTATTCATTTGTCATGCCTAAAATCAGCTTCAGATCGCCAGTAATTTGACATAAACATCATAAAGTTTCCTGCTCATAGTTTGTGGCGTCCATTCTGGATCGAGGCGTCCCGCTTTTTCAAAATTTCTTAACCGAAAATCATCTAATTTATCAATTAGCATGCGTAATCGCTCAGCCATCGCCTTCCAATCGCCAATCGGTACAATGAAACCGCTTTCTCCTTCTTTAACTAGCTCCTTTGCGCCATCGACTTCAAATGTCACCACAGGAAGTCCTAAAAGAGCCATCTGCGCGAGTACTTGAGGCAACCCTTCTCCAAAAGAAGTAAAAATGCCTGCGTCCCATGAAACCATTAATGATTCAAGATCCTCTCTGTAACCTAGTACATGTATAGAATCGCTAAGGCCCTTTTTCTCGATCTCGTGCAGAATATCTCTACGTAGCGGTCCACGCCCAACAAAAAAAACCTTTACCTGCGAATGAGTTTTTCGCAAATCATCGATCACCTCTAAGGCTTGTAAATGCCCCTTCCCATGAATAAACCTTGAAACCAAGCCTATAGCGAAGTGATTTTTCTGAAGCCCCAGCTCAGTTCGCTTTTTTTCTCTAATTGCCTCCCTCTTTCGGTAAATCTCGACGAACGGTTGAAAATCCATGGCGGAGTATACAATTTTATAATTAGAGCCAATCATTATTTTAGCCTTTTCATATCTATTGAAAATATCCCGGCCGACAAATATATAATAAGCAGTAAGTTTAGATAAAAAAAGTTCGATAAGTCTGTTTACAATCCGAATAACTGGATGGTAAACATCGTTAAAGGTACAACCATATATGTGATGAACAATTATCTTAATCCCGGAAAGTCTCCCGATCACACGCCCAATTACCCCTGCTTTTGCATAATTTGTGTGTAACAGCGCAAATCGTTCAGAGCGACACACGCGCCAAAATTCCATGCATGCCTTCAAATCTCCAAGTATATTAAGTGACCTTCGGAAAGTAGGCAAACAAATCCAGGCAATTCCCTTTACCTTCAGCTTTGCAACCGTTTCTTGATCGATGTCCGGCCCAGTCACAAGGTATGTCTTAACCGGCATGCTACTTAAATGAGTCAAAAATACCCTTAAGCTCGCCGTACCTCCTCCGCCCCTTAAAAATGTATGCGCCAAAATACAAATTTTAGGGTAGGAAAAGAAGCCGTTTCCGTGCCGTCCCATTTGCCCGTGTTCACTGGAAGCCATTGTGTACTGTGTTTCACCGCATTTGTGCAAAATTACCTGGCTACTGTCGCTCTTAAAAGCATTCTCATTCTTGAAGGCAAAAAACGATATACCATCAAGAATGGCAGCAGTAGAATAAGCTTTTTTCTTCCAAAGTTTTTCATTATTTGGTATTGTAGTTTAACGCTTGAAAGCACATAATCTGCCCTATTCTTCGATTCAAAAAACTGGTCCCTATGCAATCTTTTCACTATAAGTGGCATGGAAATTAAATAGAGTTTTCCGCCATTTGCTACATGTCGGCTAAACATATCCCAATCGAAAAGATTCTTACGAATATCATTATACCCACCAATTCTCAAAAGTGAATCCCTGGGTATGATTGCCGAAGAGTGTTTCATTGGATTGAAATAGCAAATCTGCTTGGTAATTTCCGACAACTTTATATCAGACCGATCGACTTGCGATAATGCGTAAAGACCAATGCGCTGACTATTTCTAATTCTTACAACCTCGCTTGTTATGGCTGCATGGCCCTTTGCCTTCTTCATGAATTCCAATTGAACAGAAAACCTATTGGGAAGAGATATATCATCAGCATCTTGGATTGCTATATATCTACCTTGTGCCTGTTTCAAAGCGAGGTTCAGCGCCTTTCCACGTCCTATCCTCCCAGATCGAACAAAACTGACTCTCGGGTCCTCAATACTCTCAATCATATCTGCAGTACGGTCAGTCGACCCGTCATCAATAATGATATATTCGAAATCACTCCAGCTCTGTCCCAAGATACTTTCAATTGCCTCAAGGACAAACTTCTCAGCGTTATAAGCCGTTGTAATAACGCTGATTATCGGCTTTTTTTTGTCGTGCGGATTCAATTTTCCCCGGTCCATTAATTTCTATCCAGCATACGCCGCATCCACAGTTCAAGAACGACAAATTGCCATATAACAGGATATGACACCAAGTCACTACAGAAGCCATTGTAAAGTTTATGGATCTCGCTGACTTTAAATAGACCGCGGTTTTTTATAGACCCTTCAGATAGGGTGTCCTCAACTATGTCTCTCAGTTCATTCTTCATCCACTGCGCCATTGGAAATTCGAAGCCGTGCTTTGCACGATTAAGCACATGTTTTGGTATTACATCTGACAGTGATTCCACTAAAAGCTTTTTTGGATATCCCCATCTCTTTTCCCAGCCCTCAGGCAGGCTGCATATAAATTCGATCAATTTATGATCAACAAATGGTACCCGAACCTCAAGGGAATGTGCCATGCTCATAACGTCAGTATCGCGCAACAAACGCCACGTCATATAAGAACTCATCTCCAGGAGACTAACCATATACCACAGATTATATTTGCCGTTGGTATTTTGCATTAATAATTGTTCGATCACGTCGTTACCTGAAGCTGAGCGCAGAGATAGAAGCATCTCCTTTGTATACATAGTTCTTTTTTCATTGGGCCACAAAAGCAATCTAGCCAGACAGTATAACCCAATGGGAGAGGTAACTTCCGACAACCGGTCTATTTTTCTTTTGGCCTTCGCATCTATGCTTGGGATTTTGAAAGCGCCAATTATCTTTATTATCAAATCCCTGAATGAGCCAGGCACCGCTTTCCAAACACTGATTGCTTTGGCACTGGCTGGAATTACATTAAAAGAGCCATAGCCACCGAACACTTCATCCCCTCCCAGGCCGGAAACAGCAACTGTAACTCCGCCGGATTTGGCAGCTTTCGAAACAAAATAACTATTTATCCCATCGAAACTGGGATGGTCCATATGTCGAACTATATCATCGATTTGATGGGGCAACATCGCGTTCAGATATGATCACCTCCGTGTGGTCTGTTCCGAATAGTTGAGCTGTCTTCCGAGCTGTGTCAAGTTCATTAAACTGTGATGGCACATCGGAGAAACCAACGGAAAAGGTTCTAATCGGGTCACTTGTGAGTGAAGACATTAAGCCAACTATTGCAGTGGAGTCAATCCCACCACTCAAAAAGGCTCCAAGAGGAACATCGCTTATCTGGTGGGATGACACCGTGTCTTCAAGGAACTGGCGGGTCAGGGGCACAACATCTTCCATAGTGATACTATCAGATCCATAATCCGGAAATCTCCAGTATTTTCGGATTGATTTTTCAGATCCACTAATGCTCAGCACGTTGGCAGGCATTAGAGCATTGACTCCGTTGAGAAGGGTACAGGGCTGGGGAACATAGCCAAAAGAAAGATATAGGTCAAGGGAGCTCAAATCAACCTCAGGCAAAAAAGTTCTTGAAGAAACGAGGGATCGCAACTCCGACGAAAACAAAAACATTTCATTATGTTGGATATAATAGACTGGCTTTATACCAAGCCTGTCCCTGGCTAAATAGAATAAGTTGTTCCTCGAATCATACAAGGCAAAACAGTACATCCCCCTTACATGGTCAAGGCATTCTATCCCAAACTCTTCAAAAAGGTGAACAATGACCTCAACGTCAGTATTCGACCGAAACTGGTGGCCTTTGCTGATCAACCATTTCTTCTTATCCCGGAAATTATAAATCTCACCATTGCAAACCACCCAAATGGTTTCATCTTCATTGGGCATGGGTTGATGCCCTTTTTCACTGATATCGATAATACTCAATCTTCTCATTCCCAGACAATGTGGTCCGAAGCTCTTGTAGCCCCAATCATCCGGGCCCCGGTGAACCATTGAGTCACACATTCTCTTAACAATTTTAATGCTTTCGGATTCCGGAAGATTTGAATTAATTATGCCACAAATTCCACACATCACAATCCTATAAAAATAAATGGATACAAATTTCCCGCAGACTTAGTTGGGATAAAAACTCGCTAACCAGACTATATACCATTGAAGATATAGCTGTTCTTGATGGGAATTCTGGCGGTTTGCGAAAACACAAGCGTATTGGTAGGAAGCTTTGCGCCATACCGGGGAAAAAACCATCCGGCAGGATGTTTCCTATTCCTGCCTTTGTATACCTTCATTTTTGAGGGCACTTTGAAAACAGTTTCAAAATTAATTCGGTCACCATTTCTCGTGTCAAATACAAGCTCGTCGTCTTTAGGACGGTTTATTAGGACATCAGGTGATAGGTGGAAAAAAGTCTCCACGAAATGTTTCCCCGCACCCTTGATTGAATCACTAATAATTATTTTACTTGGATATAGATCAAATATGCGTTCAATTACAAGAGTCTTGTTAATCCGCCGGTATCCATAAAGCTCTATTATTATTCTTGAATGATCCGAACTCTCTTCAGTGGTTACCTGCGGTGGACGTTGAAAATAATCTCTGCGCATAATTTGGGCAAAGCCATTGAGGCCATGAGTCACATAGGGCTCATAGCCGTCAATAGATATTGAGTTATGCGCCCTTACACTCCTGGCATATTGGCCCAATGTTGTCCTGCTGTATGTCGGTCTGCCTACATCAACTAAAATCGGCGTTTCTTTCCAGTATAAAACAAATCCGCCCATATCCGAGTGTCCATGCGACCACTGCGGCACTAAACTCAAGGGATTGGCATAAAGAAAAAACATGTAATAGGGATTCTCATACCTGTAAAAACCCGAATCCGGATACGAAACAATCTTTCCAGTCTTGGAGTAAAAACCATCCTGTTGAGCAATTCCTGAGCGTACCGAATCATTCGCCCCAACGAAAAGAGAGTGCCAGCCTCGCGGCTTCCTCCGTTTAGGTTTTTCATTCTCGCCAAAAATAATGCTCCCAACCTCTGTCACGCCCATATGAAAGTCGGGTCTAAAATCTGGAGAAACGTCTCCAATAAGCGGCAGTTCCCCACAGCCCAGCAGAAATCTGGAACATGCTAATATCCCTCGTACACTGTCCCATAACTCATCGCGAAATTCTTTTTGCCCTGTCGCGATTGCAAACCACATGGCTTCAAGATAGGTTCTGCAAATCAATAAGTGGTAGTGTGAAGATCCCTCTCGAAGAAAACCTGAAGGCGTAAACATATTTCGAAGCTCATAAGTTAGAATCTCTCTCCCTAAACAGCCTGCGCGCTCTACTCCCAATAATGAGCCAGCAATAAATAGCGCCCGGCCGTTGTTAATCAAATGATTGTTGGTTGAGGAACCACGAAATTCAAGATTAGCGGCCAATATCAAAAGGTGTTCATGAATGGTTCGGAGGGTCTTTTGCACAAAGGAATCCACACCTTTTCCTAATTGTTTGATTAGGCACAAAAAAATAATCCAGTTTACGACTCGTTCCGAAATTGAGTAGCTGTCCCAACCGATTTCGTCTTTACCCGTAGATCTTTCATCAATCCAATTTGAAACAATACCCATAAGATCCGATAAGTTAGCGTTCGATGGGAACTCTGCCAAGATCGGCAATATCCATCCGAATCGATGCAGTGCAAGGGTGTCCTCCCTATCTTCGAAATGCATATCCCAGATCAAATTTTTCTTAAATTGGTGCCGCGCTGTTGCCAACGTAATTTCAGGTAAAGGTGCAGAGGGAGCATTCCTAAAAATTTCCACAGGCAATGTAAATTCCGCTTTCAGTTCATAGGGATAGTTGTCGACATCACAAGGTTCCGAATATTCAGAATTCGACAACTTCATGTATCGCTTATCAAGTCTCTTTCGATCCCCCTGCTCCCGATAATCATTTCTAAAAAAGGCTAATGGTGTGCTTAGGCCGAGTCTTCCCAGAAATTGAGCGTAGTTGAAAAATTCCTTGCGCTGTGTTGGTGAATCGGCAATCTCCAGGAATTTTCGGATTGATCTGTGCAACCGCATATTTACAATTAGTTGTTTTAGAATTTTAAAATTCTGACCAGCAATAGAGTAATTAATATCTCTATTGCTGTTCGTTCAATGCAGCACCTTTTGATTTCTCCTATCGACGACAGCGATGTCAATAAGAAACTACCAATTAAAATCGCTTTCATATCCAGAATCTATTAATATCTGGCCTCCGGATTCCTTGAATAACCTCTTTGTTCGATCATCAAAATACTTTCTCCATTCCCCAATTGTTCCTTTTCGAAAGGTAGATACTGACCGTCCTTTCTTCTTTAAGTTTCTACCCAGCCCTTCCTTTAGATGTATTGCATATCGATTTTTCTGTTTTTCAACAACCCTTTGTATCTCACTTGGTATTATCTGATATCCATAAAAAGAATATATATTCTCCAAGACTGTGTGAACATCATTTTTTAGCTGCTCGAAACTAATAATTCTTGTGTTTTGCGAGCTTTTCTTGGCTCTTTCGAGCCAGCCCGAGATCCAATTGCCATAATACTCAATTACGGTCTGGGTGCCATCCGGTATCGGTGTAATCATAGACTCAAGCAATTGCTCATTCTGCGTTAAGCCTTTTAAACGTTTATGGTCCCAATGGGTCGGTTTTGCAAGAATGTGGAAATACCGGCTGATTAGCATATCTCTTAAATCGCGAATTTGGACTACCGTTTTGATATTTAAACCATCCAGAATGTTAAAGTTATCCTGATTGGGATTTAAATGTAGCTTCAGAAATGACAATCGGTTTTTTGGTGCGCAGGTCAGCATCTCCGGGATCACATCGTGGACATCATTCATTTTGACATAGCGAGGGAACGGCCTCAAACTGCTCTTATTAAGTTGGACCATACCCGGTGTATTTGAAAGCAATTGTTCCAGCCAGGTCGTGCCGGATTTTGGTAGTCCCGCTATAAAAAAAAGATTGTCGTCACAGTGAATTCTTCCACTTGAGACCAATCTGTCTGAAGAAAGATCATCCATAAAGTCATTCCATCCACGCGTATAGAACAAAAAAACAGCTTGCTGAACCCAACGGGGCATCGAGCTCAATACTTTCTTCATTTGGACTTGATGCATCATAATCCTCCGATGTCACAATCTCCCCAATTTTCTGCAAACATAAGTTTACATCTTTACCTGGCCGCTCGATAACAGCTTAGACCATCTAATAAGTTCTGGATCCAAACACCAATAAGACTCCAAAAACTGTTTAGATTTGACAGTCTTCTCCTTTTTCTGTTCAATCAGATTTATGACGGTTTTCTCAAATTCCTCAGGTGAATATACCTTGTGATAAAATTCTTCAAAACCGATCAAAGGATTCATAAACATCTGATCGCTAAACGCCGGAACAATTATATCACAATCAAACGCCAATGCCTCCAAGGATGTTGTCGTGGTCCCGGCCAAGACGATACTTGCCTTCTGAAGAAGTTTATAAATAGGCTTATTTTTAATCTCATAGCCGCAGGTGCTGCAATCGATTTTCAACTCGTCCAGGATTTCTTCGAACGGCATCGAGGGATGCCCCTTCAGCCAAATTTTAAATGACTGGGCCCCGCAAAAAACGGAACTGAGCAAGTATATTAGGGAGGCGGTTTCGCGTCGATTAATTGAACCGGCGACTAATAATATTGGTATTTCCTTTTTCGTAAAAATTCCATCTTTCAGGTACCGGTTTAAATACATTTGTCTAATAGCTTCGACTTTGGCCAAATTCGGGTAATCATGTTTCCGCATCATTTCGAATGGAATATCACCATTGCAGGCCAATGTTTCGGGTAGCGGCAGGCAGGTCGCTTGGCCGGTATCCACCATTTCGCTGGAATCGTGAAAATAAGAGAAGTAATTCGCCGATATAACCGTGTGTTGAAATCCTATGGTTTTTATATTTTTTGACTTTAGGCGGGCCGCAGCATTCAGGGCTTTTTCCCAGGCTTGCATCTCCGCATAATATATGCAATGAGACGATTGGCGAAAAAGCTGAAATACCTTTTTGTATAATTCAAAGTAAATGATACCCTCAATGCCTCTTTTCCCGACAAATGAATGCCGCCAGATGGCATATATCAGTGTGTCCGTTTCCGGTATACTTAAATTTTGACTCAATACGCCGGCCTTGACGTTCCGGCTCAAAACTACGTAACTGATAATTTGCTTCACCCAGGCGTAGATTGTATTCAAGGCCACCCGAATCGAAATAAATTCCTCGATGAAAAATAGCGTTTCGCCGTTATCGCCAAATCTTTTTCCCAATTTGAGCGCGTCGCGAAAGGACCAGCCATCAATTATGACATACATAAGAAGCCAAATAACCGGTTTTTGGGTCTGCGTTAGTTTCGCCTGCAAGACCTCAGCGTATTTGTTTTTAAAGACTCCTTTCTTGGCCGCCTCTTTATCAACAGCAGGGAAATAACTGACAAAAACAACGGAATTCTCCTGCATTTTACGACGGCCAAAAGGCCCCATTACTCGCCTTGCTTGCCGCCCTCTGAAATAACTTCGCAAAAGGATTGCCAGGGAATAGGCAATGTCGCCCAAAAGACCCATTTGGCCGAGATATTTTTTGGCGATTTCTTTGCGAGAATACTCAGAAATACCTCCGCCTTTGACATTTTTTACTGCGATCCGGCAGGGCGCGCATATTTTTTTTACAATCTTATAGATATGCCGTTCATCGGTTGCGACGCAGCAGACCTCATATTTTCCCGACCGCAGTTGCGCGGCGATTGCGTGTACCTGAGCGATCCGCAAAAAAAGGTCGGTTTTAAAGGTATTTTTCTCCGAAATTAGAGAAAACCACCAGGTGCTTACTTCTTTTCGCGGCGTGAGAAACCATTCTTTTAACGTTTTATTCCAAGCTTTGTGGTTTCCAAGTGCCGCGGACCATTTTACGACTTTCGTTCTTAGTTGACTGACTTCGTTATCGATTAATCTGGCAGAATCCAGCAGTTCTATCTCAATTTTAGGCTGATTCAAAGAAGTGCAGATATCTTTCACCTCTTGTATCGTATTCCAATGAGATGTCAGCGGCAGAATGGAGATCTTGCGAGTTTCAGTCCCTTGCAGGCTTTTCTGCAGGCAATCCGGCCGGATAGTTCGTTCAAATATCAACAGTGCATTTCCCATAACGAAGCTCGAATAGTCCCACCTTTATTTTTTGACTTTCATTGCGCCTATATTTATCCTTCTATTCTCCCCCTGCAGCCGTCAAAATGCTTCCGGTTATAAACGAGCTGTTTTCGGCCGCCAGATAATATATCGTATGTGCGATTTCATGCGGTTCGGCAGGTCTTTTAAGTGGTATGAGATCTATCCTTTTGGTGAGATCTTTCCGAAGGTTGAGTTCATGAAATTTGGTATCGGTTACACCAACTCTTATAGCATTTACCAAAACATTAAAAGGTGCGCCTGCTTTCGCAAACAGGACGGTCATGGTTTCCAAAGCCGATTTTGAAATCGTATACGGCGCCGATTTTGGATTTCCGCCATATTTAACGCTGATACTGCTAATGTTAATGATCCTGCCGAAATTTCTTTTTTTCATATGTTCCATGGCCAGTTGAGACAGGATAAAGGGGGCGGTCAGATTGACAGCCATTACGTAATCAAATTCTTTTTGTTGAATATCTTCAATCCGTTCAGCGACGGCGAAGGTACCAGCATTGTTTACTAAAACATCTATCCCCCCATCTTCCCTAACACACCTTTCAAAAACAGTTCTCGCGTTTTCCGGATAGAAAAGGTCACCCTGAATAAGATTTAACCTATCCGAATTAATAACTTTTAGATTTTCAGATGATCGATTATAATGCGCAAAAACAAAGAAGCCTTTGCCCAAGAAAAGCTTGGCCGCCGCCAGCCCGATCCCGCCGTTAGCCCCGGTTATAAGCACGGTTTTACGATCCATAGCAGTTTTTCCATGCATCGTAATTCTCCTTTCCGATAATATCACCATAAACATCACACGTACGGCAGGGTATGAAATCTCTGTTTCTAATTGAAAGAAGTCGGCGCGCTTTTTGGTACTTTCTACTTTTCCATAGCTGCCATATACTGGTATCTTTCAAATTACCGACGACATATTTCTTGCCCCAGTCGTGAGGGCAGAGTATCATATCGCCGTTGAGGTCGATAAGCGTTTGATAGAATGGATAGTAGCATTTACGGTGTAAAGGTAACTTTTCCACTTTGTCTTCATTTGCGGCTTGATACCGCTTCGCAAATACTAAATTGGTTCGATTCGAGATTATCATGCCATAGTCACCTCTAGATTCATCATAATATCTGCGCTTAATGATGAATTTATCGTCAGACAGTTTCAGCATCGCTCCTAATTCCGCGAATTCCTGCAATGCCTCGGGACCATCGTATACACTAATGCATATCGCATCAAGACCTCTGTTAAATAAATCCACAAGCTTCGATGGATTTCTTTTTATGATGTCTCCATTGCTCACAATTTCCAAATGCGACGCCGGCAAAAAGTTTTTGGTCAGGTCAACCAGATCGGGGAGCTCTTTGTTCATAAATGGTTCGCAAAATGCGGAAAAAAGAATGGTACCGGTATAGTTGATCTGCCGCAAATCAGTCATAATTTTTCTGTATAGTTCTATATTTATACCAATATTTCTTTTCTTATAAAAATCCGGATCGGAAACCGGGCAAAAAATACAGCTTCGGTTGCATGCCCCGTAAATATTAAACTCGACCAGGGTAAAGACCGGTACGCCATCAATTACTTTTATTTTATCTTTCGCCTCCAATAGCTTTTTTTTGCGCAGGATACTATTGTCGGCTGATATATTGGTTTTTTGCGTCGACATCATTGGTGTAAATCCTTCATCTATATTAAGGTTTGATATAAGAATGCTACGCGAATTTCGTTCTTTATCTTCAACAAACCGAGATAATTAAAGCGATTTTACTTGAGGGGTGAGTAGATTGGTATCGGCATTCGCCTGACGACTATATGAATCTACCGCTGAGGAGCAGTGGGCTTGGTTAAGAATGTATATCCGTTTTGTCCGAAGGTGGTTTTTGATCAGCATTCGATTGGAGTGCCAAATAATGGGCGTATCTTCCCTGTTTTCCCGAAAGGGTACGGTGACTGCCTTCATCGACAACCCTTCCATTTTCTATGATGATAATCTTGTCGGAGTTTTTTATAGTCGACAACCGATGGGCGATCACAATAACCGTTTTTTGCTTCTGAATTTCTCGAATGGATCTCTGGATCAGTTCCTCTGATTCGCTATCCAACGAACTGGTTGCCTCGTCCAGAATCAATATGTCCGGATCTCGGATCAAGGCCCGGGCCAAAGCGATCCTCTGTTTCTGTCCGCCGGAAAGCTTAATGCCCCTGTTTCCGACCACTGTATCGTATTTTTCGGGTAATTTGGTTATGAAATCATGGGCATATGCCATTTTGGCCGCGGCATACACTTGACCATCGTCGGCATCTTTATTGCCATATAAGATATTGTTATATACCGTGTTGTTAAATAAATAGGGATCCTGATCGACAACACCAACCAGCTTGTGCCAATCCTTGCCATTGATATCCTTGAGCGGTTTACCATCCACCAGGATAATGCCTCGGCTCGGATCGTGATGCCTCAAAAGCAGGTCGACAAGCGTTGTTTTGCCGCCACCTGAGGCGCCGATTAACGCGACCTTCGAAAATTTCTCGATAGTAACGTTGATGTTTTTGAGCACATCTTCGTCGACTTCGGGATATCGAAAAAAAAGATTTTCGATTTTAATATTCCGGTCGAATTTCTCAATCGATTTCGAACCTCTTGGCAGATAGTATTTGTTGTCGCGCTCGATGATTTCCTGCAATTTGGCAAAATGAGGCAGCAATTCATTAATCTGCAGATAATTGTTGACGATTAATTTGACCTTGGGAATGAACTGACTGAAAATAAATAAAAAAACCACCAGCGAAACAAGTGAAATGCCTAAAACCTTAAAAGCAAAGACCAGGATCAAAATCATCAAAGCAAAAGCGAAGGGCTCCAGCATAAATGCAGCCAGAATTTTATTCAGCATAATCTTGATCTGGACTTTTTTATATTGTCCAATCGTTTTTCTAAAATCTTCGATGTGACTTTTCTCATTGTTAAATGCCTTTAGAATCTTTATCCCCGACAGGGAATCGTGCAAGAAAGAGTTGATTTCATCGGTTAGGTATTTTTCCCGCATGCCCTGATCGTAAACCTTTTGAAATCGAGGATAAATGAAAAAATATGACACGGCCGCCAGTGCCATCGTCACAACCGTCAGCGGCAACGATATCAGGCAATTGATGGTTATATAGGCACAGGCAAAAATCCCCCCCTTGGCCATCGTCAGGACATAATCGATCAGGGCCCCGGCATTATTGGCTGAAACGTAGGTGGTTGAGACCAAATCCCCCGGCCGGTTCCGATAATAAAAGCTAAGCGGCAATTCCATAAGATTACCGAACGCTTTGTCTCGCAGTTCAAATATCATGGTGGCACTTAAAACCCGCGATAGATACTGCTGCAATGCAACCAATATGTACTTGCTCAACATGACCGTCGTAAATACAATAATCAGACTCGTAAAACCGTATTTGATATTAAAAAATTCAAACAGATGTTTAGTATACCTTATAAAAAAGTTGCTGGCCTCAGCGTCCGACATGGATTGCAATATCGGAATCAACATTCCGATGCCGAAACCCTCAAATAGTGTTGCTGCCATGAGAATGAGGATATTGCCAAATAACAGCTTTTTGTGGGGGCGCATATGCCCCATTGCGATTTGGATATTTTTCTTTATCATAGCTAAAGGCATAAGTTGCTTGGATCAATCCTCAATAACATAAGAATTGAAATCGGCATAATCTGTTCGGCCTTTGGTGCCTTTTTCCCGAATTTTTACTTGAAAATTGTATTTCCCCTGATGGCGTGGGATCCAACGAAAAACATTCGATTCGCTCCAGACCTGAGCAACATTCCAAGCGTCCACACCCTTGCGCTCGATCCAAAATTCATATTCACACGGTTTGGCGCCTGACACCTGCGCTGTCCAAGTTACCGGGCTTCCGACTCTCTGTGGCCCTTTCACATCGGGTTCGAATCTCTCTATCCAGGGATAGATCAAATACCCGCCCAACACCATTTTATCGATCCATTTTTTTGAATCATTCTTGACAACTACTCGAATGTCATACACACCACCCCTGTCAGGACGCCAAACAAAGCTATTTAATGCGCTGAAATCCTGTACCTTCTTAAAATTACTCGCATGTTTGTGGTCATCACGCTTAACCCAAAATTCAGAAAGGCAATCCAGGCAGTCATTGACATCAGCCTTCCACGTGATCTCTGATTGAATGCTCTGCGGTGAGCTTTTATCAGCCCACAGATCGGCTATCCCTATAGAGTTGCCAACCGGACGAATTTCTTTTACTTCGTTCCGCGGACCATAATTGTGTTGGCCCAAAACCCTATCAAGCTGCATTTGTCTACCCTCGTTAACCAGCATTACCGCAAAGCTTCTGTTGACAAAAACAATGGGCAGGCCGCTTAGATCCATCGCGATTGACTCAAAGGACCGATCTCTTCTTCCGATAAACTTTTTTAAAACGAAAAAGTCAGCTCCAATCTCCTGGAGTGATCTAATATAATTTTTCCTGTCATTGAGATCTAAACTTTTCAGGATCCTTTCTTGTTTTTTCCATACAGAATATTTGGGGCTTTTCGAATTTAAATACCATGGGCCGTCTTCCGGTGTATAAATTACCGGGTATTTAGTGGTATATCTTAGCCATGTAGGACCAATAAAGGTCGCTTGACTATCTACATTATTTACAATATAGCTGACCAATTGATAAGTGTCGGCATTAACTTGGTTTATGGTGTAGGCGTCAGTAGTAAAAGGCAGGGGGGCACCAACTCGCAGGCTGATTCGATTGATCTTTTCTTTGACTTTAAATTTAGAGTAGCTATTATAATTGGTGCTTTTAAGGGGCTCATACAAAAAAAATATCACAGCGAAAGCGAAAGCGCCAAAAACAACCTTTTCCGAATACCTTACCTTTGCAGAACGAATAAGATCTGACAACTCGGGATAAGTACTGATCAATGAAAAAAATGAAAAGAAATATATCCATTTCAAATTCCTGTTCAAAACCACAAATTTCAATGTCCCTTCTGCGAATAGCCAATAGTCTATAACCCGAATCAAAAATGTTGACAGAACTAAAATAACCCTCGACAGCAAAAAGAATTTCGTGAATCTATTTAATTTCTGCCAAAATAGAAAGGAACAAACTGCGGCCCCAAATAATATATTATAATTTTTTATATAATCGAAATCTGTTGGCAGGGTATGTGTGAATACAGAATATGGTGAATAGACATATCGATATTCATGAAAGAACCCTTGCTTGATCAAATCCCACTCCTGGGCGGACAAAACCGCGCCGCTGAAACCGGCCCAATTGACAAATGAGAACGCATATCCGCCGGCTGCTACAACGACAATTATCCCGGTCAATAAGCCTTTTTTTTAAAATGTCAGTTCCTCTTGCCTCCCATGAAAATATCAGAAAGCCTGCTACTATTGCAGACAAACCCGGTCCAATAAAAGAAAGCGGATGAATCCACACGATACATGACATCAGAACAGCGAGCAGGAATATTCCCCATGGCTTATCTTTGAGTCGGAAATATAATATCAAGTTGAACAAATAGAAAACAAAGCCAATACTTTTTCCGTTGGTTCCAATTACCGGGAAAAAAGCAAATATTTCACCTGTTGAAAAATTAATCGTAGAGAAGGAAAAAAGAATTGCAACCAAGACCGCAAAGACAGGGTTTTTAGTCAGTTTAACAGAAAGTTCGAACAAAAGGGATATGCCGATCAGCAACAACATGGCATTTAGAAGTGAGAAGTACGTTTCAAAATTGGTGAAGAATTTAAGCATAACCCGATGGAATTTTACTTCTATGAGAAGTTGCTCCAAGGGCATTTCTGACAGAAAAGGATCATTCGAATGCGACGATTTATTCATGCCGGCATATGTCAAATTAACTTTCTGTCCCGAATCCCAGCCAACCGCGGAATCGTGTATACCGATCGGATAATGCGCCCAGAAGGCTGTCGCCGAGGTTATTATGATTATCGTGTAAACTATCAGGCGATTTTTGAGAACATCAACCATATAATTCAGTAATTGCCTATCCATTAAAAAAATACCACTTTAACGAGGTCGAAAACTATTAGCCATCTCACTGTGTTACATACCCTAATTTCAAAAGAGTTCCGTGGATATTTGGCATAATTAGCTCGATATCGTTAAGTGAAAGCGCCCGTTGCCAGCGTCCTACGCTGGTCGCCGTAACATACTTCGAAATTCTTGATCTCAGATGATCGGTAATATCCAGTTGAAGGAAATCATATATCATTTCCATTGTCTCGGCGGGTTTTGTCACAACATCTTCATATTTAACTTGAATAAAGCATTCGGGCTTCAGCATCGACAAACCCGCATCGGCTGCTTCAGTGCATCGTTTCCATTGAATGCTGCAGATTTCAACCAATGTAAGAGTTTTGACAAGCTCCTCCATGTCGTCAAATCTCGGCCCCCACCATTTGACATGGTTTTTGCCCGTCAATACTTTTTCCAGCCTCCATTTGAGCTGTCTCTTTAAAAAAAATGGAATCTCTCTAATCGGAAATGACCTGGTCTTTATGATATAGCTGTAATCGGCTGTTGATCGCCAAATATCCCGAAGAGAACACACAACATCCCTTCCATCACGGACGATATGAATAATCGGACTATCGGGAAATATTGTGTGAATGTAACCAATCCTCATTGAATTATGTACATTTTTGTCGACTATTCGTTTCCCTCGACACCTGGCTGACGCCTTATAAAAATAACTGCGAACATAATTTCGAGTTGCCGGCGTCAGATCTGAAGGAGAAAGTGTCATTCCGAATCTATTTTGACTACCATGACACCAGACCCTTTCGACTTCATATGAGTTGCCCTCATTAGATGGATGAAGCCTTATGAGATCACGAAGCATTTTGGTTCCAGATCGGGGCGCACCAACCACGAGAATCGGCTCTAGATAAGCCATTTATTTAATTTAGGATACTCCTATAGGTTGCCAGGCATCTCCCTGGGTCGGTTTATCAGGCTGGATAAACAGCGTCAATTTTTTTCAGCTTCACCATGCTGGAAGGGTCTTTTCCAGTCTGGCCGGTATTCCGTTTGCAATCCCATACTGACCAGCAGTTCAATTCGTGAGCCGATCGATTGAAGCAGGCAATTTTCAGGTATGCTTCCTGCTATTTTCACTAGCGTATGCTTCTAGAAGATAGAATTTACGCAAGGCGTAGTAGCAGGCGACGGCGAAAAGGGATTGAATGGCCAGACCTAAAAAGTGGACGGCAAAACTAATCTGGATAGCCTGGTTTGACTCGAATCCCAATAAAACCATTCCCAATGAATTTACCAATTCAAAGGATCCGATACTGCTCAGGGCGTGGATCGGTAGAAAAGAACTCAGATTGCTTAAACTGAAAAGAAAAAAAGTCGCGTAAATCGACAAATTGATACCAAAGGTCCGGTAAGAGAAATATATATTAAAGCTATTAAACAGAATGATAATAATGGCCAGAATAACAACCGACGGCAGCAATCTGAGGTCGCCACGGATAAATGCAAAGAAACCGGCACCGGCTTTAGAAAACCGGTTGTCGTGGCCTGGCAGCCTTTGGCGCCTGCCGTACCGAATGACGAGTCCAATCAAAATACTGACGATAATCAGAGCCAGAATGGTATATGCCAACCAAATCGTCTGTTCGAATACGGAAAAAAAATGGTGGAACTGGACCCCTTTGGCCGAGGAGATCGTCATTAGAACAAGCAGCAAAATAACCCTCACAAAATTGTACAATAATAAAGAATTGAGGGAATGGGAAAGCGAAACACAGGCATACTTTCCAACAAAATATGGATAGCTCAAATGGCCGATACCAAAGGGAAAGAGGGAGGATAGGAAATTGTAAAGGCCGGTAATATTGAAGAGCATGCCGACGGGCAGAACCTTTTCGTCTTTAAGAATTATTCGATAGGTGTAGGCCCTTAAAATATAGGCTGCCAATGTCGATGCTAAAACCAGCACGGCAGGCAAAAAATAAAAACCTGAGATTTCGATGCGGCTGAGGTTCACCTTTTTTAACAACACCAAAAGGATAGCGATGGTCACAGCGCCCGCCAAAATGTTGCTCAGTCTCCGCCCCGGTTGCATATTGTTTCCCATGTCAGCCGCCAGCCGCCTTTAAGTCTCTGAGTTTCTCATCGATGTTCCGCCGGATCAACGCTAAGACAGTCAAAAAAGCCCGCAGATAATTTTCCAGATTTCTATTGAGCCGCAACATGGTGAGGAGCTGTCGCGGTCGCAAATAGAAACGCAGGTAAGCCTGCCTTTGCAATTTGGATAGGTCTTGGGCACTGAATCCATATGGAACAAAGCTCCTTTTATCGCTATAGCCTGTTGTACTGGTGGACTGCCGATAGACCGTACCGTACTGATCCGCGATTTTATCCATTTCGGAACCGCGATTCAGATAGGCTATGTTAAAAGTCGCCGCATAAAACGAATTACTTTTCGAAAACGCAATTGTTCGATCTAATGAGGCGCGGGTTTCCGATGGAAATCCAAGTATAAAAAATCCCTTTACGGCAATCCTGAGCGAATTGGCCCAACGCACAACCTTTCTCAGATGATCCAGGTCGATATTTTTTTTATGAAGCCCATCATTCTTTTATCGCCGGTTTCTACGCCCACTCCAAGATACCAGCATCCGGCCGCTTTCATTTTCTTTAACAATTCATAATCCAGAGAATTGACGTGCGTAATGCATTTCCACGTGAATTTCAATCTCTTTTCGAGAATCAGGTCGCATAGCCTTTCGATTCGCTTTTTGTCTACCGTAAAGCAATCATCTGAAAAATGGATCTCCTTTACGCCAAATTTAAAAATCAACCTCTCGATTTCAGAAACAATCCGCTCGGGCGAATGGGCTCTGAACCGGTTCCCCATAATTCGGATGCAATAAATACAGGAAAACGGGCAGCCGCGGCTTGTAAGGACGTAGCCTACCGGTCTCCTTCGATAGGCAAATGCCTGGGGAAAATAATGATTCAGTGGAGGCAATAGATCAATGGCCGGCAGCGGAAGATCGTCAAGGTTTCGAATGGGTGATCGGACCGCCGTTTTTTTTAGTTCGCCGTTTTTGAAGTATACGATACCTTTTAGGTCCTCAATTCGCAAACTTTTTTGGTAGAATCGGACCAATTCAAGAAGGGTCTCTTCTCCTTCTCCGATTACGCCGACATCAAAAAAACCACACTCCATAGCATCTTCCGGAAAAATGGTAACATGGGGGCCTCCCAGAAGAAGGGGCAGGTTAAAAGCCGACTTTATAACTTTGGCCAGTTTTTTGACATCCTCGAACAAAATACTGGCCGAGGTGATGCCGATGATATCTGGATTATACGCCTTGATCTGTTCTAAAATTTTATCAATCGAAAGGTTTAGCACATAGGCGTCGACAATTTTCACGTTTATCTGGTTTTCTTTGAGTACCGCCGCCAGATAGCACAGACCCAGCGGAGGATTATAGGCGCCGACCTGCTTAAAATCTCCCCATGTACTGCCGCTGAGAAAGGGAGGATGTATCAGAAGTATTTTCATATCAACGATCTTATTATTAATATTTGCGTAAAAGCAATTCCGTTAAATCATTGCACGTTATGAATTCAAAACCATTAGAGCCCAGGAAACGCAGCAAAACTTCAATCCGTTTTCGCAAATAGCTGCCGGTTTTTTGGTAGTAGATTTTTTTCTTCCAGGCTGGGCAAAAGAACGCTAATTCAGACGGTTTTTTTATTAAGTCAAAAGAATGGAAATATAGGACTATAATTTCATTTTTAGCGATCAACCGCTCTGCAATCATATTAAGCGGTGCGTATAAAATCATCGCCGGATGGAAAAATATATTTCCCAATATTCTGGAAATCGGGAGCACTATAAATGAGTCATCGATGCGTTGAATTTCGGGTCCGTTGCCGGCAAAATATCTGAAATACTGCTTGGCTTCGATTAAAAGGTTAGATCCCAAACGAAACCCAACACTACGAAAGCCCTTGACCTTAATGCCCTTTTCTCTAAATATGCTGTAAGAAAGCCTGACATAATCCCGAATGCCCTGTTCCCCGAACAGCGCACTGATATGGCTTTTAAATTTTTTTTGATAAATATAGGGATGTACGGATCCATGTGATGCTATTTCGTGGCCTTGGTTTTGAGCATCAAGTATGTCATTGATTTCGTTTTTCAGAATATCCGCTGTTACGAAAAGAGTCCCCTTAATCCCAAGATCGTTTAATAATGTGGCAACCAGCGCGACATTGTTGTTTACTTGATACAAATTTTCGATATCAAATGTTAATAGGGCTTTTCTCATTACTGCTGCAAATACGCCATTTTGATTTTATCTATAGAAGTATTTTAAGTATGATTGTAGTATCCTCGGTTTTGGAAAAAGAACAGCATGGAAGATTCAGGTAATCGGCGGGCGCAGAGTCTACTGCTGAGAGCATTATCTCTTGGCCACAAGCGCTCGTAGAATAATCCAAGCGACAGCTATGCCGTATCGCAGCGTTCCTTTATGAGATTTTCCGTGTTTGCGTTCTTTTATATTCACGGCAATCTCACCGATGTTCAAACCGGCTCGGCCAAATCGGATATATAACTCTGCTGCTATATATTGGGTTTCCAGCGGTTTCTCCAGGACATGGGGCACCAGCTTTAGCGAGGTTGTTCTATATGCCTTGAATCCGCAAAGCACATCGGTGAGATCGTAGCCCGAAGCCCGACATATAAGCCTTGTGTAGGTGGGCAGGAAGGTTGCTCTTAGAATATTCACCGGGCCCTCCTGGGAACCTAAAATTCTGGAACCAACGACGATATCCAGCGTGGGGTCGTCTTCAATCTTTTTTATAAATTTTGGGATCTCTTCCGGGTCATGCTGCCCGTCAGCGTCCATTTCAACAATGTACTCATAATCCATATCAAGCGCTACGCGAAATCCTGTGAGATCCCCGATACCCTGCCCCATATTTTTATCATGCCGTACCACCATAGCGCCAAACTCTCCAGCCACTTTCGCAGTCTGATCGGTTGAGCAGTCATCGACCACCAGCACATCGTACGCCTTTGAAATTCGTTCAAGAACATCTCCAATATTCTTTTGCTCGTTATAGGCAGCCATTTTTACTAATATATGGCTATTTTTCTGGGGCTTTCGTCCCGTCGACCCAAAGGTGTTTATGAGAAACTGTTGAATGCCGATTATCTGGGTAAGGAGGCAGAGATCACGCTCACTCTTGCTGTTGAATGTGTAGAAAAAGCTTGAAAAGCGCATGGATACAGGATAGATTTTGCTTCCAGAGCAAGAAGGCTGCTCACTAGTTATAGACGAAAGGAAGCAAATGGCAAAATACAAAAAGTACTCATACAGTCAGGCAAGATTTATCCCGGTTCATTTCGACAAGCAGATTATTGCCGGTACGTTTGAGTACACCCTCAATCATCTGATCGACAACGAGATTGATCTTTCGCTCTTTGACAATCGATATGACAACGATGATACCGGAGCGCCCGCGTACGATCCAGCGATTTTGCTTAAGATAATTCTATTTGCCTATTCCCGAGGTATTGTCTCCAGTCGCAAAATTGCCCGTTGCTGCGAAGAGAACATTGTTTTTATGGCCTTATCTGCAGACACAAGGCCGCATTTTACGACGATAGCCTCCTTTGTATCCTCGATGCAGCCGGAGGTGTTAAAGCTGTTTCGCGATGTTCTTTTGATATGTGACGAGATGAAGCTGATCGGCAAGGACATGTTCGCCATCGATGGCTGCAAACTGCCATCGAATGCCTCCAAGGAGTGGAGCGGGACGAAGGCGGATTTTGTCAAGAAAAAGCGTAAGATGGAACGCGCCATTGGTCGTATCTTAAAGAAGCACCGTGAGACAGACATCGAGCAAAAAGACGTCGACGTGGTTGAAAAGGAGAAACAATACATCCGATCGCTTCGAAAACAGATAAAGAAGCTCAGCGATTGGCTCGATGACAACGACGACAAACCGGGTAAAACCGGAAAGCCGAGAAAAAGCAACATTACGGACAATGAAAGTGCCAAGATGAAGAGCTCCAAAGGGGTGATTCAAGGCTACGATGCGGTTGCCGCTGTCGACGACAAGCACCAGATCGTTGTTCATGCCGAGGCCTACGGGCAGCCGCAGGAGCATGATCTTCTGGAACCCATGCTTGAGAAAACTGACGACAATTTTAAGGCGATTGGAGCCTCTGACGACATATTGAAAAAAGCCAGGATTACGGCTGATGCCGGCTTTCATACTGAAGCCAACATGAAGATGCTGGCTGATAAACACATTGACGGTTATGTCGCCGACATCCAGTTTCGCAAGCGGGATCCACGCTTTGCCGATCGGGATCGATATAAAGAGCGGTTAAAAAAAGAGCGAGTGAAAAAGGAAGCTCGATCAGAGTTGTTTACAGTTAACGATTTCACCTTTGCTGCGGACAAATCATATTGTATCTGTCCGGCAGGAAATCGGCTTCACCGCAATGGGGGCAATGTTCTGGTCGGCAACGGCCAATACAGAGCGATCAAGTTTCGAGGCCCCAAGACGGTCTGCCGCGCATGCAAGCTAAGATCTCAGTGCCTGAAGTATCCGGATCGCACTGAAACGAGACAGG
>Ga0209052_1000107_pt1 | contig 37637 bp, 39 predicted proteins | sample WorMetHEROISLAND_2_FD_187409 | JGI IMG/M metagenome (GOLD analysis project Ga0209052, IMG submission 187409) | Marine gutless worms symbiont microbial communities from Max Planck institute for Marine Microbiology, Germany - Olavius sp. 4 HERON... | ecosystem: Host-associated > Annelida >...
AACCATTTTTCAGCCGCCGCATCGTCTGGAAACATGCTCATCAGCTTGGTTAAGCTGATGCCTTGACGGTTGGATTTTCCGGGAGCTTTTTGCTCACGAGCCATTATCTATCTCAAAATGTGACTCCACTATTAAGAGCAGTCACGCAAACGGCGTCAATAGGAAAATGTTATTATTGTATATAATCTCCCAATTTTTTGTTCGCTCTGATCTACACTCAATTAGAAGGCGGACATGGATCGAATACTTGTGTTAAAATGGAAAGTTTAAGTATCCGTGGGTCGGTGCCCAGAGCCCGCAGGTCCCTTATGGATCAAGAACAGCAACAGTCCCAGCTCAAGCAACTGATCGCCAAGGGTAAGGAGCAGGGATTCCTGACCTATACCGAGGTCAACGACCATCTGCCGCCCGGCATCGTCGAGCCGGAGCAGATCGAAGATATTGTGCATATGATCAACGACATGGGGATCACGGTGCACGAGACCACGCCCGCGGAAATTGATCAGACCTTGAGCGATTCCACCGTCTCCGACGACGAGGCCGCCGAGGCCGCTGCAGCGGCGCTGGCATCGGTAGACAACGAGTTTGGGCGGACCACCGACCCGGTACGCATGTATATGCGGGAGATGGGTACGGTGGAGCTGCTGACCCGTGAGGGCGAGCTGCGGATCGCCAAGCGAATCGAGGACGGTCTCAATCAGGTCCTTTCCGCCCTTTCCACCTATCCCCGCACGATCGAAAAGCTGTTGGACATCTTCACCCAGGTGGGGAACGGAGATGTTCGTCTCTCAGATGTCATCTCGGGGTTCGCCGAAGCCGACGATCAGGTGCCGGCGCCGCCTGCCGCGGCTAAGAACGGCAAAACCGAGTCATCCACGGACGAGGACGACGAGGCGGCCGCGGTGGATACGGGCCCGGATTTGGAAGAGGTCGCCCACCGGGTACGGCTGCTGCGCGACCACTATACGGTGATGCGTGATTGCCTGGGGCGGTTCGGGTGGGACGGTGCGCGGACCCGTGCCGCTATGCAGGAGGTCTCCGAGGCATTCCTGCACTTCAAGCTGGTGGCCAACGTCTTCCAGGAGTTGGTGGAGATTCTGCGCCGGGTCATTGAGCAGATCCGCACCCAGGAGCGTGTGATCATGGGTCTGGCGGTCGAGGTAGCCGGAATGCCGCGCAAGGCGTTCATCGATACCTTTCCGGACAACGAGACCAACCTGGACTGGATCGACCGGCAGCTTGCCGGCGGTGGGTCCCACGTCGAGCGACTCGCGGCGAGTGCCCGGGATATCCACCGCGCCCAGCGTAAGTTGCGGGACGTGGAAAAGGAGAACATGCTCACCATCAGTGAGATCAAAGACGTCAACCGCAGGATGTCCATCGGGGAGGCCAAGGCCCGACGCGCGAAGAAGGAAATGGTCGAGGCCAACCTGCGCTTGGTCATTTCCATCGCCAAGAAGTACACCAACCGCGGTTTGCAGTTTCTGGATCTGATCCAGGAGGGCAACATCGGCCTCATGAAGGCCGTGGACAAGTTCGAGTACCGTCGCGGCTACAAATTTTCCACTTATGCCACCTGGTGGATCCGTCAGGCCATCACCCGCTCCATCGCTGACCAGGCGCGGACGATCCGCATCCCGGTGCACATGATCGAGACCATCAACAAGCTCAATCGCGTTTCCCGCCAGATGGTCCAGGAAATGGGGCGTGAGGCCACGCCCGAGGAGCTCGCCGCGCGGATGGAGATGCCCGAAGACAAGGTGCGCAAGGTTCTGAAGATCGCCAAGGAGCCCATTTCCATGGAGACCCCCATCGGCGACGACGAGGATTCCCATCTGGGTGATTTCATCGAGGACGCCGGCGTGATCGCCCCCGTGGAGTCCGCTACCGCTGAGGGCCTGCGCGAGGCGACTCAAAACATGTTGGCCAGCCTCACCTCTCGGGAGGCCAAGGTCCTGCGCATGCGCTTCGGCATCGATATGAATACCGACCACACCCTGGAAGAGGTCGGTAAGCAGTTCGATGTCACGCGCGAGCGTATTCGTCAGATTGAGGCCAAGGCCCTGCGCAAGCTACGCCACCCGACACGCTCCGAAAAGCTCAAGAGCTTCCTTGATACGGAGTGAGCACTACGGGCCGTTAGCTCAGCGGTTAGAGCAGGGGACTCATAATCCCTTGGTCCGGGGTTCGAATCCCTGACGGCCCACCAACAAAAACCAGGGGTTAGGAGAAATCCTAGCCTTATTTTTTATGCCCATGACGCACTCATGGCGCACTTCTGAATTGACATTGGAGGCGGCTTCGCCTAACCCCCTCCGGGCAAGGTTTATTCGTCCAGAAGCAACCGCTTCGCCGCGTTGATCTTGGCCGCCAGGTAGTCCGAGCCGCCACGGTCCGGATGGAAGCGCTGCATCAGGCGGCGGTGAGCAGCGCGGATTTCGTGCTTGCTTGCTCCCTGCGCAAGACCGAGAATCGCAAGTGCCTCTTTCGGGGTCAGCGCGGCATCGTCTGCCGGCGGCGCGGTTCCTGCCCCTCCCGCGCGTTCCCGCCAATCGCCACCCCGGACCCGGTCGAGATGGGCCTCGAGTACTGCGGCGGACTGGGCGTCCCTGCTTCGACACAGGATCAACAGCTCCACCAACTGCTCCAGGTTCAGCGCGGATAAATGGTGACCCTGGAAGGGTCCTTCCAGGACCAGCCCATCCATCTCGCCGCTGGCGTGGTCCAGGGTCATCTCCAGAAAGCGGGTACGGATCGAGGAGGTTTGTCCCCCGGTGCCTGCGGTTGTCCCTGATCTCCCAGATAAACCCAGGGCGTGCATGGCCTGCCGGATCATCGGCAGCAGCCGCAGCAGATTGAGGACTCGGATGACTACGGGAACGACGGCGGGGAGGGCCGCGAACAGGGGATGCAGGCGGCCGCTGGCCGCTAGGAGCACCAGGACTCCCACGGCGCCCCAGAACAAGGAACGACGCAGCACCTTGGCAACTTGCTTCGGGGGCGTGCGCCTGAACCAATTCAGGAACCAGAGTACCGCGCCCGCCAACGCGATCAGTACGATCAGGCGACCAAGCATTGCCCGGGAAGCATCACGTTTTGGCGGTCTGGTGAACCAGGCGCAGGGCTTCGCCGCTGCGCTTGTTCCCGAAGTGCTCCAATGCCACCCGCCCGCCGGTGGCATAGGCCGCGACGGCGCTCAGCAGGTCGCGCGGGGTCCGGGGCTGCTCGCGTCGAAGCGATAATAGGTACCTCCGCTCAGGCGTGCGATCCGGCGGAAGCTTTGCTCCGCTTCGGGATCGGCCCCTTCTTGTAAAGACGAAGGCGGGTAGCCCTAAAAGACTAAGCCGGCCGGCAAGCCCGGCCAGCTCGTCCGCATTCTCCTCGGCGCAGTCGCCCACGAACACCAGAGCGTTCGCCCTGGCGCGCCACGATTCCTCCTCGGCATGGTGGAGCACCCGGCCGATTTGGGTAAGCCCCGCCGCGCAGGAGACGCCGGTCATACAGGCGCGCAGCGCACTGATCTCTTTATACCAGGGCGGGCACTCGAATCCCAGAGCACCGCTGTGATAACAAAGCTGGACCTCCAGGCCACCCAGCTCCGCGCTCTCGCTGAACATGGCCGCCTGGATTTGTGCCGCCCGATCCCAGGTTGGCTTGCGGCTCGCGGTGGCATCCATGGCGAAGATCAAACGGCCGCGTCCGCCCGTCACGCGCACCGGCGTCTTCGCCACTTGGCGTAGAAGGGCCTCCACTTCACCCCTGGAAGAAGAGTGTTGGATTTGTTTAGGATCGCCGATCATTGCTAGCAGCTGGAGAAGTACTTTTGATTTTCATCAGCCATCTATCTGCAGCAAGGTGGTTCCAAGACGATCTCTATAGAGGGTGTTGAAAAAATCTATCTTTGCGCTTTTTGCTATGCGGAAATGAAAAATGGAAATTTCCTATTTCCCCGCATTGCCAACCACCTGCGACAGTCAGAAATGGCAGTCAAGCTCCGGCTCGTGACGGACGTTTCCTTTTCAAACGCCCTCTCAGGAGAAATCTATTTCGATGATGTCTGGAAACCCGGGGATCAGACCACTCAGCGCCGGTGCGCAACGGTCTCGGAGGCCACTAACGTGGGTGCCGACCAAAGGCGTTCGAGATTATAAAAATCGCGCACCTTGGGCAACATGATGTGGACCACCAGGCCGTTGAGGTCCACCAGGGCCCATTCACCCTCCCGTACCCCTTCGGTGCCCAGGGGGGGCTCTCCCGCGTCCTTGGCGCGGAAGGCAACCGTCTCGGCTAGGGCCTTGACGTGACGCTCCGAGGTACCGGAGGCCACGATCATAAAGTCGGTCACCGCGGTCTTGCCGCGCACATCCATAACCGAGACATCCCGGGCTTTCATATCGCCGAGGACGTTCAGGGTCAGCCGTTTCAGTTGTTCTATCTGCATCGGATCCCCTCTGGGCTCAGAGGTCTCAGGCACAATGGGGGGGTAAAGGGTCATTCGAGTCGGTGGTAAAGCCTATGGGTGATATAGGCCCTCCCGCTCGATGAAGGCCAGCACGCTGGCGGGGAGCAGGAAGCGCGGACTCAGACCCAGTGCCACTTGAGATCTGATGGCCGTGGCGGAGATGTCCAGCTGGGTCACCTCCCGGAACAGGATCAGGCCGCTGGGGACTCGGGCCAGTGCCCCAGGGTCCGTGGCCAGACGCGTCTCCATCCGGCGCCGCAGTTCGGGATTCGCCACATCGTCCGTTCCGGGGCGGCGCATGACCACCAGATGGGCCATATCCGCGATGTCTTCCCAGCGATGCCAGGTCGGGAGTTCAGCGAAGGCATCCAGTCCCGTCAATAGGCAGATGGGTCGCTGTGGGCCGAGCTCCGCGCGTAAGGACGCGAGGGTGGCGTAGGAGTAGGAGCTACCGGCGCGCCGGAGCTCGCACGGGTCCGCGACAAATCCCGGTTGGCCTGCCACTGCCGCCCGCACCATGGCGAGGCGCTGAGCGGCCGTTGCCACCGGCTGGGTTCGGTGCACCGCGGTGCCCAGGGGAACGAAGCGAATCTCGTCGAACGGCAAGCCCTGGAGCATATCCAGGGCCGGGCGTAGGTGGCCGAAATGGATCGGATCGAAGGTGCCGCCGAAGACGCCGATCATGCGACGTGGGTTCGGGTTTCCGTCCGTGCCGGCACGTCCAGCGCATCGGGATACAGCTCGATACCCAGCTGCTCCTCGCCCCGCCGCGCCTGATCGTCGATCATGGGCGACACCATGATCATGCGGGTCGCCTGCCTTTGGTGCCGCCGTTCATAAAAACGAACCTTGCGCTCGAAAGTGTGCATGTCGGATTTGCTCATCGATGACTTGAGCTCACAGAGAATCAGCAAGCCGTTTTTGGTAATTACATCGAGCTCGACCTGATCCGGCCGTCCGAACACCTCTCCCTACATCATCGAACTCGTTTACGTTGATCACCTCCCCCCCTAAAGTTTTTCACCAAAATACCGGCCAGCGCGTCGCGGAAGGCCCGCATCCGATTGGATGCCCCAACGGGTCCTAGGGCACCGATCGAGCGATCGATGCGCCGGTTCGTTTCATCGAAGCGCTGATTCAACTCCTCCCATTTGCGTCTATCTTCCTCCTTTTGTTCTTCCCACTTGCGGCTTTGTGCCTCCCGGTCCCGTGCCAATTCATTCAGCATCCGGGTAAACCGATTCTCCGTTTCCGCCTTGGTGGGGAAATGCTCACGGGTAACACTCAGAATATGGTCGCCCAGCGATGGATCGCTGCATAGCAGCTGCGGGAGATGGCCGCGAATGGAGCGGGTCATCTCCTCTTCCGTCACTAATTCGGTCATGGTAGAAGTCCGTCGATCAGGTATTCATGCCGAAATACCGCTTTGACACCGTTTGTGGGATCAGCTGCGGATTTCTCCGTTGCCCAAAACCACGAATTTGACCGAGGTGAGTCCTTCTAGACCCACGGGGCCGCGGGCGTGAAATTTGTCGGTGCTGATACCGATCTCGGCGCCGAGACCATATTCGAACCCGTCCGCGAAGCGTGTCGAGGCGTTAACCATCACCGAGCTCGAATCGACCTCACGCAGGAACCGCCGGGCCCGACGGTAGTTTTCCGTAATGATAGCATCCGTGTGTTGGGAGCCGTGCCGGGCGATGTGTTCGACGGCGGCATCCAGGTCCGCGACTAGGCGCACGGAGAGGATAGGGGCCAGATACTCGGTATCCCAATCGGCCTCCGTGGCTGCCAGTGCTTCAGGCAGGAGCTCCCGGGTACGGGGGCAGCCCCGCAGCTCCACGCCCCGTTCCCGGAAGGCCGCCCCGAGTCCGGGCAGAATCGTCGCGGCGATGTCCTCCGCCACCAGTAGGGTCTCCATGGTATTACAGGTCCCGTAGCGCTGGGTCTTAGCGTTCAGGGCCACCTTGAAGGCCTTCTCCGGGTCGGCCGCGGCGTCGATATAGACGTGACAGACGCCGTGGAGGTGCTTGATCATCGGCACTCTGGCCTCACGGCTGATGTGTTCGATCAGACCTTTGCCACCGCGGGGGATGATGACGTCCACGAATTCGGGCATGGCGATCATGGCGCCCACCGCGGCGCGATCCGCGGTGGCGACCACCTGCACCCCGTCTGCGGGTAATGCGGCTTGCTCAAGCCCGTACCGGATGCTCCGGGCCAGCGCCTGGTTCGAACGGAGGGCCTCGGAGCCGCCGCGCAGCACCGTGGCATTACCGGATTTGAGGCACAGGGCCGCGGCATCCGCGGTGACGTTCGGCCGGGATTCGTAGATGATCCCCACCACCCCCAAGGGGACCCGCATGCGCCCAACCTGGATCCCGCTGGGGCGGTAAGTCAAATCCGTGATGGTGCCCACCGGATCGGGCAGACGCGCGATCTGATGCAACCCCGAGATCATGGCGTCGACCCGCGCCTCGGTCAGCTCTAGCCGGTCGAGCAGGGCCGGGGCTAGCCCTTTCGCGGCGCCGACCTCCAGATCGCCGCGGTTGGCCTCCGCCAAGGCATCGCGCCGGCGGTCGATATGGTCGGCGATTGCCGCCAGGGCCTGGTTCTTGGTCGTCGTATCCGCGCGGGTCAGCACCCGGGACGCGGCCCGTGCCCGCTCCCCAAGATCACGCATGTAGGCGGCGATGTTGCCACCCTGTGTCTCCGGCATGGATTCGGATCGGGGCATATGCATGAATCTCCACAGAATACTAAAGACCAAAGCTTGTAGAGGCGAAACTACTAAATTTTATCAGAAGCTGTTTGGTTATACTCAATAAGTCAATAGTACCTAACTGGTAGTGGTGAATTCTGACTGATAGCATGGTTGAGAGTCCAGGTCTACTGGGCTGCGTAGCGACCCAACCTAACCTTCTGCCAGTTAAAGACCACCACTACCCCCATGTTATCGTTACTTCGGTACTGATGTACCAGGGTTAGGTGCGCGTCTCGATGCTCTGCCTGCCGGAACGCCGAGCACACCCGCCTCCGTCCACGGCGGGGCACCCAGGGATTGAACGAAGGGCATCCAAGTCATGAATCAGGATTTCGAACACATCGTCATCGGGGCCGGCATCAGCGGACTCGGCATGGCCCACCGAACAGTGAAGTGCGGGGTCTCGACCCTGGTCCTGGAAGGAGAGGACCAGGTGGGCGGCTGCATACACAGCCAGACCTTTTCCGGTTGCGGTAACTTCTGGACCGAGGCCGGTAGTCATACCTGCTTCAACAGCTACGGCCACTTGCTCGCCATCCTGCAGGAGCTGGGTCTCACGGAGCGCCTGACGGCCAAAGAGAAGCTGCGCTACCAGCTCTGGCGCGACCATGAACGACGGTCCATCTTCTCTTCACTGCACCCCTGGGAGCTGATCCGCTCGCTGCCCCGGCTGTTCACAAGCGCCAAGGCGGGCAAGGGCGTCGCCGAGTTTTTCGGTGCGACGCTCGGCCATCATAACTATCGGGACCTGTTCAGGCCCGCCTTCCGGGCCGTCGTCTGCCAGGAAGTGGACGACTTTCCCGCCGACCTGCTGTTCCGCCGTAAACCCAGGCGCAAGGAGATCATACGCAGCTTCACCTTCCCCGGCGGGCTGTCGGATATTCCGCAGGCCATCGCCCGTCAGGAGGCACTGGAGGTCCGCGCCGGGCAGCGGGCATCCGGGGTAATGCGCGAAGGCGATGGCTACCAGGTGCTTACGGCGGCGGGGGAGGTCTTCAAGGGCCGCTATCTGACCCTGGCGGTGCCGCCGGACGCCGCCGCGGTCCTGCTGCCGGAAGGCATGGAGGAGCTCCGGAGTCTGGTCGGCGGTATCGGTGTCGCGGAGATCGAGACGCTGGTTGTATGCGCGCCCGCCGCGGCGCTCAGGAATCTGCCGCCCTTGGCGGGCCTGATCGCCGTGGACGATACTTTCTACTCCATGGTCTCCCGAGACTATCTGCCCGACGAACGCTACCGCGGTTTCGCCTTCCACTTTCGGCCCCGGACGCCGAATACGGACGCCCGGATGGAACGCATCTGCCGGGTGCTCGGGATTACCAGGGAACAGATCGCCGGCCTGTGTCGGATCTCGAACCGGCTGCCGGCGCTGCGTGCCGGCCACCCGGATCTGGTGCGGAAGATAGACGCCCTGCTGGCCGGTGGCCCCTTGGCCATGACCGGCAACTGGTTTCTCGGCGTGTCCATCGAAGACTGCCTGACTCGGAGTCATCAGGAGTGCGAGCGCCTGTTTCCAGGCTGATTCGAATATCCGGCTTTTTAAAGAAGCTGTGGCTCATGGGGCTAACTGTGTGATGCCGCACAATTAGCCCCAAACCTCATCAGAAAAACATGAGCGAATACAGATTCAAGATCGACGCCTACACACCGGAAACGATTCCGATGTCGCGCTTGGCCGAGTATATGCAGGACCTCGCCACCCTTTTCGGTGGGAAGGCGCATGTCCGCTTCGCGCGCATCATGAGGAAGGCAGCACGACGCTCGTGCACAGGATCGACCCGGAGTCAGTCTCCAAGGTTCGCGTCCGCGTCGATACCATCGATGTGACCAATCGAGGGGGGCCGGGGGATGTCTTGCGCGCCTTCAAGGCTATCGACTGCCGCCTGGCCGCGGACAACACCAGGGGTCATCTCTATCAGGGCGATGGCACGGAGATTCTTTGCTTCCCCGGCTGCGAAAAGACCAAGCCGCTTACCTTCGGAGTCTTCAACTAGCCGGGTACCCTCGAAGGTTTGCTGATTTAAGATCGGCGGCAGAGACGAGACCGTTGCTATCCACCTCCAAGAGGGCGATACCGTCCATATCTGCAATGCGACCCGCGCTATGGCCCCCCATTTATTGCTGGTCGCTAGTAAAAACTATGGACTTTAACTCCAAGGGCTTTAGTATTTTTTGGTTATGAGATCGAAGAGGCACGCGGCACATGCCGTTTACGATCTGAAGGTTTATCTGGTATGGATCACGAAGTATCGCTATAAGGTGCTGACCAAGGATTGGGGGGGGGAAGTACGGACATTGGTTCGACAGACCTGCGCTGTTAACGATATAGAAATCATCCAGACGGAGTAGTGAGCAAGGACCATGTAACTCTCTACATCTCTTATCCGCCCAGGTTGTCGGTTAGTGAAATTATGAAGTTACTTAATAGGGAGGACATCGCGCGAGCTACAACAAGAATTCCCCCATTTGAGGAAGCAGTATTGGGGGCGTCGCTTTTGGGCCATTGAGTATGGTGCTTTACAGTTTAGGGTATATTACAGACGATATGATCAGAGGTATATCTAAAGAGGCATCGAGAACATCAGGGTCATCATGACGATGATTTTCCAGTCGAGTGCGCCCCGACTTTCAGTCCTTTCGAGCTGACTTCAGTCTGAGGCTTTCAGTCGACTTTAGCCGAAACAGCGACTTCCAGTCGCTCCCCAGCGCTATGGACTTTCAATCCATTAAGTGGTTGATGCCACCAGGTTACGGGTTCACGGCAACGGGAGATGGGAGCGGACGGGGACGGGAGCTGGAACCTGAAGCGGTTCAATATCGCCGAGTTCGAGGTCCTGGATAATGCCCCGTTACGCGAGGTCGTTGCACACCTGCGTCAGGTACCGGGAAACGGCTGGCAGGAGATCGAGGATCCTTACGCCGAGGTGCGACGCCTCCGCTAGGGACCGGAGGCGGCGCAATGATGGTTGTGTTGTTCGATGCAACGATGAGGTGGTGACTGCGACCCGTAAGGCTGTCGATGCCGGTGACAAGGGGCATCTGTCACTATTCGGATGATGGCGACATCGTGAGATTCACAAAACAGTCGGGAATCACCGTTACTCGTATCAGCGACCTTCCTCTGCCCCCGGAAGATGCCCAACGAACTCTGATCCTTTCGGCAAAACAGAGGATATATCGTAGCCATCTGAATCCGCGGTCCCTGGAACCGCCATATGCCGAACAGGCTCCAGGTCCTGTTGACATTTGTTAGGATTGGCAAAGCAAGCGCTCGGCAGGGTAGGCTCAAGGCTTCGGTTATTCCACGGCGATTCCCGAACCGCGCCGAATCATTCAGCTTTGCTTTTCGACGACTAACCACGAATCGCCCCGGCATTGCCGACGCAAGGGGCTGTTGACATCCATCGTATGGGAGCCGATTGTAGCTTGCCTCAATCTCGGCTCGTCGAAACAGGTCCGGGCTCCTTCCTCGCCGCGCCTTGTCATACCTCGCATCAACCGTGCCCAGATCAATGTCAAAGACCCCCGGTAGTCCCACTACCCACAACCCCTCGAGATCCGTTTCCGCAATGAATGATGCGAGCCGCACCGGCGCCGCTCTCTTCTGGGACGTGCTCGGCAAGCTCGGCGTCGACTATCTGTTCGGCCACACCGGGGGGGCCGTGATTCCCCTCCATGTGGAGCTGAACAAGCGCATGGGCCGCGGCGAGCCGGGGCCCAGATTCATACTCTTTCGGCAGGAGGGGGGGGCCGGCCACGCGGCCGAGGGCTATGCCCGGGCCAGTGGTCGGGTCGGCGTTGCCTTGGTGACCTCGGGTCCGGGGGCGACCAATCTGACCACTCCCATCGCTGACGCCTACAAGGATTCCACCCCTACGGTCTTCATCACCGGGCAGGTCCCGAGCTTCGCCATCGGGACCGATGCCTTCCAGGAGGTCGATACCCTGGGGGTGACCCGGCCCGTCTCCAAGCACAATTATCTGGTCAAGGAGGTGGCAGATCTGGAGTGGGTCCTGCACGAGGCCTTCGACCTGGCCGCTACAGGTCGGCCTGGTCCAGTGGTGGTGGATATCTGTAAAGATGTCCAGCTGGCGGCGGTGGGGCTCGGCAATCCCCCCCGTCGGCGCCGGCGCGGGCTGGTTTCCTTCGATGCCGCCAAGGCGGATGCCATCATCGCTGCCGTGACGCGGGCCGAGCGTCCAGTGGTTAAGGCGGGAGGCGGCATCATCCATGCCGGTGCTGCGGATCTCCTGCGCCGCTTCGTCGAGTGTTTCCAGGTCCCGGTGACGACCACCTTCAATGCCTTGGGCGCCGTGCCCTTTATGCATGCTCACAACCTGGGGATGCCGGGTATGCACGGGAGTATCCCGGCCAATTATGCCTTGCGGGACGCGGACCTCATCCTGACCCTGGGGGGTCGCTTCGACGACCGGGTGGTGGTGAAGGGCTTCGCGGAAGACAAGCGCATCGCCCATGTGGACATCGACCCCTCGGAGCTGGGCAAAGCGATCAAGGCGGACCTGGCCCTGGCCGCCGATCTCAAGACCTTTCTGCGTCATGCGCTGGCCTCCGACCGCAGCGCCCGACATCCGGTCTGGCTGGCGCAGATCGCCCGCTGGCGGGAGCAGATGCCCAAGCCCTACGGCACCGGGGATTACATTAAGCCGCAGGCGGTGGTTGAGGCCATTTCGGAGCTGACCGCAGGCGACGCGACCCTGGTCACGGGGGTGGGTCAGCATCAGATGTGGGCGACCCAGTACTATCGGTTTACCCGCCCGCGCCAGTGGATCAGCTCCGGGGGCCTGGGGACCATGGGCTTCGGGCTCCCGGCCGCCATCGGGGCTTGGTACGCGAACCCGGATCGGCCAGTGGTGCTCATCGACGGTGACGGCAGTTTCCAGATGAACATCCAGGAGTTGGGGACCCTGGTCGCCAACCGCATCCCGGTGAAGACGTTCGTGCTCAACAACGGCTATCTGGGGATGGTGCGCCAGTGGGAGGACATGATGGATGGCGGGAACCATTATGAGACCTGCCTCTCGCGGACCACCGAGTGCGATCCCGATTGCATCACGCTTGATCCGACTTGTCGCGTCCAGCTTCCCAACCTTACCGGGCTGCGGTTCGTCTACCCGCGGCTCAAGACCATGCGGGTCAGAAATCCGCAAACGATGCCGGAAGCTGTGCGTGAGGCCCTCGAACACCAGGGCCCGGTGCTGGTGGATGCTTGGGTCGACAAGGCGGAAGACGTGCTGCCTATGGTCCAGCCTGGGCACGGACTGGCGCAGATGATCGAATCCTGATGGAATCGCACCCCTGAGCAGATCGCTAATTCGGACAGGATGAACAAGATTTACAGGATTAACAGGATTTTTTATCTGGTTTTAATCAGCTTCCGCGCGCAGGAAAAGCCCCGTCAATCCTGGGCATCCCGTTAATCCTGTACCATTTGCAATTGGCGCCTGTCCTTACTCCCTGCGAGGGTGTCGCAAAAGTAGGGGCGACCGGCCGGTCGCCCCTACGCACCCGCCGGGAGAGGGGTTCGGGGAGAGGGGGTCAGATGGAATTTACTCTGGCATTCGTCCATGGCAGCTTAATTGGTTCGTTGTGAGGTAGGGGATCAAGGCCGCCGACGGAAATGAGTGAAGCCTCGAAAACCCGCAGTCGCTATTTGCTAGGTCTGAGCAAAGCAGCATCCCGCCTGGCGTCTGCTGGTGGCCCGTAATGGGCCCCTGGTGGTCGGCTCCCTGAAGGTGCTGTTCGACGAGCAGATCAACGGCATCGATCTGGACGCCGCCCAGCAGCTATTGAGTGAGTCCCTGCGGCTGGCGCGCGAGGCAGCGAAGATCGAGTGCGACGAGGACTATCGCCTCCTGGCCCGGCGCGAATCCGGCAATGGATTTGCTAGGACCTGATTCTGGAGCGGGACGGTCGGCTGATCGCCACCGATGCGCTGGAAGCGGCGTTTCGGTTTGTCGATGGGCTGGACAATCGCATCATGGCCCCTCCACCGCGTTGCGGCTGTCCATCGTGCAGCGGGAGATCGAGAACCTGGAATTTCGGTTGAACCCCGACCTGGATACCAGGGCCAGGTTGCTCAAAGGCCGGATCGCGGATCTGGAGGCGGAACTGGCGGTCGTGGAGCAGGGCTGAGGTAGAGATCTTGTCCGAGCAAGGCAGCGGTCGAGGCGATTCGTGAGGTCTATACTCTGTCCATGGGGCTGCGCAATGATTTTCGCCGTGTGGAGGACTCTTATCGCGCGGCTGACCAGCTGCTACCGGAGCTGAACCACTTTCTGGGCGAGACCGGCAACGACCGCCAGGACGACAAGCGCCTGCGGCTGCTGCTGGAGCAGCTGCGCGGTTACGGTCTGGTCTCGGAGATCGACGACGACGAGCGGCTGCGGATTCAGCCCTTGATTGTACACGTGGCCAATCCGGCCAATCTGCAGAACCTGCTGGCAGGCCTTGACCCAACAGACGGGGCCGACCCGGGGCAACCGAATGACAACTAGTACGGCAGTGCCGACGTACCGATAACATCGATTCATCTCTATCCAGTGGAAATTCTTGTTCGCCGCAAATGGACGTGAATCAACGTGATCGACGGTTCTTGGTCTATCAGGAGCGGCAGCGAGTGAAACACACTGGAATGAGGAGGCGAAACCTTGATTCGGTGGCTTGCTGTTGTATCTGTCCCATGAGCCCTCCGCTGAGGCTCTGGATTGGTTCCCTGGGCATTGCGATCGTGAGATGCCGGTGCGAGCACGGCGACTAGCGCCCCAGTCTGGAAACCGGGGGCCGGGTTTGCTTGAAACTGGGGTTCCTTACGATGGCGATACCGACCAGGCCGTCGGCAGCGTGGTCGGCGACATGTTCGGTGCGGACCCCGAGGCCACTGCTCCATCCTATGTCATCGAGCAGCTGGAGGTCTTCAACTGGGATCCGTTAACGGCCTGCATCGTATCCGTATCGATCCCCAGGGTACCCCATTATCGGCCAGACCGGCAGCGGTAAGATCACCCTGGTGAACGCCTTGATGACCCTGATCGACGAGCGTCCCCTGTACAACTTGGCCACCACCGGTGGGCATGAGAGCGACCGTGACTTGATGTCCTATATCCGCGGGGTGTCGGGCGAGGGCAACGAGAGCGGCGAAAATGCCCATATCGCCCGCCAGGGCGCCGACCGTTACGGCCTTGAGCGCACGCTTCGGGGACGGTCGGCAGCCGGTTGCCCTGGGGGTGCTCCTGTGGCTGGACGGGAGCAGCTCGGCCATGTAACGACCTGAAGCGGTTGTGGCTGTTCAGCCGTGACGGCGAGCACGGGGTCGGCGATTGGCTGCCGGTGCTGCGGGAAGGCGGCGCGCGTGCCCTGAAGCAGCTCCTGCGCGACCACGGCAGCTCGTCTCACGACACTAAATTGGCCTATCTGGCCCAGGTCCAGCGCTTCTTCGAGGTCGGCAGGAATGCCTTTGCCTTGCTCAACCAGGCGGCCGGTCTCAAGCAGCTCAACAGCATCGATCAGCTCTTCCGGGAGCTGGTACTCGAGGACAAACCCGCCTACAAACGCGCCGAGGAGGTGGTCGCCAGCTTCGACATGCTCACGGATCTCCACCGTGATCTGGAGATCGTCCGCGGCCAGCAGCGGTCCCTGTTGCCCATCGAGGCCGAGGAGCAGATACGCCGACGCCAGGTCGCCGAGGTCGAAAGCCTCTCGAATCTGCAGCGCATCCTGCCTATCTGGTTCGCTACCCATGCCTGCTGCTTGTGGCAGCAACGACACACGGAGTTCAGCGCCGAGGTCGCCGCGCTTCAGGACCGCACCCTGGCCCTGGAGCAGCAGGAGCAACAGCTGCAGGAGCAGGTGGACGACTTGTACCGCATCTACATCGAGGCCGGCGGCGGCAACCTCAGAACAGCTCGAACGGCTCATCGCCAATCAGTCAGGGCATCTTTCGAGTCTGCGCGAATACGGTCGCTGACCACCAGCGGCTGGCCACCGGGCAGGGCCTGGACCCTGAGCTCAGCGCGGCCGTCTTACGCCGCAATCAGGAAGATGCCCGACGGATGCGCGCCGAGCAAGGGGCCTTTGCTCGAACAGCTGGAGCAATGCCGCGCCGAGCAATCCGGCGCGGCGCTCAACACCCGCAACTCCGCTCGGGATCTGGAATAGGAGCTGGGGTAGGCCCGGGCGCACGCCCATTCTAAATTTGCCGGGCAATTATCTGGACTTCAAACGGGACCTGGCCGCGGCGCTAGGGATTCCGGTGGGCGCGTTGGCCTATGTGGCCGAGCTGGTCGAGGTGCAGCTGGAGGAGCGGGCCTGGCGGGGGGGCCATCGAACGCCTGGACGACCTGGGGCGGCAGGCCGCAACCAAGTTGCAGCGGGAGGTCGAGACCGCCGGCGCCGGCCTGGCTGGCGCGGAGAATAAGCTGATTCGCCTAATGAACCAGGCGCAACGGGAGGATACGGGGGCCCTGGCCGAGGTCGGGACCGAACTCAGTGACATCCCTCATTACCTGCAACGGCTCGAGGTGCTGACCAAGGAGACGCTGCCCGAAAAGCTGGGCTGCCGGCCCATATCGACAACGAGGTATCGATCATTGAGGAGCGCATTACCGAGCTCAATGAGATCCTGGTGCAGGTCGATTTCTAGCCGGGGCGTTATCTGCATCTGGAGCCGCGCAAGGTGATCCATCAAGCCTTGACCGATGTCTACTGGGCGCAGAAGCTGCTCCGCAGCGCCGCCCTTCGGGACGGCCAGGGCAAATCCCACTATCGCGCCCTGGTCGAGCTGGTGCGGCAGCTGTGGGACGCGGTGGAACGTAAAAAACCACTGGCGCCCGGGCCTTACTGGACCCGCGCTATCGCCTGCAGTTCTTCGTCAAGATCATCGAGCGCGACGGTCGGCACGTGGTCGAGATCCGCACCCGCTCCCAGGGCGGCTGCGGCGGCGAGTAAAGAGATCATTGCCAGCCATATCCTCACCGCTTCCCTGAGCTACGCCCTCTGTCCCGACGACATGGGCCGGCCCCTGTTTCGGTACCATGGTGTTGGACGAGGCCTTCTCCAAGAGCTCCCAGGCGATGGCGGCCTGCATCATCGATGCCCTGCGCCGTTTCGGTCTGCACCCCCAGGCGGCTGCTGCGGATGCACACGTGCTCGGCAGTCCTGGCGCATCGCCGCGGCCAATAGGCGGTGACCGCCTCCCTGAGCTGGGAAGAGCTGGACCAACAAGCCCACCAGCGGCTCCACGGCGAGGATGCTGATGCCTTGCCGACCATCCGGTTGGCGTGGCCGGACGTGCGGAACACAGTGCATCACTCATAATACATGCATTTTGGTGCAACCAACTTGGTGCAACCAACGGAAGGTGACGCCATGGCCTCGCTTGATATGCCCGATGATCTGTACCAGGGCCTCAGCTTCCGGGCTCGACAGGAACACCGCAGCCTGGTCCAAAAGGCAGTGGTCGAGCTGCGACGTGTCCCGGCATTGACCGTCGGTAAGCGGCGCAGGGCCGTGGTCGCCCGTATTCGCGCCACCTTGCAGCAACCCGATGGGTCTTTGGACCCTTCCCCCGAGACGCTAGTGCGCGAGGGCCGGGACCGCTAGCGGATGCGCTTAGTGCTGGATGCCTCTGCCGCGGTGCGACTGGTGATGTGCGTCGAGACCGCGGAGCGGCTGCTCGGACCCGTCTCGGTGGCGACGGTGGTGATCGCACCGAGCCTCTATGCGGGCGAGGTAGCCAATACCTTGAAGTGGGAGTATGGGAGGGCCGGTCGCCTGGAGGCGAAGGCGGCACTTGAGCGGTACCAGGAGGCAATCGACCTGATCGATGACTTCACCCCCCGTCCGGTAGCTCGTGACAGAGGCCCTCGCGGAAGCGGTACGGTAGTAGCAAGGTAGGTTGGACTGCTGTGCCGCCCGGTGGACCTGGACTCTCTACCACGCTAGCAGTTGAAAATTTACCACTACCAAACTTGGCGGTTTTCAAGGCCGGTAAATCGCGTGTAAAATAGTAATAATTTCTTAAGAACTTTATGAAGATGTGTGAATGCCTGAAATACTCAATTTTTCCTTAGCATGCAGTTGCAGTTCTTCCCAAAGTATCTAGACCCTTGTTAGGGTGAAGATTAGGTCTATAAGACCCATGAGCATTTGCAGTCTCGTCGTCCAGACTCGCCTCGATCGGGTGCAGGGGGTGGAGCAGCGGTTGCTAGATCTGCCCGGCGTGGAAGTTTACGGCGGCCGGGCGGAGGGCAAGCTGATCGTGACGGTAGAGGATGCCGACCAGAGCAAAGTTGCCGACACCCTGGCGTCCATCAAGGGCGTGGCCGGCGTCATCAACACAGTCCTAGTCTACCATTATGGTGGAGACGATCTAGCGGAAGAGGTCGATCATGAAAATCAGTCGGCGTGAGTTCATCAAATCCCAGGCCGTGGTAGCCGCCGCCGCTACGGCGGGGGTCACCCTGCCGTTAAGCATCACCGCCATCGCGGCGGAGGGCGATGAAGGCGTACGCTGGGACAAGGCCCCGTGCCGTTTCTGCGGCACCGGTTGCAGCGTCCTGGTGGGGGTCAAGGACGGTAAGGTCGTGGCCAGCCAGGGGGATCCGGAGGCCCCGGTCAACCGTGGACTCAACTGCATCAAGGGCTATTTTTTACCCAAGATCCTGTACGGCAAGGACCGGCTTACCCGACCCCTCCTGCGCAAGAAGAACAGCCGATTCGCCAAGGACGGGACCTTCGAGGCCGTCTCCTGGGACGAGGCGTTCGACGTCATGGCCGCCAAGTGGAAGGGGGCTATAGCCAAGGACTTGCGGGACAATGCAGGCAAGCCGGTCGACCAGCTAATCTCCCGAGTAGCCATGTTCGGCTCCGGTCAGTGGGCGGTATGGGAGGGCTATGCCGCCTCTAAGCTCATGAAGGGGGGGCTGCGCTCCAACAACCTGGACCCCAACGCCCGGCACTGTATGGCCTCGGCCGTGGTGGCTTTCATCCGCGCCTTCGGGATCGATGAGCCCATGGGTTGCTACGACGACCTGGAGCATGCGGACGCCTTCGTGCTCTGGGGCGCCAACATGTCCGAGATGCACCCCATCCTGTGGTCGCGCCTGACCGACACCCGCCTGACCAAGCCGGGGTGTGAGGTCCATGCGCTCTCCACCTTTGAGAACCGCTGCTTCGAGCTGGCGGACAACCCGATCGTCTTCACCCCCCATACGGATCTGGTGATCCTCAACTACATCGCCAACTACATTATCCAAAACAAGGCCTATGACCAGGCGTTCATTGACAAGCATGTGAACTTCACCAAAACGCCTACGGACATCGGTTACGGCCTGCGCCGGTCGCACCCGTTGGAGCGCAAGGCCGCCAATCCCGGGAAGGGCAAGCTCACCAGGATCAGCTTCGAGGAATACGCTGAGTCCGTCGCGCCCTACACCCTGGACAAGGCCCATGCGATGTCCGGCGTGCCCAGGGAGCGGCTGGAGCGATTGGCCAGGCTGTACGCGGACCCGGACAAGAAGGTCGCCTCCTACTGGACCATGGGCTTCAATCAGCACACCCGCGGGGTATGGGTCAATGGGCTCCTGTACAATGTCCATCTGCTCATGGGCAAGATCTCCGAGCCGGGCAACAGCCCCTTCTCCCTGACTGGCCAGCCCTCGGCCTGCGGCACGGCGCGGGAGGTGGGGACCTTCGTCCATCGCCTGCCGGCGGACCTGGTGGTAAAGAAGCCCGAGCACCGCGCCTTTTCCGAGCGGGTCTGGCAGCTGCCGGCGGGGACCGTCAACGGTAAGAACGGCTACCACGCCGTGCTCATGCAGCGCATGCTCAAGGACGGCAAGCTGAACTGCTACTGGCAGCTGTGCAACAACAACATGCAGGCGGGCCCCAATATCAACGGGGAGATGTATCCCGGCTGGCGCAATCCGGACAACTTCATCACGGTTTCCGACCCCTATCCGACGGTCTCCGCCCAGGCGGCGGATCTGATCCTGCCCACGGCCATGTGGGTGGAAAAGGAAGGAGCCTATGGCAACGCCGAGCGACGCACCCAGTTCTGGCGCGAGCAGGTGGCGGCGCCGGGGGAGGCCAAGTCGGACCTGTGGCAGATCATGGAATTCGCCAAGCGCTTCAAGGCCGAAGAAGTGTGGCCCCCGGAATTGATCGACAAGAAGCCCGAATACCGGGGCAAGACCCTCTACGACATCCTGTTCGCCAACGGCACGGTCGATAAGTTCCCCTACGACGGAAAAATCCTCGACGACCGCGGCAACGAATACCGGAATCACGAGAGCGCGCACTTCGGCTATTACGTCCAGAAGGGCCTATTCGAGGAGTACCGGCAGTTTAATTCGGCCCCCGATATTCCCAAGAAGGGTCACGAAATGGCTCCGTTCGACACCTACCACAAGGTCCGGGGCCAACGCTGGCCGGTAACCGACGGCAAAGAGACCCTGTGGCGTTTCCGCGGCGGCTATGATCCCCACGTGACGGGCGACCATACTAACGTCGATTTCTACGGCAACCCGGACGGCCGGGCCAACATCATCTTCGCCCCCTATGAGCCGCCGGCAGAAAGCCCGAACGAAGAATACGACCTGTGGCTGTGCACCGGGCGGGTGCTCGAACACTGGCATTCGGGCTCCATGACCAGGCGCGTGCCCGAGCTCTACCGGGCCGTCCCGGACGCGGTGCTCTTCATGCACAGGAAGGATGCCAGGAAGCGTAAGCTCAGAGACGGCCAGCTGGCCAGGATCACCACGCCCCGCGGCGAGATCATGGCCCGGGTCGAGACCCGGGGGCGCAACCGACCACCGGAGGGCCTGGTGTTCATCCCCTGGTTCGATGCCTCCCGGCTGGTGAACAAGCTGATCCTGGATGCCACCGACCCTCTGTCGAAACAAACGGATTACAAGAAAAACATTTGCAAGGTAATCAAAGCGTAGAATGCGGTGAGCGGCGGTGGTTTCGAGCTTGCGAGTTGGAGCACGTTCTCCCCGCGCGAACCGCATACTTGGATGGTGGGTATGTTCAATAACGGTATTAGGCTCCAAGAAATATGCTTAATTAACAGTGACTTTCAGTCGCTCCCCAGACTATGGACTTTCAGTCTATAGGGGTTGAGCGTGGGCGCACGTGCACAAGGGTGCATCGACGTTGGATAACCGATAGGCGCGGGCTTGCCTGTTCTGTAGCGATCCTGCGTTTGCGGGCTGATCCGGAATCCAGCCGAGCGCAGGCAAGCCGACGCCTACGAGAGAAAGCATTGGCCGCTGAAGCGACCATAAGGGCGTTCCCCATACCTACTCCCTGTCTCCCCTGCCTGTCGGCAGGCAGGGACAAGCAGGCGCCCATGGGGTGGCAGGCAGCAAACCGCACCAATCGGCTTGCATTTGAACCGTTGTAATGACAACGACAAAAAAGACAGGAGTCACCCGCCGCCGGGTGCTGGGCGATCTGCTCAAGACCGCCTGCGGCGTCGGGCTGTTCGGCCTGGGTCTGGGCCTTTATTCTAATCGGGCCTCGTCGTTACCCGCATACGCCATCCGGCCGCCGGGGGCGATCCCGGAGGATGCCTTCAACGGGGCCTGCATCCGCTGTGGACTTTGCGTGCGTAATTGCCCCTACGACATCCTCCATCTCGGCCGGGTGGGCGAGGCCATCCCAACCGGAACCCCATATTTCATTGCCCGCCAAGGGGCCTGCGAGATGTGCGAGGACATCCCCTGTGTGGTGGCCTGTCCCACCAATGCTCTGGACCATGCGCTGACGGACATCGATGCTGCGCGCATGGGACTCGCGGTGCTCGTGGACCAAGAGATCTGCATTGCCTTCCAGGGCCTGCGGTGCGAGGTCTGCTATCAGGTCTGTCCCATCAAGGACGTGGCCATCACCCTGGACCGGCAACACAATGAACGCTCGGGAAAGCACGCGATTTTCATACCCGTCGTCCACTCGGAGCGCTGTACCGGCTGCGGCAAGTGCGAACAGGTCTGCATCCTAGAAGAGGCGGCCATCAAGGTGCTACCGCGCCACCTGGCCAAGGGCGAGCTGGGCCGGCACTACCGGTTGGGTTGGGAACAACAGGCCCGGTCCGGTGGCCCCTTGGTCAGTCCGGATCCGGAACACAAGTACCACTTGCCTCCCGGCATGGAGTATGATCATGCTGGGGAGGGCCTGATCGGGGATGACGGTGCCGCGGTGCCCTTCCCCGACAACCCCTTGGGTACCCTTAACCGGCAGGGGTCGTCCTTTTAGCTACATAATGAATGCAATCAACCACTATGGACTGAAAGTCCATAGTCTGGGGAATGATGAAAGTCGCTGTTTCGGCTAAGGTCGACTGAAAGCCTCTGACTGAAGTCGGCTCGAAAGGACTGAAAGTCGGGGCGCACTCGATTGGAAAATTATCATCATGATACCCCTGATGTTCTCGATGCCTCTTTAATATATTCTCTGATCATATCTTCTGTAAATACTCTGAACTGAAAGCACCATACCCAATGGCCCAAAAGTGGCGTCCCCAATATGCTTCCTCAAATGCGGGAACTCTGGTTAGTAGTTTGCGCGATGTCCTCCCTTTAAATAACTTCTGAAAAGAACTTCCTTATATATAATCATCTGGAGTGTGTGGGAAATTGCGATCTTCCACCTCCTGAAGTGGATGATACTGAAGTATGCGAATTTGGTAGTAGTGGTCTTTAACTGGTAGAAAGCAGATTGGGCTGCTGTGTGGCTCGCTAGACCTGGACTCTCAACCACGCTATCAGTTATAAATTTAACACTATCTCATGAAGATAATAAGACGCTAAAATAATTGTTAGGTAAAGAAAATTCAGTAACCATAAGTATTATACTGGTTGCTAGAGGGGTTGCTATTAACATTAATATTGGCATGGAATTATACTTCAATGCTTCGTAATGTTTGTTTTCTCAAATGACTAAAATTCTAACCCAATCCCGTGATCTGTAATGAAGCATTCATAAAATAATTCTTTTATAAAACAGCAGGAGTAGTGATGGTTTTTGACTGGTAGTAAGGGAGATTGGACCGCTGTGCGGCCCGGTAGACCTGGATGATCAACTATGATATCACTTATACTACCACTACCACTACTAATATGTTTTCTCACTTGGAATTCCATTTGTAACTACTCAGGTAGCAAGATATTGTACACTTTCGGCAGGAAACCATGAAATGTTGTGTGGGTCTAGATAGCTTTAGCACAGCAACTACATGCTAAGGCATATGTTATGCAAGGAAAAAACAGATATTTTAGGCAGTCACACGTCTCCGAAGCTAAATTCAGATGGATTATACGCTATTTTGTGCACGATTTACCGGCCTCGAAAATCGCCAAGTTGAGCGATGTAAGCTGTCCGAGGATCAAGCAGTTATTTTCAAACTAAGGACCCGAATCGCTCAGTTTCGTGATGCCTCATCGCCTTTCTCCGGCGAGGTTGAAGTCGATGAATCCTAGTTTCGGTGCGCGCCGTGTTCGTGGTGAAGAAAGGGCGCGGGGGGCCGGGGGCAAAACGATTGTCTTTGGGATTCTGGAATGCCGCGGGAAAGGCTACATGGAAATTGCCCCGAATACCGCCAAGAAGCCGCTACAGGCTGCGATCCGGGGCCGCGTGGCCATCGATAGCATCATCCACTCGGGCGGCTGGAGGGGCTACGATGGGCTAGTGGATAGGGGGTACAAAAAGCATTTCCGTGTGAATCATGATCAGCATGAATACATCTGATAAAGAATGTGAATCTTAGATTCAATCACCGAGAGATTTCTATGATAAAACACTTAGCTCTGCCGAGAGAGAATCCTCTCTCAAAGTTATCTAGACCCTGTTGTGTTTTCATCGTTACTTCTGTCCGTCTCGCGCGGATTCGCGTGATTCATAGTTTTTTTCCATGTTGAAAAACAATTCTTCACTCCAGGGCAGACTCGAGGCCCACCGCTGGCTGATTGCGCGGCGCCTGAGCCAGGTCGGCGTACAGGCCCTGTTCCTGCTCGGTCCGGTTAGCGGGATCCGGATCATCGAAGGTAATCTGTCCGCCAGCATGACCCTGGACCTGCTTCCTCTGACCGATCCCTTCCTGCTTCTCCAGTCCATGCTCTCGGGAAGCCTGCCTGCGCTGAGCGGGGTCGTCGGCGCCCTCATCGTACTGATCTTCTACGCCCTGGTGGGCGGGCGGGTATTCTGCGCCTGGGTCTGCCCGGTAAATCCGGTCACAGATGCGGCGGCCTGGCTGCGGCGGCGTTTCGACTTGCGCGGCAACAGCGCCCTGTCGCGCAATCTGCGCTACTGGCTCCTGGGGCTGGCGCTGCTGTTTCCCCTGCTCACCGGCGTCATCGCTTGGGAGTACATCAATCCGGTATCCATGTTCCATCGGGGCCTCATCTTCGGGATGGGTTGGGCCTGGATGGTCATCCTGGCCCTGTTCCTGTTCGACCTGTTTATCGCCAGGCACGGATGGTGTGGTCGTCTGTGCCCCATGGGGGCCTTCTACGGACTGATCGGCAACCGCTCGCTCGTGCGGGTCTCTGCGGTCGCTCGGGACCGGTGCGACGATTGCATGGACTGCTTCGAGAGCTGTCCGGAGCCCCAGGTCATCAGGCCCGCGCTCAAGGGTGCCGCCGCCGGTCTCGGACCGGTGATTACGGATGGCGACTGCACCAACTGCGGGCGCTGTATCGAGGTCTGCCCCCAAGGCGTTTTCCGCTTCGGAACCCGGATGAATAATCAATGGGACCACGAATATACCCGATGCACGTGAATATTTTGGTAAGCGAGGTGTGTCGATCGTGCCCGAGAGCAAGGCGCAACGAGAAGTAATAGCCCAGACCCTATTGCTAGGCTTCACGGGCTACAGGGATGTATGCCCCGTACCGGAAGGTGCAGCAAGGACAGCGTACCTTTCGGCGCAACGCCGCTATCGGGTACGAGGGGCGTGCATCGCGGCGGAATATTCGCGGCATCTGGTATATACTTCAATAACTCATAAGGGTCTAGATAACTTTCAGGGGGGGATTCTCTTCGGCAGAGTAAATATTCTGTCATGGATAGTTTTCCTCATCTATGATTTAATCTAAATTCACGTTCTTCAGTATAGATGAAGAGTTTTTCGTGGAACACCATTAATTTCTGCAAGCCTTCGTTTGGCATATGACCAGAATGATTAAACGCCATTGATAGGGCAATTACCACGGGCAAATTCATGCTGACCATGATTCGCGCGGAAATGCTTTTTGTACCCCCTATCCACCAGCCCATCGTAGCCCCTCCAGCCGTCCGATGTGGATGACCCTTCAAGGGTTGCCTGGCCCTGGATCGCGGTCTGTGGCGGCGTTTCGGAAGGACTTCCGTGTAGACTTTCCCGTGGCGTTCCAGAATCCCGAAGACAATCGTTTTACCCTCAGCCCCGTGCCCTTTCTTCCCACGAACACAGCGCGCGCCGAAAGATGAGTCATCGACTTCAACCTCGCCGGAGAGAGGCGATGAGGCGTCACAAAGCTGGGCGATTCAGGTTCGTAGTTTGAATAACAACTGATTAGTCGTCAGACGGCTTACATCACTCAGCTCGGCGATTTTCGAAGCCGGTAAATCGCGCGCAAAATTTAGGGTATAATCCGTCTGAATTTAGCTTCCGAAAGGTGTGAACGTCTGAAATATCTGTTTTCCTTGCATAACACAACGTTATGCATGCAATAGCAGTGCTAAAGCTATCTGGATCCTCACAACATTTCATGGTTTTCTGCCGTCAGTGTACAATATCTTGTACCTGATATAGTTACAAATGGAATTCCAACTTATGAGAAAATATATTGGTGGTGGTAATTTTTAAATGATAGCTTAGTTGATAATCCAGGTCTACCGGGCCGCACAGCGGTCCAATCTACCTTGCTAGCAGTTAAATACCACTACTACCCATTTTCTTTCTCACTCGCGGGTGAGGATGATGATGTATCCGTTCGTATTGGAGGGTATGTATATCTGTATCGCTAAACGAGATATTAATATTCTTAAACCTCGAAAATTCATTAGGGAGTCGAATCATTGTAAATGATAAACATGAAAAGTTATTTATGATAATCATTATAAACACGAAGGCAGACACAAATCCCCGTTCGTGTGAATTCGTGTCCATTCGTAGTTCAACTCGATTTCGTAATGGCGTTGTGCGATCAAGTGTTTTTCATACTGATAAGGCGCATTTTCGAGGTAATAGACAACGAGATGAACAAGATCACAGCAATACTGACTTTGTTCCTTGCCATCGCCGGCCCGAGCGGGGCGGTACCCGCGTTCGCGCTTGATTCCCTGCGTGGCGCTGCCATCGAGGCGATGTCCGCGCAGCCGGCAAGGCGAAAGATCGAGTTAGTCGAGGGCGGTATCGAGCGTACCTTCGATGAGCAACCGCCTTTGATCCCGCACGGTATTGCGAGCTACGAGATCAGCCTGCACCAGAACGACTGCTTGAGATGCCACAGCCAGGCAACCGCCGAGCAGGAGAACACCAAGCCAACGCCCGCGAGCCATTTTGTCGATCGCGACGGCAACCAGCTAACTAGGCTCTCTCCGCGGCGTTACTTCTGTGCCCAGTGCCACATGGCCCAGATAAGAGGCGAGCCGCTGATCGAGAATACCTTCGAGGGCCTCAGATAATACCCGGGGCTGCCCATATGGGAGAATTCCGCAGCTCTCAAGTCGAACTCATTAGAAGTTCTAGCGTCGAACGAGATAACTAGAGATGCAAGATGGCTACAACCAGTCTGATAGGTGAACACTGGGAAACCTTATATCAGAAAGGGTGTACGAAAAGTGGTAGTGGTGGTCTTTAAATGGTAGAAGGTAGATTGGGTTGCTGTACGGCCTGGTAGGCCTGGACTATCAACTACATTATCAGTTAAAAATCTACCACTACCCGAAAAGTTATGCTCGGTTATCATTCTAGCCATGAACAGACAAGCCCACCCCCGTGACTTGACCGATCAGCACTGGTCAATCAGTGAGCCCTTAATTACCACCGGCCAAGTCGGGGGGCGTCGGTGCTCCGTTTGAGTTACGCGCTGTCGTCAACGACGATCTTTAGTATATTTCATGCAGCGGTTGCGCGTGGCGAATGTTGCCGCATGAGTTTCCGCCTTGGAGCAAGGTACTATTATTATCGACTCTGCATGCGCATCTGGCAGAGGGGGAAACCCAGGCGCTGCAAGGAGATTTCGAGGGTTACTCCGCCGATAAACTTTTAGCAGAGCTGGACCGAAAAAATGACAAAGCCTTTCAGGACCACGCCCGTTAGAATTATGGGTCTAGATTTAAGAGAGGGTTTTCTCTCATGAGAGTAAGTGTTCTATCATATTAAGGGTAGTGGTGGATTTTTATAAGGATAGCGCAGTTGATCGTCTGGGTTTACCGGGCCATACAGCGATCCAGTCTATTTTCTGCGAGTTAAAGACCACCGCTACCAGCGGTTTTTAGTCATAATTCTTGAAAAATAAAATACATGCTTGTAACAAATGTCATAGTAAAGCGGTGATCAAAAACGGCAAGAATGCGTGTGGGAACCAGCAATATCATTGTAAAACCTGTGGTGCCTATGGCGTACTTGAACCTCATGATTGCTACACGAAGTGAAGAGTAAAGAGCGTATTTAAAAATATGGGTTTGGGTCGCCTTGAACAGAGAGATCCGGGAAGTCATTGCTTATGCTCGTGGTAATCGCAGTAAAGAAACGCAATGACTGTGGCTTTACTTTTAGTAAATGGCCTTGAAAAGTGCAACCAAAAAAGACCACCAAGAGATTTTATCATGTCTGAAGGCAAACCAAAGCAAGGCAAGCGCACGGCTATGATCCTGCTGATCGGCGTGATTCTCGGCATCGTCCTCTGGGGCGGCTTCAGCGCCGGGATGGAGGCTACCAACACGGAGGCCTTCTGTATCTCCTGTCACGAGATGGAAGTGAATGTCTATGCGGAATACCTGGACACCAATCACTATGTCAATCGCACCGGGGTACGCGCTATCTGTTCCGATTGTCACGTGCCGCGTGAAGGGATCGCCAAATTCGTCCGTAAGCTTCGGGCCAGCAAGGATGTCTACCACCACCTGCTGGGCACCGTCGATACCCCTGAGAAATTCGACGCCAAGCGGATGAGGTTGGCCGGATACGTCTGGCGTATCCTGAAGGACACAGACTCGCGTGAATGCCGCAACTGTCACGAAGCCCTGTCCATGGACTATGACAAGCAGGAGCCGCGCAGCGCCAGGCGTCACGAACAGGCCGAAGGAGAGGGCCTGACCTGCATCGACTGCCACAAGGGCATTGCTCACCGCTTGCCGGCGGCATATGACCCAGAAAAGGATATCCCCGGCGAGAGCATCTACTACGACAAGGCCAATACATCGCTCTAGTACAGCGGTGCCGAAGTACCGATAACATGGGTTTGGCGCTTACCTTGAGGATACTGCTGGCTCGATGTTACCGATCGTTGAGGGCGTTTGGGTGCCGTTTCAACTTTTTTGTTTGTGGCCTATAGGGCACTTTAGAAAGCGCCCAGGGGGGCCTTTTCAAGGTCCCCCTCTACTCGACGAAGGACAAAATCAGGGCCCTGCCGAAAATTATAAGCGCCGGCCCTGAAGTCCCAGGGTATTGCCTTGCGAGACGGGGGTTCAGGAATCGGGGAACCGGGCCGTCTCCCACGGGCGATCCGGATCCAGCTCCCACCACCGGTTGACGATCCCGCAGAACAGTCTCGCCGTCTGTTCCACGTCATAGATGGCTGTATGTGCCTCGTTGCTCTTCCAGCCCAGGCCCGCCACCTGAGCGGCTCGGGCCAGGACCGTCTGCCCATAGGCAAGACCCGCCAGGGACACGGTGTCGAAGACGCTGAAGGCGTGGAACGGACTGCGTTTGAAGTTAGTGCGCTCTACGGCAGCCTTGATAAACTCCAGATCGAAGACAGCGTTGTGCCCGACCAGGATGGCGCGATTACACCCGGATGACTTCACCCCATTGCGGATGGGGGTGAGGATCCGAGTGAGTGCCTCCTGCTCCGGAACCGCGTCACGGAACGGATGATCCGGGTCAATACCGTTGAAGGCCAGTGCCCGCGGGTCCAGCTCGGCACCGATGAACGGCAGCACGTGACAGGACAGGGTTGGGGCAGGTGCGAGCAAGCCATTATTATCCATGTGAATGATACTGGCCGCTATTTCCAGCAGAGGGTGGCGTTGGGGATCGAACCCCCCGGTTTCCACATCCACCGCCACTGGCAGGAATCCACGAAACCGCCGTGCAATCGCGGATCTGCTACGCTCGTCCATCATCCCGACAGCATAAGTGACGCGTCGGTAAAAGCCAACTGGTTCGGACGGTTTGAGGATGGGCCGTGGTCATAAGAGGTATCCCCACGAAATCCGCCCTCGGCGTCGGTCGGTTTCGCCGGTGCCGGGGTGCATCCGGTGCTCGAGTCCGCAGCCTTCCCCGGCCGGGCGTAGGGGGTCGGCTGTTCCCACCAATACAAGCCTTACCGGACACGCCGAAGAGTCGAACAATGCTTCGGGGTTCGTACCTTCGTTCAATGGTACAGGATTGACAGGATGTTCAGGATGGGTAGTGGTGATCTTTAACTGGTAGAAGATAGGTTGGGTCGCTACACAGCCCAGTAGACCTGGACGATCAACTACGCTATCAGTTAAAAACTTACCACCACCCGTAAAGCTACTTTAAGGGAGGACATCGCGTAAACCACAACGAGAATTCCCGCATTTGAGGAAGCAGTATTGGGGACGTCACTTTTGGGCCATTTGGTATGGAACTTTCAGTTCAGGGTATATTACAGACGATATGATCAGAGAGTATGTAAGGAGACCGCTCGTATAACTGTTAACGGCCTCTAGCCGGAGAGCAGATCGGCGGCGGCAAGGTGGTCGGCCTGGGCCCAGGCTTCCACCGTCCAGTCATCGCAGTCGATCCGGATCCGGTTGATCATGGCATTGCGCAGGTCGATCCGCAGGCGTTCCTCGATTCCTTTCCCCACCGTGCGGCGGTAGCAATCTCCCAGGGGGCCGCCGTGGCTCACCACCAGGACGCATTCTCCCCGGTGGTGCGCGGCGATTTCCGCGATTGCCTCGGTTACCCGTTCGAACCGCCGACGGAGGCTCTCGCCGCCGGGTATGGGCTCGTCCACCGAGTAATCGCGCCAGATCCTGGCGGTCTGCGGTTGATCCCGTTCCACCTGGGTTTGATACAGCCCCGCCAACACGCCCAGATCCCACTCGCGCAGGCGCTCGTCCGTGCGAACCGCCTGCCCGCTGTGACGCACGATCGCCCAAGTGGTCTGGAGGGTACGCAGCAAGTCGCTGCTGTAGACGGCATCGAAGCGGATGTCCTGCAGCTGGGTGGCGAGGGCCTCGGCCTGGGCCCAGCCGCGCCGGTTCAGCGGAACCTGGAGGTGACCTTGAAGGCGCCCTTCGGCGTTCCAATCCGTCTCGCCGTGACGGATGAGGGTGATGCGCGTAGACATGGCGGATTCAGGGAGCGATCTGGTTGCGCGTGCTCACCGTCCCTGCCGTCCCACGACCCGCAGGCGCAGGGCGTTGAGCCGGATGAAGCCGGTGGCATCGCCTTGGTCGTAGGCCCCGGCGTCTTCATCGAAGGTGGCGAGGGAGGTGTCGAACAGGCTATTGGTCTCGGACCTGCGACCTACGACCATGACATTGCCCTTGTAGAGCTTTAGGCGCACCCGCCCATTGACCACCTGCTGGGTGCGGTCGATGGCGGCCTGGAGCATCTCGCGCTCCGGCGTGAACCAGTAGCCGTTATAGACCAGCTTGGCGTAGCGGGGCATGAGCTCGTCCTTCAGGTGGGTCGCCTCCCGGTCCAGGGTCAGGGACTCCATGGCCCGATGGGCCTTCAGCATGATGGTCCCGCCGGGGGTCTCGTAACAACCGCGGGACTTCATGCCCACGTAACGGTTCTCCACGATGTCGTTGCGACCGATACCGTTCTCGCCCCCGATGCGGTTGAGCGTGGCGAGAACCCCGGCGGGTGTCGATCGCTTACCGTCCACGGCTACGATGTCCCCGCCCTCGAAGGTCAGCTCGAGGTAGGTGGGCCAGTCTGGGGCCTGCTCGGGAGCGCGGGTCCAGCGCCACATGTCGGCGGCCGGCTCGGTCCAGGGGTCCTCCAGGTCGTTGCCCTCGTAGGAGATGTGCAGCAGGTTGGCATCCATGGAGTAGGGGGACCCGGTGCCCGTGCGCTTCATCTCCACCGGAATCCCATGGGACTCGGCATAGGCCAGTAGCTTTTCCCGCGACAGCAGGTCCCACTCTCGCCAGGGCGCGATGATCTTCACGTCCGGCTTGAGGGCATAGGCGCCGAGCTCGAAGCGGACCTGGTCGTTACCCTTGCCGGTAGCGCCGTGGGCGATGGCGTCGGCCCCGGTTTCACCGGCGATCTCCACCAGGCGTTTGGCGATCAGGGGCCGGGCGACGGAAGTCCCGAGCAGGTATTCGCCCTCATAGAGGGCGTTGGCGCGGAACATGGGATAGACGAATGCGCGTGCGAATTCCTCACGCAGATCCTCGATATAGATCTCCCTGATCCCCGCGACCTCGGCCCTGGTCCGGGCGGGCTTGAGCTCCTCGCCCTGACCGATATCGGCGGTGAAGGTGACCAGTTCGCAGCCGTAATGCTCCTGCAGCCACTTGATGATGACGGAGGTATCCAGGCCGCCGGAGTAGGCCAGCACCACTTTCTTGATCTTGTCGCGCACGATTGAATGACTCCAAATTAAGGGTCTTCCGGGACCTGACAGTTGAGCGTCTTTGTTATAGGTTGTGCCCACTGATTCGACTGACTAGACGGCCGGCGGCCGGTAGCTGGTCAAAACAGGTAGGGTAGGATCCGTTGCGCGGACCTTCTGAAGGTCGACACCCCTGGTCATGGCAGGACGCTTTCGATGCGGTCCAAGGCCTTCTCCAGATTCTCCCGGCCAGTGGCGATGGAGAGACGCACGTGCCCGGCGAGGCCGAAGGCGGAGCCGGGGACCAGGGCGACGCCGGCACGCTCGATCAGGAGCTCCGCTAGGTCCAGGTCATTGCGTACCGTGCCGAGGGTCTCAATCAGTCCCATCACCTGCGGGAAGACATAGAAGGTGCCGTCGGTTGGCAGGCACTCGACGCCGGGCATGCGCTCAAGGCGTTCCACCACATAGTCGTGGCGTTCCTTGAAGGCTGCGGTCATGGTCCGGATACAGTCCTGGGGACCTTCGAGCGCTGCCTGGGCGGCCACCTGAGCTATGGAGGTGGGACTGGAGGTGCTCTGGGATTGCACCTTCTTCATGGCCTTGATGATCTCCTGCGGACCGCCGACATAGCCGATGCGCCAGCCCGTCATCGCGTAGGCCTTGGAGACGCCGTTGATTACCACCGTGCGCGGGGCCAGATCGGGACAGGCGTGGAGGATGTTGACGAAGGGTTCATCGCCGGCCCACCGGATGTGCTCATAGATGTCGTCGGTCGCTATGACAGCGCGCGGGAATTCCCGCAGCACCGTGCCGAGGGCGGCGAGCTCCGCCCGGGTGTAGGCTATGCCGGTGGGATTGGAGGGGCTGTTGATGACTACCAGTCTGGTCTGCCCGGTCATGGAGGCCTGCAGCTGATCGGGGGTGATCTTGAACTTGCGATCGGCTCTGGCCTGTACCGGCACTGGGACACCGCCGGCCAGGATAGCCATATCCGGATAGGAGACCCAGTAGGGAGCCGGGAGGACGACCTCGTTGCCCGAATTCAGGATGGCCTGGGCCAGGTTGTAGAAGCTCTGTTTGGCACCGCAGGAGACCAGGATTTGGTCTGGGGTATAGGTGAAGCCGTTCTCGCGTTGGAATTTGGCGGTGATCGCTCGTTTAAGCTCCGGGGTGCCGTCTACCGCCGTATATTTGGTGAAGCCGTCTCTGATGGCGGCGATGGCCGTCTCCTTGATGTGATCGGGCGTATCGAAGTCCGGCTCCCCGGCGCCGAGTCCGATGATGTCCTTACCGGCGGTGCGCAGGGCCTGGGCACGGGCCGTGACGGCGAGGGTAGGGGAGGGCTTGACGGCCTGTACGCGGGCGGAAAGCTTGCTGCTCATGCTCTGGAATCTCTCGCTGCTGATCGGTAGGGGGCGAACGGAATCCTGACTATCGATGCCAAGGCCGGCAATGATAGCTAAAACCCGGATCGGGGTAACAGGGAATACAGGGGACTTTTCCGGAACCATGGGGACCTGACACATGGGGACCACACCTCAGCACCGGCATCCGGCACCAAGCAATAATCATTCCTTACCTATCGGGATTCCACCCATTTCGTAGGACAATCGAATGCTAACTCGATAGCAAGCAAGCGGTTACATCGATGGATCAGGCATCCGGAGCGGAACCTGAGGGATCTGATCGAGAGGCAGGTACCGGTTTCGGTGCACCAGGAATCCAGCGCACGAAAGTCAGTCGGGCAAAACGTAGGATGTGGTGAGCGCCTGCCTACCGCCCCAGGAGGGTGTCATAACAGCCCCTCTCCTGCCGGGAAAGGGGTTGGGGAGGGGGGATCAAAGAGTGAAGATCGGTGCCTTTTGCGACACCCGTCCCCAGGGACGGGGCAAGTAGGCAGGCAGCGAACCGCATCTTTGGACTTGATTGACTAACCACGGAACATACGGAAATCTTTTCGGTGTGGTCCGTGGGTTCCGTGGTTTAGCACGTTGTGTACGGGCCTTCCATTTATGATGTCAGTCACCAAACCGTTATCTTGGCGATCAACTGCGAGGAGCGGATGGGAAAACCCCATGACATCAAGAATACCCCCAGGGGCACGCGGTCCTGATCCGAGTCTTGCGCAAGGCCTTAGGATGATGCCGGATTTGAGGTCATGGTGATCAACCCCAAGGTTGCTAAACGCTTCGCCGAAGCCATGCAGTCGCGGACCAAAATCGATGCTATCGATGCCGCGCTCCTGGCCGAATTCGCCCACCGCATGCCCTTCACGCGCTGGCCGCGCCCCGATGCCCTGGCCCTGGCGATCCGCGCCTGTGCACGCCGCATCGCGGCGCTCAACAAGCTCCGAACCCAGACCAAGAACCAGCTCCATGCCGCCTGGCAAAACGCCGCCACCAGCGCCATCCAACTCCTCGGCAAACGCTTGGTCCTGCCCGACAACATGAGCGCCAAGCAGTGGATTGCCATGGCCGGACCGATCCACGCCGCTGCCAGCACATCGTCCTCCACATGCCCGCACTCAGCGCCTCTCGCCATGATCCTAACGTGAGGGACTACTACCGCATCGAGACCCGTGGCCTCAAGAAGATCCAAGCCGTCTGTGCCATCATGCGCAAACTCCTGCAGGCCATCCACGCCATGCTCAAGAACCGCACTCCCTTCGACAGCTGCTGCTTCCATTCTCCCTCCAATGCGGTGGCCGATTAAACCCAATGGGTCTAGATAACTTTAAGAGAGGATTTTTTTCAGCAAAAAAGTATTATATCATATAAGTTTCCCTCTCGAGGATTAAATCTAAATTCACATCCTTATTAGGTTTAGATGAAAAGTTTTTCGTGGAACACCATTGAATTTTGCACGCCTTCGTTTGGCATATGATCAGAATGATTCAATGCCATTGATAGGGCAATTACCACGGGCAAATTCATGCTGACCATGGTTCACACGGAAATGCTTTTTGGGTAGTGGTGGTATTTAAATGGTAGAAGGTAGATTGGGTTGCAATGCGGCCTGGTAGACCTAGACTATCAACTACGATATCAGTTAAAATTTTACTACCACCAATCGTTTTACCCCCGGCCCTACGCCCTTTCTTCCCACGAACACGGCGCGCGCCGAAAGAGGATTCATCGGTTTTGGCCTCGCCGGAGAAGGGCGATGACGCGTCACGAAGCTGAGCGATCCATGGTCCATGGTTTGAATAGCAACTGATTGATCGTCGGATGGCCTACATCACTCAACTCGGTGATTTTCGAGGCCGGTAAATCGTGCGTAAAATAGGGTACAATCCGTCTGGATTCAGCTTCTGAAAGGCGTGAACGCCTGAAATACTTGTTTTTTCCTTGCATAACAGAATGTTATGCATGTAGTTATAGTGCTAAAGTTATCTAGACCTACCCAATTATTGGGTCAGCGGTAAATTTTTGTGAATGAGGAGGTATATTTGTCTTGCATCGGAACTAGCGTATCTACGCCCTTTGCCCTTCCTTCCCGTTTCGCTTCCTTGCCTTGTTCCTGTTTCTGCTGTGATGATTATTCGGTGGCCCTGACCCATTTCGGGAACCTATTATCTCGACAAGATGGATGGGGAATACTCAGAATCTGTTTGGTTGCAAGCAACCCTGAATCATTCGGTGCAGCTCAGGGGAGCAGCCGAGTTGTGGGAGTGATCCTGTTTAACCAAACAGCTTTTCATGCACCTAGCACTCTCTTTCACCTTATTTTGCGATCTCAGAGCCCTCCAAACCCGCCAAGGCAAGGCACAGCGCTTGGCAATAGAGTGTATTCCCCGCGCTGTGCCTTGCCTTGGCGGGTTTGGAGGGCTCTGAGATCGCAAAATAAGGTGAAAGAGAGTGCTAGTCCCATGAACCGACTTTTCAAGGCGCCTTCATACCCAAGCTCGACGAGTGATTTGCGACCCAATGGCCAAAGCATTCGTACTCGAATCCGGCTTCGCCCCCGCCGGGGACCAGCCCCAGGCAATCTGTCGTCTAGAGGCCGGTCTCAACGACGGCGAGGCGGGCATGACGCTGCTCGGCGTGACCGGCTCGGGCAAGACCTTTACCATCGCCAACCTGATCGCGCGGGTCCAGCGCTCGGCCCTCATTTTGGCCCCCAACAAGACCCTGGCGGCCCAGCTTTATGGGGAGATGCGGGAGTTCTTTCCGCGCAATGCGGTGGAGTACTTCGTCTCCTACTACGACTACTACCAGCCCGAGGCCTACGTGGCCGCCAGCGATACTTACATCGAGAAGGATGCCTCCATCAACGAGCATATTGAACAGATGCGCCTGTCGGCCACCAAAGCCCTGTTGGAGCGCCCGGACGTCATCATCGTTGCCACCGTCTCCTCCATCTACGGCCTTGGTGACCCCGACGCCTATCTCAAGATGGTCCTGCACCTGTCCCGCGGTGACCTGCTCGACCAGCGGGCCCTGCTGCGACAGTTGGCCAATCTTCAGTACCGACGCAACGAGGTGGAGCTGCACCGGGGGACCTACCGGGTGCGTGGGGATGTGATCGACATCTATCCGGCGGAATCGGACGCCGAAGCGGTCCGCGTGGAGCTGTTCGACGACGAGCTCGAGGCCATCTCCCTATTCGACCCCCTGACCGGCGAGGTGATGCGCAAGGTCCCGCGCTACACGGTCTTTCCCAAGACCCACTATGCGACCCCGCGGGAGATGATCCTGAACGCCGTCGAGCAGATCAAGCAGGAGCTCAAGGAACGTCTGGATTGGCTGCGGGAGCAGGACAAGCTGGTGGAAGCCCAACGCCTGGAGCAGCGCACCCTGTTCGACCTGGAAATGATGTTGGAGGTCGGTTATTGCGCGGGGATCGAGAACTACTCCCGCTACCTCTCCGGCCGTGCCGCCGGCGAGCCGCCGCCGACCCTTTACGACTATCTGCCCGCCAATGCCCTGGTGGTGATCGACGAGAGTCACGTGACCGTACCCCAATTGGGGGCCATGTACCGGGGCGACCGCTCCCGCAAGGAAAACCTAGTAGAGTATGGATTCCGCTTACCCTCGGCGCTCGACAACCGGCCCTTGCGCTTCGAGGAATTCCAGGCCCGCCAGCTCCAGACCATCTATGTCTCGGCCACCCCCCGCGAGTTTGAGATCCAAAATTCGGGGGCCGTGGTGGAGCAGGTGGTGCGCCCTACCGGTCTAGTGGATCCCGAAGTAGAGGTGCGTCCCGCCCTGACCCAAGTAGACGACCTGCTCTCGGAAATCCAGGTCCGGGTCGCCCGTCACGAACGGGTCCTGGTTACTACCCTGACCAAGCGCATGGCCGAGGACCTGACCGACTATCTGGACGAGCACGGCGTGCGCGTGCGCTACCTGCACTCGGACATCGACACGGTCGAACGGGTGGAGATCATTCGCGACCTACGCCTGGGGGAATTCGACGTACTGGTGGGGATCAACCTGCTGCGTGAAGGGCTCGACATGCCGGAGGTCTCCCTGGTCGCCATCCTGGATGCGGACAAGGAAGGCTTTCTGCGCTCAGAAGGCTCACTGATCCAGACCATCGGACGGGCCGCGCGCAATGCCAACGGGAAGGCCATCCTCTATGCCGACGAGATAACCGGCTCCATGCGGCGCGCTATCGACGAGACTGAACGCCGGCGCGCTAGGCAGATCGCCTTCAATGCCGAGCACGACATTACCCCCCGGACCATCCGCAAGGCGGTGGCGGATATCCTGGAGGGCGTCACCCCCGGCGCCCCCATGCGGGCCCAGGAGTATGCTAAGGTAGCGGAGGAAGTGGCCGAATACGCCAGCCTGACCCCGGCGCAGATGACCAAGAAGCTCCAGGCCCTGGAGAAGGCGATGTACCGACATGCTAAGGATCTGGAATTCGAGCAGGCCACCGCCATTCGCGATCGCATCCGGGAGCTAAGGGGACGGGGGGGATTGCGGCCTGAGGGGATTTTGATCCAGCGTCCCGTAACGAATTCGGAGCATCCCATCCTAACTGTTTAGCTCTCTGGAGGTTTCTATGTCTGCATTCAACACGCTTTGGAGCAATTACCTGGATCCAAGTTCGATGAAGAAACGCTGTTTCAAAAAACAGAAAACATTGGCAGGGTCTGTTTGACAACTACTGTGCGATCAATTTGAGCGAGAGTTTCATCCGTTCAGGTATCCCTCGTCGCCCATGTATCGGGGGATAAATGTTGGTCGCACAGCGGCGTGGGGCATTTGCTGCGTGCTAAGGATTTTACCAAGTGGCTGAAGGCGAGTCCTCCATCCGGATTCGGCAAGATGGAAAAATTCCGCCTCAGGATTTCCATCGGTCCTTTTCCAGTACCAGACCTACATCCACACCCAAGTTCCGCGCGTGCGTTGCGGGTGTTGTGCCAAGATGACCCAGGTTGGGGTTCCCTGGGCACGCCCCACGAATGGATTCAGCCAACTGATGGAGGCACTGATTGTAACCTTGTGTAAGGTGATGGCGGTGCGCCAAGTTGCCCTCTTGATCTGCGGGGGCCACGCCTAATCTTCGCCTGTGAGGGCCGCAAGGCCGCGGTCGTGGAGCAATTCGCCGACGACCTGGCTGTGCCGACAACATCCAAGACGTTTGCATCGATATGTCCGCGAGCTACCGTGCCGGAGTCCAGGAACATCTCCTC
>Ga0209052_1000109_pt1 | contig 36292 bp, 34 predicted proteins | sample WorMetHEROISLAND_2_FD_187409 | JGI IMG/M metagenome (GOLD analysis project Ga0209052, IMG submission 187409) | Marine gutless worms symbiont microbial communities from Max Planck institute for Marine Microbiology, Germany - Olavius sp. 4 HERON... | ecosystem: Host-associated > Annelida >...
CCCCGAAACCCGCAACGCGAAACCCGCACCCCGCAACGCGAAACCCGCAATCCCTAGTCCCCCATCTGCGCCATGTAATCGTCGTACATGGTCTCCAGGGCCAGTTTGTGCTTGGCTTCTTCCTGGCACAGGATCTTGAACAGGTTCTTGCCGGCCTCGGTGTCAGCCTGCACCTGAAACTCGTTGTAGAGCTTCAAGGCCTTTTCCTCCCGTTTCATGGCCAACAAAAGGATTTCATGATAGGCCATTCCTTTTTGATATTCGAGATCGACAACATAATCGCTGCGCTTGATGTCCGTGATCCATTTAAATTGGTAGTCCTGGATGCTCGCGGCAATACCCTGGGCTTTAAAGTCCTCTAACATTCTCCGGTGCTTGTTTTCTTCTTCGGCGAACTCCGCGAACATTTTGGCCGAGCCCGCCAAGTCGGCCTCCCGGCTCAACTCGGAATAAAATTCGGCGGCTTCTACTTCCTTTTGAATAGCAAATTCAACGACGTCATCCAAACTTTCAAACTCCATGTCCTCTCCTTTTCCAAACGTGTTTTGAAAAAGCGCTATAGCAGGAATCGGGAGGGATATCAACTGCCGATCATCAACCACCAACAGAGTCGCCGGCTTATGCATGGGGTTGCCGGTGTAGGAAATGCCGACGCATATGTGGCAAAATCCAACACGATTGTAACTATCTAAATATATTCGCATAAATGATAGCTGGTAATTGGTGATGTCGCCTCCGGCTGAAGAACTGCTGAATATTTCAACACCGAAATGATACCTGCCAAGAGCGCGGAGATTTCCAGCGGAATTTTATTAGATAATAATTACAGTTAATTAGACGATTGTCCGTTAGAGGTTCCCAAGACTGGCACATCACTTGCTCTATCATGTTACCAAACAGCAAATTTTAATCTAACAAAGGAGAGTGAAATGGCTGACAAGAGCAAAGCAGACCGCAGAGGCGCAGTTGGATTTGGATCGACATATCGGAAGGGGCTGGGACAAGACCTGGGGTCGAGTCAGGAAATCGGATCGGTGGTTGGCGGCCAGGTCTGGCTGGTTAAGCCGGACAAAAAGGCCAAAGCCTCAAATCCCTGTCTGTGGATGCAGACCGGGGTAGTCAAGTTTAAAAATTGTGATAATTATTATGACTGCACCAGCTGCAAATACGATCATGCCATGGAGGCAAAAGCCGCCAAGGGCAAGCAATCCACCTGGCAGGACGCCATGAGGAGACTTCCGGACATGGACCGGGTTTGCCGGCACAGCTTGACCAACCGCATAGACCGACGTGCCTGTGCCTATGACTACCAGTGCGCTACCTGTGATTTTGATCAGTTCTTCGAGGATGTCTGGACCACCAAAAGCAAGAGCATTCCCATGGAAGTGCAGCAGGTCAAGGGCTTCGACGTGCCGATGGGCTTTTATTTTCATAACGGCCATGCCTGGGCACGCATCGAAAACGGCGGCTATATTCGGATCGGGCTGGATGATTTTGCGCTTAAAGTGCTGGGCAAAGCCGATGCACTGGATCTTCCCCTGATGGGCAAGGAACTCGATCAGGGCAAAGTCGGCTGGGGTTTGAAACGCAGGGACAATCTGGCGGATGTCCTTTCGCCCATTGACGGCGTCATTGTGGAAGTGAATTCCAAACTCAGAGAGAAACCTGACATCGCCAACCGCGAGCCATACGGTGATGGGTGGCTGTTCGTGGTGCGCACCCCGGACGTCAAGGCCACTATGGGCAAACTCATGGTCGATCAAAGCAGCCTGAGTTGGATGAACAATGAAGTCTCGAACCTGGAAGGCATGATCGAGGAGGTCGCCGGTCCCCTGGCAGCCGACGGCGGCTACCTGGCGGAAGACATCTACGGCAACATGCCGGATCTGGGCTGGAACAACTTGACCAAGAAATTCCTCAAGACCTGATCGAATCCCTGGGGGATTCGCAGAGCGCAGAGTGCAAAGCGCAAAGCGATCGGATAGCATGATTTACGCCATGCCCTATGCCCTATGCTCTATGCCCTGAGCTTGGAACCATCACACTGGAAGGAAAGCACCATGGGTTCGACAAAGATAAAAAATAATCGTGGCAAGACGACCGCGCCCTGCATCTGGATGCAGGCCGGGGTGGTCCTCCGTAAATTTTGCGCCATCGATTATCACTGCGAAGCCTGTCGATTCGACCGTGCCTTGCGACGCACTGCCCGGCGAAATCAGCGCCTGCGGCAGCAGGGCCAGGTCCCTGAAGGCAAGCGCGGCCGGATCGTCTACTGGAAAGACCGGCTGCGGGAGCTGCCGGCCTGGAAGCAGCCTTGCCTGCACCATATGAAAGGCCGTATTGAATTTCGGACCTGCACCCATGACTATCAGTGCGACAACTGTGAATTCGACCAGTATTTCAGCGATCAGTACACGGTTCATGCCGTCGTGCGACCGGTTGACGTGCTGGACGTAAAGGGATTCAGATTGCCTCATGGTTACTACCTGCACCGGGGCCATACCTGGGTGAAAATCGAAGAGGGGTCCATGGTCAGGATCGGACTCGATGACTTTGCCCTGCGTGTGCTTGGCCCCCTTGATCGGATCGATGCTCCCCTGATGGGCAAACAGCTGAAGCAGGATCGCGGTGATATTCTTTTGAGCCGCAGTTCGAATACCGCCCGGGTCCAGTCACCCGTCAGCGGCGTGGTTACCGACCTCAATCCCGAGTTGAGGGAAAGGGGCAGCCAGGCCAACGATGATCCCTACACCCGGGGCTGGGTGATGCGGCTGCACGCCGACGATCTGAGGAGCGATCTTAAAAACCTGATGATGGGGGAGCAGGCCAGCCAGTATCTCGATGGGGAGATCGACCGGCTATACGAGGTGATCGAAGAGGAAGCCGGCCCCCTTGCAGCCGACGGCGGCTATTTGGGCCATGATATCTATGGCAATTTACCCCCGGACAGCTGGGCCAAGCTGACGCGGACTTTTTTGCATATCTGATTCGTTCAGGGTTCAGAGGTTCCAGGTTCAAGGTTGAGCTAATCTGAACTGCCGGCTAAGATCCTGCACCCGGCGTGTGGGGGCGCAGCGCCGGCGCGAAGACCCAAACCTACAACTGACCATTTCACTCTCCAATAAAAAAGGGGCCGCGGCCCCTTTTTTACTTAACTTTAATCGCCACCATGGTGGCGTCGTCCTGCAGCTCGTCTGATTTTACAAAGTTTCTCAACCGGGTATTGATCTCTCCGATGATGGCGTCGCTGGATTCATTGGCGCTGGCGGAGATCACCGATTTCAATCCCGCGGTTTCAAACATGCGGTTTTGTGAATCGGTGGCCTCGGTAACGCCGTCGGAGTAAAGCAGCAATAAGTCGCCCGGGTTCAGGTATATCTTCTTTTCCTCGAGCTGACCGGAGAACAGCTCATCTTCCGTCAGACCGATGCTTAAGCCCCTCGGCTTCAATTCCGCGGTCGTCCGGGTCCGGGCGCAATAGTAAAGCGGCCAGTTGTGCCCGGCGCGGGCGATGGTCACCGAGTTTTCGGCCAAATCAAAAAAGGCAATTACGGCCGTTATAAAATCCCCTTCGCGCAGCCGCTTGCCGATCAGACCGTTGAGGTTGCCAAATATTTCCGAAGGCGACGAGCCGGTCTGGGAAAAAGACTGGAACATGCTCTGGGTGTAGGCGGCATAGAGGGCGGCTGAAATGCCCTTGTCGGAAACGTCACCGACGATGCTGATCATGCGGTCGTCTCTGGGTTGGACGACGTCGAGAAAGTCTCCGCCGACAACCTTGGCCGGTTTGTAGAAGGTGGCGATCGATAGCAGGGATGATTCGGGGATATGGATTGGCTGCAGGTTCAGCTGAATTTCGCGCGCAATTTCGAGCTCGTCGCGGGTGGTTAGTTTGTCGACCAGTTCCAGGGCCAGCAGGAGATTGAGCACGACAAACGATGCGAGCATCAGCAGTGGGTCGATATTTAGCAGGCCGACCAGAAAGCCGGCCACCCCTAAGCCGTAGAAAAAGCGCCGGGCGGGCGTCAGCTGCATCATGAAGCTGATAAATACCGCTTTGGCCGTATGAAAAAAGGTGCCCAAGGATGAGCGTTGCGAGGATGGTTCATCAATTTGGGTTTTGGCCCTAAAGTAGGAGATGGCATCAACGGTGTCCTTTTTCAACAGCTGCTCGATTTCCTTGTGATTGAGACCACTGGTGTACACATAGAAAAATTTTTTAAATTTTTCGATTCTTCGATTCAGGCCTTTGGCTAATTTCATCTGATTTACCCTCTTCAGCCGCTTGTCGGTTGCTCACGCTCGAGCAGATGGTATTTGTAAAGTTCTTAAGTGATTCGGATCCAATTTGCAACCGGTAAAAAAGGCAGCCAGTTGGCTTTTTTTGCCATTATGTGGCGGCTGCCACCACGCCCCTAAGAAGCGTGCTAAATGCAATCATCAATATTGTTGGGAAGTTAGGTGGATACGACAGATTGGCACAGTCTGTGCTCAACTTAGGAGGCAAAACAATGCAAGTCAACTAAGGAGCTAAAAGATGAGCCGATATCACACGGGATCCAAACAGGGACTGTACCGGTCGCGTAACGGCATCATCCTGGGCGTCTGCCGGGGTGTTGCCGATTATTTTGGATTCTCGACCTTCTGGATCAGGGCCATTCTAATCGTTGTATTCATATTCAGCGGCTTTTGGCCGGTCGTCGCCATTTATATATTGGCTGCCCTGTTGATGAAGCCGGCGGCCGGTGAAACCGGCGGTCAGCGGGCAAGCCGCGGTTTTGACTGCGGCTACCGGCGCACCTGCCAGGATGCGGCCCAGCGGCTGAAACGCCGGTGGCGGCATTTGGAAAAGCGGCTTCGCAGGATGGAAAGCAGGGTGACTTCCCGTGAATTTGATTGGAACCGCCGCTTTTATGGGTAAAAAGGTTCAAGGGTTCAGGGTTCAAAGGTTCAGGGTTCAAAGGTTCAAGGTTTCAGGGTCTTGGCAGGTCCCTGTCCCAGCGAACAAGTCGTCTAAAAAAAACCGCTAAAGGTCAGTGATCATATGACTGCTCCATATTGGAAAACCGTCGGCGAAACTATCGCCAAGGGGTTGGGTGCCAAAACAATCAGAAAACTCGGTGTCGGCGGAAAGTTTATCGGCCGGGCGGGTGCGGTGGTCGGCATCGGATTTCTGGCTTATGAGTTGTTCAAGCACTACCGCGAAAATATCGAGAACGAGCCGGCCTACCGGGAGATGACGATCCTGCAGGCGGAACTGGAAAATTGGGCCAGCGCCATATCCTGCCTGGGCCGGGAGCCGTATGTTGAAAAAGAGCATGCTTCCCCGGAAGATGGCGGGGCCATCAACGCCCTGTACTGCAAAAAGATGCTGACCGGCAGCGGCACCCGGCCCGCCGATCCCCAGGCGGCCTATGCCCTCGTCGGCCGTGCCATGAACCAAATTCGGCAGGCCGAAAATATTTTGGATGACGACCGATTTGGCGAGAAAAAGGCCGCTCTTGTTTCCAGATTAAGAGATATACAGCTGCAAATCAGCACGGCCGAAGAATACGCCGCGCTCCAACATCAGCTTGCGGGCATCGTTGATGAGCTTAGGCCGATTGAAAATGGCTACACGGCGCGGATCTATGACTGCAGCCGGGAGATTCAAAAAACCCTCGGCTCCAATGCGGCCTGGGCCGCGGTCTCTATGGCAACCCTGGGACTGGTAAAAAAGCCGCCCAAGTAGCGCCGGTGTCACACCTTAATTTGCCATACAACTTACACCATCTGTTCCAAGCGACCCACCCTTGTTACCCCAATAGTTCGGAAAGATTTCCCTTCCCCGCCACTACTTACTTTTGATGAGCTTGCGTATGGCAAAAAATTAACGCGGTTTAATTGACAGTTATTTCCGGGACGCAACACTAGTGTCCTGTCCTATAAATAAGCTATAAAATGAGGGTCACTCCCGCACAGGCGGGAGTCCAGCTCAAAGGCGCCTGGATCCCCGCCCCCGACTGCGCTGGGGCAGGCTGCGCGGGGATGACGAACTGATATCATGCTGAATTCGTCAAAATACTTATTCATGCTATTTCCGGGACACAATACTAGTAGCATTTAGATAGAGCTGGTTGTAAATTGGCGCGACGACCGGCGGCGGATACCCGGGTGGCGGGTGAATCTGTTGGTAATGGCTGACAACCAATGGATTTTGACCAATCCTTCTTGCTGTGTTATGGGAGAGGAAACCTTCGACCCGACCGTAACAGAAGAAGAGGACTTAATGAAACCAAACCGATGGCTGCATCTTTTGTTCCTGTTGACGGTAGCGGCGCTGGTGTTTTCCCATTGCGGAGTTTTTGCCGCCCAGCCGGTCGAACGGAAAAAAGTCCTCATCCTTTTTACCTTCAGACCCACTTTGCCGGTGGCCTCGCGGTGGCACCACGAAATTGCGTCGATCTTCGATGCGGAATCAAACATCGCCATTGATTTGGATATTGAATACCTGGATTTGTCTCGTTTCAGCAATTCCAGGTATCTGCAGATGGTACTGAACGTCTTTCGCTACAAGGGTTCGGAATCAAGACCGGATTTAATCATTCCGGTATATGAGCCGGCTTTGCAATTTGTGCTGAAACACGGCCGGGATATTTTTGCCAATGTTCCCATCGTATTTGGCGGTGTCCACGGCAATTTTGTCGAGAAACTATCCCTGGAGCCGCACATCACCGGTCATCTGAGGGAAAACAATTATGCGGTCACACTCGAATTGGCACTTGATCTGCATCCGGACACCCGCCATGTTGTGGTTTTTGCAGGGGCTGATCCTGTCGGTCGCCAAAGGAGTGCTACGGCCCGGGAAGCGTTTCGGGCCTACGAAGATCGGATCGATTTTTCCTATTTGATCGGACTTCCGATGGACGCGCTGGTCGAAAAATTGACGAACCTGCCTGCGCAAACCGTCATCATGGCCTTTCCGTTCCTCAAAGACGCTACCAACAAGCAATTTGTTTTCAACCAGGTGCTTTCTCAAATCACACCTGTCACCAGCGCCCCGGTCTACACTTTTTGGGACACAGCCATCGGCACCGGCATTGTCGGTGGCAACCTGATCAATCTGGCCAAAGAGGCCCAGTCGGCGGCGCGATTGGGACTGCGCATTCTAAAAGGTGATGCCCCGGCAGACATTCCCATAGCATATGCTCCCATGTCTTCATACATGTTCGATTGGCGCCAGCTCAAACGCTGGTCCATCGCCGAAGACAAGCTGCCGCCGGGCAGCATCATAAGGTTCAGAGAACCCACGGTTTGGGACTTATACAAAGGCCGGATCATCGGTGGGCTTGGTCTTATCGTTTTCCAGGCTGTGATTATATTACTATTATTGCATCAGCGTCGTCGGCGTCGCCTGACGGAAGATCAACTCAAGGGCAGATTGCAGTTTGAACACAAACTCTCCGAGCTGTCCTCGGAGTTTATCAATCTGTCACCCGAAAAATTAGACGCCAAGATGAATGACGCTCTGGCCTGGATCGGACCCTTCATGCAAGCCGATCGATGCCATACATTCAGATTTAATTTGGATCGCACCGAATTTCGTATCACCAATCTCTGGGAAGATGAAGGCATTAAAAAGGACGAATTCGTCCTGCCCGGTCTTATCGTCAAGGATGCCTTTCCCTGGCTTTTCGAAAAACTGATCGGCGGTCGGGATGTCATCATCCGCGATATTGAAACAGACCTCCTCCCGGAAGCCGAAAATGAGTACAGATACTGCCGGGAAATCGGAATCCGGTCATTCATCATCCTGCCGATCGAGATAGAAAATGCGCCCTTGTGCGCCATCGGTTTGGATGCGATCCGTCAAAAAAAGCAGTGGCCGCAGGAGATTCAGGACCGCCTGCGAATTATCGGCCAAATATTCGCCAACACCATCGTTCGCCGCCATGCCGAAAAAAGATTTGAAGAGGACTCATTGCGGTACCGCACGGTGGCCGATTTTACCTATGACTGGGAGTACTGGCAAAATCGCGACGGTTCGCTGCAGTATGTGTCGCCATCCTGCGAGCGCATCTGCGGCTATTCAGCCCATGAGTTGATGGCCGATCCGGCATTGCTCCAGGAGATGATCCTACCCGAGGATAGAGCGGCCTGGGAAGCGCACAGAGCCGGCGCTCAAAATGAGATGCGACCGGCAGAAATACAATTCCGGATTCAAAAACCGAATGGAGAAATCCGCTGGATCGAGCATGCCTGCCAGCCCGTATTCGATGACCAGGGCAACAACCAAGGCATCCGCGCCAGCAATCGTGATATAACCCGCAGGGAGTATTACCGCTCCGAAACACAAAAGCTGCAATCGGAATTGGCGCATATGGACCGGGTTGTCACAATCAGCGCGCTGACCTCGGCCCTGGCCCACGAAATCAACCAGCCCCTGGCGGCAATGCGCAGTTATGCCCAGGCGGCTTTGCGTTTCATGGAAAAAGACCAACCGGAATACGCCAACGTCCGCAAAGCCCTGCACGGTATCGTTGGGGATAATAAACGGGCTGCCGAAGTGGTCAATCGATTGCGGGATTTGGTGAAAAAGGGGGCGGCGCACCGGGAAAAGATCGAGATTAATTCCATCATCAATGAGGTGATCGCCCTTATCAACAGCGAGCTGGTTTTGAGAAACGCTGCCGTAGATCTGGATTTGCGTTCAGATCTGCCGCCGATCGAGGGCGACGCCGTCCAGATGCAGCAGGTGCTGATCAACTTGTTGACCAACGCTTTGGATGCCATGGACGATCAGCCCATCGGTGCGCGCACAATTGCCATATCGACCAGACCCGCGGGTTCAAACGAGATCGCCGTATCGATTGCAGACTCCGGAAAGGGGGTCGCTCCCGGCACTTTCGAAACGATTTTCTCTGCTTTCCATACCACCAAAAGCACCGGCATGGGTCTGGGGCTGTCCATATGCAAATCGATCATCGAAGCCCATGGCGGGGAAATTAGCGCCGAAAACAACCCGGATGGGGGCGCGCTGTTTTCAATAGTTTTGCCAGCCGGCAAATATGTTTCCTGAACAGTAATCAGTAATCAGTGATCAGTGATCGGGTGATCATTGGTCAGCGATCGGTGAGCAGTGAAGAGTAAAGAATGGGAGGTGAAATGGAGAAAATACATGCTGAAAGTTTCCGGGATTTGATCGTTTATCAAAAGGCCAAAACTGCTTCCCGTTTGATTTTCGAGCTGTCAAAGACCTTTCCCAAAGAAGAAACCTATTCCTTAACAGACCAGATACGTCGATCGTCCAGATCAATCGGTGCGCAAATTGCCGAGGCATGGGGGAAAAGACGCTATAAAAAGCATTTTATCAGCAAACTTACCGATTCGGATTCCGAGCAATTGGAAACACAACACTGGGTTGGTGATGCTGCTGATTGCAAATACATATTAAAAGAGCAGGAATATGATCTCATTGAGAGATTAAGCGAAATTGGCCGAATGCTTAATTCGATGATCAAGAAAGCAGATAAATTTTGCGGCCCTGTCCGGAATCAATAGGGGAAGGTGTGGCTTATCACATAATCTCATCCACTAAACACTGTTCACTGAACACTGATAACTGGTTACTGATTACTTGTCACGCAACAGCGTCCCGCTGAGAAACCCAGTTAAATTTGGAGCCAGAATATGACAGAATGCAGTCCCACAGTATTCGTTGGCGACGACGATCCCGCAATCCGGGAATCACTGACCCGGCTTTTAAGCGCTGCCGGCGATGATGTTCCACACCTTACCGCGGTCCAAAAAATTCCTTGAATCCGACCCGGACACCCGGTGTCCGGCCTGCCTTATACCCATCATCTTTATAACCGGTCATGGCGACATTCCCATGAGTGTGCGGGCAATGAAAGAGAGTGCAGTCGATTTTTTGCCCAAACCATTTGATGACGACGACCATTTCGATGCCGTAAAAGACGCTACTACAGGATTTCCAAATTCGGGCCGATCTGGAAGAACAAAATCTCATCCTGCAAAGACTCGCTTCTCATACAACCAGGGAGCACGAAGTATTGAGATAATTAATCACCGGGATGCTGAACAAACAGATTGCATATGAATTGAACATTTCCGAGCGGACGGTTAAGGCCCACCGCAAACAGGTCCTGGATAAAATGAGAGGCGAGAGTCCATAGCCGAGCTCGTGCGGCTGACCGAGAAAGCAGGTCTTAAGCCGGTGGAACCTTCATATTAGGTTTCACATCTAAGTTCATCGGGTTGCTGCGCACCCCGATTTCCCCCCTTTTTATGACCGCGTCATCATATTGTACCTAAGTACACTGCACCAAGGTACAATTGATTATTCCATTTACCATGAGTACACCTTAAGTAACCGGAAAACCAATCGCAAATTAACCGGGCTTTGACCAACATGTCACTTTATCATCCATCCACAGGGAGATTATAAATGGATATTAATTTTGTAATGAAAGGCCAGATTTCGATTATCAAGATAAATGGGCGTTTAGATGCCACCACGGCTCCTGTCGCAGATAAAAGCATTAAGGAAATATTAAAAAAAGATTATTTACGCCTGGTATTTGATTTGAGCGCACTGGAATATCTCAGCAGTGGGGGCTTGAAGGTTATTTTGGGAACAGCCAGGGAACTAAAGCGCAAGAGGGGCAAATTCGTTCTCTGTTCCCTGTCTAAATTCGTTAAAGAGATTTTTGAGGTCAGTGGCATCAATTCATTGATACCCATTACTGATACTGTTGAATCAGGCATCAAGAAATTAGGATAAACCAGCCCAATCGCTTATGCGGAATTTTGCTCGGAGGAAAGGAGAAATCATATTAAACACGGAGCTTTTGTACGGATATGATGATGCTTTTATTATACATCTCCTGGAGCCGGTGGAATCTATGAATAGATTGACGATAACGGTTGATCACTGAATTCGACCCATACTGTACTAAAGTGCAATGCACCAAGGTACAATTGATCTTTCCGTTTGCGTTGATTATCCATTAGACAAGTCCAAATCCAGCCTCGAACGTGTCCTTGGGAAGACCGCTTTGACCGACGAAGCCAAAATTCTTATCTACGTTGTCGACGATGACGCCTCTGTTCGCGAGGCTTTGAGGATGCTTTTGAAGTCAGCCGACATGGAGGTCAAAATTTTTGAGGCGGGCGAGGATATTCTGAAATGTATCAGCTCAGCGATGCAGGCGCCGTCATCGGTGTAAGCATTACGGGCGCCAAGTACTACAAGGACGAGGATTTGAACTGACGCTGAGTCCCAGGTCATCCAACTGTACCGCCGCTTAGGTGTCGCGGGGAATCACTACCCTTCGGATTCCAAACCCGGGCAAAAAGAAAAATGAAGTCAACTAGAGAATCGACTCACAGCAACCCATGAGAAAGGAGCAAAAAAATGAAGAAAGCAATCACAGCGACATTGGTAATCTTTTTTATCATCTCATTAATTGCCTGCGCCGCTCAAAAGCAAAAGCAAGTCGAGCAGGACATGAAACAGCCGATTAACTGCGCAACCGCAGAAGGAGATATCAGAGCTCTGGAGCATGAGAAAGCGCATGTCGCCGAGCAAGTTGCAGCAGGCGTGACCGCCATAGTTCCGGCAGGTCTGGTCATTGGCCTTGTCTCAGGCACGGAAGAAACGAAAATGAGAGTGTCCACCGGTGACTACAACGAAATGATCGACAAGCGGATTGCCGCAATTAAAGAAAAATGTGGTCTTAAATAGCGTTCCCGATAAGTGGCCGACGCGGTCGGGAATTAAAGGAGGAATCAGATGCGAACAATAAGGTCTGCTGCTATCGGAATTTTAGCGATCGGTCTGATAAGCGTCACAGCATTTGCAGAAGACTCCAAATCCGAAGGCAGCTGGGAGTTTAATTTCGCCCCGATGTATCTATGGGCTGTTTCTATCGACGGTGACCAGACGGTTAAAGGCAATAAGGTCGAGCTGGATGTTCCCTTCAGTGATATATTGGATAACCTGAATGGCGCCGTGACCTTCCATTTCGAAGGCCTGCACCAAAAGTGCTGGGGATTTTTGTCGGATTTAAACTATATCCTGTTGGAAATGGAGGACGGTCCCACCGACATCGATTTTACCGAAATTATGCTCGAGCTGGCCGGTTTCTACCGTTTTACGGAAGGCGCCCACGCCATCGACGGGTTGGGCGGTCTGCGGTACTCATCGATGGAAGTCGATCTGGATGCACCCCTGCCCCTGCCCAGCGTTGATCAGCGCAAGGATTGGGTTGATCCCTACATCGGGCTGCGGTGGCGCTGGAAATTTGCCGCCAAGTGGGGTTCGCGGCTGCGAGGCGACATCGGCGGCTTTGGTGTCGGATCGGATCTCACCTGGAACCTGGCTGCCCTGGTCGATTTTAAGCCCTGGGAGCATGTCGGCCTTTTCGGAGGCTATCGGGCCCTGTATCAGGACTACTCCACCGGCAGCGGCAACAATAAATTCGAATTCGACGCCACCATGCATGGGCCGGTCCTGGGTCTGGATATCACCTGGTAGCAACCCTGATGCTGACGGCCCGTTGAGGGCGAAAAGCGCTGCTGCCAATTGCCTTTGTGAGCACTGATTCCCCGTTTGCCGCTTGCCGCGCTGTCCGGCCGGGAGTATAACCTCGGCCGGACATAGTGCCGCCTCCCAGAAGAACGGTGGAACAATTTATGACCAATTTCGCACGATATCTGTTCGTCATCCCCGCCATGAGCCTGCCCCAGTGCAGTCAGGGGCGGGGATCCGGACGCCCTTGAGCTGGACTCCCGACGGCGCGGGAGAGGCCCTCCTTTTATAAATTATAGGACAGGACATAGTGTTGCGTCCCAGAAATATTTTATAAAATTCCAACTGGTTTTTTTAGTCCGTCAGCATACTTGATTTTAACAAATTCCAAGCACAAATTAACAAATAACAAACAATATCTAAATTCCAATTTCCAATGATCCAAACTTTTGGCCTTGGTTGCGGGCCATGGAGTGTTACTGCTCATGTTGAAGCCTGACTGAATTGATCCCATGTATCCAAGGCATCCTTTTTCTCTGATTCACTGTTCATTTAGGATCGGTTTCGAAATTGAAGATTGTGATTTGGAATTTATTTGTAATTTGAGTATTGTGATTTGGGATTTAAAAGATTGAATTCGGGAATTGGAACGACTTAACAATCCAATCGAGTTTTGGAAGTTACTTGTAGGACACTACAATAGTATCGATTGAAAAACACCCCGATCTCTAGGCTGGTTATTAAGAATTCATCGCCTGGAAGGGATATCAACCCTTATCCATCCTCGAGATCGATTACCAAGGAGACCGATATCATGAGAAGAAAAATACAAATTCTATCATTTGCTTTAACCGTGGTATTCGTTGCGCTAGGCTTTTACCTGTGGGGCCAGAATACCGTCCATACCGGCGGAGGGTTCGAAATCGTCAAGCCGGCTCATGCCCAGGAAGGCAAGCAGGCCGCGGACAATACTCCCCTGGGGCGCAAACCTGCGGCCATCGTCGACGGCCAGTATCCGGCCAGCTATTTTCCCAATACCGAGCTGCTCGGTGACGATGAAATGCGGATCACCGCGCTGGGCACCGGCATGCCCAACCAGACCCGCAAAGCCGTGTCCATTTCCTATCTGGTTGAGCTGGGCAACGGCGACAAGTTTTTGTTCGACATGGGCATGGGTTCGATGGGGAATCTGTTCTCCCTGCGACCCGACTTTTCGAAGCTGGACAAGGTGTTTGCCAGCCACCTGCATATAGACCATGTGGGCGATTTCATGGGGCTTCACATCGGCGGCTGGCTGTCGGGGCGCTATACGCCGATTCACATTTACGGGCCGACCGGTTCCAAGCCGGAGCTGGGAACCAAGGCTTTCGTCGAGGGCATGCAAAAGGGCTACGCCTGGGATCTTGCCACCCGCACGGGCGCCCTGCCGGACAAGGGGGCGCAGATCGTGGTGCACGAGTTCGACTATACGCAGGAAAATAAAATCGTCTACCAGGAAAACGGCGTCACCATCCGCTCCTGGCCGGCCATTCACAGCCTGGACGGTTCGGTGAGCTTCGGCCTGGAATGGAACGGGCTCAAGTACGTGTTCGGCGGGGATACCTATCCCAACAAGTGGTATATGAAATACGCCCTCAACGCAGACGTGGCCTCCCACGAGTGCTTTCTGCCGCCCAAGACCCTGGCCGAGTATTTCGGCTGGGATTTGGGCCAGGCAACCTATGTGTCGACCAGAATTCACTCCGAACCCCAGGCCTTCGGCAAGGTGATGTCCGCCGTCAAACCGCGCCTGGCCGTGGGATATCACTCGGTGCAGTCGCCGGAAAACAACGCCGCCATCATGGATCAGGTCCGCAAAACCTATGACGGCCCGCTGGCCATCGCCCGGGACCTGATGGTGATCAACGTCACCAAGAAAACGATCAAGGTGCGTATGGCGATCGTGGATGAATATGTGCTGCCGCCCGATGTCACCGAAGCGTACAAAAAGGCACCCCGCACTGACAAGAAACTACCGTCCAAGCACATCCTGGATGGCAAATGGAAAGGCTACACCCCGCCGCCAATGCCCAAAAAAAAGTAGGCCCACAAGGCCGAACTAGACAAGGTGGAGATTATGACTGTGCTTGATATTTTTGCCCTGATTGTTCTGATGGTACTGGTGGCGGCTGCAGTGGGTGCCTGGGTAATCCTGGGAATGACGCCCGGCAAAATTGCCCGGCGCCGCCACCACCCCCAGGCGGATGCCATCAACGCCTGCGGCTGGTGGGGGGTTGTCACCCTGGGAATTTTGCTGCCCCTGGCCTTCATTTGGGCCTACACCAATCCACAGCCAGGCCCGCCTGACGAAATCGGCGGGTCTGAGACACCCGTGCGGTCCGACGGGGAGGAGGTCGCGGGATGATTGCATTTCTGACCCTTTTGTATGTTGCTGTGCTGGCGCTGCTGGTCAAGCTTAACATCGTCCGCTTGACGCTGTGGTGGAAAATTTCCCCTCTGGTGTGGCTGCTGCTGCTGAATATCGTTTTATTCATACCCATGCAATGGGGCGCTCCGGCCGGGGACATTACCCAGTACCAGTACGTGATCGAAATCGTACCCAATGTCAGCGGGACGATTATCGAGGTTCCCATAAAAGGCAATCGTCCCTTGAAAAAGGGGGATGTTCTGTTCAAAATCGATCCCCGCCCGTATCAGTACAGGGTGGATCAACTCAAGGCCGCCCTGGCCGAAGCCGAACAGGCCGTACCCCGGCTCGAGGCGGCCTGGAAGGCTGCGGCTGCGGCTACCGCAAGGGCCAGGGCGCAGCGGGGTCTGGCAAGGCTGGAAAACGATATGGCCCAAAAAACCAGAGGCATGGATAAAGGCGCCATCTCCAAGCTGAAAATCCAGCAGGAACAGCAAACCCTGAAGGCAGCCGAAGCCGCTCTGAACCAGGCCCGGTCCAGCGAGTTGGGGGCCAAGCTGGCCTATGAATCCGAAATCGGCGGAGTCAACACGACAGTTGCCCAGTTGCAGGCTCAGCTCCGAAAGGCGCAGTACGATTTGGATCAGACTAGCGTGGTTGCACCAGCCGACGGCTATGCGACCGGGGTGAGCCTGGAGCCCGGGCAGCGGGTCGGTGTCACGCGGGCCGGCAGCGTCCTCAATTTCGTTGTCAAAGACCACACCAAAATGATCGCCTGGATAGATCAGATCTTTATTCGCCATGTAAAATCCGGCCAGCCGGCCGAGGTGGTCCTGCAGCTTTATCCCGGCAGGACCTTGCAGGCGACGGTCGATTCGATCGTATTGATGTCTGAAACAGGGCAGTTGAAACCAAGCGGCGAGGTCCCCGGACAGCCTGACGGGACGCCGGCGCCGGGCCAGTATGCCGTGGTTCTCAAAATGGATGCCGCCGCCGATTTGCCGCTCGGAGTTCCCGGGGGCGCCGTCGGATCGGCGGCAATCTATACCGAGTCGGCCCGGATCACCCAGATTATCCGCAAGGTGATGGTCAGAATGCAGGCCTGGATGAATTTCATCATACCTGGCTGATGGGGCGGGACAACCGGCAGGATTTGTCCAAAAATAATGGCTTGCGGAGAATTTTTGGCCCAAAGGAGAACTGATGTGAAAAAAGCAGAATTTATATCGGCCGTATGTCTTTGTTTAATTATGGGATTTGCAATTCCAACCGGTGTTTTCGCACAGGAGGAAACAGCTTCAATGATGTGCGATGGCGGCGTCGTCAGCATCGGTGACAGCCAGGGCGATGTTCAGCAAAAATGCGGCCAGCCCAACAGCCAATCGATGAACAAGTGGATATATGATTTCGGCCCGGCTGAATACTTCACCGTGATTTTCGAAGAGGGAAAGGTTCAGCGCATCCTGGAAAGACACTGATGGGTTACTCTAGCGCCGTGCGGCGCAGTCGCATCCGGACTGCTGCGGGATGCAGAATCGTCGATCGAAAACAGACCGGGACAGTTGGATAAGCTGACGGCGGGAAGCGATATCACACCGGAGGAATATAAGGCCCGAGAGAAAGCCGTTCCGGACGATTTGTACACCCGGATAGTCAAGACGATCCTAGCGTGCCTTATTTTGCCAGTCGTTTGATTTCATCATCCACCATGATTTTGCAATAGCGGCAAAGATCATTGGATTTGCGGTCGACGTCCTCCTCGTTGCGGCAATAGTGCATGATGCAGGCGTGATCCTGGCAGTGGCGCAGGTTGAAGGTGTGCCCCAACTCGTGGATGGCTTCTTTGACGATGCGATCGATGTATGGGGGGGAGACATTCAAACCCGAACGGCCCTCGTTGAGCCGGAAGATCGATACGACGCAGGCCGCACCTCCCAGCTGGGCCTCACCGTAGACATGGGTCAATATGGGGATAAATAAATCCACCTGGGCGATGGCCAGAATGCGGAGGCAATGGGCCGGCATTTGGGCGGCCAATTGTTCCAGAATCAGGGTGGAGTGATACTGCTGCCGGTTTTGGTCGAACGCAAAGGCCAGATCTTCCAATACCGGTTTGATTTCGGTTGCAAAACCATAGGTTCGCTCGATTTCAGAGGTGACCGCCTGGGTCAGCTCGGGGCTCAATTCCCCGACCGGCGCTATCAGGACGGTACCTTGATGTTGGTATGAGGGTTCAGGGCTCAAAAGTTCAAAGGCTTAGCGTTCAGGGTTCAGAGGTTCACGGTTCAGAGGTTCAGGGTTCATGGGTTCAGGGTTCACGGTTTCAGGGTTCAAGGCTCATGGATTATAAGTTTCTGGGTTCACAGCTTCAGGGTGCAAACTTTAGAGGTTCCAATTGATTTCCCCCCAGCTTCCCGCTGCAGGCCTAAAGGCCGATTTGATGCCGGTGGGCACAAGCTTATTTCTGCAGAGTCAAAAAATCAGTGATTTAGCTTAGTGCTTCGACATGCAATTCCAGTGACCTAAAATTAACAAATATTCCGCCGGGGCGGATTCGGATGGACACCAATTGATTTTGAACCTTTGAACCTTTGAACCCTGAACCTTTGAACCTACAAACCCGGAACGGTCAGTTTTTGCTTATGTCGTAGCGTTTGATTTTGCTGTAAAGAGTGGAGCGGTCGATTCCCAGGATTTTGGCGCTGCGGGCGATATTCCAGTCGTTTTCGGTCAGTATCCGCCGGATATGCGCTTTTTCGACTTCCTTCAAACTGTTGCTCCTGGGGGTTTGCAGGGGCTCGTGGCACAGTATGGGCAAATCCTCGGGCAGTATTTGACGTTCCTTGCCCACCACCACCGCCCGTTCGATGGCATTTTCCAGTTCGCGCACGTTGCCGGGCCAGTCATACAGCATCAGCTCGTCCATGGCCTCCCGATCGATCTTGTCGATGGATTTGTTGGTCTCCTGGATAAAGCGCTGCAGAAAATGGTCGGCCAGCAGCGGGATGTCCTCTTTGCGCTGGTTGAGGGAAGGCATTATAATCGAAACCACGTTGAGTCGATAAAACAGGTCTTCGCGGAAACGACCTTCTTTTATCGCCGCCGCCAAATCGCGGTTGGTGGCGGCGATTACCCGGAAATCAACTTCCAGCGGCTGGGTGCCGCCGACGCGATAAAAAACACGGTCCTCGAGCACCCGGAGCAAATCGATCTGCATGCGCATACCGATTTCGCCGACTTCGTCCAGAAAAATCGTGCCGCCGTGGGCCAGTTCCAAACGCCCTTTTTTGGTTTCCTTGGCATCGGTGAAGGCACCTTTCTGATGGCCGAACAGTTCGGTTTCCATCAGGTGTTCGGGGATGGCACCGCAGTTGACGGTCACAAAGGGACCGTTGCAGCGCGGGCTGTTGGTGTGAATGGCCTTGGCAGCCAAACCTTTGCCGGTGCCGGTTTCCCCGGTGATCAGCACGGTCGAATCCATGGGCGCGACGTCGCAGATCAGGTCGAATATGTCCTGCATCGGTTTGGATTGACCGATCATGCTTTCAAAGCGGGTGCGCTCCTTGTGATCCTCCCGCAAAAAGAGCATTTCGCGCTCCTGCTCCTGGTGCCTGATGATTTTTTCGATCAGCACGCCCAATTCATTGGGATCAAAGGGCTTGAGCATGTAGTCATAGGCGCCGTTTTTCATGGCCTCGATAGCGGTGGGGATCGACCCGTAGGCGGTAATCATGACCACGGCCACGTCGGGGTCGCTTTCCTTGACCTGCTGCAGGACATCCAGGCCGCTGATGCCCTCCATTTTGATGTCGACCAGCATGATGTCAAAGCGGGAATCCTGCAGCTTTTCCAGACCCTCTTCTCCGCTGGCTGCGGTGTCAACCGAATGCCCGTCACGCTGCAGCCAGCCCGCGAGGGATTCACGCATGATCAATTCGTCATCGACTATCAGGATTTTGGCAGTACTCATTTGTCCTCCGGATAATAACTTGTTTAATCGAGCAGTCTCAGTGAATGATTTTATTCATCCGGTGATTTAGCATTTCAAAGATAAAGAAGACAGAAGACGGAAAACAGAAGACAGAAAGCAGAAGACAGAGGACAGAAAACGGAAGACAGATTGCAAATCTGAAACTTCAGCCCCAATCGGCGATTCCGTGCTCTGGAAACGTTGATAGGTCAATTGCCCTTCGAACTTTGCTTGCCGCGGTGAAGTCTCGCCCCAGCGGGACGAGGACGGGTCCTCCGTCATCCGTCATCCGTCATCCGTCGTCTGTCGTCCGTCATCCGTCCTCTGCCTGCCCTGCGAAGCCTGTAGGGCGAAGCAGGGTCATCCGTCCTCCGTCTTCTGTCATCCGTCTTCGGTCTTCTGTCCTCTGTCCACTGACTTCAACGGGAGTTTAACCTGAAACGTTGTGCCCTGCCCGACTTTGGATTTTACGTAGATGGAGCCGCCGTGTTCCTGGATAATGCCGTAGGCCACGGACAGACCCAGCCCGACACCCTTGCCCTTTTTCTTGGTGGTGAAAAACGGTTCGAACAGCTTGGATATATTTTCGGCCGGTATGCCGGGTCCGGTGTCTGTAAAGTTGATCTGCAGGCTGTCCTCGCTTAATAGATGGCGGGACTCGATCGTCAACACACCGCCTGCGGTCGGCTCCATTGCCTCGGACGCGTTGGATACCAGGTTCATAAAGACCTGCTGGAGCTGGTCTTCGGAACCGAGCACATCGGGCAGGTCCGGGTCCAGCTTGTTTTCAACTTTGACGCCGTCGATTTTAAGCAGGTTGGAGTTTAAAAACAGGGTCTGCTCGACCAGGCGGTTGATGTTCACCCGTTTGGGCTCCATTTTGGACTGACGGGCAAAGGCCAGCAGGTTGGAGACAATGCGGCTGGTCCGACGGGTTTCGGTTTCCATCAGACTTAAATACTGTTTGAACTGCTCGACTTCGTTGGGGCCGAGGCCGTCCTCTGCCATAATGCGCTGCATCAGCATGAGGAGATTTAAGATTCCGGCAATGGGATTGTTGATTTCGTGTACGACCGAGGCCGACAATTTGCCCAGAGACGACATCTTGTCCTGGTGCAGGAGCTTCTCGTGGGTTTCCTTGACCTGACGCGTGCGGTCTTCGACCATCTGCTCGAGGCGGTGGGTGATTTCCTCCTCTTCTTTTTTGTGCTGGGTGATATCGCGGCTGATATGAATAAATTTCTGGATCTTGCCGTCTTTTTCCCAGATGGGGTAGATGTTGACCTCATAGTAGCGCTTCTCACCGTTGGGCATCAGGCGGGTCTGGATTTTGCGTGTCTGGCGCTTGTTGCGGACCACTTCCTTCAGGGGGCAGTCCGTGAAGCCGCTGTTACAGGGGTGATCGATTTTGTGATAGACTTCGTAGCATTTTTTGCCGATGACATCGGCGCGGGTGTAGTGCATCTTGGTCAGAAAGGACTCGTTGCACTCGATAATTTCCATGTCCGGCGTGATTACGAGAATGAAATCCTGAATGCCGTTTAGAATCGTTTCCATTTCATCGGTGCGTTCGCGCAGCTTGCGCTCTTCCTGTCCGATGGCGTTCCAGAAGATTTTAAAGACATTGTATGAGAGCAGGCGGATACGGGTTGGGCGGGTTCGCAGGATTTCATCGAAGATTTTCTGCTCCGGCGTCAACATGATAATCAAGTGGATGCTGTAACGCCGGTCATAGAGCTGGCGACAGTCATTGAAGGTCAGCAGGCCCAGCTCGTCCGCCAGTTTGATCCCCGGACTGTTGGGGTCGGGGTCGGTTACCGCCAGAATCGGCGCGTACACGCCTTCCTGTTCATATACCGAGGTCGTTTTCTCGAGAATCTCCCTGCAAAACTCACCACCGCCGACCAGGGCGATATTTGTGATGGAAGGTTGTTTTACCGGCATGCTGTCGACACTCCTTTTGCGCGTCAGCTCGATGTTGGCTAGCTGTGTTGCGTTCGATCCAACAGTAAACAGATTGAACGTCGAACTTTGATGGCCCCGTAAAAAGTCGGATTGGGGAGCGACATTGCCCCTATGCGCCTTCCTGCCCGCCTGCTGTGGAATTATGCCACAAATATCAAAATATGCGGCGGCAAGGTCGACGGTCAATCCCCGAGCCAAGCCAATTGCAGTGTTGAAAATCAAGACATATCACAGGAGTTCACGGGTATCAACACCCATAGTGTAGGAAAATGAAACAATATGCCCCCAAAACCACACGTTTCAAAGCGCCGGACGGTCAAAATATGGGTTGACAAATTTCGAGAAACAAACTAAATTCGCTCCTTCATAGGTCTCAGTTGCGAATATTGAAAGCTCGGAAACCTTTGCAATATAAACACATTACAGAGGTTTCACTCGATTGTTTAGGGAAGGCAGCCATTGGTCGGGACGTAAAAAATCACCCTCATATGGGCAACACCCCATAGACTTAAAAGATTTTTTTCCTGAAACCATTAAGGCCCCCTCTGATCAACGATATTTCGACACTGAAAATTTTGTTGCCGGGAATCCGGCGGGCGCGACCGTCGATTCTCCAATGTTCGATTTTTAACAACCAATTCCTAATCTTAAGGAGCAGACCAACATGACCGAACAAGCTCATGGATCCGTACTGGTACTCGGTGGCGGCATCGCCGGTATGCAGGCATCGCTAGATCTGGCCAACGCCGGGTATCTGGTTCGTCTGGTGGAAAAAACTTCCGCCATCGGCGGACTGATGTCTCAGCTGGACAAGACATTCCCCACCAACGACTGTGCCATGTGAATTATCTCGCCCAAACTGGTCGAGGTCGGCCGGCACCTGAACATAGAGCTCTTACCCGAAAGCGAACTTTTAGACCTGCAAGGCGAACCGGGCAATTTCAAAGCCCGGATTCGAAAAAATCCCCGCTATATTGACCTGGACAAATGCACCAGCTGCGGTGAGTGCACCAAGGTGTGCCCCGTTGATCTGCCCGACGAGTATCAGGAAAGTCTCGCCTCCAAAAAAGCAACCTACAAACAATATGCCCAGGCCATCCCCGGCGCTTTTGCCATCGACAAGGGCGACAAGGCACCCTGCCGTCTGGCCTGCCCCGGCGGACTCAACGTCCAGGGCTATGTCAACATGGTCAAAGAGGGCAAATACAAGGAAGCCCTCGAGATCATCATGGAGGATCTGCCGCTTCCCGGTGTTCTGGGCCGCATCTGTCCCCATGGCTGTGAAGACGCCTGCCGCCGCTGCGAAGTCGATGAATCCGTAGCAATCCGCGACCTCAAGCGCCTGGCGGCCGATCAATTCGACTGCCGGCAGATCGAGCTTGAATGTGCCCCTGGCAGAGACGAGAAGGTCGCCATTATCGGCTCCGGTCCGGCCGGACTGTCGTGTGCCTATCATCTGGCGCGCAAGGGGGTCGGCGCGACCATTTATGAGTCCCTGCCGGAAGCCGGCGGCATGCTCAGGGTCGGTATCCCGGCCCACCGGCTGCCCCGGGAAGTCCTGGACCAGGAGATCGAGGTCATCACCAACCTGGGCGTCGAGATAAAAACCAACACCGCTCTGGGCAAAGACGTTCAGATCGATGATCTGCTCAACAACGGCTATAAGGCCGTGTATCTGGCCCTCGGCGCTCACAAGGGAATCGAGCTGGGCATCCCCGGCGAGAAATCCAACGGCGTGCGCCAAGGGGTCGATTTTCTCAAGGAAGTCAACCTGTCCGGCAAGGCCGAGGTCGGAAAGAAAGTAGCGATTATCGGCGGCGGCAACGTTGCCATCGACGTGGCCCGCGCTGCCGTGCGCCTGGGCGCGGGCGAGGTCAGCATCATCTATCGCCGCACCCGCCACGAGATGCCGGCCTGGGAAGAGGAAATTCAGGCCGCCGAAGATGAAGGCACCAAGATTACCTATCTTGCCGCTCCCCAGGAAGTACTGACCCGGGACGGCAAGGTTGTCGGCCTGCGCTGCATCCGCATGGAGCTGAGCGAACCGGACTCTTCCGGCCGCAAGCGACCGATCCCGGTACCCGGCAGTGAATTCGATATAGAGATCGATCAGCTGATTCCGGCCATCGGCCAGCACCCGGATCTGTCCGCCATCGAAAATGTCACCGGTCTGACCTTCTCCCGCTGGGGCACCGCCGAAGTCGATGCGGTTACTTTTGCCACCGAGCGCGAGGGCGTGTTTGCCGGCGGCGATCTGCAGACCGGACCCTGGGTGGCCATCGGTGCCATCGGCGCCGGCAAGGAAGCCGCCGAATCCATCCTGCGCTATGTCGAAGGGCGCGACATGGCCGCCGGGCGCGAACCCGTTGTCTACGACGACCCGTGGTACCGTCCCTATTCCGAGGACGAGCCCAAGATCGCCCGGGCCAAAATGGCCGACCTGCCCCTGGAGAAGCGCAAGGGCAACTTTGACGAGGTCGAGCTGGGCTACGAGGAAGCCGAAGGCCAGGCCGAAGCCGCCCGCTGCTTGAACTGCGGCTACTGCTGCGAATGCTACCAGTGCGTGGACGCCTGCCTGGCCAATGCCATCGACCACGGCCAGCAGGAGGAGATCCTGGAGATCGATGTCGGCTCGGTGGTGCTGTGCCCCGGCAGCGAACCCTATGATCCGTCGCACCTGGAAAACGTCTACCACTACAAGTCCTGTCCCAATGTCGTCACCAGCCTGGAGTTCGAGCGCATCTTGAGCGCCTCGGGCCCGACCATGGGGCATCTGAAGCGGCCCTCGGACGACGCCGAGCCCCAAAAGATTGCCTGGCTGCAATGCGTCGGTTCCAGGGACAACAACCAGTGCGGCAACGGCTATTGTTCGTCGGTGTGCTGCATGTACGCCTGCAAGGATTCCATGATCGCCAAGGAGCATGCCGAAGGCGATTTGGACTGTGTGGTCTTTAACATGGATATCCGAACCTTTGGCAAGGATTATGAGAAATACTACAACCGGGCCAAAGACGCCGGCATCCGGTTCATTAAATCCCGCATTCACTCCATCGACGAAGTCGGCGACAGCGGCAATTTGAATATCCGCTACATGGATGACGCCGGTCAGCTGCAGGTCGAGGAATTCGACATGGTGGTCCTCTCGGTGGGCCTGCAGGTGCCGCAGTCCACGGTCGAAATGGCCAAACGGCTTGAAATCGAGCTGGACAAATCCAACTTTGCGGTGACCCATCCGTTTACCCCCATCGAGACCTCCCGGCCCGGTGTTTATGCCTGCGGCGTGTTTCAGGAGCCCAAGGACATCCCCAGTTCGGTCATCGAGGCCAGTGCAGCCGCCTGCGCGGCCGGATCGAGCCTGGCCGAGGCGCGCAACACGTTGACGCGCAGCGTCGAGCTGCCCGAAGAGATCGATGTGACCGAAGAAGATCCGCGCATCGGGGTGTTTGTCTGCAACTGCGGCGTGAACATCTCCAGCGTGGTGGATGTGGCGGCGGTGGAAGAATACGCCAAAACCCTGCCCAACGTGGTCTATTCCTCGCAGCAGCTGTTCACCTGCTCCCAGGACTCCCAGGACATGATGAAAGAAGTCATCAAGGACAAGGGCCTCAACCGGATCGTGGTGGCGGCCTGTTCGCCCAAGACCCACGAACCGATCTTCCAGGACACCATGCAGGCCTGCGGGGTCAACAAATACCTCTTTGAGATGGCCAATATCCGCAACCAGGATTCATGGGTCCATGCCGACTCCGACGAAGAAGCCACAACCAAGGCCAAGGACCTCGTGCGCATGTCCGTGGCCAGGGCCGACACCCTGCACCCGCTGGAAGAAAAGAAAATTCCGGTGATTCAAAGGGGCCTGGTGGTCGGCGGCGGCGTGGCCGGCATGAACGCGGCCCTGGGGCTGGCCGATCAGGGCTATGAGGTCGTACTGGCCGAAAAAGAGGCCCAACTGGGCGGCCTGGCCAACCGGCTGACCGCCACCATCGAAGGGGCCGACATCGGCGAGATGCTCGGCCGGCTGATTCCCAGGGTAACCAAGCACCCCAAGATCACCGTGCTGACCAACGCCCTGATCGTCGGCTTTTCCGGGTTCAAGGGCAACTTTACCACCGAAATCCTGGTCGGCCCGGAAATGGTGCAGCGCAAGATCGAACACGGCGTGGTCATTCTGGCCACCGGGGCCAATGAATACGAGCCCGAGGAATATCACTACGGGGACGATCCCCGGGTCATGACCCAGCTGGATCTGGCTGAAAAGATGCAAAAAGGGGAACTGGACGATCCCCAGACCGTTGTCATGGTCCAGTGCATTGGCTCGCGCAACGAGGACAACCCCAACTGCTCGAGGATCTGCTGCCAGACGGCGGTGAAAAACGCCCTGCACTTAAAAGAAGACAATCCGGACATGAACGTATATGTGCTCTATCGGGATATCCGGACATACGGCCTGCTGGAAGACTATTACACCGAAGCCCGCCAGAAAGGGGTCTTCTTCTTCCGGTTCGATGCCGAAGACCCGCCGGTGGCGGAGCCCTCCGGCGAGGGCATGGACGTGACTTTCACCGATCACGTTCTCAACCGCAAGCTGAAAGTGTCGGCCGACCTGTTGGTGTTGAGCGCCGGCATGCAGGCCGAGGACACCGAGGAGCTTTCCTCCATACTCAAACTGGCGCGCACACCGGAAGGCTATTTCATGGAAGCCCATGTCAAGCTGCGGCCGGTGGATATGGCCACCGAGGGCATTTTCGTCTGCGGCACGGCCCACAGCCCCAAGCTGCTTTCCGAGACCATATCCCAGGCCTATGCCGCTTCAGCCAGGGCCATCACCTTCCTGTCCCAGGCCAACTTGACGCTGTCTGCGGTTACAGCCCAGGTGGAGGCTGAAAAATGCGCCTCATGCCTGATCTGTGTGCGCTCCTGTCCCTACGGTGTGCCCAAGATCAACGCCGACGGTGTCAGTGAAATCGACGAGGCCCTGTGCCACGGCTGCGGGATCTGCTGCGCCGAGTGCCCGGCCAAAGCCATCCAGCTCAACTGGTACGAGGATGATCAGATCCTGTGCAAGGTCGAGGCGCTGCTGGAAGGAGTTCTTTAGAATTCGGAATTCGGAATTCGGAATGGGGAAGTTGGAATGCGGAATGCGGAATGTGGAAGTCGGAATGACAGCGCAAAGCGCATGGAGCAGAGAGCATAGCGCAGGGCGCAGAGGGCATAGCGCATAGCGCTAAGGAGCGGAGAGCCTGGGGAAGAGCGTAGGGCGCCGGGCTTAAGCGCCCGCATGAAAGGATTTACATTAAATATATGGGATCGGCTTAACCCATAAAAAATAGATGGAGCGAAGGGTTTGCATAAGTCTTCGATCTTCATTCTTCAATCTTCATTTTAAAGGGGAAACTATGAGCAAGGATTTTGAACCGATCATTATTGCATTTTGCTGCAATTTCTGAGGGTACACCGCCGCGGACCTGGCAGGTTCGATGCGTTTGAGTTACCCGACCAACATCAAAATCGTTCGAGTCCCGTGCACCGGCAAGGTCGATGTCATCCATATCCTGCGGGCTATGGAAAAAGGCGCCGACGGTGCCTGCGTCGTCGGCTGCCTGGAAGGAGAGTGTCATTTTAATTCCGGCAACCTGATGGCCAAACGGCGGGTCGTCCAGGCCAGCCAGATTCTGGATACCATCGGCATCGGCGGCGAGCGCGTCAAGATGTACAATCTGTCATCCAGCGAAGGGCCGCTGTTTGCCAAGTATGCGGCCGAATTTACCGAAATCATCAGGGAGCTTGGGCCCAACCCGCTCAGATTGGCAAAAAATAAAGCTGCATAGCCTTGGTTGATTCGTTGAATAGTCAAAAGGTTGATTAGTTTGAAGGAAAATTATGGTTTCTACATTGTCAAAGACCTGATCGCTTTTACACAAACATCAACCTATTGGCTTATCAACCAATAAACTAAATAACCAGTCAACTAATAAACTATTTAACTATACCTAAGAGAGGTCACGACATATGATAGTTGCTGACAGAAAACCGGTTGAGGAGATCATCGAGTATCTCAAAAATCATCAGAGCATCCTGATCCTCGGCTGCAACGAGTGCGTTACGGTCTGCGAGGCCGGCGGCAAAAAAGAGGTCCAGGTGCTGGCATCGGGGCTGAGGATGCACGCCCAAAAGGAGGGCAAAGAGGCCAAGGTCGACGAGATCACCCTGGAAAGACAGTGCGACCAGGAGTATGTGGAGGAAATTCGTGACGTCATCGACCAGTACGATGCCGTGGTTTCCCTGGCCTGCGGCGTCGGGGTTCAGTTTACGGCCGAGCAATACCCATCCACAATGATCTATCCCGGGGTCAACACCTGCTTTATGGGAGCCACCGAAAAAAGAGGGCTGTGGACCGAGCGCTGCCAGGGGTGCGGTCAATGCATTCTGGCTACCACGGGGAGCATCTGCCCGGTGGCGCGCTGTGCCAAACGGCTGTTCAACGGACCCTGCGGCGGGTCGACGACCGGCAAATGCGAGATCAACGCCGAGGTCGACTGCGCCTGGCAGCTGATTGTCGATCGCCTGAATGCCTTGGATAGAATGGATGAATACGAAACTCTGTGCCCCATTAAAGATTGGTCAACCGACAGGGCCGGGGGCCCCAGAAAAGTTGTCAGGGAGGATGTGCAACAATGAGCGTAAAAACACCGAGTAAACTTGAAAAAATCCTGAGCGAAGGTCATTACGGCGTAACCTCCGAGTGCGGGCCGCCGCGCGGAAGCAATCCCGATCCCATCGTTGAAAAGGCCGAGCTGATCAAGGACCACGTGGATGCCATCAACATCACCGACAACCAGACGTCCATGACGCGCCTGTGCAGTCTGGCCGCCTGCATCCGCCTGAAGCTAAACGGGCTGGAGCCCGTGCTGCAGATGGTCACCCGGGACCGCAACCGCATCGCCCTGCAAAGCGATATACTGGGTGCAGCCTCTTTCGATATCCATAACATGCTCTGCCTGTCCGGCGACCATCAGAGTTTCGGAGACAATCCCAAGGGCCAGAACGTGCATGACATCGATTCCATGCAGCTGATCCAGATGGTTCGACTCATGCGCGATGAGGGCAAGTTTCTCGGGGGCGACGACCTGGATCGGCCCATCAAGATGTTCGTGGGGGCGGCCGCCAATCCCTTTGCCGATCCTTTTGAAATCAGGGTGCCGCGGCTGGCCAAAAAAGTGGCCGCCGGCGTCGAATTCATCCAGACCCAGTGCATTTACAACCTGGATAAATTTGAAGAATGGATGAAGGGTGTGCGCGAACGGGGCCTGCACGAGAAATGTTATATTCTGGCCGGGCTGACCCCGATGAAAAGTGTCGGCATGGCCAGGTACATGCAGAAACGGGTGCCCGGCATGGACGTGCCCGAAGAGATCATCAAACGCCTCCAGGGGGTCGAAAAAGGCAAGCAGGCCGACGAGGGCATCAAGATTTGTATCGAGTCCATCGAGCGGCTCAAAGAATGTGAGGGCGTTAAAGGCTTTCACGTCATGGCCATCGAGTGGGAGGAGAAGGTGCCGGAGATCGTCGAAGCCGCCGGCCTCTATCCCCGACCCAGCGTCAACTAGGCCCCGCAGTCTCCATCCGGCGCCGCTACAACCATCCGGTTGCGAAGGTATGCCGCCGGGCCGTCAATCTATTGGACTGCCGGGAACTATAAAACCAAAAACCCTGTTCCGATATAAATCGGGGCGGGGTTTTTAATTCAATCTAGTATCGTGTCCCAGAAATACCATAAAAAATTATTTTGACGAATTCAGCATGATATCCGTTCGTCATCCCCGCGCAGGAGGGGATCCAGGCGCCTTTGAACTGGACTCCCGCCTGCGCGGGAGTGACCCTCATTTTATAACTTATTTATAGGACAGCACACTAGTTTCATCGGAGGCGGTGGCCGCTGGCCGCAAGCGTTCAGTCTGATCGAGAAAAGAAACTTTGGCTTCGTGATGCAGTAGGGGCGGGGTTTATTTCATAGCTTTAAAGTAGTTTCATATAAGTTTTCAGGTGAACGTAATGATTGGCTCTTCAGGGTGACCCGTTTCTTTTGAAATCGATAAAGCGCAGCGTCATCCACATTCGACGTTCGATGTTGGACGTTCGATGTTCGACGTTCAATCCTTACTATTATAATGACCATTTCAGCCCTTCCACAATCAGCCGGCAGCTACCGGGATGTCTGGCGCGTCAGCATGCCGCTGGTGATCAGCATGAGCACCACGGTGGTGATGACCTTTACCGACCGGGTGTTTCTGGCCAACTATTCCATTGATGCCATCGCCGCAGCCCTGCCGGCCGGCATCACCGTCTTTGTGTTTTTGTCCTTATTGTCCGACACGGCCGGGTACAGCAATGTCATTATCGCCCAGTACACCGGGGCGGGGGCCTTGCAGCGGGTGGGCAATGCCATGTGGCAGGGCCTTTATTTTTCAGCGATTGCCTGGCTGATCATGGCCGCACTATCCCTGTTGGCCGGCCCCCTTTTCGGGTTTGTCGGCCACGCGCCCGAAGTGCAGCGGCTGGAAGTCATTTATTTTCGTGTTCTTTGCCTGGGCTCGGGCGTCTATATCGGCGGGATGACGCTGGCCTGTTTCTACACCGGCCGCGGTGTGACGCGGCCGGTAATGATCATCTACATCGTCGGCATGCTCATCAACGTGCCCCTGGACTATGCCATGATCAACGGGATCTGGATCTTTCCGGAGCTCGGGATACTGGGGGCCGGCCTGGCGACGGTGTTCTCCTGGCTGGTCGTCACTGTACTGCTGGCGATTATCATTTTTACCCGCGATAACAACCGCGTCTTCAGGGTCTGGCAAAACCGCCGTTTCAACCGCGACCTTTTCGGCCGGCGGCTGCGCTTCGGGGTGCCCAGTGCGCTGCAGTTCAGCCTGGACGTGCTCGCCTTTTTGTTTTTCGTTTTCATGGTGGGGCGCATCGGCAAGGCCGAGCTGGCCGTTACCAACATTGCAATTTCTCTGGACTCGGTGTCTTTCCGGCCGCTGATCGGCTTCGCTTTAGGCACCAGCACCCTCGTCGGCCAGGCCCTGGGGCGCAACCGCCCGGACCAGGCCGTGGATGCGGCCAGGGCGACGATGGTCATCGCCGGCGGATACATTTCGGTCCTCGTGCTGCTCTACCTGTTCGTGCCCGGACCGCTGCTGGAGCTTTTCCGGCCGCGGGACATCAGCCCGGCTGATTTTGCCGCGATCAAAGGTATGGGGATCGTGATTCTGCGCTTCGTGGCCGCCTATTTGCTGCTGGATGGATTGTACATGATCAGCACGGCCGTGCTCAAAGGCGCCGGCGACACCAAATTCATCATGTGGAGCATGGGGATTATTTCCCTTTTCGGGATGATCATACCCCTGTATGTCGGCATGCAGTTCTACGGCGGGGGGCTCTACTTTGCCTGGGGAGCCCTGGTGGTATTTTTACTGCAGATGTCCTCGGTATCTTTCTGGCGCTACCGGCAGGGCAAATGGAAAACCATGCGCGTGATCGAACCTGTCGCATAGGGCAGGGCGCAGAGGGCAGGGCGCAGAGGGCATAGGGCATGGCGCAGGGGGCATGGGGCAGGGGGCATAGGGCATGGCGCATAGGGCAGGGCGCATAGGGCAGGGCGCATGGCGCATAGGGCATGGCGCAGAGGGCAGGGTGCAGAGGGCATGGCGCATAGGGCATGGCGCAGGGGGCATAGGGCATGGCGCATAGGGCAGGGCGCAGGGGGCATGGAGCAGGAGCGCTAGTGCTGTGTCCCAGAAATATATTATAAAAGTTGTAATGGGTTTTGAACCAATCGGCGCACTTGATTCGGATAAATCCCAAGCACCAAATGTCAAATAGCAAACAATACCCAAATTCCAATTTCCAATGACCAAAACAGCCACATTTGCCGGGCCCTGATTCTTGAATCATACAACTCCCATTGAGGCCGGACCGAATTTATTCAAAACATCTGATCTACTGTATCCGAAGATCTGTTTGGTATTTGAGTATTGTGATTTGGAATTTATTTGTGATTTGTGATTTGTAATTTGGGAGTTTATAATTTGAATTCTGGAGTCGGAAAATCTTTAAATTCAATCCGAGTTTTGTAAATTACATATAGGACAGAACACTAGCTTGCCCTATCCCCCGTAGGTTTCCGTGTGCCCCTTATCGTACGCCGCCACCCATCGGCACTATCCTGCCCAGCCTCTTATGATTCAGAAGCCCTTCGATTCGAATATTACCAGGAACTCTTCGGGCAAAAAGACACTGGTTTTAATGTGGTTGTCAAAAAAATGTTCCGCTTGCACAGGTTTTAAATCCTCCTTGTCCCGCCTTTACGTGCCCATCGACTACAGTTGACGACAGATTCCCAATCAGGAGGGCAATGCGATTTTCGGCTCGCCGGCGTTCCCCCTTTTTAAAAGGGGGACAGGGGGAGGGTATTGTCACCGAAGTTACTCCGAATCGGGACGAATATATGACATTAGCTATAGAACCGTTAATATCATATTTAAATAAAGCATGAGCATTGACTGGAAATATGTAACATTTTGCTACATTTGTTTATTAAGGTATAATTATTCAACAAATTATAGGATATTGACAATTATGCTGCATATTGCTAAATTATGTTTAAACACAACAAATTCAGGAGGTGTGGTATGGGCGAAAGCTCAACGAGTCCATTGAGATTAGACTCGGCTCTGGTCGCGGCCGCCAAGCGGCAAGGGTCTGTAAACAAGAGATCGGCACCCAAGCAAATAGAATACTGGGCGGAATTGGGAAAGGCCGTCGAGCATGTCCTCGACTTCAACGATGTATTCGCTGTGATCCAGGGTTTAAAGAAAGTTAAGGTTGAATCGGTGGAGTCGAAATCCGTTGACCCCGAGGCTGTCTTCCAATCCCTCGAGGAAAGCCGCAAAACTAAAAAGCTTGCAGGTAAGATTACTTCGGCGGCAATATACTTCGAGGCCAGCCGGAGACGGCCGGGTCTGCTTGACAAAGTGAATACTGCAACCGGCGAGCGTCAGACAGGAAGGTTCGTCAACGGGGAGTTTATAATTTAGGTATGGCCGGCTCTAAACAGCTATGGATATTGGCCGGCGGCAATGGCGCCGGTAGGACGACCTTCTATAATCTGTTTCTGGCTCCCAAAGGGATAAGACTCGTCAATGCGGATGTCATTGCCGCAGCAATCAACCCTGAAAATCCGGAAAATGTCAGCTACGCGGCCGCAGGTGTGGCCGAGCAGATAAGGGAAAGACTTTTGCATCAAGGGGTATCATTCTGTTTTGAAACCGTATTTTCTCATGTTTCCAAGATCGATTTTGTAGCGAATGCCAAGGCTCAGGGTTATGAAATCGTTATGGTCTACATCCACCTGACCAGTTCCGAGCTAAACGAAGCCAGGGTTTATCAGCGTGTAACCCAGGGAGGGCACAGTGTGCCGGTTGATAAGATACGCAGCCGGATACCTCGCACACTGGAAAATATTGGCGCTGTTCTGCCGCTGGTCGACGAAGCGCGCCTGTTGGATAACTCCTACCGCGACAATCCCTTTCAGCAAATCGCCTGTGTCAAGCGCGGCCGGCGTGAATGGATAAACGACCCGCTGCCACAATGGGCCGAGGAATTATTAAGAGGGATTCCATAATAGCTCTACTGTATCCAGAACTGCCAGGTATATAAAGCCTCTTTTAATAATCATTCCAGCCTTCCAAATCCCCACCTTCGAATTCATTTGCCACTGGTCGTTGTATGGGTAACGCCTCAGACAGACCTGCTCAACCGTATGGGCCACCATCGTCCGGGCCAGGCGGTTGACGCGGCCAGGGCGCACCGTGCATGGGAGTTGGCGCAGATGGACTAGGGTATGGCGCCTAGCGCATACTGTGTAGGAAGTAAAGCACTAGACTTGGGGTAGGCGCATCGGCCATGGGGCATGGCGCAGAGGGCAGGGGGCATGGCGCAGAGAATATAGAACAGAGGGTCTAAGAATTATCCCTTTCATCATGAATGGCACTGGCGGCTATCATTTCTTCAGCCAGTTCAGAGTTTTTGGCTCTTTCTTCCTCATGACCGTATGCTTTGTTATATATCCTTGTAATTTCTTTGTCCTCAAGTTCTAGGTGGGTGGTATCCATTTCTAGTCTATTCTGCACTTGTTTCACAGGTCTTTACGATCCGGATGTTCGTTTCGATTCGAGCATGAGTAGAAGCTCTTCGGGTGAAAAGACATTGATTTTAGAACCCTTGAAATCATTAAAATCTCGGGTAACAATTCCTTGCGTATCTTTATACAGGGCCGATGCGTAGACAACGGCATCTTCAAAATATTTAAATTCAGCCGCGATGGCAGCCTCCAGCACTGCGCGATTCACCGGGGCGATCTCGAACAGCTTCATCAATTTGTTGATCTTTTGCACGGCCGGTTTATTCCCAATAGCTTTGCGCGCCAGGTAATGAACCGTTGTGACTGCAGTGGTACAGACATATCCCGTGATCATGCCGGCTTCTACTAATGAAAAAAGTTGAGCCGCTGCGCGGGAAAAAGGCTCGCGATCCAGCAATACGTCCAGGATGACATTGGTATCAAATAATATTCTCAAAGGTATTTTTCCTCGAGATACTTGCGGTAATCCTCTCTGCCGACTTTCGTGCCTTTGAGAGATCCTTTCAGCGATTTGACCAGTGGGGTGAGCTCGTGCTTTTCACTAATTGGATTTTCATCCAGTACAGAAAAGTACCGGGCCACGACCTGAGAAACCGACGTTCCGTTTTTTTTGGCATAGGTTTTGGCGCGATCGATTAATTTATCATCTATGCGCAATGTCAGTTTTGTTTGCATGATAAGCCCATTCTATTTTGACGTACATTTTTTCTTAAAAATACGTCAACACGGGCATAGTTTCAAGGCCGTTACCATAGGTGCTGTACTCGGGCAAGGGCAACGATTTGAGCTGCAGCTTGGGGGATCTTTTCAGTAGGAGATGTACTGCTTTTCAGGAGGGGGGGGCGGCATTTTCTCAACCTGTCCGGCTGCCAGGTATGGCAGGCGAAAGCCGTCAAAGGTTTGAAGATCCAAAGGGCCGTCGACCATTACCCAGGTTGCCTTATCGGGGTTTTCCGCCAAACTGCCGCGAACCAGAATTCCAACCGGCTTGACCTCGGCTGTGCAGCAGTCGATATACCATCGGAAAAGCATAGAATAGCCTGCGGGGACATCCTTGCCGTAATAAGCTTCTCCTTCAGCTACAAAGACCCTGTCTTGATATCTATCCATGCGTTTGCCCTGGTGAAGCAGTTTTTTAAACAGCTCGACGGATTCGGGTTTTTTCCGCCCGGAAAGCGGTGTGGCCAATTCCGATTTTGGCTTCAGCAAGGGAGCCGGATGATCTGCCAGAAGGGTCTCGGCCGAAAAGGGGTTGTCGGCTGCCTTGCGGGTCGACTTGGTCGGTTTCTTGCGGGCCGGACTGCCTTTTTTCGAAACCGCGCTGCCTGGATCCGATTGACCCGAAATCGGTATGGATGGCTGGGTCGGGTTCGTGATGCCAAGTTCATCCTGACCTGATGGTGTTTCGACGGTTGCGCTGTCGGATGGTTGTACCACCTTGGGGACAATTACGAACAGGCAAATGAATGCCCCAATCAGCAAAAGCCGGCAGAATCTGACCTGCGAAATCCCTCTGTAGCGCTCTCCGGAAGACCGCTCAAACAGGCCATAGCGCACGCCAAAGGCGAGGTTAGTTTTGTTCCTTTCTTTGGAAAAAGAGATCATTTGATTCTATGCTCGTCCTTTTGCCGATCATTTTCCCGGCAGGATCGAATGGGCTAATGCTAAGGTGATCACTAATAAGATCGGCACCCGGCCAATTAAACTTGAGTAAAAAGGTATGAATTAGAATATCTGAATGCAGGCCGAATTGCAAGCGGGGTCCTTCCATACGATCAACGGTGTGTCCCATCGAGTGATTCCTATCTGGTGGTGAAAATTGGAGGGTGCTGCGAAATTTGTAAAAAGGTCAGCTCCTTAATATTTTTTATTCTGTCCGGACTAACCGGATTGTCAGGGCAAGATCCACAATCTTTTTTTCCTGTTTACAACCCCAAACTTCCTCTGTATACTAGTTCCGAATCAATTCCGCTCCTTAAAACATTAAAGGAGGATGAACATGATCTGCCAGGAATAATACCCCGCTCTCATTATGAGATGCGGGTTTTTTTATTTTTTTCACCGGTTTTATAAAGTACGGAAGACTTTTTTGGATATGTAGCAATTGTATTTCTGACAGAAAAAAAATAACGCAGCAATTTCACGTATTGGGCATGAGTTCCTTCTGGTATAGCTTGTGAGACCAATAAAGCTTTGAAAGATGATTTTAACGCAACGGGTAGTTTTTCATACGGATTTATCCATTTTACGATTAATATGACATATTGAGTATTAAACGGTTAGAAAATCCATTAGTAAAAAATAAAATCTTCTTAATAATTTTTTGTAACAAACAACAGGGTTTATTTTAATCCTGAGTGGTATCCAGAAACCACTTAATCACTTGTTGGGCTGTTTTCGAACATGAAAAAACATATATTAATAGTTATCGTCAATTTTACCTTCTTGCTATCCTTTTTTGTCATTTCTGGAAGTGAGACCGCCTCATATTCAAATGAAAATATATTTAGCGCTATTCAAAACAACCTTCCTACTGACTGGAAAATTGTAGAAATAAAGCCTAACAAAATTCCACGAGGCCATTACTGGGGATTAGAATACAATGGTCGCCTGGGTGAAGAATTAGAAATTCTGGGACCAGCTGACGTAATGTTTCGTTGGCGTGATCGTGATGGTAAATTCCATCATGTCCCCCTTGCCAAAGAGACTCTCAGAGTATGGATAATGCCACCGGAGTATAGCGAGAGCTGGAAAAGGCATTTTATGTTTCATCGCCCTATTCCTGCTAAAATTATTTTTGCGGGTAAAGATGGTAAGGTTTATGGGTTTCAAACTCATCTTATTGTCGATGAGAATGAATTCAAAGTTCTGCTTAAACAAGCAACCGAAACTTCTTGGCCCGACTCCCCGCATGACAACAATGGCAGTCTTTCGTGGTCAAATTGGCGGCAGGTTTTAAGCGACGCACTTAGCAGTGCCGCTGAAAAAATGAAATAATCGCCCAATCGGGTAGCCGGGGGTTTTTCTCCCCCAGCCCCCACACCACCCCGCATGCGGGTCCGCACGGGGCGGTTCCCAGAGATTACCGAACCGTGGTTGGGTAATGAATGCTCACCCACAGCTCTTTGACAGACAGAAGCCCTTGATCCTTGAGCCGTTGGTTAGTCATACCGGTTTGAGTAGCCAAAGTCCGTGCCAAACGCCAGGGTCCTTTCC
>Ga0209052_1000110_pt1 | contig 36037 bp, 31 predicted proteins | sample WorMetHEROISLAND_2_FD_187409 | JGI IMG/M metagenome (GOLD analysis project Ga0209052, IMG submission 187409) | Marine gutless worms symbiont microbial communities from Max Planck institute for Marine Microbiology, Germany - Olavius sp. 4 HERON... | ecosystem: Host-associated > Annelida >...
AGCTTGTAAATTCGATGGTTTCTGTGTTACATTTTGTCACGGCAAAACCTCCTTTGTTTTTCAATCTAAGCAATTGATATATAACAAATTATAGGAGGTTTTGCTTCTTTTTTATGAAATATTCAGGCTAGTTTCATAAATGTTTTTCCACCTCCTCTCGTATGGAAGCAAATGGAAATGAGTGGAGTTCTTAGAATTTCACGACCTGATCTTGATCAGAATTTTCCTAAACTATCGCATGATGATAGTGTCGATCCCGAGGGTGATGTTTCCCGACAAAACAGCTCGCCTCCCTCAGCACCATCGAATTTAAGAATCATGCATGCCGATGACTTGACTAACCGAAAATTTTAGCTCTACTACTATTATCCGGCAAGTTAACCAACCTTTCGTCGCAATGCTAGGTCTATAACCTAACGGTGAGGAGGTACTCTTACTAATTAACAAGCCGCATTGCACCGGATCTAAACGTGATCATGGTTATCAAACCATCGGCCCTGACTGATTACCAGAGAAGGTTTGAAGCGATGGGGCTGGGCGAAAGAATATAAGGGAGCTTTGAAAAAGACCGCAGGAGACATATCGAAGATGAATTTTTCTCAAAGCTTTAGTTGACTGGACCAATCACTTCACCGGCGCCCGGGTCCATCAAGCCTTTGACGTCAGGCGACGTTCATCATTGCGAACACCTGCTGTCAAACTATTTCAAAAGGCATGAATTAGGGCATTTCCAAAAGCAGTTTGCCTTTTAATTTTTCAGGAACTCACCGGTACTGTGACCGCATCTGTTACAGGTGTTAAAAAATATCCCCAAAAAAAGGGGAAGCATTATGACCATCGGTCGGAGGAGACTGCAAGCAACGAATGAAGGCCGATTTGAGGAAATCGAAAACCGGATATAACCCAAGGGGGAAAATAGGGGCACACCACGGCCGAGATAATTTCATTCGAAATTTATCGTCGAATATAGAAACGATCGAGGCTTTTCGAAAGCACGAGAGGACCGGCATCTAAAATTAGGCCAACCTGGACCTAAACCAAAAGACAAGAATTAAGTATGGTGTCCCCGGAATTAAACGTCTGAGCAAAGGAGACCTAAAATGGGAATGACAAGCGATGAACTTCATTTCAAGCCCCGCCTGCAGGTAATCGATCAGGATCAGATCGAGCAGATTCACAGCGCAACGCTGGATGTGCTCGAGTATACCGGTGTTGACATCCCCCACGCCGGCGCGCTGGAGATTCTGCACGACAGCGGGGCCAAAGTGGAGGGCAAGCGCGTGCGCATGCCATCCTGGCTGGTCGAGGAGGTTATTCGAAAGGCGCCTTCACGGATCATTCTCGGAACCAGAACCGGTAAACGGACGATCAACCTGGAACGCGACAAAACTTTTTTTGGAACGAGCCTTGATTGTGTCGACTACCTGGATCCGGCAACTCATGTTCGCAGCCGTTTTGTCAGTGAAAACGTGAAGGTCACAGCAGCTCTGTGTGACGCCCTGCCCCATCTTCATTGGAGTATGTTTATCGGCATGGCCGCCGACGTGCCGCCGGATGTCGCCGATCGAGTCATAGCACGGTACACCCTGGAATACAGTGAAAAGCCGGTGGCATTCTGCAGCAAGGACACTGCCAACAGCAAAGATATATTTGAAATGGCATTGCTGCTTTGCGGCGGCAGGGATAATTTTGCTAAGGTTCCCTGTCTGCTCCACTACTCGGAACCGATTTCTCCCCTATCCTACTATGGACCGGCAGTGGACAAGATTATTTACTGTGCCGAAAACGGTATCCCGGTAATCAACTCGCCGGCGCCTCAAGCCGGCGGGACGGCACCAGCGACCCTGGCCGGCATCGTTGTTCAGGGCAATGCCGAAACACTCAGCGGCCTGGTACTGCATCAGCTCATCAATCCGGGCGCCCCCTTTGTCGCAGGAGCATTCACCACGATCATGGACATGCGCACGACCGTATTTTCCTATGGCGCCTGTGAAATGTCCCTAATGACGGCGGCACTGGCCCAAATGGCTCAGCACTACAACCTGCCTTTTTTCGGAACTGCCGGTGCGACGGATGCCAAATTCTGTGACGCCCAGGCGGGGGCGGAAGCCGCTTTCCAGTGCCTGACCGCCGCTGCGATAGGATCGGGACTGGTGCACGATTGCGGTAGTTGGATGGATCACGGCTCATTGGCAAGTCCGGAATTTATGGTGCTGGTCAACGACATTGTCGATGCCGTGGATCATTTCATGCGCGGCATACCGCTGACCGAAGAGCACCTGGCCCTGGATCTGATCCACAAGGTCGGGCCGGCCGGCAATTTTCTTCAGGAAGATCATACCATGGATCATTTTAGAGCTGTCCGCTATTCCGAGTTGTTTGATCGAAGCATTCATGACGACTGGGAGAAAGCGGGCGCGAAACGTTTCGAGCAGAGGCTGCAGGAAATGACCCTTGAAAAGATGAAGCACCGTCCGGAACCGCTGGCCGATGACCTCGTAAAAGAACTCGACAAAATGCAGGCTTCATGGAAATAGCATGATCCGCCTAGAAGGCGGAGAGGGCACACAATACGGAGCGTAATTCGGGCGGCACCATACCGAATTATTGACCGACTAAGATCTAATTTGGTACTGCCAACATCCTGGCCAGGATCGCAAGAATAGCGGCACCCGGACATCCGCACCACATCACCCAGAGGGGCAGTCGACGGCAACGGACTTTTTTAAATGGCGAAGACTGTCAGGCCGTTTTACGCTTTAAGGAACATTCCTCGGATTTACGAATTTTTACACTTAATAAACCTTCCATCCTTGGAACTCGGCTATTTGGCGCGCTCTCATCGCAGATATGATCGCCCCGGAATTTGTATCCGGTCAGCTGGAACAAAATTCGCTAAATAATGCAGAATAGATCCCAGGCGGGAGTTGGGATCGATCTTTATTGCAGATAGGCCCCGCCGTTTACAAGGTAGGACTGTCCGGTGATATATCCCGCCATTTCGCTTGCAAGGTAAACCACCAGGCTGGCCACCTCATCGGGGGTGCCGCGGCGGCGAATCAACTGGTGTTTATGGAAGTCCTTTTTCTTCTGGTCGGCATCCCGTTCAACGTCGATACGGCCGGGGCCGACGCAATTGGCGGTGATGTTGTATTCGCCGAACTGCTTGGCCAGTCCCCGGGTGAAGCCGACAATGCCGAGCTTGACCATCGATTTTACCGGGAAAGTTCCCAGATACGGCGCAATGCCCGCAAAATTAATGATGCGCCCCCATTTGCGCTGGATCATGTGAGGGACTGCGTTTTTGCAGATGTGATAGGGCCCGTTTAGATTGACTTCGATATTGCGCCGCCACCCTGAGTCGGTCACGTCCAGCAGGCTGCCCTCGGCGCGGTAAACGGCGTTGTTGACCACGACGTCGACCCTGCCGAATTTTTCACGGGCGCTCTTTACAAAGCCGGCGACGGCATCCCCATCGGCGACATCGCAGCGCCCGGCGACGACGCTGACTCCCGCATTTTCAATCTGTGCGGCTGTCTGCTCCAGCCGCTCCATGCTGCTTCGCGTACAAATCGCCAGATTTGCTCCTTCCCGGGCGAACAGCAGGGCCGTTTGCCGTCCGATATTCCGGCTGGCACCGGTGATCAGCACGGTACGCCCTTCTAAGCCTGTATCCATGGTAGCTCCTTTCTCAACCCCCCCTGCGATTTGGGGGCGTGTTCCCTGTACTTTGCGCTCAAGGCCTCCGGGCTCGATGCTGAAGGCATCATTCCAGGGCCTTTATGAATTCAGCTGCCGTGGCAACGGCCGCCTGCCGCGGAAACACTTTTTCCACGAGCACGCGGTGGACCTTTTCGTCCGGATCTGCGCAGCAGTCTTTTAAAACCATCAGTTCATAGTCGATGTCGGCGGCCCACCGCACCACGGACAGCACCACGCCACCGGTTGAAATCCCCATCAAGACGAGCTTTTCGATTCGCAGATTCTGAAGGGTTTCATCGAGGTCGGTGGTTGAAAACGGTCCGATGCGCCGCTTGGTGACCACCAGTTCACCTTCCCGCGGTGCAACGGCCGGGTGGATTTCAAACAGCGGCTCTCTTGCTCCCAGCGGCTCGCGCCCGCTGGCCTTGCGAACAGCCCGATCCCAGGGCCTGAAATCCGGCGGGCCCTGGCGCAGACGGACCTCGACATAGATCACCGCAATTCCATTGCCCCGGGCACAGGACAGCACTTTTTTGGCATTGTCCAGCAATCGTTCGCGGGTTTCTTCCGGCTGACCGGACAGCTGCTTGTTTTGGTAGTCCATGATCAGAAGCGCGGTTTTGTCCGGCACAATATGCAGCAATTCCTTCATTTCCCAGCCTCCTCACGTCTAATGGTTTGACATCCAAATTTCAGATATCGCCGATCAACGTCGCCTTCTGCGTGATATTCCGGCACACGCCGGATGAGTCGCTGAATCCGTACGCGTTAATTCGGCGACGTTGTGCTTGCCCTAATTGCCCTTGTTGCCATCATACTGTTGGTAATCACGCTCACAACATAATACGGCCGCATGTCCTTGTCATTTCTAGACATGCGTCAATTGTCGACCGTTGCGGCGCGGTCGCCGCTTAATGTCGGCATGCTGTCCAGCGGTAACTTTCGACCGCAATTATAGGGTTGACACTGTCGACAATCTACAGTATGCAATCGTTTGTCTATCGAATACCAGGTTACAACGTGGAAATCAAATGCAGAAATCAACATTAGATGACGCGGCCATCAACCACAAAAGCCTCGTCGAGCATATCGTCGAAAAGATCGAACAGCAGATCATAGACGGGATGCTCAAGCCGGGCGAGCGTATTGTCGAAGCTGCGCTTTGTCAAAAATTGAACATCAGCCGGTCGCCGCTGCGTGAAGCCTGCCGCATCCTGGAGAGCCAGGGCTATGTGGTGCGTGTGCCCCGCAGGGGGGTTTTTGTGGCCAAAGTTTCCCCGCAGGAAGCCGAGGACATTTGCCGCATACGGGCCAATCTCGAAAGCCTGGCAACCTATCTGGCGGTGAAAAAGATGGACCCGCAAACCTTGAAAACGATGAAGTCCCTGCACCGCAGAATGATCAAATTGGCCCGAAACGGGAAAGTCAGCGAGTACTACCGCCTGAACCTCAAATTCCATAAAACCTTGACCAGTGCCTGTCAAAACAAACGCTTGATCCAGATGATCGACACCTTTGTCAAGCAAACCGGGCGCTACCGGGTCGAGGTCCTCTCCATCCCCGGCCGGCTCAAGGCGTCCATCGAAAACCACGAAAAACTCATCCGATCCATCGAGCAGGGAGACGCGGAGCAGGCCGAGTTGCTGCGCAAGAATACGATCTTGAACAACATACCGATATTGAGTGAAAAATTAATAGAAGAAGGTAGTCAAACATGAGAATAGATGCCGAAACCTGCATCATGTGCGAGGAGTGCTTTGATTATTGTCCGGTCGTCTGCATTGCGGAGGGCGACGAGGAGTCCGCCGTCATCGACCAGGATGAATGTGTGGAATGCGGGGTGTGCTACAAGGCAAAAGTTTGCCCGGTGGATGCGATTTATATACCCGAAGAATCCCGGCAATACCCGCGCTTGATACGGGCGCAATTCAGCGATCCCGATGTTCAACACCCCAAGTTGAATCAGGGCGGTCGTGGAACCGAGGAAATGAAAACCAACGATGTCACCGGCAGATACCGCCGCGGAGAATTGGGCATGGCCCTGGAGTTCGGCCGGCCCGGGGTCGGCACCCGCATCGGCGAAATCGAAAAAGTCCTCAAGGTGCTGCTTTCGATGGATGTCGAAATCGAAAAGGACAACCCGGTATTCTTGCTTTTAAAGGACCAAGATACCGGGGAGATGAAGCCCGAAGTGCTTGAGGAAAAGGTTCTCTCCGCTATTTTGGAATTTAAGATCAGGGAAGAACAGCTGGAAACCGTCGTCACCCAGCTCAAAGCCGTTCTCGACCGGGTGGATACGGTAGTTTCCTGGGGCCTGGCGACGCGCTTTGCCGACGACGGTTCGCTTCCCGTCAGAACCAGGCTGGCCCGGATCGGCCTGCCCGCCCGCCCCAATGCGAAAATCAATCTGGGACTGGGTCGACCGCTATTAGAGGACTGAGGAGTCAATCATGAGCCATTCGCTGCATCGTTTCGGGACCGAGGACAATCTGAAAAACGACTACACCCTGTATGCGCGTACCTCCCGCTGGGTCAATCGCGAGGGCTGTGGTCCCAAGCTCAGAAAGATACTGGCGGTTCTGCTGTCGGAAAAGCCGGTTAACTTCGGCTCCAGCCACGCCGGCAAAAGCTACAAGGCCGGTCTCGATCCAGAAGAGTACGCCAAGACGCTGGATCGCGCCTACGGAGTGGCCTGCTGCTATTCCAGCAAAGAGGCCCTGAAAAGAGTTTTGAGACGGTTAAAGGAACTCGACGTGGGTATTTCCATCGTCGTCAGCGGTTTGATCGATGAAGTCGTCGACACCGCCAAAGAGATCGGCCTGAAGCCCCACACGGCGTTTTTGTCTCTGGGCATACACGGCCGCCAAGAGCTGCTGCCCGAGGACCACATCTTGGAGGTTACCACCATGTGCGGCCACGCCATGGTGTCCGCAAAGCTAACCCGGGCGGTCCTGGAAAAAATCAAATCCGGTGAAATGACGCCGGAAGAAGGTGCCGACCATCTTGCCCAACCCTGCCCCTGCGGCATCTTCAACACGGACCGCTGCGAAGCGTTGTCAAGGATTTATTGTAAAACGGAATGAAACCGGTCCTTCCGGGCAACCGGGTAGCCGGCAGCAAAACCGGCCAACGCTTTCGTCTGGAGAAATGGCAAGCAAACGCATACTGAACCGCAAACAGCATAACAAAAGGAGGTAAGACCATGTTTGGGAAAAAATTGTCGCTAGCATTGCTGTTTATTATTCTGATCGTTGGATTTGCTGTATCGGCCCAGGCAGAATACCCGCATAAAACCGTCATTCTGATTACCCATTCGAGCCCCGGCGGCGGCTCGGATCTCTTTTTGAGAAATGCAGTCAAATTCCTGGGTCCCCAGATGGGGGTCAACTTCGTTGTCAAAAATGTCAGGGGCGGCAGCGGCGCCAAAGCAATGGCCCGCCTGGTAAAATCTCCCCCCGACGGCACCTATTTTTATGCTTCGACACCCACTTTTTTAATGACGCCGCTGGTGGGCAAAACCAACTACACCTACCGGGACTTGGAGCCGATGGTCAATGTGTTCCTGGATCCGATGGTCGCCTACACCCGCACCGACAGCCCGTTCAACACCCTGGCCGAGGCGGTGGCATACGCCAAGGAAAATCCCGGCAAGGGCAAGTGGGGCGGCGCCAACCCGACGTCGCTCGAAAGGCAGATCCTGGAAGGCTTGAAATTTGTCACCGGCATCAAGGAGGTTGCGGTGGTCTCCTTTGAGGGCGGCGGGGATCTGATGTTGAGCGTGTTGGGGGGCACCCTCGATTTCGGCATCGGTGAACCCGGCGAGATTGGATCGCAGATAGAAGCCGGCAAACTCAAAATGCTGGCAACCTTTACCGAAGAGCGCCTGTCCGTTTTCCCCGATGTGCCCACCGCGCGCGAACAGGGACTGGACATCGTCAAGACGAAGTTCCGGGGATTGACAGGCCCCAAGGGACTGCCGCGCGATATCGTTCAGGCTTGGGAAAAAGCCATTCCCCAGCTTCTGGCCAACCCGAAATACAAGGCCCAATACGAAAAGGATGCGCTGGTGCCGGCGTTTATGGAACAAAAAGCCTTTGCACCTTATATTGCCGAACGCAGCGCCGACATCGAAACCTACCTGAAATCCATGGGCATCATAAAATAAAAGGGGATCTGCCATGCACCGGGACGCCGTAACCGCAGTCGTGCTCATGGCCCTGGCCGCCGTATACTATATGATGGCAGATGCCCTGCCCCGCAGCCAGCTCAGCGACAACGTCGGCGCCGATGGATTTCCCAAGCTCCTGGCCGGCGCGCTCTTTTTGCTGGCAGTGGTTCTGCTGCTGATGGGCTTATTTCAACGACGCGCCGGTGATCCAGCCGCAGAGCGGGAGAAAAGAGCGCGTGAAAAGCAGGCCGCCCTGAGGGCCGCCGGCATGCTCGGTCTCGGCGTCGGGTATCTGCTGCTCGTCACCCTGATCGGGTATCCCTTTGCGGTAGCATTTTTGGTAGCCGGGGTTCTTCTTTACTACGGGGAGGCCCTGTCACGGAAGGTGGTGGTCACCGCCTGCATCGGCGGGCTGCTGTTTTGGGTCTTTTTTGTGATTGCCATGGACATACCCATGCCGATGGGGATCTGGGCTAAACTGTTCGGAGGAGGAATGTAACCATGAGCGGTATCGGCATCGCCTGGAATGTGCTGACCACGACCCCTGCGATTTTTTCCGCGGCTTTTGGTGTTGCCTGGGGAATTTTGGGTGGTGCGCTGCCCGGGATTTCCCCATCCATCAGCATGGCGCTGATTCTGCCCTTCACCTACGGCATGGACCCGGCGGTCGCGATCATTTTGCTGGCGGCGGTATATGTCGGCGCGGAATACGGCGGATCGATCCCGGCCATTCTCATCAGCACCCCGGGCACCAACGCCGCCGCGGCGGCGGTCATCGACGGCTATAAAATGTACCAGCAGGGCCGCGGCGGCGAAGCTTTAGGGATTTCGCTGGTTACCGGCTGGATTGGCGGCATGGCGGGAATCATCATCCTGGTCTTTTTGACCGAGTGGTTGACCGAAGTCGCCTTGATGTTCAAACCGCCGGCCTATTTTGCCATCGGGCTGCTGGGCTTGAGCGTAATTGCCAGCCTGTCTGAAGGATCCCTGGTCAAAGGTTTCATTCCCGCGGTGATAGGTCTGATGATCGCCACCATCGGTGCCGATCCGGTCTCCGGCGTCAACCGCTTCACCTTCGATCGCATCGAGCTCATTTCGGGAATTCACCCCATCATTGTCATGATCGGGCTCTTTGCGGTCAGTGAACTCCTGGTTCAGAGCGGACTGCCGGCGTGGCCCAAAACCGACGCCAAAATGCGCCTTGTGCTGCCAAGCTTCTCGATGCTGTTCAAGCGGCTGCGAATTCCTCAGGCGATTGCCATTGTCGTGGGAACCTTCGAGGGCATTTTGCCGGGGGCGGGCGGCACGGTGGCTTCCTTTATCTCCTACAACGAGGCCCGGCGATGGTCCAAGCACAAGGAAGAGTTCGGCCATGGCTCGCCGGAAGGCGTGGCAGCACCCGAATGCGCCAACAACGTGGTCACGGCGACGACACTGATACCGGTCCTGTCGTTTGGCATACCGGGGTCGAATTCGGCTGCGATCCTGCTGGGTGGTCTGCTTCTGCACGGGTTGAAGCCCGGGCCCCAGCTTTTCATGGGGAGCCCGGAGGTGGTCTATGGTCTCTACGCCGGGTTGGTGTGCGCTAACCTTTTCATGCTGATCATCGGCTACCTGACCCTCGGCCCCTCCATCTGGCTGGTCAACCGCCCCAAGCCTTATGTCATGGCGTTTATATACGCCCTGCTGTTCTCCGGAACGTATTCCCTCGAGCACAGCTTGTTTGAACCTGCCCTGGTGCTGGCCTCCGGCCTGATCGGCTACGCCATGCGGCACGTCGGCTTGAATCCGCTGCCGATGGTCCTCGGCGTGGTGCTCGGATTTATGGTCGAAACCAATTTCCGGCGTTCCCTGGTACTATCAAGCGGGGACTACGGCATATTCTGGGGGGATGCCCTCAGCACCTGCCTGCTGTCGGTTGCCCTGCTTTTTATCTTCGGCTCTCTTCTCAGCATCGTCTGGAAGCGCTTCAAGGGCCGTGAAACTCAGACAAATTAGGGACCAGCATGAACCCGATATCTTCCCAACAAACATCCGTTGCCGGGCGACTGTCACAGTGGTTAGGGGACCTTTCTTACGGCGCACTGCCCCCGGCGGCCAAACAGCAGGTGACATCCGTTCTGCTGGATGTCGCCGGGCTTTGTGTGGCCGCCCGCAACACGGACTACGTCCGATCCGTCCTGACGGCCTCGGTCGATGCGGGTTCCGTAACGGCCATCGGCCACGGCGGTGCGTTCGACGCCGCCAGCGCATGTCTGATCAACGGCATCGCCATCCACGGCGAGGATTTTGACGACACCTTTGAAGAGGGTATCGTGCATTCGGGGGCCGTGGTGGTCCCCGCAGTTCTGGCTGCCTGCGAGCGTTTTGGCCGCTCCGGTTCGGACGCTGCCCTGGGCATTGCCGCCGGGCTGGAAGTCATGTGCCGCTTGAGCCTGGTGGCGCCAACAGCCATCCATCGCGCCGGCTTCCATCCAACCGCCATCCTGGGACCCTTTGGGGCCGCCGCAGGCGCCGGCCTCGCTCTGGGGCTGACCGGCCCGCAGCTGGCGGCCGCCTTTGGCATCACGGGAAGCATGGCCGGCGGCCTCATCGAATATCTGGCAGACGGCAGTTGGACAAAGCGCATGCATGCAGGCTGGGCGGCCCAATCGGGTCTTCGGGCCGCGCTGCTGGCAAAGCACGAGTTTACCGGTCCCCGCACCGTTTTCGAGGGCCGGCACGGCCTGTTCGCAGGGTTTGCGCCCGACGTCAGCCCCGATTTCAAACGGCTGATCGATGACCTGGGCACCCGCTGGGAAATCGAGCGCATCGCCTTCAAGCCCTATGCCTGCGGCACCATCTGTCAGCCGTTCATCGATTGTGCCATCGAGCTGGCCCAACAGGGCATTCGCGCAGATGACATTGCCGATATCCTTTGCGAAGTCGGTGAAGGGTCCGTGCATCGTTTGTGGGAGCCCTTGAGCGAGAAACACCGTCCGGCCACGCCCTATGCGGCCAAATTCAGCGTTCCCTACTGCCTGGCCGTGGGCTTTATTGACGGCGATGCCGGGCTTTTGCAGTTCACCCCGGCCAGGATCAGCGATCCGGAGGTGATCAGCCTGACCGGCAAGGTGCGCTACGTCATCGATCCGGACAATGAGTACCCCCGGAATTTCACCGGTCATCTGCGGGCCACCCTCAAGGACGGCAGCACCCATGAAATCCGCAGGCCCCACCTGCGGGGCGGAACGCAGGCGCCGCTGTCCCGGGCGGACCTGGTGGCCAAATTCAAGGCCAACACTGCCTTCGGCGGATGGGATCAGGAGCTGTCCGACCAATTGCGGTCTTTTTGTGAAAATATCGACGGCCAGTCCGATATGAGAGGCCTGGTTCAATTTCGTCGCTGAAGCAGTTGACGAACCGGTTTGGCTTTGACGGCGGTACAAATTTAAATAGTCGCAAGATCATCACATACAAAAAAGAAAGGAGAGCATGATGAAAAAAACACTTTTAGGACTGTTGATGTTTGTCTTGATAATCGGCCTAATTGGATGTGCGAACATGTCAGGCAGCAAAAGTGCTGATTCTCCTGGACCCAGCGTGGTAATGGGCACCCCGGAGGTGCCTTTGGACAAAAAAGCGGAGGCGGTGATTATGGGCAAAGGCTTTCAACCGGGGCAGGAGGTCTATATCCTCGTTACCGATGCCAACGGGATTCAATCCGACATTGAATATGCGCTCAAACCCATTCCCAAAGCCGACGCTGCCGGTGAGTGGACCACAACCTGGAGCTGCGGCCGCTACGTCAGAAAAAAGCTCGTAAAGGAAGGGTCCCATGTCCTTACGGTGGTAAGCACCAATTATGAGCCTCTGGCCACCACCGAGGTCACCTTTTACAAAAAGTAGTAAAGCGACTCTCGATTTGGCGAATGATTCGCAAATCCGCTACAGGCGGAATTACGCTGGTCGAGAGTTCTTCGCTCGATTTAGGTATTGGTGCCGCCGCCGGCCGCAGGCGCCCGGTCTGATAGGCAAAGAAACTCAAGCCAATTTATCTCTCACAAAGTCCGCAGAGTTCTCAGAGAAAAATAAAAAAAGCTCTGTGCGCTCAGCGGGCTCTGCGAGATATTTAATTAAAGTTTCATATAAGTCACGGGAGATTGTCGATACCGGATAGCCTGACGGTAATGGATCTGCATGATGGCCAAAAACCTCGTACAAAAAATTCTGGAAAGCCACGAAGCGGCAGGCACGCGTCTATCGGGCCATGAGATCGGAATTCGGATCGATCACACCCTGGTACACGACAACAGCGGGCCAACCGCTTACATGCTCTTCGAGGCCCTAGGATATGAACGGATCAAAAACGCCCTGAGCATCTGTTGCATCGATCATAAAACAACCCAGGTAGGCTTCGAGAACGCAGACGATCACAGGTACCTTCGCGGCATGTCCGAAAAGATCGGCGCCGTGTTTTCCCCGGCGGGCAACGGCATCTGTCACCAGGTTTATCTCGAGCGGTTTGCCAAGCCGGGCATAACGCTGCTGGCCGCCGACAGCCACGCCTGCACCGCCGGCGCTATCGGAGCCCTGGGGGTGGGTGTCGGCGGTCTTGACGTTGCGGTGGCCATGGGGGGCGGTCCCTACTTGCTGCCAGTCCCCAAGATTATCAACATCAATCTGGTCGGTGAACTCAGGCCATGGGTGGGCGCCAAGGATGTTATTCTGAAAATTCTGCAAATGTTCAGCGCCCATGGAAATGAGAATGCGATCTTTGAATTCGGCGGCCCGGGCACCGCAACGCTGACCGTACCGCAGCGCGCCACCATTGCCAACATGGGGGCCGAATGCGGCGTGATCAGCGCGATCTTCCCCAGCGACGCGCAGACGCTCGCATTCTGCCAAGCCCAGCAGCGCGCGTCCGACTGGCAGGAACTGCTCCCGGATCCCAAGGCGTTGTATGATGACGCGGTGGAAATTGATTTGAGCAGGCTTGAACCGCTGGTGGCCGTACCCCACCGTGTGGACAAGGTCAGAAAAGTCAGGGATCTGGCCGGATTGCCCGTAGACCAGGTCGCCATCGGAACCTGCACCAACGCCTTTCATGCGGATCTCGCCCTGGTGGCCCGAATGCTCAAAAATCGAAAGCTTCATCCGGAGGTCAGCCTGGCCATCGCCCCGGGTTCCAGACAGGTCCTCAAGACCCTGGCCCGGGAGGGCAGCCTGTACGATCTGGTCGATTTCGGGGCCAGAATTCTGGAGGCATCGTGCGGTTTTTGTATCGGGGCCTGTTTTTCTCCACCGAGCGAGGGTGTTTCCGTCAGGACCTCGAATCGCAACTTCTTAGGTCGATCCGGCACCAAGAACGCCCAGGTCTATCTGGCAAGTCCGGCGACAGCGGCAGCCAGTGCCATCACCGGGCGACTGACAGATCCGCGTCAGCTGGACATGGAATACCCGCAGGAGATGATCGCGGACCAGTACCCCATAGACGATTCCATTTTCGTCCGGCCGGACAGCGATGCGGATGCTGTCGTCGTTGTGCGGGGGCCCAACATCAAGGCGCCCCCGTTAAACGAAAAACTGCCGCCGGAAATGGAAGCCGAAGTGGCCATAAGGGTGGGAGACGGAATCACGACCAATCACATTCTCCCGGGAGGACGCCGCAACAAATACCGCGCCAACATACCCCAATATGCCCATTATGTGTTTGAATCCCTGGATTCGAATTTCCACGCCCGCGCCCGGGAAATAGAGGCCCGGGGCCTTTACAGCGTTATCGTCGGCGGGGAGGGCTATGGTGAGGGTTCGGCCCGCGAGCACGCCGCCCTGTGCCCAATGCACCTGGGCGTCAAGGCGGTCATTGCAAAGTCCTTTGCCCGCATGCATCGCAACAACCTGGTCAATTTCGGGATCGTCCCGCTGATCTTCGAGAAGACCGACGACTACAGCCGGATCCAAAAAGGAGATAAACTGAAATTCAGCGGGCTGCGTTCGTCCCTCTCCGAAAACGGGCCGATCGATGTGGTCAATACATCCCAAAACGTTAGCTTCCGCGTAAAGGTAAGCATCTCGCCCCATCAAACGGCCATCCTGCTGGCCGGCGGCGCGATTAACTTGCTTAAAAGCGGCTCTCGCGGATTATTTTAGCGACCCCGCGCACACCGACATCAATATAAAACCGGATGCTCTGGGGGAGATGGATTACATTGAAAATCCATGGACGCTTAACGTGCAAGAAAATAATATCTTCATCCAGGTCGTCGATAGCAGCGAAAAGTGCCCCGGTGAATATCAGAAGCTTTCGGCGCACTGGCAGTCAGGGGTTTACACGCTGAAACTATTAGACTGAGCGGTCACCCAGGCGGATTCAGGAACAGAGGAAAGGATGAGTGCAGCCCCGGGCTCCGAGGCAAAGAAAGCATTTGAAACTCAGCCCTGATGGTGGGATAGAACGGCCGGTGCTATGCGGTTGGACTTGGATGCAGATGGCATGGCGGGCATGCCCTGGAAACAGCTCCTCTTTGGAACTTGAAAATAGCTAGAGACAGGGCCGCGACGACCCTGCCCCTGCAGCTTGTTGGAATTTTGCTTATGACTATCCCGTTAAAGCCTTGATCATTTCGTTTACCTGGCTTTCCGATGCAATCGGATGAACTTCAAATTTGCAGAATGGCACAAACTGCTGTAGTGACGTCATCACCTCCAATTCCGTACCTTCACTTCGGATAGAATCAAGATAAAGCTTTTTGAACAAAATTCAATCCTTACGGCAGGGGTTTGGATTGCCGCCGAATTCGGGGGACACCATACTTAATTATTGACCGACTATGATCTGATTTGATAGTGCCGGCAACATGGCCAGGATCGCAAGAATAGCGGCACTCGGCTATCCGCACCGCATTACCCAGAGGGGCAATCGACGGCAACAAAATCCTCCACCGTCTCCCGGTACAGCACGCCGCGCTCTTCCAAGCCATCCAGCATGAATTCGACGCAGGCCGGCCGGCGGCCGATATATTCCGGTGGTGATATACCGGCGCAGTCATAGAGACCGCCGGCAATCAGGCGCGCCGCCATGGTGGCGGTGTAGCCGGTGGTGCGAGCCATGGAGTGCACGCCGCTGGGAGCATCGTAGCGGTCGTAAAGATCGTAGCGGTAGCGCCGCCGACCGCCGTTCAAGCACCCCTGAACCATCACCTGCATCACGGTGATGTCGCTTTCATCCTCCCCGAGGCGCCATTTGGGGAAGAGCAGGCTGGCGGTGACATCGCGCGGTATGACGGCGACACCGCCGACCTCGATGGCATCTTCGCTGAAAAAACCGGTCTCCCTCAGTAGGGCCATTTTGGCAATGTGGCCGGGATAGCGCAGGGTCTTTTCTTTCATATTGGGAATGTCCATGGTTGCCAGCATGGTGCGCAAGCCATCGGTGTTGAAGGCTTCCAGGGTGCCCACGCCCGGAAAATCCAGAAACTCAGGCTCTGACAACGCAGGGCGCGTAACCACTTTGCCGTTTTCCACATAGCGGGCCGGCCGAACATACTCCTCGATCACATCTGCTGGGCTGAATACCGCCTTGTACTCGTAAGGCCATTGCCTTACCTCGGGAAGGCCGCCCACGTATGTGACGGCACTCTCGGCACGGTCTAAACGGGCGGCGCTGTAGGCGGTCAGAATGCCGTTCATGCCCGGCGCAACGCCGCAGTCCACAATGGCAATCACCCCCTTGTCTTTGGCAAGCCCATCCAGGCTCAACGGATCTTCGGGATAAAAGGCAATGTCAACCACATTTTTGCCCGCAGCAATAATTTCTTTCAGGGTTGCAAAACCCAGAGAGCCTGGTACGGCATTAACAACCATATCGGATTGGGACACTGCATCAGCAACGGCCCTTGGTACGCTGAGGTCTAGCTGGGATTTAAGAATGGACAAATTAGGGGGAATTTTATCCAGCTTGGCGGCATCCACATCCACCACGGAAACGTCAAAGACAGGATCCCGGGCCAAGTCCACGGCCATGGGGCCGCCCACCAATCCGGCCCCGAGTACTGTTATTTTCATAGGTATTCCTCACCTTTGATATGGCGTCGAACCACGACGCCCACAGTCACTCAATGCGACTGGCTAGTTTAATCTCATTTCGATTTCCTGCCGAGGCTTTTGAGAGCGCTGCGGGACAGCACCCAGCCTGCTGTCGAATATTTTAGTCAACAGGGATAATCGAACCGGACAGAAAGAGTATACAGTCGGAGGGCTACAATCCGCTGGTGCGGTTGATACAGGAAATCACGGCATCATTATTGGTGCCATAGGTCAAGTATGCGGGATAGGTTCTTACTGGCATCAGAATGCCACCATACTATAAACCAAAGTCCATGGCAACCGGATCGGTCAAAGCAAACGCCAAAGCCTCGAAGTCCGATCCGTCTTCAAGTATGGGTTGTGAAGACCGCCGTGAGGATTCGATTAATTATTGACAACTTCGGACTAATAGCCGATCGAGATCCGACAACAGCTCCGGAGAAAAACGGGTTGGTCAAAAAAACAGTGCAATCTGGAGATATGGACTCCGGAACGATCAAACTAGGCAGGATAAAAGCTTTTTTCTTGTTGGTTCCCGGGGGAACCGGCCAAATTAAAAATATTGAGAGCAGCCTTAGGGCATGAAGGTGGTAATTTCAAAGTTGGTCAGCCTAATAAACAATGTACGCGAGATTTCGCTGATACGAAGGTTTTGGCGGGACTTTGCGCGTAACGCGGGCTATAATGTCCGGTTCGGTTCGGAAATGCCGTCGGCTGCCAGCTTTCTGCCTACCCAGACGATAAGGGGCAGCAGCGCGACAAAAAGGCCGATGCCGACGAAATAAATGGCGCGGATCCCGAAGCCTGCGGCCACTGCTCCGCTCATGATGGGTGCCAGAAACCATCCCATCGAGCGGGCCGTGGCAGACCAGCCGAATACGGCACCGCGCTTTTCCGGGGGTGTCTCCTTCGACAGCCAGGTCTGAAAAAGCGGGTCCAGCCCGCCGGCGCAGAAGGTCATTCCAAAGCGTGCAATACAAATGGTCAGCAATGTCTGCGCCAACCCGTGCCAGATCATAAACAGCCCGGCAACCAGGGCGGCCAGCTGGGCAATTCGGGGCGGTCGGAAATGATCGGCCAGGCGGCCGAAAATGATGCCGGCCAGAAATCCGGCTGCACTGGCGATGGCCGACAAGGATCCGGTCCAGAAGGCCGCGCCCTCCAAAGACCCGTGAATTTGCTGAACCAGCAGCGGGAAAAAAGAGGTTTCGAATTGCCGGGTAAAGCCCATGCCGGCAACAAGAACCAAAATGGGCCACACGTGCCGCAGATCTGAAAGCGGGTTTTTGCGCACTTTGCCGGGTGCTTCCCGCCCGGCCGAAGGCCGGATGAAGTCTTCGCGGGTTCCCAACACGATCAGAAACCCCGCTGCCAGCAGCAGGAGGCCCGATGCAAAAAAGGCCGGCCGGTAGCCGAAATACTCGGCGAACATGCCGCCCAGAAAGGTGCCGGCCATGCCCCCCGAATACATGGCCGCGCTCAGAGCGCCCAGGGCCATGCCGCTGCGTTTGGCGGGCGTGTAGGCGGCCACCATTGCCTGGGCGGCGACCATGGTTCCGGCCAGCGCCCCCTGGAGCATACGCAGGACAATCAGCGTTTCGACATTGGGCGCCAGGCTAATGCCGCCAACAACGAGAGCGGCGCCGAAGTTGGCCCGCAGAAGCATCAGACGTCTGCCGAAACGATCGGCCAGAGTACCCCAGAAAGGTGAAAAAATGGCCAGGGTCAGAGGCGGGGCGGCCCCGAACATTGCCACCCAGAACTTGATGCGCACCGGGTCCTGCACGCCGAGTTCCTGAATGTAATAAGGACCGAAGGGCAGCGCGAAAAAAAATCCCGCCAGGGACAGCAGCTGGGAAACCCAGATTACGGCGAGGTTGGTTTTCCAGTTAATCGGTTTCATCTCGTCCTTTGTACGGCCGATTGGGCCTACGATCTAATAAAGGCCGGACTGCGTTCAACAATCCCGCCATTTTTTCCGGTGATCAGCTATCACACCGGTCTGGTGGAGTCAAAGTTAAAAAATTAATGCATGCCATGAAACTATCCATCATGGGAGCCTCCGGCAGGACCGGGGTCCATTTGGTTCGTGAAGCGCTCGAGCGGGCCACCGGGTGGCGGCGGTGGGCCGTGATTCTTCGCGCGAAAAACTGGATTTGAGAAACGCACAAAAACAAGACCGTCCCTCTATTGCATTGATCTTATTGCATGTAAATTTTGGAGTTGATAATTTCGGAACACAATGTAATTTAGGGTTGGGATGGTTTTAAATTAACCCTAATAACGGAGAGGAAAACCAATGCCGGCCGATCTCGATGCGTTTAAACCCGCTTACGAAAAATGGGTAGAGGAAAGCCTGCCGGATTACCGGGCGGGCAACATGAAGGAGATTGTCAAAAAGTATCCCTTTATCACTCCGGATAATATTCCCTGGACGGCCTACAACGGTCAGCCCTCAGATCAGACCATTGCCCTGGTCACCAGCGGCGGCTTGTATCTGAAGGACAGCCAGCTGCCGTTCGACACCGAATCCATCCACGGCGATGTGTCCTTTCGGGAGATCCCTAAGACCGTCCGCCAGGAGGATATCGCTATTGCCCATTTGCACTACGATCACAGCCTGGCCGAAGAGGATATCAACATCGTCTTTCCGATCCAGCGCTTCGTCGAACTGGAAGAAGAAGGCGTCATCGGCAAACTGACCGACACGCATTACAGCTTCAGCTATGTCAACGACGCGGTGTCTCTGGTCACCCGGTCGGTTCCCAAACTCATCGACCGGATCAAAGCCGCAGGGGTCGATGTCGTTTTTCTGGTGCCGGTCTGACCGAAGTGCCATCAGACCGTGGGTCTGATTCAACGCCAGGTCGAGGAAGCGGGCATCCCCACCATCTCTATCGGAAACGCCGCCGACCGCATGGCCCACATCAAGCCGCCCCGGGCCATGCTTGTCAAATTTGCGCGCGGCAGCATGTTCGGTGAGCCGGGCAATGTGAAGCGCCAGCGGCGCATTATCCTGGATGCGCTCGAGGCCCTGCAGACCATGACCGATCCGGGAACGATCCAGGAGCTGCCGTACAAATGGAAGCAGCCGGATCCCGATTAGTGAAAATCGCGGCTGCCCCCGCTGGCCGGCCGGGCGCCTATCAGCCCCTGGGGGTCCCAAAAGTGCTCGGCAATCACATGCACGACCCGGTCTTCTTTCTGCAGCGTTCCGTTGACACCCAGAAAATTCGACGACTTGATCAGCAGGGCGTACTGCTCGAAAATGCGCTGCCAGACTACGACGTTGACGAATCCGGCCTCGTCTTCGAGAGTTAAAAACACCACGCCGCGGGCTGTGCCCGGACGCTGGCGGCAAAAGACCATGCCCGCATAGCGCACCCGCTGACCGTCTTGCAGCCGTTGGACACCGCGGGCATCCGGCAGATCATTGGCGCGCAGCTTCTCCCGCAGCGTGCTCAAAGGATTGCCGCGCACGCTGTGATCCATCGTGCGGTAGTCCCAATCGATGGTCTCGAAGGAGTCCAGCCCGGCGAAGGCCGGCGGTTTATCCGGCGGCGTCAGCGCCGGCGGCGAAGCCGGTTCTCCCACCAGCCCTTTGACCCGCCACAGGACGCGGCGGCGGCTGCCGAAAGCGGCCAGCGCACCGGCTTCAGCCAGGTGCGTCAAGGCGCCGTCGTTTAACCCGGTACGGGCAACGAAGTCCGCCAGGGCAGTGAACCGTTTGTGGTCGCGGGCCTTTTCGATGCGCTGCCAATCGCCCTGCCCCAGGCCTTTGACGTAGCGCAGCCCCATGCGGAGTGCGCAGCGGCAGGGACCCCGGGCTGCCGGTTCCAGAGTGCAATTCCAGCTGCTGTGCAGCACGTCCACCGGAAAAACATCGACGCCATGGCGTTTGGCATCATTGACGATCGTGGCCGCAGAGTAAAAGCCCATGGGCTGGGCGTTTAGCAGGGCACAGGCGAAAACCTCCGGGTAATGGCATTTGAGCCAGGCCGAGGCGTAGGCAATCAAAGCAAAGCTGGCGGCGTGGCTTTCCGGAAAGCCGTACTCACCGAATCCGCGGATCTGTTCGAACACCCGCTCGGCAAACTCCCGGGCGATCCCCTTGCCCATCATGCGCTGAATGAGCCTTTCCCGGTGCCGCTCGATCCGACCGCTGCGGCGCCAGGCCGCCATGTCGCGGCGCAGCTGGTCGGCCTCGCCGGGGGTGTATTCCGCGGCGACCATGGCCAGGCGGATGACCTGCTCCTGAAACAAGGGCACGCCGAGGGTTTTTTCGAGCACCGGCTCGAGCGAAGGATGCGGGTAGATCACCGGCTCCAGGCCATCGCGCCGCCGCAGATAGGGATGCACCATGCCGCCGGTGATGGGTCCGGGCCGCACGATGCTGACTTCGATAACCAGATCGTAGTAGCGGCGTGGCTTGAGCCGCGGCAGCATCGCCATCTGGGCCCGGCTTTCGATCTGAAAAACACCGACCGTGTCCGAGCGGCAGATCATGTCGAATGTGGCGGCGTCCTTTTGAGGAATCGTGGCCATGCTGTAAGATTTTGCATAGTGCGCTTTAAGCAGATCGAAACCCAGATGCAGCTGGTGCAGGGCCCCCAGTCCCAGCAAATCCACCTTGAACAATCCCAGCGCCTCCAGACTGTCTTTGTCCCATTGAATAACCGTCCGCCCGGCCATGGCCGCGTTTTCGATGGGCACCAGGGTCGAGACCGGTTCGTGGCCGAGTAAAAATCCGCCCGAATGAATCGAGAGGTGGCGCGGAAAGTCGATGATTTCATTGGCCAATTGCCGCAAATGCCGATGGACCGGCATCTTCGGATCCAATCCGGCCTGGGTCAGAGTGGGCTCGTCTATTTCACCCCGCCACGGCAGCAGCTTGGCCAGGCGGTCCAGGGCGGTTTCAGGCACCCCGAGTGCTTTGCCCACTTCGCGAGCGGCCGATCTGGGCCGATAGCGGATAAAATTGGCCACCTTGGCGGCATGGCTGCGTCCGTACTTTTCGTATACGTGCTGAATAACTTCTTCCCTGCGGTCATGTTCGATGTCCAGATCGATGTCAGGCGGCTCGGCGCGTTCACGCGACAAAAACCGTTCGAACAACAGCCCCATGCGGACCGGATCCACGGCCGTAATTCCCAGACAGTAGCAAACCGCGGAATTGGCAGCCGACCCCCGTCCCTGGCAAAGTATGGCGTGCCGGCGGCAAAAGCGCACGATTTCCCAGATTGTCAGAAAATAGCCGCAGTAGTCCAGCTCGTCGATCAGGTCGAGCTCTTTGTCGAGCTGCTGCGTCACCTCGGGGGGAACACTGCCGCCGTAGCGTTGGCGGGCCCCATCCAACGTCAGGCGGCGCAGCCACTCGATGGTGGTGCTGCCGTCCGGCAGTTTTTCCGATGGGTAGCGATAGCGCAGGTCGGTCATTGAAAAGGAACAGCGCGCGGCGATTTCCACAGTATGGGCAACGGCCTGGGATTCGTCATGGAACAGTTCACCAAATCGCCGGACGGATGAGAGGGCGTGCTGGGCATTAGGCTTGATCAGGCGGCCGGCATCCACCAGCTTGGTGCGATGGCGGATGCAGGTCAGGACATCCTGCAGCGGGCGGCGTCGGGGATGGTGGTAGAGCACTTCGACAGCGGCTGCCAGGGGCAGCTGGTAGCGTGCGGCGCGGCGCCGCAGGCGCAGCTCCTGCGCAGTTTCCGCCGACCGCCGGTGCCGGCTTAACAAGGCGTATATCCGGTCGGCAAAGACCTCGCGCAGTTGGTGGGCAACGAAAAAAGGCTCGGCTTTGCCGGTCAGCAGGCTGCGCTCGCCGCCCCAAAGGGCGATCATGTCGGCGGCGTGATCACAAATCTCCCCCCAGCTGACTTGACTCCGGCCCTTTTCCGAGCGGCGCCGCCCGACGGTAATCAGGCGGCAAAGGTCGGCATACCCGGCGCGGTTCATTGCCACCAAAACCAGGGTTGAACCGTCTTCGACGCTGATCTCCGATCCGACGATCAATTGAATCCCCAGCTCGCGGGCCTTGATGTGTGCTTCGACCGCGCCGTACACCCCGTCGCGGTCGGTAAGGGCCATGGCCGGCAGTCCGTAATCGGCGCAGGCCTGCACTAGTTCTTCAGGATGACTGGCGCCTTCCAGAAAGGAGAAATTGCTCTTGCACCATAGTGGCGTGTAGACGTCCATTACAACTATGCTTTCCAATGCTCCCGAATCCCTGAACCCTCAACCAGTGACCAGAGGACAGAGGACAGAGGACAGAAGACAGACGACTGACGACAGAGGACAGAAGACAGAAGACAGATGTCAGATGCCGGATGCCGGATACCGGATACCAGATGCCAGATGCCTTGTGCCAGTAGCCAGTGACCAGAGGACAGAGGACAGAAGACAGATGTCAGATGTCGGATGCCGGAGGCCGGATGCCAGTAACCAGTGACCAGAGGACAGAAGACAGAAAACAGAAGACAGATGTCAGATGCCGGATGCCGGATACCGGATGCCAGTAACCAGTGGCCCTTTTCCGATGTTCCACATTCCGCATTCCCACTTCCGCATTCGAAAGACCCGCAACTCTTTTCCTATGTTCCGCATTCCGCATTCCCACTTCCGCATTCGAAAGACCCGCAACTCTTTTCCTATGTTCCGCATTCCGCATTCCCACTTCCGCATTCGAAAGACCCGCATCACTCCAAGCTACTCTTCTATTCCACCCTGCCCTGCCGAAACCAGCGGCGCCGGACATGGTCGAAATATACCCACAGGATTTCACCCGCCCTGGTTTCGGCAAAATAATAGGCGCGCTGCACGGACCGGCGCCACCAGCCGCCCGAAACCATGTAAGGCCCGCTCGAACGAGCCACGCCCCCCCGGCGCAGATCCGGCTTCCTATCCATGGCTGAGCTTGCTTTCGGCGGCGTCCATCCCGCAATGATCTGCGGCCGCGATTCCATCCGGCGTATCAGGCAGCCGGCGGGCGTCACTCGCGGTTTGGCCGGTCCCAGGATATGCAGCGGCTCCCATGTAAATTGCCCTTCGGGCAAGTGAGCCTCCCTCAGATGCGCGTGAACCACAGCCTCGTCGCCGAGCTCGGCCCGAACCCTGGCAAGAGCCCGGTTGGCCGGAGCCAAATCGCGTTTGGGCCGCACCTCCAATAAATGGTTTTGCTTGTGCGACTCGGCGACACAGTCGGCGTTCAGATTTATCTCGACCACACCGTCGGGCAGGCGGCCTGCAGCGTCAAGCCTCAAGCGGATCAATTCAAGCAGGAGGCGGCTGTCCCGGGTGGGTGCTGCCGGCCGCAGCCTTTCGGTGTGACTGCCGATTCGATCAAAAAGAAACCGGATTTTCAGCTCGTTCAACAGGCGTCCCTGCCGGCTGGAGGTGTGGAGGATGGACTCGAGCAGCGGCGCGATGGCTGCCGTCAGCCGGTGGACATCTACTTCGGGGTAGTCCAGCACCAGGCACCGGCTCAATGGCGTCGGCGGTCTCAGGGGGGTCAGAGGCAGATCGCATTTGCCGCGAGCGAGTCGATACAGTTGAACGGCTTGAGGTCCGCAGCGTCTGTCGATTCCCGCCGGCGGCAGGGCGATGAATTGCCCGACCGTTCGAATGCCCAGTTTCCGCAGCAGGTCTTTGGTCTTCGGTTCGAACGTCAACCAATCGAGGGTCACGCGCAGTGCGGCCGTCTGTTCATCCTCGGGATCATTTAAAATCAGAATCCCGGTTTGCGATTTTGCCAGGGCGTATGTTGCAAAGCGCCTGAAGCCCAGCACCACCGTGGATTCAAGACCGAGACCCTGCAAATCCGTCCGGACCTGCTGCGCCCAGTTGTCCAGGGATCCGTACAGCCTCTGTAAACCGGAGGCGTCCAGCCAGAAAACACCGGCCTCGGCCGCAGCAGGCTCGATCCGCGGGCTGTGGGCGCCGAGCAGTTCACCGATCCGGGCAACCGTTGTATCGACTTCATGACCGGGCACTACGGCGGCACGCAGATCACGCGCCAGGGAAAGTGCGGCTGCATAGCGCATGCCCGGTCTGACTCTCAGGGCCCTGGCGTGTTCATTGCGCCAAAGGACCGTCCCCTGGGGCTTGTCATCGTCGACCACGGCCACCGGCCGGTTGTGCCAATCCGGATGCCGGCGCAGCAAAAGCTGGACGGGAAAAACCGGTAAGCTAATGCAGGCCATCCGGTCCACGGCAGACCTCCTCATGGAACCAGTCCGGTCCCTGGTGCTTGTCCTTGAGAATCCGGGTTTGGCAGCGGAAGCGCCGGCCCTGTCGTTGAACTATCGGGCAATGGCCCCGCAAAGAAACCAGCGAACCCAGGGAAGGCTCATCACCCGCTTTCTCGGTCAGGCATACCAGAGCGGCCCCATGATGTCTGGCCTGTCCGGCCAGACGCGCCTGCACATGCAGGGGCAAACGGGTATCGGTTCCAAAATCCAGGACCACCAGACCGAAGCCGGCCGACCGCAGCAGATGCTCCGCTGCCCGGGCCGCACTCAGCATATCACGGGCGCGAATCACGGCCAGGGCCGCGAGGTCGATGCCGCGCCGGTCAGCATCCGGCGGGAAGAACGTGCTGTCGCGACTGGTAATCCAGGCGACCGGTTCGGCCTGTTCCTGGGCTTCGTGCACCAGACCGAAAACAAGGGTCAGCGGGGTTCCGCCGGGCTCACCGGACAGTTCCGACAGCCGGCCCGCAAAACTTTCCAGCCGCCAGGCCGCCGGGTTTAGACCGGCCGGCCGCTCGCGCTTCCGGTCCTGCCCTGAATCGGGCGCCGGTGAAAAGCGCGATGCAGCAGCAAATACATGGGCGGAAGCAAACGCGTTCACGATCGCTCCAGATAACGCCGCAGTTCGACAACTTTGCCGAGCAGGCTGAATTGAGCCGGATCGGGGAGAATGACCTCGTAATCCGGGTTTTCAGGATGAAGCTCGATGCGGTTGCGGCGGATTCGCAGCCGCTTGACAGTGGCTTCGTCTCCCACCAAGGCTACCACGATCTCGCCGGTTTCAGCGCTGGGCTGCCGGCGAACCACCACGATGTCATCAGGAAAAATGCCGGCTCCGGTCATACTCTCGCCGCGGATCCGCAAAGCGAACAGCTCGTCCGATGGATAACGGGAGTGGACCGGGATATAGCCTTCAAGATCCTCGGCGGCAGTATCCAGGGCGCCGGCCGCCACCCGCCCCAAAAGGGGCGCCAGCTGCAAGGGCCGGCCGGAGCCGCTGCCGTCGGCAAGGCGATAGCTGCGGGCTTTGCCTTTTTCTTTGACCAGCCGCCCTTCTTTGACCAAAGCTTCCAGGTGCTCCCGGGCGGTTTGAACCGAGCGAAAACCGAAGGCCCCCATGACCTCGCGCACGGTGGGCGGCAAACCTTTCAGCAGACGATCCCGAACGTATCGAAATACCCGTTCCCGGGTCTGTCCCGCAGGTGTGCGTCCCATGTGTAATCTCCTTGTGTGACCTCACTGGTCTCTGGTTGCTGGTTGCTGGTTGCTGGTTACTGGATGCTGGTTGCTGGCATCCGGCATCTGACATCTGTCTTCTGTCCTCTGTCGTCAGTCGTCTGTCTTCTGTCTTCTGTCCTCTGTCCTCTGGTTACTGGTTACTGGTTACGGGTTACGGGTTACGGGTTGCGGGTTGCGGGTTGCGGGGTACCCGTTGCTGACTAATGGCTAAGGGCACCTGCCATCCGGCATCCGGCATCCGGCATCCGGCATCCGGTAGCTGGTCACTGGTCACTGGTCACTGGTCACTGGTCACTGGTCACTGGTCACTGGTCACTGGTCACTGGTCACTGGTTACTGGTTACTGGCATCTGGCATCCGACATCTGACATCTGACATCTGACATCTGACATCTGACATCTGACATCTGTCTTCTGTCTTCTGGTCACTGGTTCAGGGAGTATTGCCGACAACCGCTTCTTCCATACAAATGTATGGTATTGCGCGCAATATACTGTACAAATGTATGGTATGTCAAGATCTTTTTCTCTTACCCAGGAAAAAATGTCCTCTAAGGGCCAGGTAGCAATTCCCGAAGGTATTCGCAAACGCCTCGCAATAAAAGCCGGTGCTCAATTCGTTGTCCCTTGTGAAAAGGATTAGGTTGTTTTCAAGGCCGTTGGCCTCCCCTCAACGAATAATTGCCATTCTCTATTATCTGAAGCCGTCAAACAGGCTATAAAAGCTGGATTCAAGCGATCCCGTATTTCGGATGTCATTGCAAAATGGGAAACAGGCTTTACTTCTGCCAAATACTTTCGAACCTGTGATGATTTTTGGTTTGACACCCGTTTTATAGTTTCCTATATATGTAGCTCATTTACAAAGAATATCCTTTCACCACCGGAGAGATACAGAATCAACCCTTACTGCTGATCGCTGATATAGAATTAACCCTTAACGAACGTACCCAATGACCGCAGACTAAATGACGCAAAGAGGTGAGGTTAAATAATGAAAAAATTCTATTTCACTGCAGCCATTTTGATGCTTGTTGCCGCTTTTACGCTGAGGGTAAACAGTGCCGGTGCCACTATGATTAACTTCGAACTAAACAGCCTGGAAGGCACCTACACGCTGACTGAGGGATTCTGGCCTCCATATGAAAGAAAGTATCAAAATATTTTGCTTGCCGAAGAGCTTATTAATATTACCGAATATACAAGAGAGTTAAGGGGGTATTTTACCCTCCCTCAATATGAGGGATTCGGGCAGGTGGTACCTGGATATCTCACCGGCAGATTCCTTATTCAGGATCCGGCTTGGTCCGGAGATAGATTTAATTATGGGCATGTGTTCGGCCTTAAAAGCACCGGGTCCCATTCTGATTATCAGGGCACGATTACCGACTTTTGGGTCAGTTGGGACGATGATAGAAGTGCCTACGAATTCGAATACAAACAATTAATGTCAGATCCGGACCACCAGAATTGGATTGCCGGATTTCCGTCCGCTGCGATTAATACTTCCATGTGGTTTTATCAATCCTACAAGCCGGACTACACATTGATGGAAAGCGGATCGGTGGAGATAACTGATGCAAAGTTATCCTTCAGCACCGCGGATCCCGTCCCGGAACCAGCAACTATAGCCCTTCTTGGCTCCGGCCTGCTTGGTCTTGTGATCTCCAGAAAAAAATTTCGAACCAAGCGACGAAAGCTGCATCCATAAACGTTCATCGGAAATATATTGTAACAGCACAAAGAGCAGCGCGAATTTCCGCTCTTCCACCATTTCCTCCCACAACTTAATTCTGCACAATCCGCGAAATCTGCGGAGATAGCAAGAGCTCCTGCTTATATTTCCACTCTTCTTCTTGCCCGTGGCGGCCTGTGTGGTGCTTGCCGCGCAGACTCATGCAGCGCAGGGTTATCGAAGCCGGACCTGTCGCGGCGAAGCTCGCAGCGCGAAGACGGACCGGTCGCGGCCTAGTCACGCTGTGAGCGTGACGAAGCCGGAGAGCAATAGGTCGTTCATCCAATCGCCGTCTCCCGATCGGATAATAAATAGGCGACTCTGTGATCTCTGCCCGCCCCGTTAAATATTTCGAAAAAATGGAGCTTGCCCCGTTAAACCTTTTTATTCGTTTATCCGGGGTGCAACGAATTTAACAGGGGACTGCCCAATGAAATACGGAGGCCATTTCATCGGGATGACTCTGTGGTTGGAAATAGCCTGTCAATGCGTGTCAGCCAACACCGGCCCATCCCTCCTAATCTTCAGTATTTACTGAAGAATTTAAATCTGTTAAGGTGCCCCTAATTCCATGATCTTCAGGCTTCAGGATTACTTGTCAGCGATGATGCCGATTCCGCGAGGCGGTCTTTATAAAATAGCCGCAGATTCACCCAGTTAAATAGCGTGAGGTGCACAGATACTAAATTTACGCCTTGTAGAGTGAGAAGAATAACGCACTTTATATCCGGCCACGCTTGCCGGGTCGCAGCCTTGTGCGAAGCCCGGTCGGCCGGATGATGTCTGCGCTTGTCGAACGAGCCTGGCGAGTGGGTGGACATTAAAATAAACAGATACATTAGTATCAAAACTTCATTTTCTATTTCTATGACTAAAAAAGAAAAAATCCTCCAAACCGCGGCCCGACTCTTCGCAGCCCAGGGCTTCGAGGCCACCACGACGATCCAGATTGCCCGCGAGGCCGGCGTGACCGAGCCCTTGATCTACTACCACTACGAGGGCAAAGACGATCTGTTCACCCGCATCATCGACGCCACCTTTTCAGAATATTTCAGCCGCATCGACGAACTCGAAAAAAAACCGGGCACCCCCTTCGAACAGATCCAACAACTGATCGAAGTCCAGTACGACATCACCGAACAAATGCCGGACGAGGTCCAGCTGGTTGCCAATGCCTGCCCGGCCCGGCTCAATGATCCCGGGGACATCTGCGCCGGCAACGTCAAGGAATACCGCCGGCGCCTGCTCGAATATTTGACCCGCGCTATTTCTGAAGGTTCTGCGTCCGGCGAGTTCAATAATGTTCCGGTGGAAGAAACCGCCATCCTGATCCTGGCGGTGATCAACGGCCTGGTGCGCTACGGCGGAATGAACCCGGACCCGGAAAAAAAACTGCGCCAGGCAGCCGTGGATTTCTGCCGCCGCAGCCTGATGAGAGGTGTTTCAAGTGGATAGCGTGATGACACCAATCGAGAAATTCCGGTGTGTGGCAAATGAAAACCTTTTACCTTGCAAGGCGCAACCAATTAGGGTACAATCGTACCCATTATGAGTACAACGATGGAAGCCAACAAGCTGGGGACGACGTTATTCGGGAAAACTCGCCGGGCGGTGCTGACCCTGCTATACAGCCATCCGGACGAGTCGTTTTATCTGCGCCAGCTTGCGCGAATGACCGGTGTAGGAATGGGATCATTACAGCGCGAGCTAAAACAGCTTTTGGAAGCCGGCGTAATATTACGCAATGAAATCGGTCGGCAGGCATTCTTTAAAGTCAATCCGGACTGTCCGGTCTACCAGGAGCTAAAAAGCATAATTACCAAAACTTTCGGTGTCGCAGATATTTTGCGTGATGCCCTCACAACGCTGGCTGACAAGATTCAGGCGGCATTTATCTTCGGATCAATAGCCGGTGGCGAAATCAATCAAAATAGTGATGTCGATGTCATGGTGATCGGAGACATAAGCTTTGCGGAGGTTGTCTCGACACTATCTCCAGCTCAGGAAGCTATATCACGGGAGATAAATCCTTCAGTTTATCCGACAGAAGAGTTTAAAAGCAAACTTTCTGATAAACAGCATTTTATTAGTTCCGTGGTGAATTCTCCCAAGATTTTTATCATAGGTGACAGCATTGAGCTTGAAGAACTGGCGCGATAACGGCTGGCTGGTAGAGCATGAAACCAGCCCACAGGAGATCTCGGATCTATTGGGTGTCGCCGATCGTGACCTCGCTGATTGCGAATCAACGGGGCTCAGCCCGGATTGGCAGCTGTCCATTGCCAATAACGCCGCCTTGCAAACAGCAACAGCGGCTTTAGCGGCCTGCGGGAGCGGGTGGTGATATAAATAGTATCAATCTGTGTCAATCCGTGAAAATCCGCGTACCGAAAAATTTGATGCAAAATAATTCAACAACTGATTTCCGATTCAGCGGCTAAATCCTTGAGTCAATTATGCTCGCTGTAGAATAATAGAAAAAATTTCAGGGCACACCACCCTTCGGCCTTAATTTAAAAACCATGTCGAAAAAAATCATCAAAATCGGCCTGATGGCCCGGTTAGTCCAGAACCTCAAGCTGATTTTGCCCCTGACCAGGGATTACTGGAAAGGCACCTACCGGGATGTGTCCATCAAGTCGATGGTCATCTTTTTGGCGGGATTGGCGTACATCATCAGCCCGCTCGACCTCATACCGGACTATATCATCGGTTTGGGCCAGATCGATGACGCCGCTGTTTTGGGCCTGGCCCTCTATTTTCTGGAAAAGGATCTGCTCAAATACAAGGCCTGGAAGGACAGCCAGGGATAATGAAAAACTGCCCTTTTTGCCGCGATAACATCAAAGACCGCATCATCGCCGAACAAAACTCGGTTGTGGCCATACTGGACAGCTATCCGGTCACCGACGGGCACCTTTTGATCGTCCCCAAACGGCACGTGCAGGATTATTTTTCCATGGATGAGACTGAAAAAAAAGACGTCGACGATCTGATTATGAAGCTGAAAAACCGCATCGCGGAAAAAGATGATTCCGTCACCGGCTTTAATATCGGGACCAATATCGGAGAATCCGCCGGACAGACGATCTTTCACGCCCATGTACATTTAATACCCCGAAGAAACGGAGACACGCCCAACCCCCGCGGCGGGGTGAGAGGCGTGATTCCCGATAAAATGTCGTATTGAAAAATAAGGCAGGAGCATAAATGAGCGGTACCAAGCGGTCCGACATTAAAGCTGGCGCACGTGTACAAGTTGTCCGCAAGCAGGATCAGCGCAGCGGCAGACTGACGCAGGGAATCGTAAAGGATATTCTCACAAAGTCGCCCACGCATCCTCACGGAATCAAGGTTCGGCTGACAAACGGTGTCGTCGGACGGGTGAAGAATGTACTCCCGGAGGAAAGTGCGGGTTGAGTTAAAAGACGGAATTTAACTGAATTTGACATAATATGTCGAAAAACTATCGGCAGACTATGCTAAAAACGGATTAAAAAACCATTGACGCTTAGCAAAGCTAAAACAATTCGTAAATCTGCGTCAATCCGTAAAAATCCGCTCGCCCCGCTAAATAATTCGAAGAATTCGAGCAACGCGAATTTAACTGGGGCGTCCAATCATATTCAATGCAAACCTAAAATTGGGACCCAGGAATTGATTGATGAACAATAAATTCATGGTGGAGTTCGAGTGCCCGCAGTGCGGGGCGCCGGCGGGTATGGAAGAAACCAGCCGTCTGTTTGTTTGCGACCACTGCGCGGTGAAATCTTATCTCGATCCCAAGGAGGTATTTTATTTCGTCCTGCCCGGCCGGGCTCCTGAAGACAAAGCCGTCATTTATTTTCCATACTGGCGGCTGAAAGGCGTGTTGTTTATCTGCGAGCCGGCCCTCACGGTCTACAGTGATCCGATCGACCGCACCTACCAGGCAGCACCCTCGGACCTGTTCCCGCGCAACCTGGCCTACAAGACGCAGGTCATGAAAATGAGATTTGCCGGTCGCGATCTAAAAGGCAACATTTTTAAACCGACCATACCCTTAAATGACATCGTGGCGCACATGAAGTCTGAATATGAAATCAACTACCAGCAGCACAATGCAACCGAAGCTGCCTTTTACCATGCGGAGTTTGTCGGCTTGTTGGAAATCATCTATGCGCCCTTCTACATGCAGGAGAGTACCCTGTATGATGGCATCTCGAACAAGCGCGTGGATCTGGGCCGAGACGATCCCATCCACATAGACGAAAAATTTGCGGCTGCGCTGCCTCCCGAGAAGGGTCTGGACCAGGACGTAAAATTCATTCCGACGCTCTGCCCCAATTGCGGCTGGGATATGGACTGTGCCAAAGACTCCATTTTGCTTGCCTGCAACAAATGCAATTCGTTCTACCAGCCCGGACGGGGAGGAGCTAAAAAATTGAGCGTCGGATTTAGTCCGCCCGAAAAAAATACGGCTCTGTTTCTTCCCTTCTGGCGGCTGGAGGCGGATGTCAGCGGAATCCAGCTTGACACTTTCGGGGATCTTGTCAAATTGGCAAACCTGATTAAGGTCGTATCGGACGAGGACAAACAGCGGAAGTATTATTTCTGGATTCCGGCATTTAAGATTGCATCCAAGCTATTTTTGCAAATAGCCACGCGGGTAACGCTTGGGCAGCCCCGGGGGAAATATGAGCGGTCCATGCCCGATGTCCCGATCTATCCCGTCAATCTGCCCATTTCAGAGGCAATCAAATGCCCGAAGACCGTTGTTGCCAATTTAATTGCCATCAAAGAAATTCATTTCTCAAAACTGAAAAGAATCGAAATAACGGCCAAACGGTCTGCCTTGATCTATCTTCCGTTTGAGGCCTACGGCAGTGAGTTTATACACCCGCAATACAAAGTTCGGGTATCCAGTCAGACCCTTGAGCATTTTAGACAAAATTGAAAGTGCCTGACATAAAATCCGGGCTGCTGAAATCAAAGGGAAATTTAAGAGACTGGACAAAGCGGGACAAGAGTTAGTCAAATTAGTAAAGGGCGTCTCTAGCTCGCAATTCCATTTGTGAAGAGTTCTCGGGTTTCGAAAAAGAAATAGCAGAACTTGAACGGAAAATTATTGAAGTTCGAACACCGTGTAAACAACGTTCCATTAGCACAAATCTGTCCGCAACGTGACGGAATTGTATAAAAGTTCCCTACATGGGAACTTTTATATTGACAATTTTTTGGGAACGCTTTAATCTATGCATGTCATCAGCCGCAAAACGCTGATCGAATTCTACGAGCAACCTGACCGGGGGGATGCCAAAGGACCTTTGGAAGCGTGGTACTCCGAAGCCAGGCATGCGCAGTGGGCCACACCGGCTGAGGTAAAGGCGCAGTATGGATCGGCCAGCATTGTCGGTGACAACCGGGTGGTGTTCAACATTGCCGGCAACAAATACCGGCTGATCGTCAGGATCAACTATAATTCAAAAACCGTGTTTGTGCGGTTTGTGGGAACACACCAGGAATACGATAAGATCAACGCGGAGGAGGTTTAGTGATGAACCGCTTGATTAAAAATGAAAAAGATTATGAGAAGGCCTTATCCCGCATAGAAGCGCTCATGGATGCCGGGCCCGGCACCGACGAATTGGATGAGCTCGAGCTGCTGACCGCACTGGTTGAGATGTACGAGGACCGGCATTATCCCATCAGCCCGCCCGACCCTATCGAAGCGATTAGATTCCGCATGGATCAGCTCGGACTCAGCCAGAAGGACATGGTACCCTACATCGGAACAAAGAGCAGGGTTTCCGAAGTGTTAAACGGCAGGCGCCCCCTTACGCTGGCCATGATGCGATCCCTGAATAATAATCTCGGCATCCCTGCAGAAGTGCTTCTTCGAGAGCCCGGGGCCGCTTTCCCGGAAGAAATGAAAGACGTCGAGTGCCACAAGTTCCCTCTGTCCGAAATGGCCAAGCGCTGCTGGATACCGAAAGGAAAAAATCTCAAAGAGAACGCCGAAGAACTGATGCGCGATTTCATTGCCCAGGCCGGCGGCCCGGAGGCCGTTTCCCCGGCCTTGCTTCGCCAGGGAAAAAGCGCGCGCTACAATTCGAAAACAGATCCCTATGCCCTGACCGCATGGCTGGTGCGGGTGCTCTCGATCGCAAAGCACAATCCTTTGGGACAGAAATATAAAAGGGGGGCGATCAAACAGAGCACGCTGCAGGAAATCGCGCGGCTCAGCTATTTTGAAAACGGCCCCCTGTTGGCCGGGGAATACCTTGAAAAGCAGGGAATTCACCTCATTGTCGTGCCGCATCTGCCCAAAACCTACCTGGACGGCGCGGCCATACTGATGCCGGACGGCACCCCGGTGGTCGGCCTTACGCTTCGCCATGACCGCATCGACAATTTCTGGTTTTGCCTGCTTCATGAGCTGGCGCACGTTGCCAAACACCTGACCGCAGCCGGGCGGATCATCATCGATGATCTGGATTTGCGAGGTCATGATCCCGACATCGAGGATAGAATCGAGAGGCAAGCTGACGACATGGCCCGTGAAGGATTGATCCCTAAAAAAGTCTGGGCAAAAAAGCCGCTGAAGGGGAAGACAACGCAGGCGGAAATCATCGCCCTGGCGCAGCAGTTGAAGATCCATCCCGCAATCGTTGCCGGCCGGATCCGCTACGAACAGAACAACTACAGGCTGCTGTCCAGGTTGGTGGGCAGCGGCCAGGTGCGCAGGCACTATACCGGCGAGACCTGCTCCGGCACGCCGACGCCATGAGAAACCGGCACAGGTTCGGGTAAAAAAGCAGCGGAACACGATTGAATAAAAATTAAATCTACTCTGTGATCTCTGCTTGCCCCATTAAATATTTCGCAGAAATGGAGCGTAGCGGATTTAACCAGGGTTTGCCCAATGGAATACGAAGTCCATTCCATCGGGGTGACTCTGTGGTGAAGAGAAGCTGTCCACCTGTTGAATTCGATGTACAAGGGTATTTAATGCACGGTAATTCAAAAACTGATTTTCGATTCAGTGACTAATTCCTTGATCCAATCAGGATTTTGATTCTAAATTGATCATGAATACAAACTCTTACGCCGGAGTCAAAGATGCCCGGAGCTGCTAACAAATTACCCGCCGGCTACCCTGCCATGCTGAAGGACATCAAATCCCGTATTCAAGAAGCCCAGATCAAAGCTGCCCTATCGGTTAATCGTGAATTGATTGAACTATATTGGGATATCGGAAAACTTATCACGTCGCGTCAAAAAATTGAAGGCTGGGGTAAATCTGTGGTTGAGCGTCTATCTGCTGATCTTCGAAATGAATTTCCTGAAATCACCGGCTTTTCGACAAGAAACATCTGGAGAATGCGGTCACTTTATCTTGCCTGGACTGGGGGAATCCAAAAACTGCCACTAGCTGTGGCAGAATTTGACGGTGAAAATCTGCCACAGCCTGTGGCAGAAATCCCTTGGGGCCATAATATATATCTTTTGGAAAAACTAAAGAATCCATCAAAGAGAGTAAAGATAAGAATAGAATCGTGGTCGAATTCGCGCTAAAAACCTCACGCCATCCGGTTGGTGTGGCCGAGTATAAATTTACAAATAGACTGCCCAAAAAATATCAGGCTGAATTACCGACTCCAAAAGAATTGCGGCAACAACTCAGAAAGGCTGCAAAATTAACATCGAAGAACAAAGAGGTTTGAACGGAAAACGATTGGAGTTTGTACAACTTGTAAACAACGCCCCTGAGATTTTTTTGTGGACTGTCATCAATTCTTTGGTTGCCTAACCAGGTTGAAAGCTTTTCCTTTGCCGTCCTCTCAACGGCAAAGGAAATATATTATTTTCTCTGCGGCCTCTGCGCCTCGAGCAAAGCGGGCGGTGAAATATCACTCACTTAACTGTTGGACGTACCCGAAAGTCCTTGTCCACCGACGGATTGAATTGAATATAAAACAAATGAGTAATTCCCGACTGGTATATTCCACCCAAACAGGTTCGATCTGCAAATCGTGTCAAAAACCTGTTTCGGATTGTATCTGCAAAAAGAAAAAATCAGGATCTCGATCAAGCATAAAGTATGACGGCATAATCAGGATTCGGCGTGAAGTAAAAGGTCGCAAAGGTAAAACGGTGACCACAGTTGCGGGCCTCCAGCTTGACGGCGATGAGCTGAAATCCCTGGCCGGCCGACTCAAACGCAAATGCGGCACCGGCGGTTCTGTTAAAGATGGACAAATTATCATTCAGGGCGACCACAGAGATGCGCTGCTGTCCGAACTGAAAAAACAGGGATACACCGCAAAGCTTGCCGGCGGTTGAGCAACCCTGTTGAAAGCAAGTGTACCCCTTAGTTGCATATACAACATGGCAAAGAATAGATAATGGTCCGCAATTATTGCCAATATCATAGCAAAATGACAAATTCTTGGATACCTCCATTGGTGAATTCCAAGGGTGGGGCGATTTTGTCATGTTGTTTCCCCTTTGGTCTTCGCTTTCAGCTACGACCCAACACGTCGGGAAAGCCGGAGGACTTCAGCTTCTGCGTTGCTGAGGGTTCGAATCAGTCTTTGCTCTTCGAGCTACGCCCCGACAGGGTAAAGAACTACGACTTCACCCTCAGACGCCTTGACTCTGAAGCCCTCAGACTTTTGCAACGTTGGGGTGAATATCAACCGGAATATCTGTACAGAGATCATCGGTTCAAATCTCTTCGGGCTGTTGCCCAAATCGAATTTTACTTACACCGGCTCACCTTGTGCGCCTAATTTCTGGTTTTTTTTCTTCAAGATTTTTACAAACGCACAAATAGCAATTGATTACACCGACTACTTATGCTAAAGTACCGTAAAATATAACTTTAGCGGAG
>Ga0209052_1000111_pt1 | contig 35938 bp, 48 predicted proteins | sample WorMetHEROISLAND_2_FD_187409 | JGI IMG/M metagenome (GOLD analysis project Ga0209052, IMG submission 187409) | Marine gutless worms symbiont microbial communities from Max Planck institute for Marine Microbiology, Germany - Olavius sp. 4 HERON... | ecosystem: Host-associated > Annelida >...
TGCCTGGCGACAATGTGCAGATGACGGTCAAGCTGATCGCGCCGATCGCCATGGAAGAAGGGCTGCGCTTCGCGGTGCGTGAGGGTGGACGCACGGTCGGGGCCGGGGTGGTCGCTAAGATCATCGAGTGAGCACCATGGCAAACCAGAGAATTCGCATCCGCCTCAAGGCGTTCGACCATCGATTGATCGACCAGTCGGCGAGGGAGATCGTCGATACGGCGAAGCGGACCGGTGCCCAGATTCGAGGCCCGGTGCCCTTGCCGTCCAAGAAGGAGCGTTTCACCGTATTGATCTCGCCCCATGTCAACAAGGATGCCCGGGACCAATATGAGCTGCGTACCCATAAGCGCCTGATGGATATCATTGATCCCACCGACAAGACGGTGGATGCACTGATGAAGCTGGATCTGGCCGCCGGTGTGGATGTGCAGATCAGGCTGAGCTGAGGAAAACGACCATGGCGATTGGGGTGATCGGACGCAAGGCGGGTATGACCCGGATTTTCACCGAAGAAGGTGTCACGGTTCCCGTGACCGTCATCGCGGTGCCGCCGAACCGCGTATCCCAGGTCAAGACCGAGGACAGGGATGGGTACCGGGCGGTACAGGTGACCCTCGGCTCGCGTAAGGCTTCGCGCGTCAACAAGCCGACGGCGGGTCATTTCCGCAAGGCCGAGGTAGAGGCCGGGGAGCTGCTGGGAGAGCTCCGCCTCGACGAGAACGAGGGCGCCGACCTGGCTGCTGGTCAAGAGATCAGGGTCGGTATGTTCGAGATCGGGCAGAAAGTCGATGTTCGGGGCGTATCCAAAGGGCGGGGGTTCGCGGGCGGTATCCGCCGCCACAATTTCCGGAGCCAGGACAATAGCCATGGCAACTCCATCTCGCATCGGGCCCCGGGCTCGATCGGTCAGTGTCAGACGCCCGGGCGTGTGTTCAAGGGCAAGCGTATGGCCGGTCAGATGGGCAATGTCAACCGTTGCCAGCAAAACCTCGAGGTTGTGCGGGTCGATACCGACCGCAACCTGCTCCTGGTAAAGGGCGGGGTTCCAGGCCCGGTCGGGGGGCGGTTGATCGTGGTGCCGTCTGTCAAGCAAAAGAACAAGAGTTGATCGGACATGGAGCTCGCGATTCACAACGCCGGCGCCGTCGGCCTGCAGGTTTTGGACCAGGTGTTCGGCGCCGAGTACAAGCCGGGTCTCATCCACCAGGTGGTAACCGCTTACATGGCGGGTGCCCGCGCGGGTACCAAGGCTCAGAAAAACCGCTCCGCGGTCGGCGGCGGCGGCAGCAAGCCCTACCGGCAGAAGGGAACCGGCCGCGCCCGGGCGGGCACCACGCGCAGCCCCATCTGGCGAGGTGGGGGTGCGACCTTTGCCGCCCAGCCGCGGGAATACGCCCAAAAGGTGAACCGCAAGATGTATCGAGGTGCCGTCCGTTCGGTCCTCTCGGAGCTGGTCCGGCAGAATCGCCTGCTGGTATTGTCCGAGCTCAGGCTTACGGCGCCTAAGACTAAGGAGTTGGTACGGAAGCTACGGGAGCTGGAGATCGTGGATGTTCTGCTGGTGACCGAGGGTTTCGATGAGTCCTTGTTCCTGGCGGCGCGCAATCTCCCCCAGGTGGACGTGATGACGGTGCAGGAGGTGGATCCGGTGAGCATGATCGCGTTCGACCGGCTGATCCTGACCGAGGGTGCGGTCCGCAAACTGGAGGAACGGCTAGTATGAACCGGGAGCGATTGATGCAGGTGCTGCTGAGTCCGATCATCTCCGAGAAGGCCACCATGGCCACGGAGCTGGTTGCTCAGCATGTGTTTCGGGTCGCTCCGAACGCTGACAAGCGCGAGATCGGCCGGGCCGTGGAGCTGATGTTCGACGTCAAGGTCGACCGGGTGCAGGTGCTCAACGTTAAGGGCAAGTGCAAGCGTTTCAAGCAGCGCTCGGGTAAGCGACCGGGCTGGCGCAAGGCCTATGTGCGGCTGCAGGCGGGGTATGATATCGACTTCGGCGGCGGGGCCGGAAGCTTGATTTAATTTTTGGTCCGCTAATGAACGCGGGTAGTGGTAAATATCTAGCTGATAGCGTGGTTAAGGGTCCAGGTCTACCGGGCTGCGTAGCGACCCAGCCTACCTTCTGCCAGTTAAAGACCACCACCACCCATTTGCGGACTCATAAAGAAAAACCCAAGATGGCTATCGTAAAGACAAATCCGACCTCTCCGGGCCGGCGCTTTGTGGTCAAGGTGGTGACGCCGGAGCTCCACAAGGGGTCCCCATGCGGTCCGCTGCTGGAAAAGAAGCACCGATCCGGCGGGCGTAACAACAAGGGCCGCATCACCGTGCGCCATCGCGGCGGTGGACACAAGCAGCGCTACCGGGTAGTCGACTTCAAGCGTAAAAAGGAAGGTGTCCCCGCCGTCGTCGAGCGGATCGAGTACGACCCGAATCGCAGTGCCAACCTGGCCCTGCTCAAGCATCTGGATGGAGAACGCACCTATATCATAGCGCCTAAGGGCCTGCGCCGCGGCGATCGGGTACAGGCGGGAGAGGATGTGCCCATCAGCGTGGGCAATTGCCTGCCGCTACGCAATATCCCCTTGGGTACCCTGGTCCACTGCATCGAGATGCGTCCGGGTAAGGGCGCACAGCTGGCCCGGGCGGCCGGCAACTCCGCCCAGCTCATCGCCCGTGAAGGTCGATATGCCACACTGCGCATGCGTTCCGGGGAAATGCGCAAGATCTTTGCCGAGTGCCGCGCGGTAGTCGGGGAGGTCGGCAACGCCGAGCACAGCCTCCGCAAGCTGGGTAAGGCGGGCGCCAAGCGCTGGCGCGGGGAGCGTCCCACCGTCCGCGGAGTAGTCATGAATCCGGTCGATCACCCCCACGGCGGCGGTGAGGGCCGGACGTCGGGTGGTCGCCATCCAGTCACCCCCTGGGGGGTTCCCACCAAGGGCTACAAGACCCGCAAGAATAAGCGTACCGATGCGATGATCGTGCGCCGCCGCGGTAAGAAATAGATATTCTGAGGTTGAACAAGTGCCACGTTCCATCCGTAAGGGACCCTTTGTCGATCACCATCTCATGAAGAAGGTGGAAGAGGCGGTCGCCCAGAACAGCAAGCGCCCCATCAAGACGTGGTCGCGCCGTTCCATGGTGTTGCCGGAGATGGTCGGCTTGACCATCGCGGTGCATAACGGGCGGCAACATGTCCCGATTCTCGTCAACGAGAATATGATCGGGCACAAGTTCGGTGAGTTTGCGCTGACCCGTACCTACCGGGGGCACGCAGCCGACCGTAAGGCCAAGAAGTAGGCCCGAGAGCGAGGACACGCACATGCAGGCCGAAGCAAGAATCAAGCATGCCCGCATCTCGGCCCAGAAGGCGCGCCTGGCGGCCGACCAGATACGTGGTCTAGAGGTGGAGCAGGCCATAAATCTGCTCGTATTTAGCTCCAAGAAGGGGGCGGGAATCATTAGGAAGGTTCTGGAATCGGCCATCGCCAACGCGGAGCATAATGAGGGTGCGGATGTCGATGAGCTCAAGGTGGCAGAGGTCCAGGTGAACGAGGGACCGACCATGAAGCGTATCCGCGCCCGCGCCAAGGGTCGGGTGGGTCGGATTTTCAAGCGCACCAGTCACATCAGCGTGACTGTCGCCGAGAGCTGAACATTATGGGTCAGAAAGTACATCCAACCGGCATCCGCCTGGGGATCGTCAAAGACTGGACGTCTAAGTGGTACGCCACTTCCAAGGACTACGCGGATCTTCTCAACACAGACCTTGAGGTGCGGGATTTCCTCAAGAAGCGTCTCGCGCAGGCGTCTGTCAGCCGCATCCAGATCGACCGTCCAGCCAAGAATGCTCACATCACCATTCACACGGCGCGTCCGGGCGTGGTGATCGGCAAGAAGGGAGAGGACATCGACCGGTTGCGCAGGGAGGTGTCCCAGAAGATGAGGAACCCGGTGCACATCAGCATCGAGGAGATCCGCAAGCCGGAGCTCGATGCGCGACTAGTGGCGGAAAACGTTGCCGGACAGCTCGAGCGCCGCATCATGTTTCGACGCGCCATGAAGCGCGCGGTACAGAATTCCATGCGCCTGGGTGCCGAGGGGATTCGGATCAATATTGCCGGACGCCTGAACGGCGCGGAGATTGCCCGCAGCGAATGGTATCGTGAAGGACGTGTGCCCCTACACACCCTGCGCGCGGACATTGATTACGGCCTCGCCGAGGCGAAGACGACCTACGGCGTGCTCGGCGTCAAGGTGTGGATATTCAAAGGCGAAGTATTCGCGGGTCAAGAAGCGGAAAAACCGGTTTCTGGAAAGACCGCAAAGACCGCTCGCGCAAGGGGTTGATCCATGCTGCAACCGAAGAGAACCAAGTTCCGCAAACAACACAAAGGGCGCAACCGTGGTCTGGCGCAGGCCGGCAACCGGGTCAACTTCGGCGAATACGGCATCAAGGCGACCTCCCGGGGGCGGCTAACCGCGCGTCAGATCGAGGCCGCGCGCCGCACCATCACGCGCAAAGTCAAGCGCGGCGGGAAGCTGTGGATCCGAGTGTTTCCCGACAAGCCTATCTCCAAGAAACCCTTGGAAGTCCGTATGGGTAAAGGTAAGGGCAATGTGGAATACTGGGTGGCCTTGGTGCAACCGGGGAAGGTGCTCTACGAGATCGAAGGCGTATCCGAGCCCTTGGCCCGCGAGGCGTTTGGATTGGCGGCAGCGAAGTTACCCGTCCGGACCACCTTTGCGCAGCGGACGGTGATGTGATGAAGGCGAACGATCTGAGGAGAACCGGCAGTACCGAGGAGCTCCAAACGCAGCTCGAGGAGCTGCTTAAAGAGCAATTCAATCTGCGGATGCAGAAGGGAACCGGGCAGCTCTCGCGTCCCTCGCAGATGCGTACGGTGCGGCGTGATATCGCCCGAGTCAAGACCCTGATGACCAAACTGAAGGCAGGCAAATGAGCGAGGAAGAGAAAAAAAACCGCAGATTGAGCGGGCGCGTGGTCAGCAACGCCATGGGCAAAACCATCACCCTGGTGGTGGAACGGCGCGTAAAACACCCGCTATACGGTAAATACATCCGCCGCTCGACCAAGATCCACGCCCATGACGAGGCCAACGCATGTAATCTGGGCGATCTGGTGACCGTCGAGCAGTGCCGCCCGCTTTCGAAGACCAAATCCTGGCGGGTCACGGATATCCTGGAAAAGACGGCTGGGTAATGAGGAAAAAACCTGCGGTCATAGGTCGCCGCGCCACGGTTACAGAGGAAGGTTTTTCTTTACTTTAGTGGGCGTGGTATAGGTATTGCCTGTTGTACTATCGATTCTTCATGCTCATTTTTTTGGAGTGAGAGTGGGTGGCGGTTAGATGAGCAATTCGATACATCGGAAACAGTTGCACTTTGGTAACCCTGTTTTTTCTGATGTTGCTGGAGATCAGCGCCTGTTATAACTCCCTACCAGATCGATCGAGGGGGCTGTGTCAAGTAGCTGGTTTCATTGGAATATTTGCGATTATGCTGTTTTTGTATACAATTAAAAATCAAGTGGTGTTATTTAACTCTGGTAGATGGTGTGGTTGAGAGTCCAGGTCTACCGAGCCGCACAGCAGTCCAATCTACTTTCTACCAGTTAGAGACCACCACTATCATTTAACTTTCTACATCAGTTTTTACAATGATTCGACTCCCTATGAATTCTCGATGCCTAAGAATGGTTAATATCTCGTTTAGCGATACAAATATACATACCCTCCAATACGAGTGGGTTCATCATCCCCCCCCCCGTGAGTGAGAAAGGAAATGGATGCTTTACGTCTCAAATCGGAAAATTTCTTAAACGCCTCGGCATGAAACGACGGAAAAGCGGCTTGATTCTTGGTAAGGCGATCAATTGAAGACAAGTCTAAAGAGCGAGATTAAAAAGAAGGATTTGAACTTCGTTTGGCAGAATCGAAGCGGGCCGTCGAGTGGTTTTTCATGTTTAGAGGTGATTTTTTCTCAGCAGAGTAAGTATTCTATCATATAAGTTTTTCTCTCTATGCGTATTGAGCGGTTTTGGAAGTTCGTGAAGAATCATTTTTTATTGCTGGTCGCTAGTAGAAACTATGGGCTTTAGCCCAAAGGCTTTAGTATTTTGGTCGTGAGACCTGAAGAAGCGCACGACACATGCGGTTTACGATCTAAAGGTTCGTCTGGTATGGGTCATGAAGTATCGCTATAAGTTATTGCCTAAGGAGTGGGGATAAAGAATACGGATATTGGTTTGGCAAAACTGCGCTGCTAACGATATAAATCATCCAAGGGAAGTAGTGAGCAAGGGCCATGAACCTCTCTACATCTCTTATCCGCCCAGGTTGTCGATTAGTGAAATCATGAGATTACAAAGGTAGGACGTCGTGCAAACTACAACAAGAATTCTCGCATTTGAGGAAGCAGTATTGGGGACGTCACTTTTGGGCCATTGATTGTAGTGCTTTCAGTTCAGGGTATATTACAGACGATATGATCAGAGGTATATAAAGAGGCATCGAGAACATCAGGGTCATCATGACGATGATTTTCCAGTCGAGTGCGCCCCGACTTTCAGTCCTTTCGAGCTGACTTCAGTTTTCAGTCGCTCCCCAGGCTATGGACTTTCAGTCCATAGTGGTTAATTAGCTTGCTCATTATTCATATCTATTGGGAATAGAGATACCACAAATTTAAAGTATCTGGCGGTTTCGGATAGTACACCCTTGCCGATAGCCAATCGTGGCGTGTTCTGGGTGCTGGCTGAAGATATGGAAAATCCCCCTGATAGTGATTGCGGAGGGCAACTCAATCCGCGAAGGATTGCGGGGTTTGTCAGGGGGATGTGGCATGGGTATAAGGAGGAACTAAAGATATCGATTCGAATACCTACGCTTTAGGGGATTCTATGCTCATCATGAGTAGGCCCCGAGACGATTTGAAAATTCATAAGCTCATTGAGAAGCTGGACGGGGATCGTTGGAGGGCAAATGCTTGTGGTCGGGATTTCATGGGGGAGATACAGAGCACACGTAAAAACGCTTTCTAGGCAAAGTCGATTTCATTACGCACAGGCGATGGCATTGCACCGCAGTGCAGTGAGGTAGAGTGAATGATTCAGATGCAGACCAATCTGAGCGTTGCCGACAACAGCGGCGCCAAGCGCGTGCAGTGCATCAAGGTGCTCGGCGGCTCGCATCGGCGCTATGCCGGTGTCGGCGATGTGATCAAAGTTACGGTGAAGGACGCCATCCCGCGCGGCAAAGTCAGGAAGGGCGATATCTTCAGCGCGGTGGTCGTGCGCACCAAAAAGGGGGTGCGTCGCCCGGATGGGTCCGCGATCCGCTTCGACGGCAATGCCGCGGTCCTGCTCAACAACCAGATGCAGCCCATCGGAACCCGTATCTTCGGGCCGGTGACCAGGGAGCTGCGCGGCGAGCACTTCATGAAGATCGTCTCACTAGCGCCAGAAGTCCTTTAGATTGGAATAAAATTATGGCTCACGGGGCTAACTTTGTGATACCGCACAATTAACCCCATGAACCTCCCAATCTATGGGTAGCGCTCACACACACTTTATTTACAGATGCATGATGAAGGATTTTCCGTGGAACACCATTGAATTTTGCAAGCCTTCGTTTGGCATATGGTCAGAATGATTCAATGCCATTGATAGGGCAATTACCACGGGCAAATTCATGCTGACCATGATTCACACGGAAAAGTTTTTTGTATCCCCTATCCACCAGCCCATCGCAGCTCCTCCAGCCGTCCGAGTGGATGATGCTATCGATGGCCGCCTGGCCCCAGATCGAAGCCTGTAGCGGCTTCTTGGCGGCGTTCGGGACGATTTCCGTGTGGACTTTCCCGTGGCGTTCTAGAATCCCGAAGACAATTGTTTTACCCCCAGTCCCGCGCCCTTGTCTTCCCACGAACACGGCGCGCGCCGAAACTAGGATTCATCGACTTCAACCTCGCCGGAGAAGGGCGATGAGGCGTCACAGAGCTGAGCGATTCGGGTTCGTAGTTTGAATAACAACGATTGATCGTCGGACGGCTTACATCACTCGGCTCGGCGATTTTCGAGGCTGGTAAATCGTGCGCAAAATTAGGGTACAATCCGCCTGAAGTTAGCTTCCAATGCAGAACTTTAAAGTTATGATCCATATGGTTTTGTGATAAATTTAGGGAACTTGTGAAGGCTTAACCGGACTAAGGCGCTGATATGCTTCTGCCGGCCACTGAACGCTAGAGATTCAGTCCATGCGAAAAATCAGAAAAGGTGACGATGTTGTTGTCCTCACCGGCAAAGACAAGGGAAAACGCGGGATCGTGCTACGCGTACTCGACAAGGATCGGGTTATCGTCGAGAACATCAACATGGTCAAAAAGCATCAAAAGCCCAATCCCCAGCACAATCTGCCCGGCGGTATCCTCGATAAGGAGATGCCCCTGTCTCCTTCGAACTTGGGTCTCTACAATCCGGCGAAGGATGGTCCGGATCGGGTGGGCTTTAAATGCCTCGAAGATGGCCGCAAGGTGCGAGTGTTCAAATCCAACGGCGAAGTCGTCGACGCTTGAGGTATGCCGTCATGTCCAGATTACAGACAGCGTATCGCGAGGAGGTGGTCGGCCGGCTCATGGGCAAATTCGGCTACCGTACCGTCATGCAGGTGCCGCGGCTCGAGAAGATCACCCTAAACATGGGGGTAGGCGAGGCCATTGCCGACAAGAAGGTCATGGAAAATGCGGTCTCCGACCTGTGCCTGATTGCGGGCCAGCAGCCCATCGTAACCAAAGCGCGTAAATCGGTGGCCGCGTTCAAGATCCGCGAGGGTTGGGCCGTCGGCTGCAAGGTCACGCTGCGGCGCGAGCGTATGTATGAGTTTTTTGATCGGCTGATCAACGTCGTGATCCCCCGCGTTCGCGATTTCCGCGGCTTGAGCGCCAAGGCGTTCGATGGGCGCGGAAACTACAGCCTGGGCATGAAGGAACAGATCGTGTTCCCGGAGATCGATTACGACAAGATCGACGCCCTGCGTGGTCTGGACATCACCATCACCACGAGCGCACCCACCGATAAAGAGGGGCGGGCGCTGCTTGAGGCTTTCAAGTTTCCCTTCAGGACCTGAGAACCCGATATGGCGAAAAAAAGCATGGCGGTGCGGGAAGTCAAGCGCGCACAGGCCGCGGCCAAGTATGCGGCCAAACGCGCGGCCTTGAAGGCCGTTATCAAAGACCGTGGTACGAGCCGCGAGGACCTGGACGAGGCGCTTATGAAGCTGCAGAAGCTGCCGCGGGATGCCAGTCCCTGTCGCCGGCAACGGCGTTGCCGGATAAGCGGTCGTCCCCATGCCGTCTACCGCAAATTCGGCCTGAGCCGTAACCAGCTGCGCGAAGCCGCCATGCGGGGAGATGTGCCGGGCCTCGTGAAGGCCAGTTGGTAGCGTTTTTTGCCGCAAATGAACGCTAATAAACGCAAATGTAAACAAACAGACTGAAGCAAAGGAGAAAGCGGTTAGCCTGATAATGGCCGGATGCGAGTGAATTTTAAAAAAAAACATGTGCGTCCATTTGCGGGCCAAATCAAACAATTGGGCATCGTGTACCTTGACGGCGACCTGAGACGTTAGGTGTCAATTTCACACCGCAGTTTTTACTAGCGACCAGCAATAAACAAACAATGGGTATCGCGCTTTAGATGGCGGTCTGACCCGAGGAATTGCACATGAGCATGTCGGATCCCATCGCGGATATGCTGACCCACATCCGCAACGGGCAGGCCCGTGGTAAGGTTACTATTACCATGCCGTCCTCGAAGCAGAAGGTGGCGATTGCCACCCTGCTCAAGGATGAGGGGTATCTCGATGAGGTGATCAAGCTGGAGGGCAAGAAGCCACAGCTGGTCGTCAAACTCAGATACTACCGTGGTAAGCCGGTGATCGAGCTCCTCAAGCGCGTCTCCCGGCCGGGGCTGCGTATCTACCGGGGTAAGGGTGATTTGCCACAGGTCATGGGGGGGTTGGGCGTTGCTATCGTGTCCACGTCCAAGGGCCCCATGTCCGACCGGGCGGCCCGTGCGGCTGGACATGGCGGCGAAATCCTCGCCTATGTCGCTTGATAGTCGAGGAGGCGAGCGATGTCACGTGTAGCTAAAGCGCCCATTACCGTCCCCAAGGGGGTCGCGGTGGAGATTTCCGGGCAAGAAGTCAAGGTCAAGGGGACTAAGGGCAATCTGTCCTGGTACGTCCACCCCAAGGTCAGTGTCACCCAGGACCAGGGCGAGCTAAATGTGAAGCCGGTCGATGAGTCCAAGGCGTCCTGGATGCTGGCGGGGACCATCCGGGCCTTGGTCAACAATATGGTCATCGGCTGTGGGAGCGGTTTTGATCGCAAGCTGACCCTGGTTGGTGTCGGCTATCGCGCGCAGGCGAAGGGCAAGGTCCTGAATCTGAGCCTAGGCTTTTCGCACCCGATCGATTATCCGGTGCCCGAAGGGGTGCAGGTTACGACCCCTTCCCCCACGGAGATCGTCGTGAGTGGCGCCGACAAGCAGCTGGTGGGACAGGTGGCCGCCGAGGTTCGCGGTTTCCGCCCGCCGGAGCCCTACAAGGGCAAAGGCGTGCGCTACGCGGACGAGCAGGTCCTGCGCAAAGAAGCGAAGAAGAAGTAGGAGATAGGGGATGGACAAGAAACAAGCCCGCATGCGCCGCGCGGCGCGGGCCCGTGCCAAAATCCGGGAGTTGGGCGCTTATCGTCTGTGTGTTTTCCGTACCCCCCGCCACATCTACGCCCAGATCATCGACCCGGAAGAGAGTCGGGTGGTTGCCAGCGCATCCACCCTGGAGAAACAATACCGCCAGTCGAGCACGGGACATGCGGGTAATGCGAAGGCCGCCGTGGTCATCGGCGAGACTATTGCCGAGCGCGCCCGGTCGGCGGGGATCGAGAAGGTGGCGTTCGATCGCTCCGGCTTCCGCTACCATGGCCGAGTCAAGGCCCTGGCCGAAGCGGCGCGGGAAAATGGGCTGCAATTCTAGGGGCTTAAAGATGGCGAGCTATAATCCCAAGCCGGAAGGCGATGGCTTACTCGAAAAGCTGGTAGCGGTGAACCGGGTTGCCAAGGTGGTCAAGGGCGGTCGTCAGTTCGGCTTCTCGGCCCTGGCCGTGGTGGGCGACGGCAAGGGCCGCGTCGGTTACGGCACTGGCAAGGCGCGTGAGGTCCCGGTGGCCATTCAGAAGGCCATGGAAGGTGCGCGCAAGGATATGATCGAGGTCAAGCTCAATGGCACGACCCTGCAGTACCCCATGGTCGGCCGTCACGGCGCGGCGCGGGTCTTCATGAAACCCGCCTCCGAGGGTACCGGCATCATCGCGGGCGGGGCCATGCGTGCGGTGTTCGAGGTGCTCGGCGTGCAGAACGTGCTGGCGAAGTGTATCGGGACCAATAACCCGATCAATGTGGTCCAGGCCACTATCAGGGGTCTTGGGAACATGTTGGATGCCGAGGAAGTGGCCGCGAAGCGTGGCAAGACGGTCGAGGAGATTCTGGGGTAGGCAATGGCGGACAAGCAGATGATGAAGGTCACCTTGGTGCGCGGCCTTGGCGGTCGACTGGCATCACATCAGGCCTGCGCGCGCGGTCTCGGGTTACGGCGCATGCACCAAGTGGTGGAGGTCGAGGACACGCCGGCGACCCGCGGCATGGTGAACAAGGTCTCCTATATGGTCAAGGTGGTGGAGGAAACCTCCGATGCGCCTCAATGATATCCGGCCCGCGCCGGGCAGCAAGCGTACCGCCAAGCGCGTCGGGCGTGGTATCGGCAGCGGCTACGGCAAAACCTGCGGGCGTGGTCACAAGGGTCAGAAATCCCGTTCCGGCGGTGGCTACCTCAAGGCGGGGTTCGAGGGTGGCCAGATGCCCTTGCAGCGCCGCTTACCCAAAGTGGGTTTTCGCTCGCGCAAGGCGCGGGTCAAGGACGAAATCCGGCTGCATGAGCTTGCGGGTATCGACGGCGATGTGGTCGATCTTGCGGCCCTGCGGAAGGCGGATCTGATCTCGGGGAGAATCAAGCAAGTCAAGATCATTGCCTCCGGAGGTCTCGGGCGGGCCCTGACGGTGCGGGGCCTGGTGGTCACCAAGGGCGCGCGGACCGCCATCGAGGCGGCGGGTGGCACGGTCGAATTAAGGAGTAAGCTCTGACCTCCGGGCTTGTCTCCTGATTAGTACAGGATTCACGGGATTTCCGGGATTAAAGGGTTATTTCTCTGAGTAATCAATTATAATATCCTGTTAATTCGTGGAATCTTGTTAAGATTATCCCATTTGCGGTTGGCACGATTATGTAGTGGTGGTAAGCATCTAACTGGTAGCGCGGTTGGGAGTCCAGGTCTACCGGGCTGCGTAGCGACCCAATTTGCCTTACTAGCAGTTAAAGACCATCACTACCGATTATGTCAGTAGCCCTTGATTCCGAACTCAATATAAAGGCTTAGGCAATTTACCCCCGATGGCCGGAAACAGGTCAACCATGCTCAGTGCGCTCGGTGGTATAGGGCGGCTTACGGAGCTGCGCCAGCGGTTGCTGTTCGTGCTCGGCGCCCTGCTCGTGTACCGGATCGGCACCTTTATTCCGGTGCCCGGCGTCAATCCGGAGGCATTGGCCTATCTGTTCGATCAGAACCAGGGCTCGATCCTGGACATGTTCAACATGTTCTCGGGCGGCGCCCTGGAGCGTGCCAGCCTGTTCGCGCTGGGCATCATGCCCTATATCTCGGCATCCATCATCATGCAGCTGATGACGGCGGTGATTCCGAAGCTAGAGCAGCTCAAGAAGGAGGGCGAGTCAGGGCGGCGCAAGATCACTCAGTATACGCGCTATGGCACGGTGGCCCTGGCTACCTTCCAGGCCATCGGTATCTCCATCGCCCTGCAAGGCCAGACGGCGGGGGGGGCGGCGATCGTCGTGACCTCCGGCTACGGATTCGTATTCACGGCGGCCGTCTCCCTGGTCACCGGAACCATGTTTCTGATGTGGCTCGGTGAGCAGATCACGGAGCGGGGTATCGGCAACGGCATCTCGCTCATCATCTTCGCCGGTATCGTCGCCGGACTGCCCGCGGCCATCGGCGGTACCCTGGAGCTGGTGCGCACCGGCGAGATGAACGCGCTTGCGGTGCTTGCCCTCTTCGTGCTGGCTCTGGGGGTGACCGCCTTCGTCGTCTTCGCCGAGCGCGGTCAGCGTCGGATTGCGGTCAACTATGCCCGCCGTCAGCAAGGGCGTCGGATGATGGCCGCCCAGAGCACCCACCTGCCTTTGAAGCTGAACATGGCGGGCGTGATCCCGCCCATCTTCGCCTCCAGCATCATCCTATTCCCCGGTACCCTGGGGCAATGGTTCGGCCAATCCGAGGGCTTTCGCTGGTTGGCCGAGATCACGAGCAAGCTCGCCCCCGGAGAGCCGGTGTACGTCATTTTCTATGCCCTGGCCATCATCTTCTTCTGCTTCTTCTACACGGCGTTAGTGTTCAACGCCAAGGAGACGGCGGACAATCTGAAACGGTCGGGCGCCTTCATCCCCGGCATTCGTCCGGGTGAGCAGACGGCGCGATACATTGATACCGTGATGACGCGATTGACGGCGGCCGGCGCCATCTACATCACCGCCGTGTGTCTGTTGCCGGAGTTCCTGATCGTGGGGTGGAACGTGCCCTTCTATTTCGGGGGTACCTCGCTGCTGATCGTGGTGGTAGTAGTCATGGATTTCATGGCCCAGATCCAGGCGCACCTGATGTCGCACCAGTACGAGGGCCTAATGAAAAAGGCCAATCTCAAGGCGCCCGGCGGCGGCATGATCCGTTGATTCGCGCACGAGCGGTCGGAGTTAAAGCAATGAAAGTCAGGGCCTCGGTAAAGAAGATATGCCGCAACTGCAAGATTATCTGCCGCAATGGCGTGGTGCGAGTGATCTGTAAGGACCCGCGCCACAAGCAGCGCCAGGGGTAGAACGCGGTGAGCCGGCGCAGGGATGCCCACGGCGAACTGCATCAAAGGAAAATGATGAATCACACGAATCCTCGCGGATGTTGCTTCGCGTCGGTTCGCATGATTCGTAGCTTCCCTTTCGGTATTGGTGTCGGGTTAGGGGGCGTTCAGGCCGGTCTGCACACCGCGATGCGGCGATGCACGCTAACCCGCCCTGGTTGGCTCGATGGTGGGCGGGGCCACCCTACGCCGGAGCTGGCGACCGGCAGCTTTTTATTGATTATCCACATACTTTTGGTAGTATACCCAGTTTTCGCTGGCCGCGTGCAAGCAGAGTTGGAGGCAAGAGCATGGCCCGTATCGCCGGTGTCAACATTCCCGATAGGAAGCACGCCGTGATCGCTTTGACGTCGATCTACGGTGTCGGCCGTACCCTTGCGGCCCGGATCTGCGATTCCGCTGGTATCTCCACCGATACCAAGATCAAGGACCTCTCCGAGGGAGAGATCGACAAGCTGCGGGCGGAAGTTATCAAGTATACGGTGGAAGGCGACCTGCGCCGCGAGGTCTCCATGAACATCAAGCGCCTGATGGATCTGGGCTGCAACCGGGGTATCCGTCACCGCCGCGGCCTGCCGTTGCGCGGCCAACGCACGCGCACCAATGCCCGTACCCGTAAAGGTCCGCGACGCCCGATCAAACGTTAGAAGGAAAAATCATAACGAACCGGCTGCTTGACAAGAAATAGTAAAGAATCTTCATATCAAGCAGCGCTGATTATGGCGATGAAGAGATAAAAAATCATGGAAGTTGAGGCAGCTCCGGAAGGAGGTTTTTGGGCGATATGCCAGGGACTTCCCTGGCGCCAAAGGAGAAACCATTGAAGAAACAAAAGAGGATCTTATGCAAGCTATTGAATTGATAGTGCAGGATTGAATGATTATTGCAGAGGGCTACCCAAAGATGCTTTAGAACAAACATTATCCTTGGAAATAAGGACTTGGAAACATGAATCTACAATATCAGTCGAAACTTAGGTACTAGATGTTGAGACAAATTGGGAGTATTTATGGCTAAGAAAACAGAATTACGCGGATATCTTTGATTGAGTGGATTAGTTGGTGCATTATCAACGAATCCTTAGGAAATCTTTGGAAAATAAATGGGAGAGGGGTAGTGATGGTCTTTAATTGGTAGAAGGTAGGCTAGGCTGCTGTGCGGCCCGGTAGACCTGACGATCAACCACGCTATCAAAATTTACACCACCATATGGTTTTACTCCTAACGCTAGGTCTATTTACGTGGGCGGTGGTTACTTGATTCTCTTTGGGAGAGAGTCCTGAGAATTGCGGACCAAGCCGAAGTAAATGCAATTGACCTGAAAAGCAGAACAAAATGGCGCCTTTGGGTGCAATTTCGTTGTGTTGATAGATAAACACTGGTAACAACAGCCGATGCCAAAACCGACCCGGACCAAGAAGAAGGTCAAAAAGCAAGTGGCGGATGGGATTGCCCATATCCATGCCTCTTTTAACAATACCATCATCACCATTACCGACCGGCAGGGGAATGCCTTGGGTTGGGCGACCGCCGGTGGCTCCGGCTTTCGGGGCTCCAGAAAGAGCACCCCGTTCGCGGCCCAGGTAGCCGCGGACCGGGTTGGTCAGGCGGTCAAGGAATTCGGGCTGAAGAATCTGGACGTCAACGTTAAGGGGCCAGGGCCCGGTCGGGAATCGGCGGTGCGGGCGCTCAATAACGCCGGCTTCAAGATTGCGAGCATCACGGACGTTACGCCCATTCCTCACAATGGTTGTCGGCCGCCGAAGAAGCGGCGCGTATAGGAATTCGACGGGTCTTAAGAAGATGGCAAGGTACACGGGTCCTACCTGTAAGTTGGCACGGCGCGAGGGCACCGACCTGGCGCTGAAGAGTCGCGCTCGTTCGCTGGATACCAAGTGCAATCTGGAGAAGGTTCCGGGCCAAGCCGGCGAAAGACGGCGCCGGATCTCCGACTATGGCCTGCAGTTGCGCGAGAAACAGAAGGTGCGCCGTATCTATGGCGTCATGGAGAAGCAGTTCCGCAATTACTACAAGAAGGCGGCCGGCGCTAAGGGCGCCACCGGTGAGAACCTGTTGCGATTGCTCGAACGCCGTCTCGACAACGTCGTCTACCGGATGGGATTCGGCTCCACCCGCGCGGAGGCGCGGCAATTGGTGAGTCACAAGGGCATACTGGTCAATGGGAAGCGCATCAATGTGCCGTCCTTTCAGGTCAGCGAGGCCGATCAGATCGAGATCCGGGAGCAGGCCAAGAAGCAGGTTCGCATCCAGAATGCAGTTACCCTGGCCGAACAGTATGGCTTCGTGGATTGGGTCGAGGTCGACACCAACGCGCTGAAGGGGATCTTCAAACGGGTCCCGGACCGCGAGGATCTCCCGTCGGAGATCAACGAATCGCTTATCGTGGAGTTGTACTCCAAGTAAGGAGACGTAGGGGGTCCTTGCATGGTTGATGCTGTTGGCGACTTTCTCAAACCGCGCATCGTAAAGGTCGAGCAGGTCGATGGGAGACGCAGTCACGCGCGCATCTCGTTGGAGCCGCTCGAACGCGGTTTCGGTCATACCCTGGGCAACGCGCTGCGCCGTATCCTGCTCTCTTCGATCGCCGGTTGTGCGGTTACGGAGGTGGAAATCCAGGGCGTGCTCCACGAGTACACGACGCTGGAAGGGGTCCAGGAGGACGTATTGGAGATTCTGCTCAACCTCAAGGAGGTTGCGATTTCCCTCGCGGGCAAGGACGAGATGACCTTCACGCTCTCCAAACGCGGGCCGGGTCCGGTAACCGCCGGTGACATCATCCTCGATCACACCGCGGAGATTGCCGATCCGGAGCTGGTCATCGCTAACCTTACCGGCGCGGGTGAGCTCAGCATGAGCTTGACCGTGCGCCGCGGTCGCGGTTACGAGCCGGCTACCCAGCGTGAGGTCGAAACGGGAGATGAACGTCCCATCGGCAGACTGCCGCTGGATGCTTCCTTCAGTCCGGTGCGCCGGGTAGCCATCGACGTCCAGTCCGCCCGCGTCGAGCAACGGACTGACATGGACCGCCTGGTGATCGACCTGGAGACCAATGGCACCATCGATCCGAAAGAGGCGATCCAGAAGGCGGCGGCTATTCTTCAGGACCAACTGTCCAGCTTCGTTGTCCTGGAAGGTGCCCCACCCGTCGATGAGAGCGCCAAAGGCAAGTCGCGACAGCCGTCGGTCGATCCGATTTTGCTACGGCCGGTGGACGATCTAGAGCTCACCGTGCGGTCGGCGAACTGCCTCAAGGCGGAGAACATCTACCTGATCGGGGACCTGATTCAGCGCACCGAAGTCGAGCTGCTCAAGACCCCGAATCTCGGCAAGAAATCCCTTACCGAGATTAAGGACGTACTCGCCACGCGTGGTCTATCCCTCGGCATGCGATTGGAGAACTGGCCGCCGGAGAATGTCGAGGAGTTTGTCGTCAAATAGATTCGGAAAAAACCCATGCGTCATCGCAAGGCCGGAAGGCATCTCAATCGTACTAGCCCGCACCGCAACGCCATGTTCAGAAACATGGCCAACTCGCTGTTTCGCCACGAGCTCATCAAGACCACGCTACCCAAGGCAAAGGCGCTGCGGCGGGTGGCCGAGCCCTTGATTACCCTGGCCAAGACTGACTCCGTGCACAAGCGGCGTCTGGCTTTTGCGCGCCTGCGCGATAAGGAAGTGGTCGGCAAGCTCTTCGCCGAGCTGGGCCCGCGCTACCAGGCCCGTCCCGGCGGCTACCTACGTATCTTGAAGCGTGGCTTTCGCGCCGGAGATGCGGCCCCCATGGCCTATGTGGAGCTGGTGGACCGTCCGCTCTCGGAGTCCAGGGAGGACGAGGGGGGGTGATTGCGACGCGGCGACCGCCGCTTGTTCAAGCCCAGCCGAGAGCCGGGCACGTGCCTGTGAGGTATCGCCACCCCGCGCGGCAGAGATACCCTGACTTGGTCACAACCGGAGTCGACACCGGACGACGTAGTGGAAGTTTGGAACGCACAAAAACTAATCCTGTCCGATTGGAACATTGCGGCAAGCATCCGGATGAAACCTTATCCGGATGATAAATCCAGGTTTTTATGCGCATAGGGGATGCCTCAGGCATGTGCCCGGTTTTTTCTGGTTGTTGAGCAGGGGTTCGCGACCTCCTCAGCACTGTGGGCGGTTTGGAAGATCTCACGCAAGCTTTCCTTGATGCGAGCGGCGCGATGAGTCTTTAAGGTTTATCCGCGACAGGTCGGTATGGTGGGGAGGTGTCCCTGGGCGCCGGCACGGTAGCTCGCGGACATATCGATGCAAACGTCTTGGATGTTATCAGCACAGCCTCCATGGGCTTCTAAGGTCGTCGTCGGATTGCTCCATGACCGCGGCCTTGCGGCTCTCAGAGGCGAAGATTAGGTGTGGCCCCGCAGACCAAGAGGGCAACTTGACGCACCGCCATCACCTTACACAAGGTTACAATCAGTGCCTCCATCAGTTGGCTGGATCCACTCGTGGGGCGTACCCAGGGGGGAACCCCAACCTGGGGTCGTCTTGGCACAGCACCCGCAACGCCGCGCGGAACTTGGGTGTGGATATGGGCCTGGTACTGGAAGAAGTTCAGATGGCGCCAGGTGCGCTCATGGGCGTCGTGGACCGGCTGGTATTCCGCACCACATGCAAACAGGTAAACCGCGTTCCACGCGGGAATGCCACCTCGAAGTCGATGCGCCCAGCTTTGGCATCGAACTGGACATCGCCCTCTCCCCCAGGGAGTCGTCAGTCCGAAGGCAACGGTGGACAACGACAGATGTTCCATAACTGGGCCTCTGCAAACACCTTGCGAGGCGTTAGAGAACCTGCGAGGCAGGCGCATCAAAATTGTTACACCACCGATAGGGCTAACTAAACCTCTTACCCATACAAAACGTAAGAGAGCCTGTTTTCGTTTCCTTCTTTGCTGGTTATGAGGAATACCGGGAAGGCTCGATCTCATCTCCGGGGCCGAGCCCGAAGGTGTGGTGTGCATTCCCTTGATTGATCGCTAGCTCCACCAAACCGAAGGAATTCTCGTACCAGAACGCCTGCCCCGGAGGCACTGCGCAGAAGGTATGCGCATACGCAATTTCCCGCCCACCGACCCCTAGCCGTGTGTCCTTGCCCAGGTCACAGGCCTGCATCCCGGTAACCAGGTTGCCGTATCTATCCACATAGATCACCTTGGCGAGCTGGTCCGGCCAATCGTTTCCGGTCAAGGTGCCCTTATTGATCTCGGTGCAGCGCGGGACCCTGCCGTCGCACAACATAGCCGCAACGGGGGCGAACAGGTCCCGGCCATGGAAGCTCGCTGACAGAACCTTGGGACGCCAATCCACCCGCAGGACTTGTGCCCTGCCCGCACGCCGAGTAATCAGCGTTAGCAACCCGTTGTCCGGGCCGACGTACCAATCTTCATCTGCCTTGATGGCGAGCGCCGAACGTTCGCCGCCGACGCCGGGGTCCACCACACAGAGATAAAGGGTACGGGCCGGCATATTCCGCACCAGGGCGGGCAAGAGATAGGCGGCCAGGTCGGCACGGAAAGGCGCGAGATCGGAAACTAGGTCGATGACCGGGGGCCGCGGAAGCAATCTTGAAAGGCACAGCTGCATCTGGCCCAGGTAAGGGCCGGTGCCGCCGAAATCCGTGACCAGTGCAATCCGATCGATGGTTTGCATCAGGGCGAGTGCCTGTAGATTGCTTATTGATGAGCAAGCTGCTGCCGGCGGCTGTCGGGTGGGCAGTGAACACGGAAACCACGAGTGGACACGAATTCCCCTTTCCCTCCGGGAGGGTGTTGTAGCGCCTCTGGGTCAGACAAGAACCTTCAGAACCACAGGGGTTGGCCAGGGAGATGAGATGCTTGAGCGCGGCATCTGATCGGGACGGGTCAGATGACCCAGCACCCAGCGGCTGCAGCGCAGAAACCAGCGCCAACAAGCTGATAAACCAGCCCCTGTGGGCTTCAGGGTCAGTGCCCGCCCCAGATTAGAGGCCATGACATGCAAGGCAAACTCGCAGCGCGTCCCACGTAACCCGCAGCGCCGAAAACGGTTTAACTTCTGCTTGAGACGAAGGGCACTGAAGGCCGGCTCCACCATCGCTTGGCGTTGACGATAGCACTGCTGCTTCACGGGGTCGGCCATGGCCTGACGGAGGGTTTCTTTAGCCCCCTCGCTGGGGTAGCGCTTAAGCGCGCGTCCCTGCTTGGAGGTGGTGCACTGTAGACGTTGCTCGCAGGCCGCACAGTCCGGGGTGCGGGTAGCGGGTATAGCGGGCGTTTTGCCTTGGCAACGCTCGCTGGCGACGAGCTGCGCACCAGCCGGGTACTGGTAGGTATCACGGGTGGCATCGTAAGTGAAGTGCGTTTCGAATACTTGAGAACAGGCGCCGGGTTTGCGTCGGGGAGCGTCCGTCCGGGTGGGCACAGCAGACTCGATGCCCCCTTCGGGGGGCGCTCTAATCACGCCATTGGCGTGGTAGCCGGCGTCGAACAGCGCGGTCTCAACCGTCCCGAAGCCGGTGGCTTGATCGAGTAGATTCGGAACCAGGGACGCTTGCTGGGGGGATCCATGTCCCAAGCGACAATTTAATTGCGAACTTCATTGGCCAGTATACCAGGAGGCCACCGCTTGCACCACCGTGCCATCCCCAGCCACGGTGGCGACCACCGGTTCCGGTGGTCTTCAACACCGTGCGGGTCAGCGGCGTCGGGAATTCTCCCGTAATCGACTCCTCGTGCAGCTGAATGAAACGCCCGATCACAGCATGATTAGGGCACAGCCCCCCCGGTGATCCACAGACTCCCGAGGTCGAGCCGGGCCAGGTCTTCGAGTCCGCGCAACGAGCTTACGCCCTTCAGGGCCCCGTACAGGATCAATCCCCGCATTGCCTCGGGGGCATACAGGCGATCGCCCGCCTGTTTTATACCGCGCCTTGAATGGCTCCCAGTCCTTTGTTTCTGCAGCAGTTCTCGAATGTCCAGCGCTTCGCGTTGGCCCTTGTCGGTGAAGTATGCGTCGAGGCGAACCCCACACACCAACAGTTCCCGCGGATCGGGTCGCTTGAAGTTTAGAAGTTTACTCCGACGGTTGGCTCGGGCCTCTCCTCCTCCACTGAGATAAACTCCCAACCGGGAAACAGGTCGAACTGATTGCTGGTGTTGGGGTTGACTACCGGTCGTCGGATTGGCATCCGTCGCTGGTTATCCTGGTGGGAATTTGGCTGGCCCAAGTTTATCCGTCTACGCTTCCCTTTTGCGACACCCTCCCTCCGGGAGAGGGGTTGGGGAGAGGGCGATCAGGGCGACCGACCCCGATTTCCCCTCTCCCCCGACCTTTCCCCGTTCCCTCCTCCGGTGGCGGAGGGGAGATGATCCCTGAACTGCTGTGACCACGAAATCGTTTGAACAGCAAAGGCGTACAGGACGAGAAGATTTTTAGTCGGGGCAGCACCCCTTGCGGGTACTCGGCCGGGCAGCTCGGCATCTTTAATCCTGCTTCCTCAACAACTGCAAGGCATGGAACAGTCGGCAGGCTGCCGTTCAGAACAGCGACTGCAGATCCAACTCGACGCCGGGCAGCGCCGCGATGCCGACCCGCGATAGATCTCGCACCCGAAATCTCGTTTTATACTTCCCGTTCCCCGGATCCCGATGCATGATCAGCTCCTTACCCGCTACATCGATGAGCCAGACCTCCGAGATCGCGAAGTGGGCATAGAGGGGGAGCTTGCAGTCACGGTCGTGGGCCAAGGTGCTGTCTGCCACCTCGATCAGCACCAGGACGTCCTCCGGGCCCGGATGGGTCTGCTCATAGAAATCCTCTCGCCGGCGCAGCAGCGCTAGGTCCGGTTGAGGGGCCGAGAGATTGCCGAGCAATATGGGATCTCTCTCCGAGACGATGGTCTGGTCGCCGATTATCCGGGAGAAGAGCTGGATGAGGCGTTTGACCTTGCCAGCATGTGGGGGACCGATGGGGGGCATGTCGAAAAGCTCGCCTTCTATCAGCTCGCAGCGCGCCTTGGGATCCAAGACACCCGTCTCGCCCATGCGGAAGTACTCCCGGACGGAGATCGGGTGGCGTTGCGGGAGCTGAGCAGCCGAGTTGAACATGGTGGGGAACCTGATAATCGAGTTGTCTTGGAGCGGCAATCAACGGATTGCTATTTTTCCGTTTCATCACCGAAGCTCGGTATAAATGATCTGGATTGGTTGCATCGAGTCTGACCGCAAGAGCGCGTATAAATTGCTTCCGACTACTAGTCGCCGGCTTCAGGCTATTTTTGAACTGCCTCACCCTGACCGGGAAGAGCATTGACCTATCCGATTATCCGGGTGCCCGATGGTGTCGGCGACAAGGTCGAGCAGCAGGGGACGAAACGCAAGTTCTGGTATAGGGGGGATACCCTGCTCTTCAAGGAGAGGCGTCCGGGAACCACCGAAAACTGGGCGGAGAAGGTTGCCTGCGAGATTTGTACCCGGCTCGAGATTCCTCATGCCTATTACGAATTCGGGTGGTGGTAAATTTTTAACTGATGGCGTGGTTGAGAGTTCAGGCCTACCGGGCTGCGTAGCGACCCAACCTACCTTCTACCAGTTAAATACCACCACTACCGCGTGATGTAAGCCGTTCGACGATCAATCAGTTGTTATTCAAACTACGAACCCGAATCGCCCAGCTTTGTGACGCCCCATCTCGGACGGCTGGAGGGGCTGCGATGGGCTAGTGGATAGGGGGTACAAAAAGCATTTCCGTGTGAATCCACGGTCAGCGTGAATTTGCCCGTGGTGATTGCCCTATTAATGGCATTGAACCATTCTGGTCATATGCCAAACGAAGGCTTGTAAAATTCAATGGTGTTCCACGAAAAACTTTTCATCTACATCTGAAAGAAAGAATGTGAATTTCACCGAGAGGAAAACTTATATATATATTGGTAGTGTTAAATTCTTAACTGATGGCGTGGCTGATAGTCCAAGTCCGCCGAGTTACATAATGGCCCAACTTACCCGCTACCAGTTATAAATTTACCACTCCTCTGCTGAGAAAATATCCTCTCTAAAGTTATCTAGACCTATTCTGTCAGTTCCCGTCCAACAAACCTCACACAAGCACTCGAATTCTGCTTCTTCCAGTAAGCACCTTTATTAACAACGAAAATATCCTGTTAATCTTGAAAATTCTGTTAATCCTGTACTATTTAGAAGAAAGCACGAACCACCAGAAATTGCTCACAGGCTGACTTCTTCCTGAATTTTACCTCACGGATTCAGGTGTATTTCTCCGAGATTGTCGCCCTGGTGGAATTCGTAGCCACGCGCATGCTTCATACCGGGTCCGGATATGAGACGCAGGGAAGGTCCGCCCCCCGGATGGCGTGCGCGAGCACATCGACCGCCTCCAGGCGCGAAAACGACTTGCGCCAGGCCAAGGCTATCCGGCGGCGCGGGGCCTTTCCGGTGAAGGGCAGGCTGCGGACCAGAGGCTCCGCGAACCGATCCGCTGCGGTGGCACTGCAGGGCAGCACCGTTATCCCGACCCCGCTGGCCACCATGCAGCGGATGGTCTCCAGGGAGCTGCCTTCGAGCCCACGTTGCAGGCTATCGCCACCCGCGCTGGATTTGATGCAGTTCGGGCAGACCTCGAGCACTTGGTCCCGGAAGCAATGCCCTGGCCCCAACAACAGGACGTCCTCATCGGCGAGTTGGTCGATCCCCACCGCTGCCTGTCCAGACCAGGGGTGATTGCCCGGCAACAGCACGCTGAAGGGTTCGTCATAGACAGGTCTTGTCAGCACCCCCAGCTCATCGAAGGGCAGCGAAATGACGATCACATCCAGCTCCCCGCGCTTGAGGCGTTCGGCCAATACGGACGTGAAGTTCTCCTCGATCATCAGGGGCATTTCCGGCGCCTGTTCCGACAGCAAGGGAATCAGCCGGGGCAGCAGATAGGGACCGATGGTATAGATGGCCCCCAGCCGCAGCATACCGGCAAGCGGATTCTTTCCATGTCGGGCCAGGTGCCTGATCCCGCCCGCCTCATCCAATACCCGCTGGGCCTGCTCGACGATCCGCTGACCGACGGTGGTGACGGTCACTTCTCCCGTACCGCGCTCGAACAGACTCACCCCGAGCTCGTCCTCCAGCTTTTTAACCGCTACGCTCAAGGTCGGCTGGCTGACGAAGCAAGCCTCCGCGGCGCGTCTGAAGTGGCGCTCTCTCGCCACCGCCACGATGTAACGAAGCTCATTGAGTGTCATCGCAGGTCCGGCATCCTAAAATCCACCGGCAATCCCTCGGCAACTTCCAGGTGGGTTTCTGTGTGCCTGATGCGTACGGCAAGCACCTCCACACCGGCCTCCACCACCGCGACCAAACGCTCAGCGTAAGCGGAATCGACCGACCAGGCCGGGGCGAAACGCTTACCCTCGGGTCGATTGACGCCGTAAAGCATGACACCGCGGGCGCCTTGTTTCACCGCCGCCTCCAGTAGATTCAAGTGTCTGCGCCCACGCTCGCTGACGGCATCCGGAAAACGCAGACAGCCGGCGCCGAGCAGGGTCACGTTCTTGACCTCGATCAGGACATCCGGGGCCGGCCCCTCGGTGAGGGCGATATCCAGGCGCCCTTTGGGGTGGCCGGCGGGGGCGAATTCCACTTCGCGTCTGAGCTCCCGGTACCCGGCGAGGGTCGAAATCCGTCTCTCCGTTATAGCTTCCGCCATCACCGCATTGACGCGGCTGGTGTGCGCGCCCACCCAGCCGGCGCCCATGTCCACCCACTCCAGCGTCCAGGCCAGCTTACGGCGAGGGTCGTCGCTGTAGCTCAGCTGGACCGGCGCGCCGTGGGACCAGCAGCGGGACATACGCCCGGTGTTGGGTACGTGAGCGGTTACGAGAGAGCCGTCGGCAAGCTCCACATCGGCCAGAAACCGCTTGTAACGACGCAGAATGCGTCCGTCGATCAGGGTCGGTAACAGCAGCTTGAGAACCCGGTTAGTGAATATCGAATCCGCTCAGATACTGGAAGGCCCCCGGCTCGTAAGCGACGCCCGTGACTTCGGCCGTGGGCGGACCGAGGCGCAACCACTCGCGAAATTGGCCGACCAAGTCCGGCTCGCCACAGACTAGGACCTCCACCCGGCCGTCGGATAGATTACGCGCATAACCCGCCAGCCCCAGCCGTTGGGCCTGTTCGCGGGCGGCCGCGCGGAAAAAGACCCCCTGCACCCGGCCTGCCACTAGACAGCGAGAGCAAACACGTTTGTCAGGTACCTGTTCACTCATAAACGCCGACCTCTTTCACCTTAATTGGAGTTTTCCGACCTTGGCTTAACAATAACAGTAGGGTCTAGATAACTTTAGCACTGCAGCCGCATGCATAACATTATGTTATGCAAGGAAAAAAACAAGTATTTCAGGCGTTCACACCTTTCGGAAGCTAACTTCAGGTGGATTGTACCCTATTTTGCGCACGATTTACCGGCCTCGAAAATCGCCGAGTTGAGTGGTGTAAGGCGTCCGACGTCAATCAGTTGTTATTCAAACTACGGACCAGAATCGCTCAGCTTTGTGACGTCTCATCGTCTTTCTCCGGCGAGGTTGAAGTCGATGAATCTTATTTCGGCGGGCGCCGTGTTCGTGGGAAAAAAGGGCGCGGGGCTGGGGGTAAAATGATTGTCTTCGGGATTCTAGAACGCCATGGGAAGGTCTACACGGAAATCGTCCCGAACGCCGCCAAGAAGCCGCTCCAGGTCGCAATCCAGGGCCAGGTGGCCCTTAACCGCATCATCCACTCGGACGGCTGGAGGGGCTACGATGGGCTGGTGGATAGGGGGTACAAAAAGCATTTCCATGTGAATCATGGTCAGCATCAATGGCATTGAATCACTCTTATCATATGCCAAACGTAAGGCTTACAGAATTCAAAGGTGTTCCACGAAAGAATTTTCATCTACACATTGAAAGAATGTGAATTTAGATTCAATCCTCGAGAGGAAAATTTATATGATAGAATACTTACTCTGCTGAGAGAAAATCCTCTCTAAAGTTATCTAGACCCAACAGTATTCAAGGGGCGATGTCCGCCCCGACGCGACTGGGGGCTTTCATGACGATCACCATCTACCATAATCCACGCTGCAGCAAATCCCGTCGGGCCTTGGAGTTGTGAAGTGGACCCTGCAAATTGGACAGGAAGCTAAGTTAAGAAGAGGGAGTGCAAGTAACCGCCCCACAGAGGTCTCAAGCAAGAGGTCTCAAGCATGGCAAGCAAACGCAAGATCCATAATCCCGGAATTTAAGGCTAAGGGATCCCTGGATGCTATCAAAGGGATGAAGACCGCTAGTGAGCTGGTAAGCCAGTATCAGGTTCACCCGGTCCAGATCAGCACCTGGAAGAAGCAAGCAATCGAGATCCTACCGGAGACCTTCAGGCGTGGCAAATCCGCCCCCCATCCCGAGCTTGAGCAGGCACTTACAGCGCCGCTGTATTGAGAGATTAGGCGTTTGAAAATGGAGCTGGATTGGCTAAAAAAAGTCGGCTGAATACAGTAAGTATAAGTGTTCGCTCATTGAACCCCAGCATCCTGATTTGGGCATTACCTGTCAATGCGCACTGATTGGGCTGAGCCGCTCAAGCTACTATGATACTCCCTGCGGATTCGAGTCCGAGCAGAATCTGAAGTACATGCGACTGATTGATGAACAATATCTACGCACCCCCTTTTACGGGAGTCGCCAGATGATGCGTCGGCTGGTACGTCAGGGCAACCTTAAGCGCGTGCAGCGTTTGCTGCACACCATGGGCATCCAAGGCAACGGCTCCGGGCCTCATACCAACCGGCCTATATGGTCTATCCTTACCTGCTGTAGGGATTGAAGCTAGCGGGCGCTAACCTGGTGTGGTCCATTGACATCACCTACCTCCCGCTGGCCACTGGCTTTATGTGCCTGGTGGCCATCATCGACTGGTACAGTCGCTACGTGATTGCCTGGCGCTGCCGAATACCCTCGATCATTTGTTCTGTGTCAGCATGTTGGAAGAAGCCCTCCAGCATGCACACCCGGTTATCTTCTAATACCGACCAAGGGAGCCAGTTTACCAGGGTCGAGTTCACCCGTTGCCTGCGGGAACGAGAAATCTTGATCAGTATGGATGGGTGCGGTCAGGCACTCGATAACGTCTTCATCGAACGGTTCTGGCATAGTTTCAAGTATGAAAATCTACCTCAAGGATTACCAGGGTGTATTGCCGCCGGGTCTGGATCGCTTTGAACAGAGAGACCCGGAAAGTCGCTGCTTATGCTTGTGGTGATCCCAGTAAAGAAACGTGCTAAATCCTCTGGGATCGCATACCGCTTATAAAAGAGCCATGGTTTTCACCGATTATTGGGAAGCGTATCAAGATATTATTCCGAATGAGCCACATTTTCTTGTCGGCAAAGAAACAGGAGAAACGTCCCATGTTGAGCGCTGGAATAATACCTTGCGGCAGAACTTGGCGCGCTTCGTGCGTAAGACGCTATTTAAAGCTCTTCCTGTATCGCTATAATACGGAGGGGTCTAGATAATTTTGAGAGAAGATTTTATCTCAGCAGAGTAGGTATTCTATCATAGATAGTTTTCCTCTCGATGAGAGAATGTAAATTTACATTCTTTCATGTGTAGATGAAAAGTTTTTCGTGGAACCCCATTGAATTTTGCAAGCCTTCGTTTGGCATATGATCAGAATGATTCAATGCCATTGATAGGGCAATTACTACGGGCAAATTCATGCTGACCATGGTTCACACGGAAATGCTTTTTGTACCCCCTATCCACCAGCCCATCGTAGCCCCTCCAGCCGTCCGAGTGGATGATGCGGTCAAGTGCACCTGGCCCTGGATCGCGGCCTGTAGCGGCTTCTTGGCAGCGTTCGGGACGATTTCCGTGTAGACTTTCCTGTGGCGTTCCAGAATCCCGAAGACAATCGTTTTACCCCCAGCCCCAGCATGCAGTTGCAGTGCTAAAGTTATCTAGACCCTATGGAGTTATTGCCAACTATTGATTATGTGGTGGTCAGCTTTTAACTGATAGCGTGGTTGAGAGTCCAGGCCTACCGGGCTGCGTAGCGACCCAACCCACCTTCTGTCAGTTAAATACCACCTCTACCGAATTATCGAAAGATCTGTGGGCGTTTATGAAGGTCAGAAAGAGATTCTGGCTGGCGCCGATTATCCTGACCTTTCTGCTGTTAGGTACCCTCGTGATGTTATCGCAAGGTTCAACCGTCGTGCCCTTTGTTTGCACGCTATTCTGAAGGTCCGGCAGCAGTGCGTACTGCCAAACGTATGGGAAAAATTCGTAAAGCTGTATTCCCAGTAAGCGGATTAGGCACCCGGTTTCTTCCCGCGACCAAGGCGAGTCCGAAGGAGATGCTCCCGATCGTGGACAAGCCATTGATCCAGTACGCCGCTGAGGAGGCGGAGGACGCGGGCATCGACCAGCTGGTGTTTATCACCGGACGCAACAAGCGTTCCATTGAGGACCATTTCGACGTGGCCTATGAGCTGGAGACGGCGCTTGAGCGGGCGGGCAAGCAACGGTTGCTCAAGACCGTTCGGACCATACTGCCGCCCAAGGTAAACTGCATCTATCTGCGCCAGGCCGAGCCTCTGGGTCTGGGTCACGCGGTCCTATGCGCACAACCGGTCGTGGGGGAGGAACCTTTCGTCGTGCTGCTCGCCGACGATCTCATCCGCGGGGATTGCCAGGGTGTGGTCGAGCAGATGATGGAGATGTACGGGCGTTATGGCTGCAGCATTCTGAGCATCATGGAGGTCCCGGAGGACGAGACCGGCAGGTATGGTATCGTCGAGACGCGGTCCGGTCCGGACGGGGTGCTCCGAGTTGTCTCTATCGTGGAGAAGCCCGCATCGGCGGAGGCCCCTTCCAATCTGGCGGTAGTGGGACGCTATCTGTTGACGCCCGGAATCTTCGATCATCTGAGGCAGGTCCGGCCCGGCACCGGCGGGGAGATACAGCTGACCGATGCCATTGCCGCCCTGCTTGCCGAGGAGTCCGTGATCGCCTATCCCTTTCGTGGTAAGCGTTACGATTGCGGCAACAAGCTGGGATACCTGGAGGCGACGGTGGAGTATGGCCTGGCACACCCTGAGTTGGGGACGAGCTTCGCCGACTACCTCAGACGGACGGTACGCTGAATGTCCTGTACCCTGATGATTGCGGCTTTTGACTGTGAAACGGTTTGAACCGCAGCGACGCGGAGGACGCGGAGATTTTTCGTCGGGGCATCCTTATCAGTTGCTGACCTCCGGCTACCTTAAGGAGGCAAAGGGCGTGGAGGTCGAGGTGGGGAACGAACCCGCCACGAAAGAAAAACGACGAATCATCCGAATTCTCGCGGATCGATTTGCACGATTCGTCGTTATCCCTTTAGGACGGCCAAAGCGCGAAGGTTGAGCTAAAGATGCGTCGCCTTGAAAATTGATGCGATTTATTTCACTCACCGCATCCTGCACGGCCATTCTTTGCATCTCTACGCTTCAAAATACGCACTTGCCTCGCCATTGGCCCGATCAGGCCCCGAATACCTGCCGAATGGCGTTGAGATCCAGGACCTCCAGGTAGGCCAGGATGTCCTCTTTGTCCTTGAGGCCTCTCCGTCGACCTTAATCAGGATCTTGTCGGCCACCAGCAGGCTAATCTCCCACCTGTCGTCGTCCGTGCCTTTTTGATACCCCGTGCTGTCCGGCGTGGGCGTAGGGCTTGGTGTCGGGGGGCAGCTGGATCAGCATGGGATTGGACAACAGCATGCTCATCATCGGCATCAAGGGCGAGTCGGCCGTGATGCCGATCTCTACCTCTGCGCCGTCAGCGCGGGAATAACGTCGTGACAGGTTGGTCCCCGCGATCATGGTCGCCATGCCGGTGAATCGGACCTGGGGCTCGTCCGCCTGCCAGCCCTCCCGGGGCTCCGGCAACAGCTTCAACAGGTCACGGTTGATCTTCTCATGATGCCGGCAACCACGGACCAGAGTGTGTGGATGGCCTTGCGCAACTCCCAGGAATCGTACTCCGCGCCGAACGCGGTCGAGCTGATCGGTGATCTCGTCCGCGCCGGCCGGCACCGCTAAGGCTGGAGTTATTGCCGCAATTAGGGGAATGAATTTGGTCACGATCGCTTGCCTCTTGCGGCCCGTCATCATGGGAGGGCGTTGCAAAAGTCCCTCTCCCGGAGGGAGCGGGACTTTTCGTGCCGATGGTAACATGCGCGTCGATTCGTGGTTCTTGTTTCCGGTTTTTGTGCGCAGCTATACTCGTACAGCGGTACCGAAATACCGATAGCGTGGAAATCTTTTTAGCTCATAGGGCTAACTGTATGGTGTCACACAGTTAGCTCCATGAACTTCTTAATCTTGACTAGGCAGATGGGTACCGCTCACACACGTGGCCCCATGAGCCATCTTTTTTTGCCGAAAATCAACCACTATGGACTGAAAGTCCATAGTCTGGGGAGCTACTGAAAGCCTCAGACTGAAGTCAGCTCGAAAGGACTGAAAGTCGGGGCGCACTCGACTGGAAAATCATCGTCATGATGACCCTGATGTTCTCGATGCCTCTTTATGTACCTTTGATCATATCGTCTGTAATATACCCTGAACTGAAAGCACCATACCAATGGCCCAAAAGTGACGTCCCCAATACTGCCTCCTCAAATGCGGGAATTCTGGTTGTAGTTTGCGCGATGTCCTCCCTTTAAGTAATTTCATGATTTAACCGACAACCTGGGCGGATAAGAGATGTAGAGAGGTACATGGTCCTTGCTTACTACTCCCTTAGGATGATTTCTATATCGTTAGCAGCGCAGGTCTGTCGAACCAATGTCCGTACTTCCCCCCCCCAATCCTTGGTCAGCGCCTTATAGCGATACTTCGTGATCCATACCAGATAAACCTTCAGATCGTAAACGGCATGTGCCGCGTGCCTCTTCGGTCTCATAGCCAAAAAATACTAAAGCCCTTGGAGTTAAAGTCCATAGCTTTTACTAGCGACCAGCAATAAACGCAAATCGCTGCAATCGGCTCGCCATGATCGACGCGGTAGGCGCGGGCAAGCCCACGTCTACCATCCCGGTGGTTAAATTGTGCTGTCTTGACCGATTCCCAAACGACGCCGCCAGTGGTTTTGTTTTCGGACTGAGTCATACGCGCTCGCCCGGCCTTGTTCGTCCGTTCTCGATCTGTCTTTGCGTCCATTTACAGCTATATTTTCCGTTCCTACACGCTCACTCGATCCCCCTTCCCCAAGCCCTTTCGCTGCGTTCAAGGCAAGCTCTCTCCCGGTGGGAGAGGGGCTTGTTCGACACCCTAAATGAGGGGGGGGGGTCAAACCCGGCAGGATGCTTCTATGACCGATCCGAGCGGGGAGTAAGGAGGCAATGATCTACCTAGCGGACAACGGACGGGGCGCCGGAACTTACGAAGTCGGCGATTCCAGAGGGTGAGTTGCCGGGTCGGGCGCATCGAAGCGCGGTCACAAAGGGAGACCCATTGGGAGATCGGACAAGAGCGGTGATACAAACATCCTTGTAAGTCAATCAGTTGAATAAACTGGTACTCCCTAGGGGAATCGAACCCCTGTTACCGGCGTGAGAGGCCAGCGTCCTGGACCGCTAGACGAAGGGAGCGGAAGAATCCGAAGATTCCCAAGCGAAGTAGCATTATAGTTACCCTGGGTGGTACTTCAAGTGCGTTACGAAGATGTTGTGGCGCTGAACCTTGAATCCAGGATCCTTACCGACATCAAACGATTGCTGAGAGGCTCGCGCGGGATTTATAGCCGTTGCACATGAATAGCTTGGAAAGCGAGGCGCGATGATCGTGCCCGAGCGCAAGGCACGACGAAGAAGAATCTCCAGGCCCGATTGCGACGGTGAAGCCGACAGGTTTCACAGGCGGCTTCATGGGCATATAGGGATTTATGCCCCGCACCGGTAGGCGAAGCTAGGACAGCGCAGCTTTGCGGCGCAACGCCGCCGGCGGGCGCCTAGGGCGTGCTTCGCAGCGAACTATTCTCGTGCAACGGGTATATCATCCCTTGCATAGGGAAAACCCTGGCAAGCGCCGCTTTTCGGCGCAACACCGTTACCTGTTTGCCGACAGCTCGGATGCGAGCGGAGAAGTCGCACTCAAGGGAGAATTCATGAAGACCTTCAACACCGCGGATCCGGTAAAGCTGGACAAACATTACAGCATTCCTCCGTTATCGCGTTGGGATGCGGATGAAATCCACCGTCTAATCGCGTAGGAGCGCTACTTTGTCCTCCACGCCTCGCGCCAGACCGGCAAGACCAGCTACTTGTTGGCATTGATGGCGAAGTTCAACGCGGAGGGGTAGCATACAGTCCTGTATGTAAACCTGGAGCTGGCTCAGGCGGCGCGTGGGGATGTCCAGGCGGGGATGCGCACAGTGGTCGGTGCGATTACCTGGAACAGTCGCCGTTACCTGGGTTATCAGCGTCCGGAGGATTGGACCAAGAGGCATTTCGCACCGCCGGTCCCCATGGTGCCCTGCAGACCCTGCTTTCCCGCTAGTCGGAAGAGAACGAGCGACTGCTTATTTTGTTACTGGATGAAGTAGATAGCCTGGTGGGAGACACCCTGATCTCCCTGCTGCGCCAGATCCGGGCCGGCTACCCGGATCGCCCCAGAAGGTTCTGTTATGCGGCGTGCGGGATGTACGGGATTACCGTATCCATGACGTCGACAACCAGATCGTCCTCGGCGGCAGCACCTTCAACATCAAATCCGGATCACTGCGATTGGGGAACTTCAGCCGCGAGGAGGTTGTCCTCCTCTACGACCAACACACCCAAGAGGCCGGCCAGGGCGTTCGGAGACGGGGTGATCGATTATGTCTACGAGCAGACCGGCGATCTCAGCCCTGGCTGGTCAATGTCCTCGGCTACGAGACCTGCTTCAGGGCCAAAGCAGCACGCGACCGCACCTGGCCGATTGACCTGACGCTCCTGACCGCTGCTCGGGAGCGGCTCATCGAACGCCGGGATACTCATCTCGACCAATTGACGAACCAACTCCGGGAGATTCGGGTACATTAAGATCATCAGCGAGCTTCTGAGCGGCAATATCGCACCCGACGCACCCCCGCCCAGACGACCAGCTCTATGTACAAGACCTGGGACTGATTCGCACCCGCTCTCAGTCGAGATCGCCAACCCCATCTACCGGGAGATCATCCCACGCACCCTGACCTGGATTACCCAGACCCGCATCCCGCAGGAGATCCCCTGGTATGTAGTCGAGGACGGACGCCTGGATTTCCCCAAGCTGCTCGGCGCCTTTCAGCAGTTCTTCCGGGAACATGGTGAGAGCTGGGCGAATCGCTTCGACTACAAGGAAGCCGGGCCGCAATTATTGATGCAGGCGTTCCTGCAGCGCATCGTCAACAGCGGTGGACGCATCGACCGGGAGTACGGGCTTGGGGCGTTGCCGCACCGATCTGTTGGTCCAGTGGCCCCTCTGGACGAGACCCAGGGCTTCCATGGCCCGGTGCAACGGGTGGTCATCGAGCTCAAGCTCCTGCATAAATCCCTGGAGGTAATGATTGCGGAGGGCCTCGCCCAGACTGCTGACTACATAGACCGGGTCGGCACTGACGAGGGCTATCTGATCGTGTTCGATCGCACCCCGGAGCTCCCGTGGGAAGAAAAGAGCTTTGTCAGGGAAGGTCGGTATGGAAAATACCGGATCTGGGTGTGGGGGATATAAGGTAGTTGCTGTCAAGTGGCATCATTTTCGCCGGCGCAACAAGTCGTGCAGGATGCGGCGAGGAACGAACCACATCGAAAGATCTGTCAGATCCCTTTGTTTCTGAACCCTTCCTAACTACTATCCGGGCTCTGCCTCTTGCTGCACTTACCCGAACAGCTGCTGCCACAGCCTTGTGAGTCCTCGATACGGCGGCCGTCCGGGTCCACTCGTTCAAGCCAGCGTTGGAAGAGTACCCAGGCGGCGCAGAGCACCGCCAGTCCAAGGCTAGCCCAGAGATACCCCCACATGGTTCAGGCCGCGCTGAACAGACCGGCGAAGCCCATGAAGGCCATGGACAGGATGCCGGCGATAATGAGATTGATGGCGGTGCCGCGCATCAGTCTCGGGACCGGGGCCGTCTCGGACTCCTCGCGTAGTCCCGCTATGAGCACCAGAGCCAGGGTGAAGCCCAGTCCGGCCCCCAGGGCGTAGAGCATACCCTGGGCCAGCCCGTAGCCCTTGTTGGTGGAGAAGATGGCCAGCCCCAGGATGGCGCAGTTGGTGGTGATGAGCGGCAGGAAGATCCCCAAGGCCCGGAACAGGGTGGGGCTGAGCTTCTTGATCAGCATCTCGATGAACTGCACCGTGCTGGCGATCACCATGATGAAGCTGATCAGCCGCAGATAGGGAGCGTGGATCAACACATAGTGGTTAAGAAACCAAGCGCACAGGGCAGTGATCAACATGACGAAGATGGTTGCCAGCCCGAGCCGGAACGAGGTCTCCAGCCGTCCGGAGACACCGAGGAAGGGACAGAGCCCGAGGAAATAGGCGAGGACGAAGTTGTTGATCAACAGGGCGCTGACGAAGATCCAGATCAACTCGTTCATAAGGGTATTCCGTCCGTCTCGGCCAGGCGCTCGGCGAGTCTTTCCCGGCGCTCCTTCACCCAGCTGAAGAACAGCAGCAGAAGACCCAGGGTCAGGAAGCCGCCCGGGGGCAGGATCATGATGACCCAGGGCTCGAATTCGGGTCCGAACAGCGGGATCCCGAAGAATTCACCTTCCCCCAGGATCTCCCGCACGCTGCCCAGGGAGAAGAGCGCGAACAGGAAGCCACCGGCCATGCCCAAGGCATCCGCTACCGCCAGGGATACCGGGTTTCCGGACGCGAAGGCCTCCTGCCGTCCCAGGATCATGCAGTTGGCCACGATCAGCGGGATAAAGGCCCCCAGCTCCTTGTGGGTCTCGGGCACCAGGGCCTGCAGGGCCAGGTCCGTGACCGTCACGAAGGTGGCGATGATGATGATGTAGGTGGAGATGCGGACCTGTTTAGGAATCCACGGCTTGAGGGAGGCGACCAGGATACTGGAAGCCACGAGTACGAAGCAGGTGGCGCCCCCCATGGCCAGGGCGTTGACGGCGGAGTTGGTGACCGCCAGCATGGGGCACATGCCCAGCACCTGGACGAAGACCGGATTATCTCGCCACAGGCCCTTGATGAATTCCTGGTAGGCGTCGGCCCGCACTTTAGGCATGAGGCACCTCGCTTATCCGCTTCCGGGTACACGACCGGTTTTGATTCTGAGCCGCAAAGGTTTCTTTTGCCGCATATGAACGCGAATCAACGCAAATCGGTCGCAATCGGTTCGCTTCCATCCAGGGGTTCCTGATCCCGTCGCGTTCATTTGTATTGATCAGCGTGGTGGTTTAAGCGAAGGGTGGGTGAATTGTTGTTCCACGAATGGCACCACTAAAGCCCACTGATACTTTCTCAAAGTTTAAGCGGTCGAGATGCTTGGCACTCATATGATGGTAGGTGCCATGATAGCCGCGTTTCAACATCGACCAAAACGATTCGATGCCGTTGGTATGGGCCTGACCCCTGACATATTCTCCCGCACTATGACAAACAACCTTGCGGTTGCTGATGCCTCGGTAGGCCTTGGCGTTGTCGGTATAAACCTTAGCACCATCCGCCGCGATTTCAGCGACGAACCCATGCAGGATGTTCCGATCGGTGTTCTCGATGGTCCGCGCCGCTACCCGGTTAGTCTTGCGGTACTTGGC
>Ga0209052_1000112_pt1 | contig 35280 bp, 32 predicted proteins | sample WorMetHEROISLAND_2_FD_187409 | JGI IMG/M metagenome (GOLD analysis project Ga0209052, IMG submission 187409) | Marine gutless worms symbiont microbial communities from Max Planck institute for Marine Microbiology, Germany - Olavius sp. 4 HERON... | ecosystem: Host-associated > Annelida >...
GGATGGGGACGGTGTTGTTTTTGTGCGGGGGGATGGGGACGGTGTTATTTTTGTGCGTTTTTAGCCTTCAATATTAAGTTAAAATTTTCCGTCATTAACGGTTTTACGAATAGGCGTTCAGAATTTACATTCTTCAGGGCCTCTGCTCACTTAAATGATAGTAATAACCCCCAATCTTGGCCTGTTAAGCAATTACGGCTTTCATCTCAATGTATTCGTGCATAGCGTGATCACCCCATTCGCGTCCGTTGCCTGATTGTTTGAAGCCCCCGAAAGGTGCTTCCAAATTAAAATAGCTACCCTGGATGTAACACTGCCCTGCCCGTATTCGCTTGGCGATTTTAAGTGCAGCGGCTTTGTCCCTGGCGTAAACCGCGGAAGCCAAACCATAGACGGTGTCGTTTGCCATTTCGATGGCTGCTTCGATATCATCATAGACTATCATACAAAGCACGGGTCCGAAAATTTCCTCTCTGGCGATGGTCATATCGTTGGATACATCTGCAAAAATGGTCGGCTGCACATAAGCACCGGAATGCAGGCCCGGAGGCATGTCAATGCCGCCGGTGACCAGCCGTGCGCCTTCAGCAATTCCCGTCTTGATATAATCAAGCACGATTTGCTTTTGTGAAGCGGACGCCATGGGACCCATGCTAACGCTGCTATCGTTGGGGTCGCCAACGACATTTTCCTCCCCGATCCTCTTGGCAATGCCAACGGCTTCTTCATAGCGGCTTCGGGGTAAGAACATGCGCGTCAGGGCATTGCAAGTTTGACCGGAGTTCAGCATCACATCTTCGACACCATAGCGAACGGCAGCTTCCAGATCAGCGTCTTCGGTAATAATATATGGAGATTTACCGCCAAGCTCCTGACAAACGCGTTTTACAGTCGGCGCGGCGGCTTCGGCCACCTTGACACCTGCGTAGGTTGAGCCAGTAAAGGAGACCATATCCACATCGGGATGACTGCTCAGAATCGGGCCAATTCCACTGCCTGAGCCGCTGACCACATTAAACACCCCAGGCGGAGTACCCACAGCTTGAAAAATTTCAGCCATGATAAAATCCTGCAGTGGTGTCTGTCCGGCCGGCTTGGCGACAATGGTACAGCCGGCTGCAAGTGCGGGAGCGACTTTACCAACTAGTTGATGCAGGGGGTAATTCCATGGATTAATCAATGCACAAACACCGATAGGTTCTTTGGTCAATAATATGCTGCCTTTTTCTTCGACCTCTTCCATGTGTTTGGCACGGTCTGCGTAGTAACGCATGCCTTCGATGGGAGCGTCAACGTGTAATGCGGCGGTGAGGTGACGAGGGCAGCCCAGGGTGATGACATGCGCATCGATTAAATCGTCTGTGCGACGCTGCATTTCGTCTGCAGCGGCATTCATGATCTCGGCGCGTTTTTCTGCTGGTGTTTCTGCCCAGCCATTAAACGCATGGCGTGCAGAAGTGACGGCAGCGTTTACGTCTTCCCGATTTCCGCTTGGGACACGAGCACAGGGGCTTTCAGTTGCAGGATTAGTAACTTCAATGATTTCGGTGGAGTGAGATTCCACCCATTCGCCATCGATATAGAGTTTGCTATATTCTTTCATAATACACCCCTTTTAGTGCTATATGCAGTAATATGCTGCAAAAGATGCCGGCAAGGCTTTCCCGATGGAATATTCGATCGGATGCATCTCTTATGGAAACTGCCCGGCAATCCCTTAAAAAATTCTTGAGCGTTCACACTTATCTCTTAACAGGGTTTAACCTCATAGCCGGGTTCTTCCGGTTCGTCATCAATCATTTCGGCAGGAAATCCCGCGCCTGAAATTCTGATGCTGCATGCCTCCTCCAAACGCTTGATGATATTAGGGGAGTGTTCGCGCGGCCCGTAGCGTTCCTCGCCATCCTTGAATATATTCAAAACCACCGGAGATAACTCTAACGGAACATCGTTACAATTGGCAAGCTTGTCAAAAAGTCCGACGTCTTTGACCACCAAATCCATTGTGAAGTTGATATCACGGCTGCCGTTTAAAATCACCTGGGATTCTGTTTCATGAACAAAGGAGTTTCCGGAAGAGATACGGATAGCCTCGTAGGTGGTGTTCATGTCCATACCGGATTTTTTCGCGACCGCAAATGCTTCGGCCAGAGCAGCAAGGTGGACCGAACACAGGTAGTTGGTCACAACTTTCAGGATCGACGCCGAACCGATCGGGCCCGTATGCAGAATGCGACGCCCCATTGTAGTCAAAATAGGAAGAACGCGTTCGAACGCCTCGCGTTCACCACCGGCAAAAATAGAAATATTGCCGGTCGCCGCTCGGTGACAGCCGCCTGACACCGGGCAGTCCAATGCCTTGGCACCTTTGGCTTCAACGATATTGGCCAGGCGAACAACTTCTGAAGCGTCGGTCGTGCTCATTTCCAGCCAGATTTTTCCATCGCTAAGACCGGCGATGATCCCATCCTGGCTTTCCATTACCGCAGCGCATACGGTCGGTGAAGGCAGGCATGTAATAATCAGATCAACCTCCTCTGCCATTTCTTTGGGTGAGACCGCAATGGCCGCACCCCGGTCAACGAATGGCTGGGTATGTGTTTCGTCGAGATCACGTACCGTAAGATCAAATCCGTTGCGCAACAGGCTACCAGCTAACTTGCCGCCAACATTTCCAAGACCAATAAAACCGATTTTCATGATGTCACCTCAATCAATAAAAAAAATCGTTGTTTCAAGAACCGACTACCGGAGGTCAAATATCGAATGCCGGTTGTATTGTCAAGACGACATTTCGCTCCAACCCCCTATAAATGTTGATATTTTGCGCAAATTGACTCAAATTGTCGAGTCCTGCGGGGCACATTGGGGGGACATCATACTTAAATATGGACCAATTGTGATCTAATTTGTTATTGCCAAAATCATGGATAGAATCCCAAGAGTAGTGACAACAGGCTATCCACACCACATTACCCAGTGGGGTAACCGACGGCCACAGTCTTTTTCAATAGCCAAGACTATCAGGCCGATTTAGAGCAGTGCAGCTGCACACATATCAGGTCAAATCGAGGATTTTATAAATAGGCGAGCGTTATAAAATATAATCAAAGAAGACTGGAAATCGTTTCTGACAAAAGCCGTTGATAGAGAAACAGGTGAGACTTTACGGAAGCACGAGAAGACCCTCAGACCGATGGGCAATAAAGGCTTTATCGAAAAAATGGAGCAAGTACCGGGCCGGCATCTAAAATTAGGCAAACCCGGACCTAACCCAAAGACCATCAATTAAGTATGGTGTCCACGGAATTTCAAAAAACCTCACACAATCGTTTAATTTTTTATCCCGATCCCCAAAATTCCCATGTACTTTGATTCAAGCGTGTGGGTCAGATTCAGATTTACCCGGGTTAGCGCATCATGCAGCTCTTTGCTTTTAAATCGATCGTACTCGGGATGTACGAGAAGACGCTTGGTAATAAAATTCTGGTAGAGACTCGGATATAGTTCTTCAATGCAATAGGCGCCGCCTTTTTTGAGAACTCTGGCGATTTCATGCAGGCCACGGCGCCAGTCCAGGACATGGTGCAAAAATCCGAATCCAAAAACAGCATCCAGACAGCCATCCTCAAAGGGAAGCGAATTTACATTTGCCACACCGAAAACGATGCTGTCTGTCTTGACTTCGGACAGGTAAATGCGTGCCTTTTCAATCATTAGAATGTCCAGATCCAAAAGATAAAGATGGGCCGGTGCATAATTAGCCAGAATGAGCCCCGCCCCGGCACCTCTGCCGCAGCCCACCTCCAAGACCTCCGCACCGGCCTCTAGGGCCAAATGTTTTTTGAACCACTGCATTTCCAGGGACTGCACGGCCAGCCGGATCGGACTATTAACGAACCAACGTTCCACCCAATTCAGTTTCATACCACGTCCTCGGATACGTTCATATATAAGGCAGTCATCATTTTAGACCATTTAATCGGCTGTCCCGGGATCGACCGCAAAGTGCCAACCTACTTCACGGCCAGATGGACCACGGCAATCCCGTTGGTCAGGCGCCGATAGGTAATCTTCGAAAAACCGATTCCTTTCAGAATCAACGCCAATTCATCCGGCATTGGAAACATGCGAATCGATTCGGGAAGAACGGTATATGCCGCGCGGTTTCCGACCAAAAGCTCACCCAATTTGGGCATGACATAGAAGGAATAAACATCGTAGAGCCGGCAAAAAGCGGTGTTGGTTGGTTTGGAAAATTCCAGGCACATCATTTTGCCGCCGGGTTTCAACACGCGGTACATTTCTCTGAATCCTGCCTGCATATCGGTAACATTCCGAATTCCGAAGCCTACCATCGCAGCCTCAAAGTATTCATCTTCAAATGAAATCGACTCGGCGTTTCCCTGGACGTACTGGATGCGATTGGCGATCGGAGCACGGCTCCTTTTGCTAAGGCCGACCTGCATCATTTCCCAATTGATATCATACAGGACCACCTGGCCGGGGGATCCAACGGCTTTTGCGGCCAGGATCGCCAGATCGCCCGTTCCGCCGCAGACATCCAAAACCCGATCTCCGCGTGCCAATTTCAGCATACCGACTGCCGAACGCTTCCACAGGTAATGAATGCCGAAACTCAACAGGGTATTCATAAAATCGTAATATCGCGCCACCGAGTTAAAATGCTGCAATACTCGATCGGCCTTGTCCGGGGCCGGAACTCGCTCGTACCCGAAATAAGCTGCCCCTGGCCCGTTGTCCGATTTGCTTATCTGACCCACCCGCTGCTTCCTGCCGGACCAGATGTTGTTCAGAGAAAATTTTTGCCCGCGCTTTATTGCCATCCCGCACTGCCCGTTTCACTAGATCAAATATTGGATCTAATTTCCGTTTTTGTAGCCATACACTTAAAATAAACAGGCTAGAGGTGACTTCAACAACCGAACTGTATTTTAAGCCCCAAGACCTTTTGTGGTTATTGCGCTCCCTTTATCTCAACAGCGCCTGGTATCGGCTGCGCAGATATTCCCATTCTAGGTGAATCCAAGGGGTGTAGCGCTCGGGCTGTTCGGCCAGTCCTTTTTCGAAATCGCCGACATCCATAAACTTCCAATCCGCGATTTCATCGGCATTGGCGGCGACGGTTGCGTTGGTGCGGCCCAGGTAGACCGAACATAGTTCTGATTCCGAACCCCTGTCGGCATCTACGGCATGATACCGGAACTTGAAAACGTACCTCAGGGGCGTTGAAATCCCCAGCTCTTCTTTGATACGACAATGGGCCGCGATCACCGTGGTTTCCCCTCTTCTGGGATGACTGCAACAGCTATTGGACCAGTACAACGGCCATAGCCGCTTGTGCGGGCTTCTTTTCTGCATCAGCAGACGATTGCTGCCGTTGAAAATGAATACGGAAAAGGCTCGATGCAAAATGCCGTTTCCGTCATGGCATTGAGCATGCGTCTTATAGCCCTGAATGTTGTCGTTTTTGTCGACGATAATGAGCTTTGCCTGGGGCGAAGAGCCCGTATGGCAGTGATCCAGCATTGATTTTCACTCCTTTTGTTCCACCGGCATTGCGATCTGCGTTACCAAGGCCTGATAGCCGGCGCCCGTCATCGCACCGGCCACCTCCGCTGCGTTTTCCCGGCAGACGGCAATGACGGCTCCGCCACCGCCGCCCCCGGTCAACTTGGCACCCAAAGCGCCGTGACGACGGGCAATTTCAATCAATTTCTCGAGAACCGGGGTGGAGACCTGCAGGGCATTCAGCAGACCTTGATTGATATTCATCAATTCTCCCAGCGTTTCCAGATCATTCGATTGGATAGCCTCTGCGGCCTGCAGGGTTAAACGGTCTATATCCTGAAATATGGTATCGTAGAGAGATTTATTTTTTTCCCGTGCGCGGCGGACTTTGGCAACCATTTTGGCGGTCAGGCTTTCCACCCCGCTGATTCCAATGACCACCGGAATCGGCTTGACGGCGTTGATTTCCTTTACCAGAGGCGGTTCGCCTTTTTTGAAGAGTATCGATTTGGCAAAAGTGGCAACCGTATTATCGATCCCGGACGGGGTACCATGAACGACTTTTTCGGATCTATAGGCCAAATTGCTGATTTCCGTCTCGCTTAACTTCAGATTGAAATGTGCTGCCAGCGCCCTGATAATCGCGACTGCGATTGCAGCGGACGCTCCCAGCCCCATGGCGCGGGGCACCCGGGGATAAATCTCAATTCTTAGATCGGCATGATCGAGATCGAGATCTTGCAGTATTATATCCAGAGCGCGGTAGATCGAATAGCGGTGATGACCGCCCCGTTGCAGTCTCTCGTCCAGGCCCCAGCGCGGGACAATCAAATGAACACCGTCATCACCGTCTTCCACCTTGGCCCGTACAGCCAGGGGAATTGGAGCCGCAATGGCATGGCTGCCGTATACGACGGCATGTTCACCCAAAAGGATGATTTTTCCCATAGCGGCCGAGAGGGCCTCACCGGGCTTTGAATCCGGAACTTCCGGTTCGCGGAATTCTTTTTTATGCTTGATATGATGGATGATTTGGCGGGCTTTCCAGAGTTTGACCTCACCGCTTTGGATCATTTGCTCGACCACATCATCATGGATGTCTGCCGTCGCACCAGCCGCCATAGCCACATTGCGGGCTTGCAGAGACATGTGGCCGCGTTGAATTCCCTCGGTAACCAGCGCCCTTAGGGCGGCTAGATTCTGAGACAAGCCCACCGCTCCCATGACCTCGGCCAGCTCCCGGGCCGAGTGAATCCCCAATATTCTCTGGGTGATTGCAACCATCGGATTGCATTGCATGGAACCGCCGACAATTCCCACTTTGAGGGGGAGTTCCAGGATTCCGGTCAGGTGCCCGTCTTGATTGCGATACCATTTGGTCAAGGCCGTGTAGGTCGGGCCGCGGGCGGCATAGGCATGTGCAGCCGCCTCGATCGCCCGCCAGTCATTGCCCGTAGCGATGGCAACCGCATCGATTCCGTTCATAATGCCTTTATTGTGGGTGGCTGCCCGATGGGGATTGAGGCTTGCAAATTCATTGGCCGTGATGATTCGTTCCAGCACTTGCTCACCGGAAAAGCCTTTGGCTTTTAGCAAATCGGTCGGGATGGCAACCTCCGATCTCACCAGCGAACGGTCTGTGAGATTGGACAGTATGCGCAGAAATACTTTTGCATGGGTGATTTTTTCGATCAGTGTAGCAACGCCTTCACACATGCTGTTGACCAGATTCGCTCCCATTGCATCCCGGGTGTCCACCAGCAGATGGACAATCAGCATATCCCCCGCAGATGCAGCAGCGACCATCACCTCCAGATCCCGGGCGCCGCCGCCTCTTGCGACCATCTTGGGGTGCAGGCTGTTGGCAAGATTGAGAATTTCATCCTTGTGCTGCAAAATCGCCTGTTTGGCCTGGGAGCTGTGCTCAATTCCGACCACCTGGATTTGACCGATTAGAAGTGGTTCCGTACTCTGGCATTTAAATCCGCCGGCGCGGCGACCTAATTTGGCTGCTGCACTTACGGCAGCGATGACGGAAGGTTCCTCCACCACCATGGGCACTACATAGTTTTTTGAGTTGATCAAAAAGTTCAAACCGAGTCCCAACGGCAGGCCGAAAACCCCGATCACGTTTTCCACCATTTTGTCGGCCGCATCGGTCGAAAGCAGATGCCTGCCATCCAGTAGAGCGAGATAATCCTGGTCGTCCAAAATGCGTTGGCGCTGCAACCGTTTTAATCTTTGGTCCAGGGTTTGCTGAAAAAAATTAGATAGCCGGATATCATTCATTGACTTCACTTTAGCGGGACTTGATCTGCACTCCCGGCGCTCCCGGCCTCAGATCTATGATCCGGAATCCGAGATTGTTGATCGCCGCCGTTATTGCCTGCATGACCGAAGCCGATTGGCTAAAGGCGAGACCCAAATCGCCGCCGCCTGCCCCGGAGGGCTTGTAGGCGCCTCCTGCCCGATGAACGATTTCCCCAAGCAGTCGATGCTCGGCAGTGACGATGGTGGCATGACTTTTTCGACCTAAAGCCATTAATTGATGATAATACCGACGGATCAGCGCTAAAAAGGTTGATTCATCCTTTTGTCGGAAGGCGTTGCAGCCGGCCTCGGAAAGTCGCGCAAGCCGGTGTATCTGGTCGCCGTAAGCGCCGGGATTGGTCGCTTTGAATCCATATACTTGTTGAACCAGTTTGCGGGTGGAGGCCGCTTTGCCCGTCCAAATGCATCTGATATGCAGATCCGGCGGCATACTTAAGCGATCTACCCGAACCGGCGACGATGGTGTCGCTGCCGGTTTGCGGTACTTTAAAATTCCGCCGAACACGCTGGCGGCGATGTCAACGCCGCTTCCCAGGCTGCCCTGGGCGGCATGATGTGCTTGCAGTGCATAGCGCATCAGTTCGAATCGATCCAACGGGCCGGCGGCGTTGAATTGGAGCAAAGCGGCCAGCACGGCCACGGTTATGGCAGCACTGGCTCCGATTCCCAATTTCATCCGGGCCGGTTGGGCGAAAAACTCGCCGATTTCCAGAGTAATACGGCATGGAACGATTCTCCGGGATCTCGTGCGCAGGATCGCAGCGGCCGTTTCCAAGGCAGGTATTAAAAACCTCAAGCTTTTTGAGATGTCGGCATGTTCTGCGCGCAGAAATTGAACCTGCTCCTGCTGATTTAAAGTCAAAGGCAAATCGGAAATCGCCCAGGCAGGAACACTAATCACGAAATGGGTCCGGTCCGTCGACCGTATGCTTGCCCGGGCAAAGCGGTCGACGGCGGCAACGAGAGCCGGTGATCCTTCCAGCACCGCAAATTCTCCGATCAGGATCACTTTACCGGGGGCGTGGACGATGGCTTTCAAAGATCAATTCTCAACAATATTTGCGGCCGGCCCCGGGGTGGAAATCACAACCCGGGTTACACCGGCGACCTGTTCGAGTACCTGTTTCAAGTATTCAGAGTCGTCAGGTGCACACAAAATCACCACGTGGGGACCTGCATCGATGGTAAAATAGGCCGTCATACCCTCACGGCGCAGCTGCTGGATGACATGGATGATGTCCACCGTCGTTGGATTCCAGTAGATGAGGGCGGGACGGCTTGTCATTGTCAAGGCATGCATCTTGAGGCAATTGTGTTCGGCAATTTGGCCTACTTTCCCCAAGTTGCGCTGATTTATCGCCGATCGCATTTCTGCCAGATCTTCAGGCGAAGACCGCAGCCAATTGCGGTAATATGGTGACGAGGATGCCGTCAGCTCCATTGCCTTTGTGGAGCCAATTTCCTTATTTCCCCCGGATGAGATGACCACCAGGATATGCAGCGGCCAGAATTTTTCATGCACCAAGGACACCGCATGGGAATCCTTGCCATCCTTTCGACGGCCGGCTTTCATCTCGACAAATCCGCCCGGTATGGAACGGGCGGCCGAGCCGGAAGCCTGCCTGGCTAGAATGGACAGCTGTATGCGGTTCAGTCCCAAGCGGGCTGCATGACAGGCCGCCATCGTCAAGGCCGCAAATCCGGAGGCAGAAGATGCCAAGCCTGCCGCAGTGGGAAAATTATTTTGGCTGCGCACTTCGGCATAATCAGTGATGCCGGCTTTGCAGCGGATATGGTCTAGAAAATGACTGACGCGCGAAGTTTGGGACTCTCCCGCCCGGGCATGATTTAAATACAAGATGTCTCGGCGCAATTTTTTTTTGAATCTGACCGCGGTCTGGGTAAACAGGTTGCTCAATGTCACTGAAATCGAACCTGTGGCCGGCAAGTTTAATTCCTTGTCGCGCTTGCCCCAATATTTAACCAGGGCGATATTGCTGTGAGCGATTGCGGTTGCCTTCATGATGGCACAGCAGCCCCCTTTGTTTCCCTAGTTGGGTTTGACGGCCTCGAACGGTGTTTCGGTCATCAAATGCTCCGGCCCGGGGTGCGGTGGTCAATCAGGGCTTCGACTCACTCGCTCGCCCGCATATGCCCGGCTGCAGAACATTTGAAAATTCCAGCTTCGCGCACCGGGTTTATATCTTCAAGAAGGGCGATATGCTGCCATGTATTCTGAGATGCCGTCGGCATGTTGATAACGCTGCCAGCTACCATAAAATAGCATAATCATTGCTGGCTGAAATACAATTTCGTCGGCCTAAATTTAAAACCGCATACAGATAGACTGGATTTCGACATACTGTTAACGAAGATATCTCAAACCGCTGCGACTGCGTATTGGGGCCGTATGCGGCTGCTGAAAGGCCGCGGAGTCGCCGAGTCAACTCGGCTGCAGGTGATCCGGCCGGCTTCCGGTCTGTACAGTTTTTCAGCGTGTCAATCCTATCTCGGCTGAACGCTGCTATTAAAGGAAGAGGACTTGTCCCAGGACTATGGCCGGCATTTTGTGGTTTTGATGGATTGACGCTGGCTGGAGACTGTTGGCAACAGGGTTTGCCCAACAGGGACAGGGGCTCGCACGAAAGTACGAGCCCTGTGTCTATGTGACGCCAAGCTATTCCTGATATGCCCTTGCGGAGTAAGTCAGTTCATAGCTGTGAGAGTATATTTCGATGAGGTTCCCGAAAGGATCTTCGCAGTACACCATGCGGTAGGGCTTTTCGCCCGGGTAGTATTCGCGCACAGGCATTCGCTGCCTGCCGCCGTTTGCCACTATCTTGGCCGCCAAGGCTTCGACATCCGGATCTTGTACACAAAAATGAAAGACGCCGGTTTTCCAGTATTCAAAGTTGTTTTCCCGCTGTTCGGCATTTCGAAATTCGAAAAGTTCGACACCGATTTTGTCACCCGTGGACAAGTGGGCGATACGGAAACTTTCCCATCCTTCCCCGAAGACGTCGTTGCACATTACGCCGATGGCTGAATCGTCGGCAACAATTTCAGTCGGCGGCATGATCACATACCATCCAAGGACATCGGTGTAAAAATCCACGGCCTGTTCAAGATTCGTGACAGATATTCCTATGTGTGAAAAAGTTCTCGGGTATATCATTGTTTGGCTCCTGGGTAATGAGTTTGATTTTTAGTGCTGCGTCCTGCTACAACGTCAATATAACCCCTAAAAAATGATGCACAAGAAGGCACTTTTTTGTTCGGCACGAACTATTTGAGGAGTGGGGGAGTTTTTCAATCCCTGCGATGTCCGACCGGGGTATGCGCTCGCGCCAGGCGATTAAATGATAGTATAGACAATGGCGGCGAAACTCCCCGACCCCTCAACTATTTAAGATCCAAGCCTCGGTTGAAATAGGAAGAGATGATGCAGGATATTGATGTTTCGTATCATTTTTATTAAATATATTAACTTTACATGTAGTCATAATATCTTGATGCTGAAGCCGTTGCCAGGCCGGCAAAAGGAGGGATATCATCATGTCGATAAAACAAGTAGCGGTGATTGGTATGGGAACCATGGGCGGCCAGATTGGAATTGCTTGCGCCAGAGGCGGATTTGACACCACCATGGTCGACACGTCTGCCGAAAACGTGGAACGGGGCATGGGCGCCATTCGCGCTTTCTTGACCGGTCAGGAGAAAAAGGGAAAAGTCGACCATGAAGCCGGCAATCGGATTTTGTCCCGACTAAAGACGGCAACCGATATGACTGATGGCGTTGGCGGTGCTGATCTGGTTATCGAAGCGGTGTTCGAAGATATCAAAGTGAAAACAGAGGTGTTTGCCGCCCTTGATCAGGTCAGCCCGCCCGGCGCCATCCTGGCCAGCAATACGTCCACCCTTTGGATTGCGGAAATTGCCGCGGCAACGCGGCGTCCCGACAGGTGCATCGGCACCCACTTTCTGATCCCCGCGGCCCTGACACCCCTGGTGGAGGTTGTGCGCGGGCTGGAAACCTCAGATGAAACCCATCAGGCGGTTACCGAATTTCTCGTCAAATGCGGCAAGCAAACCGTAACCGTTGCCGATTCCCCCGGATTCGTGATCAACCGCCTTTATCTGCCCCTGGTGAACGAGGCTTTTTTCGCGCTCCAGGACAATCTTGCCACGGCCGAAGAAATCGACAAGAGTTGTACGATGGGGCTGAACTTTCCTTTGGGCCCCCTGGCGGCTGCCGATGCTTTTGGTCTGGACATCCTGTTGGCCTGCATGCAGACGTTCCACAGGGAGTTGGGAGACAAGTACCGGCCCTGTCCCCTGCTTGTGAAGCTGGTCAAAGCCGGCCATCTGGGAAGGAAAACAGGCAGAGGCGTCTATGACTACAGCCGATAACCAATCGAGTTGTTTATGGATGAATTTGATAGCCGGGCAACGGCTGGAACGGCAGCGTCGGCAGTTTCAAGGGCGGCGGACTATTCGGATGGCTCGGACATCCCCCGAATCAGGGCCTTCACATTGGCCCCCAGGACCTGATGATTGTAGCCGCCCTCAAGGACGGCGAAGCATCCGCCCCCGGACCGCGTGGCCGACTCGCGCACCAGGCGTCCGATCTCGAAATAATCTTCGGTCAGCAGCAATCCCCCCCAATCGTCCCGGTGGTAATCGAATCCGGCGGATATACCGATGATATCGGCCTGACAGGCGGCCATGGCCTGGGCGACTTCATCCAGAAAACCGTCGCGGTCCACCGCTTCGACATTGTGAACCGTGACCCAATCCCTGTCGTTTAGGATGTTTACCGTGCCGTCGCCAAAGTGCAAATCGATATCCAGCACATAGGCGGTTTCAATGGCGCCTTCGAGTTTTAAAACTGACAGGGCGACGGCCATGTTGTTGAAATAGCAAAACCCCCAGCACGAGCCCGCCGAGGCATGGTGTCCCGGGGGTCGCACCAGAGCGAAACAGGATTCGGTCAGGCCGATGGCTGCCGCCTGGATGGCCCCTCCGGCTGCCAGGGCGGCCATGCTATAGAGTCCCAGGTTGCTCACCGATTCGATCTGGGAGGTTGTATGCGCCAGGGCAAGCTGGGCTGCCGCAGCGGGTCGGGCTTCAACAAACTCCGCCAGCGAGCCGATTTCCGCCACCACTGCCTCCATGCGCCCGGGGGCTGCCGCTGGATCCGATGTATAGACCGCATAGAAATCATCGTGAAATACAACCTTCATAATAACCTCATTTTGTTTGATAAACCCGCGAAAAATGTCAGACTGAAACGATTGTCAGCACTTTGATTCGAAGTACAATAAAAGCAATTTTTCCCACTCGCCTATAAATTTCGAGTATTCTTCCAAGGTGAACTGTTTTATAAATTGAATTCTTACTTATGTAAACTCTCTGGTATTCCTAATTTACGGACACTCACTCGGCAAAATACTGCCCCGGAGTTTTATCAAGTACTTTTTTAAACATGGATATAAACGCGCTGGGGCTGTCATATCCAAGTTCATAAGCTACCGTTGTGACGGATTCTCGCATACCTAATTTTTTCAAGGCCTCCAAAATCCTAACCTGTTGCCGCCATTGAACAAAACTCATCCCGGTTTCCAAGCGAAAGTGCCGGGCCAAGGTTCGTCCGGTGGCACCCACTATCTTCCCCCAATCTTCTAATGTGCGACTATTCCCGGGATCATTGGAGAGCTGTTTGTATATCTTTTTCAGTCGAGTATCTACCGGAATTGGAAGTTCCAGCGGATCGATGCTCATATCTTTGAGTTGATCCAGCAGTACGATCATCAAGCGTTCTTCCGCCCCCCCTAATGGATAGAGCCGTGGCATATTTACAGCGTGAAGTATGAGCTCTTTCAATAATGCAGAAACATTGATCACGCAGCAGCTTTCACTCGGGCCGGAAAAAAAGGTCGGGTCGATATATAAGGTTCGCATCGACAATTGGCCGGATACGTTGATCTGGTGACCGGTAAGAGCTGGTATCCATACAGCACGAAGCGGAGGCACAACCCAAATCCCGATATGGGTTGAAACCGTCATAACCCCCGATGAGGCATACAGAAGCTGTGATCGTTTATGCTGGTGGAAAGCGATCAGATGTCCCGACGGGTAATCATATGCCGTGGCAACGATGGGCCGGGGAACATGGGTAAAATCCTCTCTAGGGTCCAGTGGAATGGATTTTGTCTCGTTTGAGCTATATTTTGTCCTCATAGCGCAACTAAGATAGCGCTGTTTTAGGGTAGGATCAATCACAAAAAAGAAAGGATCGTAATTTGTACCGCTTTAATTTGAAAACCGGGGGGGCGCAACAATGAAGTATCGGAACGTAGGTCTACTATCCGGCGGGCATCTGGTGACCGACATAAATCAAGGTGCCCTGCCGGCCATGCTGCCATTTTTTATTGCCTCATATGATCTTTCCTACGCAGCCGCAGCCGGCATCGTTTTCGCCGCCAATATGACATCGAGTATCGTCCAGCCGTTGTTTGGGCTTGCAGCAGATCGATTTTCAAAGCCCTGGTTGTTATTGATAGGTTTAATGCTGGCGGGTACGGGCCTGGGCCTGACAGGAATATTTCAGGGATACCGATGGATAATGCTATTGGCTGTCGTCAGTGGGATCGGGATCGCGGCATACCATCCTGAAGCGGCGCGGCTGGTCAATTTTGCAGCCGGAACCAGGAAAGGGACTGCAATGAGTCTTTTTGGGGTCGGGGGCACAATAGGGTTTGCCATCGGGCCGCTTCTGATAACCACGGCCCTGCTTCAATGGGGTTTAAAAGGATCGCTTATCCTAATGGTGCCGGTAAGCATCATGTCGCTGGTGATGGCCAGCCAGTTTTCAACGTTTGAATCCCTTGGAGCAAATAGAAATCGGGACTTGAGTGCAACGGACGCTAATGCTTGCAAGGAAAACTGGGGTGCATTTGGGCTATTGACCGTTACAGTCATCGGCAAATCAATTCTTTTCTATGCCCTAAATACATTTATCCCGATCTATTGGGTCAATGGTTTGAATCAATCAAAAACAGCGGGGGCCATGGCCCTCACCATTTTTGCAGCCTCTGGAATATTTGGAACCCTTTTGGGTGGCAGTCTGGCAGACCGGATGGGGCCAAAGAAGGTTATCGTGTTAGGGTGTTTCGGTATGACACTATTTCTTCCCATGCTGATTCTGTTCAGCAATGTTCAATTATTAACTCTTTTATTGATCCCCCTTGGGTTGATGATCAGTGCTACCTATAGTCCAACCATAGTTTTGGGGCAAATCTATCTTCCCAATCGTGTCGGGCTGTCATCGGGCGTAACCCTGGGACTTGCCGTCGCCATTGGCGGAGGGGCTGCGCCCATAATAGGTAGAATAGCCGATATTTATGGAATCTGGTATTCGCTGGCCTCGATATCCTTTCTGCCGATTTTAATCACGGCCGTCGCATTGGGTTTAACCGGTTCTCGAAAAATTATTGCCAAAATCGACGATGAAAAGCCCCAAACAATGGAGCAGGGTGCATAATAGCGATGAATTTTCGGTCACCGCTATTTATTGTCCTGATTGAAGCCCGCACCCCAAACAATCTAATTGTATTTCATTCATCTTCAACCGTTTATAAAGGCTGGGCAACGACGTCCCGTATTTTTTGGCACCCTAGGATTTACATGATCTTGGATAGTCGTTTGAAGTGTCTTCCAACTGTCTATGTTTTTCAGTGGCCTGCCCTGAAATTTTGAAACTGAAGACGAAGCTGCCGCATCTTAATCGGATCACCGGGCCTATCTTCAGGTATTTCAACATCACTTATTACTTTAAACGCAAAATCTTCCAGGTACAATCTGCGGCAGGGCAACAAGATATCCAGCATCAGTGAATTGTTCAGTTGTATTTTATTTTTCACATACGGAAATGTAAGTCCGCCGATGCTGATGTTATCAATAACGCCAAGAATTACCGGTTTGGCACTGAAAACTTCAAAGGCCATGCAGCCCATGCTCTTACCCCTAATTCGCAGTGGTCCGGTTGAGTCAGACCTAATCAGAGCAACAGCATATTCATTAAAATAAACTGTGAGAGACGACTGGATCACTTCCCGCAGTTTTTATAGGGCATAAAATATGCCAAGTTTTTTGATTCTGAATAACTAGTATAATATCAGGTTGTTAACATCGCATGCAGTTATTTGAAGTAATCGTAAGGATTCTGAAAGTAGAAAATTTTCAAAACGATATTCTAATATCTTAGAACTGCCGGTAATTCCTTTTAATTAACGAAGCTGTATAATGCCTCCTTATTCTGATGCGAGAGATTAATGGTTCCATCGGTTACCAGGCCCCACAAGCAGTCCGCCACCTGGAATTCATCTTCCTTCAACGAAACCGCCAGTTCCCGGAGTCGCAGCGGTTTCTGTTCACCTTCCAGCACACGAAGAAGGCGCTGTTGCAAAAACTCCTCTTCGATAACAGCGGTAAAATCACGGTCATAGTCCAGTGCGTGATGTTGATCACCGCGATAGGACGTTTCAAGGGGCCGCCGCAGACTTGCAGACAGCAGATGCCGGACCCGGGTGTTGTATTTGATCAATTCATATATGGATTGCAGCTTTTCCAGGTTGGCCGGATTGCGATCAATCGGGCCAAGCATCGCGATGGTTTTTGCAAAACTCTCAACCGTTAATATAAACTCCTCGGGCTTATTTAAATCCGCGTGGGCCAGAGCGATCCGTTGCCGGTCAAATCCGGCCAGGGTTAAAAGTTTCTTCAGTACATTGACCCTGCTCCAGGCGTGATCCACGCCATATGAATGGTGGCAATCTCCCGGGACGCAGCCCACCAGGATAAGGCCGGGGGCTCCTTCCAGGAATGCCCGTGCCATAATACAGGGATCTATCTGGCCCACACAGGGTACCCCCAGCATGTGGACCCTGGAATCGTATTTGAGTCCCTGCTTACCGGCATTATCTGCAGCCGGCAACCCGCCCCAGACACACCCAATGGCCACGACCTCGTCCTGCACCATCTGGCGGGATAAAGCTGCAACCCTGGCTTCGCGCTGATCGTTGCTGTTGTTTTGCAGCACCAGTGCATGATACGGACAGGCGGCGGCACAGGTTCCTCCTCCGGTGCAGACCATAGGATCCACCACCCGCGGCAGGCCGCCACCGGGCCCTTCTTCCACCCCGATACCGCCGCAGTCACACAGCTCCTGGCACTGGCCGCAACCCACGCATTTATCGGGATCCACCACGCACACCACCCTTGGGACATACAGTTGGCCTTCGGCAGCTTTTTTCAGCATCTGGGAGGTTTTTGATCCGGCTGTTCGCCCCTGATTAAGGGCCTCGTGAAGGTCACACGGGTATCTGGCACTTCCCGCCAGGTATGTTTCTTCACGCCCCACCATCTCCGGCCGAACTTTTGCATGATGACCGGTGATAAAACGGCCTTCTTGGTGAACGAGTCCGAGGATTTTGGCAACTCTCAAAGACTCCCCTCCCAATTCGCGAATCGGTGACAATACGACATGGTCCCATTCAAGTTCGTGTTCAACATGATCGGTCAGATTGCAAAAGGTTATATAATCAGACTGTATCGTTGGCCGCACCGCATTGTCATACGGATTCCAAATGATCCCCAGCTTTCTGTTCAAGGCCCGCTCCGCAGCTGAAAGCGGTACGGTCAAATTCTGATTGTACAGGATGACCACCTGGGAGTCAGCTTTGTGTTCACGGATATGGCGGGCCATGTTCCAGGCAGCCATGGCTGATAGCTGTGCAAAATCCGCCTGGTCGATTTCATAATCGTTAAGCCAGAAAACAGTTCGCCCGTGGGGTATTCCATTTTGATAGATACACTCTTCCATCTCCGGCTGAATCATCACCTTTTGTCCGTCATAGCCAAATTCGGGACTGGGAGGTGACATCGGTGCATCCAGACAGGCGATGACGGCACCCGCCCTGAACTTGCGAGGTAATTCCTCGCCGTCCATTTCAAATGTCAGGGTGTAGTCGCCGGTCACCCCTGAAAGGCCCATCAGTCTTCCAGATGACAGTATGGTCGCCATCGGGCTTTCCATGGCTTCTTTTATAATTATTTCAAGGCGATCGTAATACTGCCGTTCTCCGGGATAGGCATTGTGAACCTTGCGCAGGATCCTTTCCGGATCAGTACTGTTGACGCCCAGTAAAAATTCGATATTGTTTCGTGATAATTCACGTGCGGCAGAAAAGGCTGCTATACCATCTCCGATGACCATCACCGGTCCGTCAATGCTGGCGAGCCTCTGAGGTGACGGGGATAGTACCGCCATTTCGGCAACCGAGGCTTTAATCAGTTTGCCGGCTTTAACTGTATTTTCTGCCGGTGTGCGATCTGAGACGGCTGCCACGTGTCCCCTGAGATTGACCATATCGATCTGTCCGTTATGCAAATCCAGTAAACCCAGTTCTTTTTCAAATTTTTTGAGCATCAGACGGCCCTCACAACCGGCGATGATGATCCGGTTTAATCTTTTCTTGGCGACCATCTGGCTGATTTGCTCCAGACCTGGTTTAAGGCAGGGAAACGGACATATTTCACAATGGGACACATGCTGCTTTTGAATATCTTTTTTCAATTCATCCAGGTCTATCAGTGGTTCAATGTGCTCGCCGCACCGGCACAGAAACACCCCGATGTTTGCTTTGTCGTACATAATCTGCCTCCTTGCTTTAGGCTGTTAACTGTGTCAAATGCATAACGGATTCGCCCCGCACGGAATCAAAAATTTTCTGCATGGCGCCGGTGGGACAGATGCTGACACAGCAGCCGCACGCCACGCAGATATCCGTGGGACGCAAAAAAGGCGAACTCACTTTTTTATGCACCCCGCGGTCTACGGTCGAAATGGCCGACAGGCCCACCACTTCTTCGCACACGCGCGAACACAATCCACAAACCATACAGGTCTGGTCAGGATCATAGATCGGAAATCGGGTCGATCCTACGCCATATTCTGCAGCCATCTCCCTGATTTCATGGCTGGCGGGACAGGCCGCCAGAAGCATTTCGAAGATCCAACGCCGAATGTTTTGAACACGCTCCGTCTCGGTGTACACATTGATGCCCGCCTGTACCGGATAGATGCAGGCGGCCACGAGTTTGGACCAGTCGCCATCTCTGAGTTCAACCATGCAGAGACGGCAGGCGCCGCTGGGCAAGACCGACGCGTGATGGCACAGCGTCGGTATTTCCATCCCGTGGTGCCGGGCAGTCTCCAGTACGGTCCAACCCCTGCGGGCTTCTACCTTTTTATCGTTGATTTTGAATTCAATCATGACTTACCTATCCTCCCACTTTTTTTGGGCTGAAGTTTCAACTGACCCTGATTGCTCCGAATTTGCATGTTTCCATGCATATTCCGCAGCGAATGCACTGGTTCGGATCGATGACATGGGCTTTCTTATTCTCTCCGGTAATGCACTTGTTCGGGCACTGCCTGGCGCAACTGGTGCATCCCGTGCACAGCTCCGGATCGATGGCATAGGTGATCAAATTTTTGCAGACACCTGCGGGACACTTTTGGTCGCGAACATGGGCAATATACTCGTCTTTAAAATACCTGATGGTGGTCAGGACCGGGTTGGGTGCGCTGGAACCCAGCGCACATAATGAGCCATCCTGAACCGCCTGGGCCAGACTGAGCAGATCTTCGATGTCTTTTTCAGACCCTCGGCCCTGAGAGAAATTATCCAGGATTTCGCGCATGCGGGTGAGACCCAGGCGGCACGGCAGACATTTGCCGCAGGACTCCTCTTCAAGAAACCTGAGAAAATAGCGGCCCACATCAACCACGCAATCTCTTTCATCCATGACAATCATGGCACCGGAACCCATCATGGAACCCGCCTTGGTGAGCGAATCAAAATCCACCGGCGTGTCCTTGAGCCGATAGGGAATACAGCCCCCCGATGGTCCGCCGGTTTGAACCGCTTTGAAAAGCGACCCGTCCGGCACCCCACCGCCGATCTCCTCGACGATTTTGGAAACCGGCACCCCCATGGGGACCTCCACCAGTCCGACATTGTTGACCTTTCCCACCAGGGAAAACACTTTGGTGCCGGTGCTGTGGGGCACGCCCAGGCCGCTGTACCAGTCAGCTCCGTTGTTGATAATCAGGGGAATATTGGCCCAGGTTTCAACATTGTTCAGAACTGTGGGCCGGCCCCATAGGCCCTCTTCAACCGAGCGGACGTACTTGGGGCGCGGGTTTCCGGGCTTGCCTTCGATGGAGGTAAAAAGAGCGGTTGATTCACCGCACACGAAAGCGCCGGCGCCGCGATTGATCCGGACGTCAAATGAAAAGCCGGAATTCAAAATGTTTTCACCCAGCAGTCCCAGATCGCGAGCCTGGGACATGGCGATTTCAAGATGTTTGATGGCCAGCGGATATTCAGCCCGAACATATAGATAACCATGCTCGGCTCCCAGGGCATAAGCACCGAGGATCAGCCCTTCCAGCACCGCATGAGGGTCGCCCTCCATAATGGTCCGATCCATGAACGCACCCGGATCACCTTCATCACCGTTGACCACGACGTAAACCGGCCGCCCTTTTTTTGCGATCGCATTCAAAGCACTGCGCCATTTTAGTCCGGTGGGAAATCCGGCGCCGCCGCGGCCCCTCAAGCCCGATTTTTCCACTTCTTGCACCACCTGTTCGGGGGTCATGGTGGTCAAAGCCCTGGCTAGGGCCTGATACCCGCCTGCTGCAATCGTGTCGGTAATTTCTGAAGGATCTATTTTCCCGATATTATGCAGTACAATCCGCTCCTGCAATTTATAGAAAGGAATTTCCTGCTCCGTAAAAACCGGTTCGCCGGTCCCGGGAAGCCTGTATAAAAGGCGCTCTAAGGGTTCACCCTTCATCAGGGTGCGTTCAACGATCTCTTCGGCATCTTTGGGTTTCACTTGCTGATAAAAGAATCCCTGGGGTCGTATCAGTACTAGCGGCCCCCGTGAGCAAAACCCCTGGCAACCGGTGGTTTTGATTCCCGGAATAACGCCGGCCTGAATGCCGGCATCCGCCAGGGCCGCCTTAAAGGCCTCAGTCACCCTGGGGCTGCCGTTGGCCATGCATCCGGAGCCGTGGCACACGATTATCTCCGGTCGATCCGGATCACGAGTTTCAAGTATCTGATTTTGAAGCGCCGTAAGATCCTCAGCAGATTTCAACCGCCAATCCTCAATTTTCAAAGCCGTGGTTGAATCAGGCATGTCCCTGCTCCTTGTTATCAATGGTTAGCTCATGATCTAATTTTTTCAAATGCCTCTCCAGCTTTTTAGCGGTCATGTCGGGATGCGGCTCCTCATCCACAACCACAACGGGGGCCAGTGCGCATGCACCGACACAGTTAACCGTATTTATTGTGTAGCGCAGGTCGTCGGTGGTTTCGCCGGCATCCACACCCAGACGGCGTTCCAGTTCCTCCACCAGGCGCTGGCTGCCTTTCAGATGGCAGGCGGTTCCCGAACACACCCGAATTTCATGTTCTCCCTTCGGGTCCAGACGAAACGACTGGTAAAAAGTCGCCACCGAGTATCCCTGGGTAAGAGGTACGCCGGCCCGGTCACATGCCAGCTGCATGGACTCCTTTGAGATGTAGCCGTACGTGCCCTGGATATCCTGGAGCATGAAAATCAGGTATTCGGGTTGTCCCGGGTAACGTTCCATAATTACATCTAATTCTTCTGCGTAATGACTCATAGAATTCTCCTTTTATCGCTGGTATTCTTTCACACAGACATCCTGCCCGCACGCTGTCTTTGGCCCCAGTTGAGCAATTCCCGTGCCATGGCCCTAACTCGCTGATATTTAAGTTTTTTTATCGTAGTGCTTGAATCGCTTATCACCGCTGATGGAAATCGGCCAATTTGAAACAATTCCATGTTTCACTCAGGCGGATATCAAGTTCCGGTGAAACGCTTGAGAACTCTAACCTCTTGATAACATAAATAAATATACAGTGAAACGCGATGAAACATCAATGTCTCAACTAATGGCTTGTCTGCGGGCAATGGATCGGTAATATGGTTAACAGTGGAATTGATTCCGAAGATTTTCGAAATGACATGGGTGCGTAAAAGCGCGTGTCACTCATGCAGCGCGGGTGTTAATGCCTTCCCGGCGGGAGTGTTGATGTTACCTTTTACCGGAGGAAGTTGTTTTCAGCAATCGCCGGAGTAAAGCTTTCGGATTGATGTGCCAATGGCAGATGGGGAAGACAAGCAGTCCTTGCGGTGGCTCCAGTTGGTCCCGTCTTAAAGCAATCCCTGCTTTTTCATATGCCGCCACATGGACGTTCGGCTGATTCCCAGCAAATCGGCCGCCTCCTGGCGCCGGCCGCCGCAGCGTTCTAATGCCCGGCTTATAGTGGTCCGGTCGATTTCCGGTTTGCGACCGGCCTCATTTTGATTGAATCCTATCCAATTGTCGGCCGGCCGGACATCATCTTCCAGTTCCGGAAGGTAATGGGCAAATATGACCGGCCCTTTTACGAATACAAATGCATACTCGATGCACCGTTCAAGCTCCCTGACGTTTCCCGGCCAATGATACCGGGCCAGCCTCTTCACCGCTTTGGGATCCACGGAGCGGACGCGCTTGCTGTATTTCGAATTGAATTTTTGAATAAAGTAATCGATCAGCAGCGGGATATCCTCGGGGCGCTCCCGCAGGGGGGCAGCGTTAAAGGAACGGTTTGCAAACGGTAATACAAATCCTCGCGAAAGCGGCCCTCAAGCCGGGCTTTTTTCAGGTCCTGATTGGTTGCGCTGATGATTCGGGCCTGCAACGGTACGGGCTTTGTGCCTCCCACTCGCTCGAAGACCCTTTGTTCAATTACCCGCAGAAGTTTGACCTGGAGATCGGGTTTCAACTCACCGATTTCATCCAAGAAGAGGGTGCCCCCCCCGGCCATCTCGAAACGGCCGGCTTTCTCCCGGTCTGCTCCGGTGAAAGCCCCTTTCTCATGACCGAATAGCTCTGATTCCAGAAGGGATTCAGCCAGGGAAGAACAGTTGACCGCCGTGAAAGGCCCTTTGCGGTATGGGGAAAGGCGGTGAATCGCCCGGGCCACGAGTTCCTTGCCGGTGCCGCTCTCGCCGCTGATCAGTACGTTGGCCGCGCTTTTGGCCACATCCGTTAGTCGATCCATCACCGAATGCATCACCAAACTTTTGCCGATAATGCCGGTAAATTTCTGATCCCATGGATCTGTGCCGATGCAGTCGACACCATCTATCCGCAGGGAACGAAATGTCTCCACTGCCCCGAGGACGGCACCGTGATCATCTCGCATGACATTGACGTTTACCAGCAGAAGCTGACGTTCACCACTGGCATTAAAGGTGGTGACCTCCTGGTCCATTCTTGTTTCACCGGTTTCGAGGGCGCAACCCAAGGGACAGTTCCTGCGGCAGCGGTTTGAACGAAAAACATCCCAGCAGTGCCGGCCCAGAACTTCCCGGCGGCTGAAACCCGAGATTCTCTCGGCGGACTGGTTGAACGAAGTAATTCGAAACTCCTGGTCAACAGAAAAAACCCCTTCAGGAAGGGTTTCAAAAAGCGTCACGTAATCAAAGCGAATCATAACTGAAACAAGCGGACAGCCTCAGACTTAGTTGAAACATTACCAGTTCCCTTCAACATTGGCCTCGTCAGCAAAAGTGAGTTTACCTTCAGTGTACGCATTGACTCCGTCTCTGACGGTTCCGCTGACGTCATTGGCCACCTTAACGCCGGCGGCCTGGAGGGTTTTGAAGGCATTGGGCCCGCAATAGCCCGTCAGAAGGGCTTTTGCGCCGCTGTCGCCCACCATGGCAGCGGCCTGAATGCCGGCTCCCTTAAAGGCGTTTAGATTCTCTGAATTGTCCAGCACATCAACTGCGAAATCGGCAGTATCTATTATCAGTAAATAGGCTGCCCGGCCAAACCTGGGATCAATTTCCGAATCAAGGCCGGGGCCTCGAGATGAAACGGCAATTTTCATTTTGCGCTCCTTTGCTAGACAAGGTTTACCCGACCACCGCCGCCGCAGACCTGATCGTCTTGAATCTGCGGGAGTTTGCCGGCGATCAAGTCTTCCACAACCGGTTTTATCCCGGGGCGTTGCGAATCATGATACACATCGATTCCGGCCTGTTTGAAGCCCATCAGGGGCCGCATGCCGATCCCGCCCACAATAAGCGCATCGACATGATGGCTGGCCAGCAGATTTACCGGCACCATGCAGCCGCCCTGAACATGTTCCTGGTTTTCAATGGTTGAGATCTCCTTGATCTCGCCGTTTTCAACGTCAATAAATGTGAACACGTCACAGTGACCGAAATGTCCTGATCTGGTTGCCTCCAGACCACCTTTGCCGTTTGATGGAACCGCTATCCTTCCGTTTTTCATGATCAAATTCTCTCCTAGTGGGTGTTAATTATTTTCTTCCCGCCAATACGGTGTTCAAGCCTGACTTTGAACTTCAGGCAGCTCCGGTTGACAGGTGCTGAATTTTTTTAAGATGCTCAAGCAATTGTTTTGCCTGCTCGTAGCCGGGATTGACCGGCAGCTGCATGAGGATACCCAATCCCTCGCTGGCCTCATGGAATTCTTTAGATGATCGCGAGCTTACTGCAGCAAAGTTGACCAGCGGCTTCATTTTAACTGCCGTTTTGATTAATTCGAGACCGGTCATATCGACGAGATTCTCGTCTGTTACGACAAGATCGAAGTCTCTGTCTGCGATTTTGGAAAGAGCATAACTGCCAGATTCAGCCCATGCGGTTTGGGTACCATTATCCTCTAATCCCGCCCTGACGGCTGACATAGTTGTCCTTTCCCGGCTTACCAGCAATATATGTATCATTGGTTTTCTCACTTCCTTTTTATGCGGTGTCGAGTTCCCGGCGTGTGGCCATATCCATCAGGACTCTTTCCCTGGCCCTGTCAATGCCCAGCGCCTGTCGTTTCTTATCGATGTGCGCAATCATCTTATGGGCATGTTTGATGGGATCCACCTCCAGATCCCACATGCCGCCGTACAGTTTTTCAAATTCATCGAATATATAATTTTGAAATACGGGTGCACCGCTGACGGGCAAAGTGACGCCAAAAACCGTGTAGACACCCGAGGCCACAAAATAATGGCCGATGCTGATGGCTTTTTCACTCATCCATTCCGGCGCGCTGCCGGCCGCCGGCAGATCACTGATGTCATTGCCCAGTCCACCGGCCTTCACCACCTCAGTGGCTGCCAGAAGAATCCGGCTGTTATCCACGCAAGAACCCAGATGCAGCACGGGCGGTATGCCAACTGTTTCACATACCTCGGCCAATCCGGGGCCGCAGAAGACCTTGGCGGATTCGGGTGTCAGCAGGCCTTCCATGGCACAGGCAATTGCGTTGCAGCCGGTGGTCAGAACGATCACATCGTTTTTGATAAGCTCTTTGACGATCTGGATATGGCTTTCATTGTGCTTCGTCCTGACGTTGTTGCATCCTACGACACCGCCGATGCCCCTGATTCGGCCGTTGATAATATTGTCATTCAGGGTGTAGTAGGAACCGCGAAATGTACCGCCCAGGTGGTACTCGACAGATTCAACGCCGAATCCGGCAACAATGGGGGACTTCTGATCGGGAATCATTACCTCGGCTCCCCTGTTTTCAAAATTGTCTATGGCCAGTTCTACTATTTTCTCGGCATCTTCCAGGGCATGATGCTCGTCAAATTCAATGTGAAGGACATTATCCTGTTCCATCCTGGCAATGGGGTGGGTGGTAATCAGTTTGGTGTGAAAACATTTGGCGACGTTGGCCAGATTCTGAAAGATGCACTGGATGTCGACCACCATGGCATCACAGGCCCCGGTGATGATGGCAAGCTCCTGCTGGAGAAATGTGCCGCACAACGGCACCCCGTGCCGCTGGAGGATTTCATTGGCGGTGCAGCAAATCCCGGACAGCTGGATGCCTTTAGCACCCTTCGACTTTGCATATTCTTCCATTATCTTGGTCTGGGCCACCGCGACGATCATCTCGGAAAGCACCGGTTCGTGGCCGTGAATCACAATGTTGACCATATCTTTTTTCATAACACCGAGGTTGGCCTCCGCTGCCAGAGGGTATGGGGTTCCAAAAAGAATGTCCTCCTCAGATTAGTGTGGTTTTATGGGTAACTATTAAGTGTGACAGATGAAATGCAGAGCTTTTCGCTCATTGATAGTCGTGGCCCTGTTACTCCGTGGTTTTGGTTTGTAGCTCTGACTTTAAAACAGTTTCGGAATTCGAAATTGACCAGTCGACGGCGGCATCAAATAATGCCCAGCCCTCAGACGTAAAGGCATTGGCCGTATTCCTGAAAAGGAAAAATCCTACCCGTTTCGCGGGGGCGATCAGTCCCGGCATTTGGACGCCGGCGTCATAAGCAAATATAGTACATTTATGGGGATCTTTGGATAATCCTGCGACCGCGATTGCATTTTCGCCCGGAACTCCCCACCCCATAAAAAAGCTTCGGCTGCATACCTGGACCGCTTTTGAACAGGACCCGCAAAGGGGGTGATCGGGATTGATGATAATAATTTCCTTCTGATGGCTTTTGCGACCGTAATCAACTTTTTTCGTCTGGCCGGTCATACCAAGACTGCTGAATATCCAGGGTTCCGAACAGATGACGGGAACAGTAACATCGCGAAATTTAATGCCGACTTCTCTTGACCGGGCGGATTCAGATAAAAGGATAAGATCCATACCGAACGCATCTTCGCTTTTGACAATTGCATCTTCGCGGATGACTACCTTTAAGCCTCGATTCGCCAGGTGATTTTTGATGGATACATCACCGGCTCTCAAAGCTTTTTTACCGACGGCCACATCTTTTTTGCCAACTACCAACAGAACCTCCGTCCCAAAGGCAAATGAAACATTAAAAACCAGCAACACCAGGATTGCAGCCATACAGGTTTTCCAATGATTTTTCATTTTCATTAAAATTTTATGTCTAGAACTAAACATGTGCGTACCTCCTTTATTATAGTTTTCCTGTTATAGTTTTTCACCCGCTATATGGGCAGGGTCTGGTTCAGAGGAATTCTTCACATATCATCTGAAGCAATATCGGTCTCTTTTTTAGTTAATGGAATAATAGAAACTGGTTTTCTGGTGCGCCGCAGAACTCTTTTAGCAGTGCTCCCAAGAAAGGTATTCGCAATTATTCCCTTGCTATGGGTTCCCATAACAATCTCATCGCAGTTTAATTCATCCGCTTTCCTTAGAATCACTTCAGCAGGAAAGCCCTCACACACCTCAATAGATGCGACTATATTTGAGAATTCAGGGTAGTCTTGAAATTCTTTATCACGAATGGCTTTAAGCCGATTTCTAATGATATTTTGTGCTTCGGCTGCATGTTCATCAAAAAGGGCTTTAGACTTCTTCTCATCAAGGTATAGATTCAGCAGTGTCTGGCTGGCCGGATCCACAAACTCAAAAATGTGCAAAATGATGACTTCGGCACCGTGCTTTATGGCAGAATTCAAAGCATAGCGCAGTGCATAGCCCGAATCAGGCGATAGATCCGTCGCATATAAGATTTTTTGAATTTCAGGTATCATCGGCATCCTCCTTTCTATATCCGGATCAAAACACCTTCATGATCGTCGACAAACCTTGAAGATATTGTCCTGCCTTTTAAGACTTTTTAATTCTCCAACAACCCGAGCTGCAATAGACTTTCTTGGATAGATTTCATTGTTTGCCGGAAACCATAAATACAGCTTTTGAGGTTTGGTTGATAATTTTTTTCCCAGTACCGCCGGAAAAAAGCCGTTTTACAAAACCGTTATGGTGAGGACCGATGACGATAGCTTCACATCCAAACTGATTGGCTTTTTCAACCAGCTTCTCAACGACATTGCCGTGATATACCAGTAAGTGTTCAATGCAATCAGCATATTCGGGATGATCTTTAAACTCGTTACTAAAAAGTGCACCAAGTTGTTGCTGCATGCGTTTCAAGGCCGCAGATGTTTTTTCTTTTGTAATGTTTTTTTGGGTGTCATTGAGAAAATATGCCGCCTGTTTTGCCAGCCACAACGATTGCTGGCTGATGACATGGCACACCAGGATGTTGGCATTATTTTCGTGAGCCTTCTTTATGGCATAACAATAGGTTTCGGCGGATTTGTCAGAAAGATCCGTGGCGCATAAAATTCTTCTATCCTCGGGCTTCGTCGCTTCCATATTATTATCCTCTATGCCTTATGGTATGGAAGCTTCCAGGAATGTCGCTGAAATTCTTGATAATTGGCCAACGCCCTGTAAAAAGCGCCGACAGCGAGCTCCGCACAGTGAAAATTATCTTCCGGCAGCGTTTCTAAAAATCCTACAACGTCATCAGGTGCAATATCCCAGCCTTCATCAATGGTTCTGCCTTCTGCCAGGTGTGCAACCGTGTTGGCGCATGCGTTGGTGTTTAGACAGCCGTCAGCAACATAGGCGACTGATTGAATACGGCCGTTTTTGATACCCAAAAACATTTCTACGGAGTCCCCGCAGTCCCCGGTGCGCTTGCCGGATCCGTCGGGATTTTGAAATATCTCATTCCGGTTATAGCCAAATGCCATTTGAAGATAATTCACTGAATGGTCGTGCCAGAAATCAAAATTTTTATCAGCCATCTCTTTTCCTTGAAAAAACGTATGCATTGCTGATTGTGCTCAGAGCACAATGCGTGCCAGAAATCACTATAAACAATAAACTTAATAATTCAGGATGGTTGTTTAAAATCAACCTGAAGATAGACAAAATCCGGGGCAAGAAAAGTCGAAAAATTTAGAAGATCCTATTGAAGAATTTCGAAAAATTTATAATGAAACATCAACTGAGATAGAAGCAGGTAAGCAAACCAGGGAATTTCGATTGTTGGATGGAGAGATATAAGTAATCTTTCCTGATTAGTATGGCCTCGAAAATGCCATGTCATCGCTATTGTGAAAAATCACCCAAGTCGTCAGGTTTGAGCGGGGAATTTTAAAGCGGGCCGCTTGGTCAATATTCGATTCGCTGAGGTTCCTTTTGCCGCCACTGTATCCGGTCTCATCCTCCCAGCAGCTTCTTTTTGCGATACCGAAAGGTGTGATGGTTGATGTTTAAAAGCTTGGCGGCCTTGCTTTCATTGCCTCGGGCTATTTTTAGAGCCTGCTCGATAAAATGCTTTTCAAATGCCTGAAGCCGCCCGTCGAGATCGATTCCTTCAGGGGGAAGTGAGGGAAAATCGGATTTGTCGTAGGCCGGAGCCTTATATTCGCTTTGCCCTTGTGAATCCAGCCCCAGGTCCATCGGTAGAAGTTCGGGTCCTTTTCCGGTCAAAACGGCTCTTTCCAGCAGGTTTTTTAATTCCCGCACATGACCCGTCCAGTTATGGGCCAGCAGGACAGCCTCGGCTTCGGCCGAAATCCCTCTTATTTTTTTGTTAAACTTGCGGCTGAATTCCTGCAAATAATGCTTGCTGAGGGGTATGATATCTTCCGGTCGCTCATTTAAGGAGGGGGCTTTTACTTTTATGACGCCCAGCCGGAAATAGAGGTCCCTGCGAAACCGGCCGTCGGCTATCATCCGGTCTATATCTTTATTGGTAGCGGAAATCACCCGGGTGCTGATATGGTGCTTTTGGGTGCCGCCCACCCGGTAAAATTCGCCAAGTTCTAAAAACCGTAATAGTTTAGCCTGCGCTTCCAGGCTTAGATCTCCGACTTCATCCAGAAAAAGAGTCCCATTGGCGGCCTCTTCAATCAGGCCTTTTTTCCCGGCTGCGTCGGCCCCGCTGAAGGCGCCTTTTTCGTACCCGAAAAGCTCACTTTCAATCAGGTCTTTCGGAATGGCGGCGCAATTTACGGTGGCAAACGGGGATTTGAAATTAGGGCTGTTATAATGAATGGCGCTGGCCAGCAGTTCCTTGCCTGTGCCTGTTTCACCGATAATAATGATAGGTGTATCCGGGCTTTTGGCCACCGTTTTGATGAATTCCAACACATCCTGGATGGCATTGCTTTCGCCGATAAAACATGGGATATGCTCCTTTAGATGCCTTTCCTGAAGCGCCTGAACCTCTTTTCGCAATTTGATGGTATCGATGGCGTTTCGAATGGTCACCTCCAGACCATCCATATAAATAGGCTTCACCACATAATCATAGGCACCGGATTTCATGGCGGCAATTACAGTATCGACGTCTTCATAGGCCGTGATTATGATGATTAAAACTTCGGGATCTAATTCCTTAATCCTTCGCAGTGCCTCAATTCCGTCCATGCCGGGTAATCCGACGTCCAGCAAAACGAGATCCGGAGGGTCTTTATCCAAAGCACGAAGAGCGGTTTCCGCATCGGCAAAATCTTTTATCCGGTACAGGTCTTCCAGAGCCATGGTTATACCTTCCCGAATGGTCTGCTCGTCATCTACGATGTAAACCGTATAGGATATTTTTGACATCGTTTCGCTCCTTGACATGGGTATTAGGTATTAGGTAATTGGTACTTGTATAAAGAATTTTATTGCCAACCCCTGATGCAAAATCCACAGGTCCTAATACCTAATATCTATTTGTTTAACGGAATTTCAATCCGAAATTCGGCACCGCCCAAGTCGCTGTCTGTGACGGTCAATGATCCTCCATGATCGGTCACAATTCTATGGCTCAGGCTGAGGCCGATTCCCGTACCATCCGATTTGGTCGTAAAATACGGATCGAATATTTTGTCCTTAACTTCAGGTGTAATGCCCGGGCCTGAATCGGAAAACGTGAGGATTATTCCATTTCGCCCGGCTCTGGAAGTCACAACGATTTTTTTATCCGATTCCTTCGTCTTCATGGCTTCAGCGGCATTGTTCAGGATGTTCAAGGCCATCTCTTCCACTAGCGTTGCGTCCGCTTTACAGGTTGGCAAGTCTTCAGACAACGTACTTTCAAGGGAGATTCCGCTCTTTCTCAACGTAACGGCACAGAGATTGATCGCCTCCATAATTGGTTGGTTCAGATCAATTAAAGCCAGCCTGGGTTCACCGGGTTTGGCGAAATCCATAACCCGCCGGATTACGGATTCGATTTTATGCGACGCCGACTGGATCTGTCCAATAATTTGTTTAATTTTTTCCTCATTTCCATTTTTGCCATAAAGCTTTTTAAGCGTGTTTAAATAGATGTTAATGCCTGAAAGCGGATTTCGTATTTCGTGGGCGATACCGGCGGCCACCCGACCAAGCGACGCCATCTTATCCTGAATGGCTAACAGGTGTTCCAATTCCTTGGCCTTGGTCATATCAATCATATTAACCAGCAACGCATCTTTGCCTCTGAATTCCGTCAAAAGAGCCCGACAGTAAACCCACTTCAAATCCCCGGCATTTTTACTCAGACCCCGGGTATAAAATCGAAAGTCCATCTCCAGGGATTGAGTTTCGGCGTTGTCGATGCTTTGACTTAAACGTCTAACCTTTTCTAAATCATCGGGATGGATTTTTTCAAAATCAGCCAGCAAATATGGCCGCGGTAAAGGACCCAGCAATCTTTCCTGCTCCTGGTTTTGATAGACCACCTGACTGTCCTGAATGATGGATATTCCGGTAAGGGAATTTTCAACCAGGTCACGAAACCTTTTCTCGCTTTCTTCCAACGCTTCCTGTGCCCATTTGCGCTCAATAATTCTGCCAATCCGCTCTGCGATGGCATCAAGCAACGCTCTTTCTTCCTTCAGGAATGGTCCCTCATCGCGGTTCGGCCTCTCCTCGAGATAGCCTACCACTATTTTACCGATTGGCACTGCGTGAACTATGATATCACTGGTCTGTTGCCAGATCGTATTTGAAAAATTATGCGTATTAAACTCTTTCTGATTCAGATTGATCCTGACGCAGGCTATCTCCGGATGCTTCCAGGCGGGGGGAATAAGGTTCACGATTCCCATCAGGATTTCATCAAGAGTAAGTTTCCGTTTCTCGATCAGGCGGGAGATTTCAAATAGACAATTCAGTTCTTTCACACGCTCCTCAAGCTCACTCATACTCCTTTGAAGCTCTTCTTCGGCCAGTTTGCGTTCGGATATGTCGCGTGCGAAGGCGCAATTGTACTTCCTGCCCCCGAATTGTATATAATTTAAGGTAATCTCGACCGGAATGTGCTGGCCGTTTTTCGCGAGATGATAAGATTGCACTTTTAATGATCGACGCTGTTTAAGATTCTGCCAAATCTGGCCATAATCTTCGATTGAAATATTCGGATCTATCTCATCCACCGTAAGCGTCACAATTTCTTCCCTCGAATAGCCCAGTCGATTGCACGTCGTATCATTGACATTTACAATTTTTCCGTTGGGATCAAGCCAATAAAGCATCTCACTGCTGTGGTCGAGGGAAAACTTCAGCAAGCGGAGCGATTTTTCCGCCTTTTTGCGTTCATTTACTTCTCTGTCCAGTTCGTTGCGTGAAGCGGTGATGGTCTTTAGCTTTTCGGTCATGCGGTCGAATGTTCTTCCCAGCTGACCGATTTCATCCCTGGCTTCGGTTCCAACTTTAATGTCCAAATTACCGCTGCCGAGTTCTTCGGCGCTTTTTTGAAGAACCTTCACCGGATCGGATATGGACTTTGCAACTACAACGGCTATTAAAATGCTAATAATGACAACGGCAGCAACAAGCAGGAGCACAAATTTTCTCAGCGCCGTAACGGGTTCAAACGCTTCAGTAACATCTATTTTGGCAACTATCCCCCAGTCCAGCAGAGGGATATGGTGCCAAACGGCGATAACCTTTTTACCGCGGTAATCTTCGAAGAGCCCATGGCCGGCAGTTCCTTTCAATACTTTTCGAAAGGGTATCGCCTGATTCTGTCCCAAAATTGCTCTTCTTGCCAAGGCCGCATCCGGATCATGCCTAAGCGGGTTGAGAAACAGGGCCGCGTCTCCCTCTCTTCTGACAATGATTGTTTCGCCGGTTTCACCCATTCCGGTCGAATCCTGAACAAGGTTATAAATAGTTGCCATGGCAACTTCTAAACCAATGATTCCCACAAATATGCCATCATCGTTGTGGATTGGGGCGGCAATAGACAGGGAGAATTGGCCGGCATTGCTTCTGCTCCTGAATACGTGCGACAAATAAACTTCTCTCTTTCCTTCTTTATAAGCTTCTTGCCAAATTTCAGGTAAAAGTTGATTCAAATCTGCCGGAGCGGATTCTCTTTTTAAATTATAAACTACCCGACCCTGCGGATTGGCCACTATAACATTCGTATAATCATAAACTGTTAGATAAATCTTCAGGGCTTTGTCCAATTCATCACGAATTTTGGCGTAGGAAGAGCTTGCAAAATCAACAGATGGTTCGGAAAGGATGGAGGCATATTTCTTTATAGTCGGCCTTCGCTGAGCAATGCGCACGTGATTTTTCTGTTCGCTGAAGAAGTCGTCGATCATTTCCGCCTTAAGACCCACAAGGCTCTTCAACTCATCCAATCGCAGTTTCTCCAGTGTCGCCTTGGCACTGAAATATCCCAGCGTTCCGATAACTATCATAGGGCAGATAGCCACCGCTGAAAGGGTCAGAATCAATTTTTTTCGTAAGGTCATAATAACTTACCTCGAAAGCTAAAAATCTTGTCCATTCGGCATATCTAATTTAGTTGAGTCATTTACCCTGAGTTTAAATGTCAATATTCCTTAGATCAATATATTTATTGACATCAGTGTATTCGAAATTTTGCGAATTAAAATTCGAAATTTCTCGAACCAAAATTTTGAATAACATGGGAGCGGAACCAAATCCAGTGTTAACCGATTGAAATTACACAATTATTTTGGAAATCACCTTCTGGCACGCTCCATGCTTCAATTGCTGAATGAAAAAAACATACCATCGGTGCCGATATTGCATCGCCGGTTGCCACAACTGTCACGCCCAGATTCATGAACTCAGTGATCATTGCGGCGGCTATGGTGTTGTCCACCTGTGGACCATTATCTGTCTGGCCCCGGGCATTCTTGGTGAAAATGAACGGAAATATCTGCGGTCAGAGCAAAGCCTGTCATAAACGATGCCACCCTGGATGATGCACTTCAAGTCGGATTAAACAAGGTGATAACTGTTATTTCCAGTGGATCTGAGGCCCCGGCAACAATCCTTTCGCAGTGTTCTTCCGAAATGCTGAACTATTATCGTGCTGCTGATCTGATTATATCGAAAGGTCAGGGAAACTACGAATCTCTGAGCGCAAGAACCGAAAAAATCTATTTTCTGTTTAAAGTAAAGTGTCCGGTTATCGCCAGGGATTCCGGTTATGAAATCGGCAGTCCGGTTGTAACTTCTTCCACGGACTTAACTAATGCGGCACTGGATAACTTTAAACTCGCCGTTTGAAGTGTGTTGGATTCGAATACTTTCGAAAACATATTCGAAAATTTTCTAATGTTATCCAACTACCGAACTTAAACCAGTTGGCGAAAATTTATAACCGCTTGTAATCATTTAATATAGAATGCTATTGCTTTCCTGGCATATTAAATGCAGACACAGGGATAATGAGGCCTTGGAAATGCGAAAACTGTTGAAGATTTCCAGATTGAAGACGAAAGGAGTTTACAAATGAAAGTAGCAGTTAGTTCCAACGGAAAAAGCTTGGATGCAAACCTTGATCCCCGTCTTGGTCGATGTGCCTTTTTTCTGGTCATCAATCCGGATGACATGAGCTTTGAAGCCATTGAAAATGACGGTGCATTTCAGGGGGGAGGCGCCGGCATCCAGTCTGCTCAGTTACTGTGCTCCAAGGGGGTCGATATTGTTATCACCGGCAATTGTGGCCCCAAGGCCGTGCAGACACTTGCTGCAGCAGGAGTTGATTTATATACGGGTCAGGCGGGGGCAGTCAAAGATGTTGTTAAAAGATTTAAAGAAGGCAATCTCAGATCGACGACCGAAGCCACCGTAGACAGCCACTACGGGATGGGTGACGGTACCGGAACTGACCGGAGAAGTGGAATGGGACGGGGCATGGGAAGAGGAAGAAGTAAGGGGTTCGGTATGGGTATGCCGGTCTCAAAAGCCGCCAAAAAGAAAGGAAGCGTCCATCAATCCAATGATCAGGAACTGGAAGACCTTAAACAGCAGGCCAGCAGGCTGAATGACAGGATGAAAGAAGTAATTTTTCGGATCAACAGTCTGACAACCAGTGGCCGGCGCTAAAATATAAACATAAAGGGTTTCTCTAATTATTCAAAATAATTCGTGCATTATGACTCTAAGCTGATATAGTTGTCAGTAAATTTTGCTTCATAGTTGCTGACCCATATTTGAGATAAGGAGCCATTATGCAACGCGGA
>Ga0209052_1000114_pt1 | contig 34581 bp, 29 predicted proteins | sample WorMetHEROISLAND_2_FD_187409 | JGI IMG/M metagenome (GOLD analysis project Ga0209052, IMG submission 187409) | Marine gutless worms symbiont microbial communities from Max Planck institute for Marine Microbiology, Germany - Olavius sp. 4 HERON... | ecosystem: Host-associated > Annelida >...
AAACAAGCCAAGCGATTTTCGATATTTATTCGTTGGGCGTAACGACCAACCGAGATGCTTGGGCCTACAACATGAGCCGCGCCGCACTCGAATCCAACATGCGCCGCATGATCTGGGCCTATAACGCTGACCGGCAACGCTACGCACAGCTTTGCGCCAGCCAGCCCAAGAACCAGAGGCCGGAAATCGAATCAGTTGTCGACACCGATCCCGAGCGGATCAGTTGGACGTGCAATCTAAAAACGGACCTCCTGCGCGATAAGCCGCTTAAATATCAGGCAACTTCGGTAGTTCAAAGCGCATATCGCCCCTTCTGCAAGCAATGGTTCTACTTCGATCGCCGTCTCAATGAGCGTGTTTATCAGATACCCAAGCTCTTCCCGACGCCAAAGCATCAGAATGTGGTGATTTCCGCATCAGGAATCGGCGCGGCGAAAGGTTTTTCCAGTTTGGTGTCAGACACTATTCCCAACCTCCACCTTCACGACACCGGCCAATGCTTTCCGCTCTACTGGTACGAGAAGCTGAAGGGGAAAGCCAAGCCACAAAATCAAATGTTCGCCGATGGGGAAACGCCCGATGCCGACGGCTACATCCGCCACGACGCCATCACAGATTGGGCGCTGGAAGCCTTTCATGGGCATTACGACGACGATGACATCACCAAGGAAGATATCTTCTGGTACGTCTACGGCATCCTGCATTCGCAGGAATACAAAAGCCGCTTTGCCGCCAACCTCAAAAAGATGTTGCCGCGCATCCCCTTCGCCCAAGACTTTCAAGCCTTCCGCGACGCCGGACGCGAGCTGGGCAACTGGCATCTGAATTACGAAACTGTGCGGCCCTACCCGCTCAGCGAGGACAAGAAACGCCTGGCCATGGAAGACGACGACTACCGGGTAGACAGGATGCGCTTCGTAAAAAAAGACCGAAGGCTCGATAAAACAGTGATTGCCTATAACGCCCATCTGGTCTTGCGCGACATCCCGCTGGAAGCCTACGACTATGTGGTGAATGGCAAGCCGGCCCTGGAATGGATCATGGAACGCTACCGGGTGGCCACCGACAAAAGGAGCGGCACCAAAAATGACCCCAACGCCTGGTCGGAAAAGCCGCGCTACATTGTCGATCTGGTCAAGCGCATCGTGCGCGTGAGCGTGGAGAGCGCGCGGATCGTTAAGAGCCTATCACCGTTGAACGAAGCGGTTGATTGATCGAAAAGAATGGGACCTAACATATAGCTAGCTACGGCCGGTGGATTTTCCCTTTGCAGACCGGATGAAATCCAGAGGTATGGCAACTCTCCCTTCAATCCACTCCCACTTAAGCCTCTTGCCAAAAGACCTGGCTAACTATGTAAATGACGAATTTGATCATATCGCGGTCTCCCTCTAATGCCACGACAATAGCTTTACGCGCTATAGCTTCATAGCATTTCGTTTCCCTATCTCTATCTGACAGGTTTACTCAATTCAGCGAGCAGATGTTCCCGGAACAACTGGTCTCGCCTTGGATTGTGGTTTGCCAATTCGATTACCAAAACTAGCTAGAATGGGGTTTCCCCTATTCTTCCATATTTTTCAGTAAGTTACAAAGAAAAACGGCTCACTCTATATTTTCGAGGTTAAGTAATGATTAATATCTCGTTTAGCGATACAGGTATACATACCCTCCAATACGAACGGATTCATCATCCTCACCCGCGAGTGAGTAAAGAAAACGGGTATCTTCAATGGTAACGGTGGTCTTTAAAAAGTTATACTTGATTGTGTTCAGACAGCAGACGAAGAGCATAAAGAAAAGCTTGACTCTTTACTCACATTAAAATTTCAATTATTTAGAAGTAAACATTATGAGTTATTTAAAGTGGTGGTGGTAAATTTTTAACTGATGGCGTGAGGGTACAATCCGTCTGAATAAGGTGTGAACGCCTGAAATGCCTAATTTTTTCCTTGCATAATATAACCTTATGCATGTAGCATGCAGTGCTGAAGTTATCTAGACCCCCTAGATGCTTCATTAAGCAATAAGTGCGGATGGGATCCTGGGAAGGGCGGTTATCCGTGTGCGAAAGGCCCCGGATGCAATACCCCGCGCGGTGGAGATACCCTTGGTCACAATCGGAATTGACAGTGGGCTACTGAATTGACTTCGGGGGCACCTTAGAAAAATAAGTGGTAGAGGTGGTCTTTAACGGGTAGAAGATAGGTTGGGTCGCTACGCGGCCCGGTAAACCTGGACTCTCAATCACGCCATCAGTTAAAGATTAACCACTACCGTACTTTTCTACAAGGTGCCCTCCGGCAAGCCTTTAATCTTGTAGCGGAAGTTCGGGACGCACAAAAAACAATCCAGTTGATCTTGAAAATCCGGTTAATCCAGTCCGATTGGAACATTGCGATGAGCGTCCGGGTGAAACCTTAATCCGAATGACAAATTTCAGTTAAGACGCCGGCGCTGGCGTGCCCGTGCCAGGCGAGCCTTGGTGCGTCGTAACGCGACACGTTCGCTCCCCAGGCCGCGCCAAAGAATCTAGGGCGAATTATATACCCGATGCACGCCCCTCGCACTCGATGGTGGCGTTGCGGCTCGTCGCAATAGGGCCGGCTATTCATCCTCGTCGCGCCTTGCTCTCGGGTACGACCGACGCACCTCGCTTACCAAAATATTTACGTGCATCGGGTATACTGGTCGCGGTAGGCGATGAAATTCGGTCCGAATTTGTATCTTCTTCGGAGCTCCACCGCAGCGCGCAGCGAGCACTTTGAACGCTATCCCCATCAAGCGATTTTTCTATCGTTTTTTGCGTCTTGTGCCTATGCCCGTCATCTCCATCATGATGGGGATGGCGGTGGGCCTGGCCGTATGGGGGGTGTTGGATCAGATTCAGGGGCGGGCGATCAAGAAGATCGCCAACAAGGAGCTGGAGGCGCGACTCAACCGACGGGCCCGGGAGAGCTTGATCCGGTTCGACCAATACCTGAAAAACTATGCGATCACCGCCCGGTTGCTGGCGAATCACCGCAGCCTAGCGGAATACCTTGAACCCCTGTTCTGGTCGCCGCGGGAGGCGTTCGAGCCGGCCGTCTATCGTAAGTCCTCCCTATCCTGGCTGACCGATTTCATCGAGCGTAACGCGCTTTCCGCGCCCAGCCACATCTTGTTGGTAGACACTCGCGGTCGTATCCAGGAGGTCTACCAGTCCGGGAACGCGGAGCTGCTGCGGGAGCTAGGGTCAGGTATAGGTGAAAAATTCGTGGATACCGGCGCGATGCGCACGGTCGTCACCCGTCTCGACGAACGGCCCTACCTGCTGGTGAGTGATGCAGCCGAAGACACGGGTGGTTACAGAATGGGTGACTTGATCGTGGTCGTACCCATCAACGACGAGTTTCTCGCCGCCTCTCAGCGGGGATTGTCCTCCGGCCGCGCGGCCGTGGCATTGGTGGACGTGGACGAACAACGCATCCTGGCGAGCATCGATCCGGGTTTGCTGACCCCGGGTACCCGGCTCTCGGAGTGGCAGGACGACTATCTGATCACGACCCAGTCGCTTCCCGAGTACGAAGGTACGGATTGGAACCTCTTGTTCGCTACCTTCATCTCCCACCGGAGTGTTACCGAGATGTCCGGCCGGGTGCGCAACTTCGAGCAGCAGCAGCGGGTCAGGGCCGCGCTTGTCTACATCCTGGTCTTCACGCTGGTGATCTATCTGGTCTCGGCGCGCCTGAACAAGGTGCTCAAGCGCATGGCCGGGTTTTCACGGCGTGCGCTCGGCATCGAACATCCGGGTTTCAAACGGGGTGCCAACCACCTGGTGCTGCTCGAAGAGTGGATCCAGCACTTCACCCAGCTCGTGCTCAAGGCGCGCGAGGAGATGAGTCGCAGACACGCGAGCGAGATGCGCGCGAGCGAGGCCCTCAAGGCCGCCGTCATGGAGGCTTCCCTCGATCCCATCGTTACCCTGAGTCGCAGGGGGAAAGTCACCGAGCTCAATCCCACTGCGGAGCGGACCCTCGCGCTTACCCGCGATCAGGCGATCGGCGCCAGCTTCAGCAAGCTCTTCCTGACCCTGGACGGGAGAAGGCGCTTTCTGGGCCTGTTGAAGGACTCACGGCGCGCCCGGCGAGAGGGCCGGATACCCCAGGCCCGAGGGCAGCTGATGGCCCGCCGCGCGGATGGCTCCGAGCTTCCGATGGAGCTGTCCATCGTACCGATCCAGCTGGATGACAAGTTCGTCTATACCATTTACATGCATGACATCACCAAACGCCGGGAGGCGGAACGGGAGATCAAGAGCCTAGCCCGGTTCGCCGGTGAAAGCCCTGATCCGATCCTGCGCGTGGGCCCATCCGGACTCGTGGTCTACGCCAATGCCGCCAGCGCGCCGTTGCTTGCCGCCTGGGGTACGCAGGAAGGGGGGCTGCTTCCCGCGGCGCGGATCCAAGAGGTCGGCGAGGCACTGGGAGATGGGCATTCGCTCGAACGCGAGACGGAGATCGGCGACCAGATCTATTCGCTGTTGTTTGCCCCGATTCAGGAGCTAGGTTATGTGAACATTTATGCTCGGGATATTACGGCGGTGCGTCGCGCCGAGCAGGAATCACGCCGGCATCAGGCGGAGCTGGTCCACGTCTGCCGTTTGAGCACCATGGGAGAGGTGGCCACGGGGATGGCTCATGAGCTCAATCAGCCGCTCTCGGCCATCGTCAACTTCGCCAACGGCTGCAGCCGCCGTCTGCAGGGCAACCTGGGGCCGCGTCAGGAGCTCATGGATGCCATGGGCCAGATCACGACGCAGGCCAAACGGGTCAGCGAGATCATCCGCCGGCTGCGGGCGCTGGTGGGCAAGCAGCCACCGGTCCAATCCGCAATTGATCTCAACCATCTGGTACGGGAGGTATGCTCATTCGTGGAGTTCGATACCGGCAAGATGGGCTTTGCGATCGAACTCGATCTGGAACCGGACGGGATCGCGGTAGACGTGGATTTGGTGCAGATCGAGCAGGTCCTGCTCAACCTGGTGCAGAATGCGCTCGATGCCCTGCAGGAGGTACCGCTCTCGGCGAGGCACCTGACCGTATGCACCCGCGTGATCGGCGACCAGGCCGAAGTCGTGGTTCGGGATTCCGGTCCGGGCATTGAGCCTGAGCGCATGCAATCCTTGTTCGAGCCCTTCTTCACCACCAAAGCGTCGGGCATGGGCATGGGGCTGCCGATCAGCCAGACGATCATCAAGAACCACGGGGGGAGTATCCGGGCGGAATCCATCCCCCGAGGGGGAGCCGTCTTTTTTGTCCGGTTACCGGTTGCGCCATCGGCACACCGATCACTCGCGGCCGTGGGCTGACCAAAGGCACTTCGGCCCAGTTCGGAGGAGAAGCACCCATGAACAGCGGACCCACACCCACGGTCTTCGTCGTGGACGACGACCAGGCGATGCGCAGCTCGCTCAAGTGGCTCATCGAATCCATCGGCATGCAGGTCAAAACCTATGGTTCGGCGGATGAATTCCTGAGCAGCTACTTTCCGGGTCGGGCCGGCTGTCTGCTCCTCGATGTACGCATGCCGGGAATGAGCGGTTTGGAGCTGCAGGCCCATCTCATGCGGGAGGATTCCCGGCCCCCGGTTATCATTATTACCGGCCACGGTGATGTAGCGATGGCCGTCAAGGCCATGAAGTCCGGGGCCGTGGACTTCATCGAGAAACCCTTCCACGACGAGGAGCTGCTCACCAGCATCCGCAACGCTCTGGAATTCGACGAGAAGCGGCGGGTACTCCGGTCACGACGGGCGGAGATCGCCGTCCGCCTGGCGGAGCTTACGCCCCGCGAGCACGAAGTCATGGAGATGGTTACCGAGGGCCGCGCCAACAAGGAGATCGCCATCGTGCTGGGGGTGAGCGCCAAGACGGTAGAGGCGCATCGAGCGCGGGTGATGGACAAGATGGATGCAAGCTCTCTAGCCGAGTTAGTGCGGATGGTCCTGATCGCCGGCGGTGACGAGCAATTGTTCTGAAGCCGCGGCGGATAGGTGTTTTCTCCGCTTTCCGTACCACGACAGCTTGCCGCAGGGCCTGGGTAGCAATTACCCGTTCGGCGCCGCGGTCCGCACAGCGGACTACCGGAGTCGCGGGATTTGGGTAGGGTCCACTGCGCGGGCCACTCCCGACAGGATCGCACAGCGCCTTATCTGAATCCCCTTGCCTCTCTGCCTCGGCATCGGCCGGACGAACTCTCATTGATCCCCCGGTCCGGGACGGCAACGCGCATGCGGCCACGGCGCCATTGGCGAACCCGATGAAAGCTCTCCGGTACGGGTATCTGGAGCCAGGCCAGACTGGTGCCGTGGGCGATATTGCTGCCCTCGCCGGTAAGGGTACGGATCCGCTCGTCGGGCGCCATGGACCAGAGGATAATGCCTTCATCCTCGCCGCCGGCAAGGGTCTTACCGTCCGGGCTCAGTGCCAGAGAAAAGACCACGGTCGGGGCCGGGGCCTACCACTGGTGCTGGACCCGACAATCCGGGACCGACCACTGGATGATGCGCCGGTCCTCGCCACCGCTGATCAGAGTGTCGCCATCCGCGGTGAAGCGGATGGCCGTGATGGCTCCGAATTCGCCCGCTTCCGGGTCGTGCCCCGCTAATCGCCGTACCAGGTCGCCGCTTGCGGTATCGAAGACTACCAGCTCGCCGCGCTCACCGCCAGCTATCAGCCAACGCCCGTCCGGGCTCAATCTAGGTCGATGAGGGCGGCATCGGCGCCGCGATAGATCCGATCCGCTTCTCCCCGGCGCAGATCCACGAAGCTGGCCAGTAGACTACGGGCATATCGGCGACCGGCGGGGATGGCCTTATCCAGCGCAACCGTCCGGCTGAGCACGCGCCAGGCGGCGGCATAGCCCTCGCTCCAGGGCAGCAGGGCAGCAGGGCAGCAGGGCAGCAGGGCAGCAGGGGTGAGTTTAGAATCGAACAACCGCTCGGTGCGTTGCTGCTCGGTCTCTTCGGCCAATTCCTTTTTTTCCTTGTAGAGCGCCGCGATTTGCCTGGCTTGGTTCAGTTCCTTTTGCTGACGGGCTTCTTCGGCGGTGCGCTGTCTTTACACGCTGGTCGCGGCTGATATTTAGAAACTGCATGGCGAGCTCGAGGTCGCCGCCGTAGCTTGCGGCCCAAGCGGTCCAGGTAGAGCAGGCAGAGCGGGATAGGTATCGGCGCTCCTCCCGCCAATTCAGGGCGAATTGCAGATCCGGGTCGATCCAAATCGCTCTCTGGTCCTGTTCCCAACGCCGAGCGGCGGCGTCCAGGCGTCGATAAAGCTCGGCCTGCTCGGCGACGGCCGGGCTCGGCCGGCGGCGACGGCCTTGTCCCACAGGCGCATGAGCAGGTGTTGCAGCAGAGTAGCTGGTCCTGCTCGTAGGCGGCCTCTTTCAGCAGTCGGCGCGCCAGGTTTCGCTGACATCGCCGCCGGACTCGTTCCCGAAGAGGGGCAACCGGGCTGGCAGCTGGATGGCGTCGGCCAACTGCTCTGGGCTCAGACGTGGGGTCAGGAATAGGCTGGCATTGATGGCCTCCGGCAGATCCGAGTAACGGGCGCAGTCACCCAGGAACTCGGAGCGCATGGTGATGACGATGCGGAGAGGGTGCCGCAACAGCCCCTCTCCCGGTAGGAGAAGGGCTGTTGCGGCACCCTCGCTGAGAGAGAGAGGCAGACCTGGACCTTCGACCCAGATTCTGAGCGATGGGGCTGACCAGCGAAGATACCTTTCGACTCAACGTCCTGCTCGCCAACAAGCCGCAGGCTATCCGGATCGACGAATCCAGGATGGTGGTTTGGGGTTTGTCCGAAACGGGCGAGTCCCGGGTTCCGCTTCACCCGGAGGGGCACCCCGACCGCCACGTGCGCAGCGTCAAGGCGCTCATCTCCGGCCATATCCTCGGTTCCCCCGGTGGCTATCCGGTTTATCTGCGGCGCTGGGCGCGCATTGGGTCAGATGCGCGACGAGAGCCTGGAACAGCTCCTGATGCTGGGGGAACTAGAAGCCGTAGTAACGGCCGTCTGCGCCCCGGGCCTGACCGATAAGCTGGCAAGGCGGGCCTGGTGGGCCATGGAGGATGCCGAGAACGCCCGCCACATGCTCTCCAATCCGGCTGTGATCGCGGGCAGGGGGGGCCGGGCCCTCGCCCGTTATTTGCTGGAGTTCTTTCCTTTCGAGACCGAGACCGAGAAGATGATGGTGTCGGCCCGGTTCATAACTCCAGCCGGGGCTGATCGACGCGGAGGAGCGGTTATCCCTGTGGAAGAAATCCGCCTGCAAACAGGCCTATCTGGTGGGTTTCCTCCAGGCCCTGCCGGATAATCTGCCGCAGCCCGTGCCTGCCCGGACCGATACCAAAGACCATGCGCGGCGCCTCCGACCCCTAGCGCGCGCCTATTTCTCACCGCTGCGCCCAGACGGCGACCCGGACTTGCCGCTGGAAGCCCTGGTGCGGGATGCCCGGGACTATGGCCGTGCCGATGCCAGCCCCGGAGGAGGTGCGTACCTGCCGCGATGCGCCGCCGAACCTGGCACCGGAAATCTCCGCCATGCGTCTGCTTTCGGGCCTGGGTTATGGGGTACTGCGACCCGTGCTGCGGGACTCCCCCATCATCGGCAGTCTCATGCGCCGCAAGCTGAAGCCGGTCATCGATCCTCTGTCGGAGCAAGTTGATATACTGCGGGGAAAGAGGCAATCCTGAATGATTCAGCGCGGTTCGGGGGACCGGAGGTATTGCGTTACGACGCCCAAAGGCCCGCTGATCTCCGGTGTGCCGGTTCTGGCCGCCTCCGGGATGGATGTAGAATAGCAGCAGCGGCGGGGGACGACGACGATCCGACGCACGGCAGACATTGATGGGGACTGACCCAGGCAAAGGGGCGGGCACCTTATCCATGATCGTGAGCAGTCTGGAGTCTATCAAAGGTAGCTAGGGGCTGTTGACATTCATCGTTCACAGTCCGATTGCGGCCCTTTTTCGCACTGACTGCGTTGCGGCTCGTCAAAACAGGCTTGATATTCCTCCTCCTCGCCGCGCCTGGTCAGCACGAAAAACTCCTTGCAATCACCCTCGCCCAGATAAATGCCAACAGCCCCCTGTACAGCTGCACACAAAAACCGGAAACAAGAGCCACAAACAAACACGAAGGCAGACCCGAATCAATATTCGTGTCGATTCGTGTGAATTCATGGTTCCATGGAGACCTGCTCATTGCGGCAAAAAATGGTTCCCATTGTTATCGTTACTTCGGCACTGATGTACTAGTGCTCTGTAGCGGAAGTCTTCAGACCATTCCTGCAATCAGGCAGTCAAGTGCTGGTACAAGCCCAACCCCCAAATGGTATTAGAATTTCCACTATTCAGCACTAGCCCCTGGGCTGGTAGGCGCGGGTAAGCCCGCACCTACCGCGGCGATCATGGTGAGCCGATTGCAACCGGTTTGCGTCGGTTCGCGTTCATTTGCGGTAAAAAAATTCCCGACAAACAAGATAGGAACAATCATGAAAAAATATGGTTTCGTCGCCTCCGGCGGCGGCTACAGAAGTTTTTATACGGAAGGGGCGTTGGTCTGGTTACGGCAGAATGGGGTCCGGGTATCCCATATCGCCTCCACCAGCTCGGGGAACAATATCGCCCTGGATTACCTCCTCTGGGATCAGGAGAAAGAAGCGCTGCCGCCGGTCCTCACCCGGACCATGCGCTTGAGCGTGGAAGATATCTTTCACGTCTTCAAAAACTTTCTGGGGCTGCGGCCTCCCCTGCTCCCCAACGGCTCTCACCTGTTCACCGTCGACAAGGACAGTTGCCGCAATTCCCTGACCCTGGACCAACCCGCGAGACGGGAGATCCTAGGCAAAAACCTGGCTGCCGTGAGCTGGGATATCTTCGCCACCAACCTGACGCGACGTGAAGGGCGATCTTTCCGGATCAATGACATCCTGTCCGAAATCAACCCAGGTACGCTGGACCGCTTCATGGACGTGTTTCTGGCCGGCATCACCACCATCCCCTATTTCAAGGCGATCGAGATCGACGGCGACTTCTATCTGGAAGGCGGATACATGGATAACACCCCCTTGAGGACCATGTTCGAAGACCCGGAAGTGGATGAAATCATCGCCGTCGACTTTACCGACTACGACTACCACGATGCGCTCGAGAAACTGTATGCGACCCAGGTGTTCACGCTGACCTTGAACAGCATCGATATGTATCTCCTGGTGAGCGACATCCAGTTGAGCCTACCCAATATCAAGATCTTTACGGAGGCCGATCGCATCAACCGCATGCTCGAAGCAGTCGGCAAGACCTCCATCGAGCTCGACGGGAAGACCTACTATCGCAAACCGCTCCATGTATTGAGCCCCAAGAATCTGGAAAGCATGACCATCTCCTTGAAGGACAGTACGATCCAGAGAAAGTACTTCGAGCTTGGGAAAAACGACATGGCAAAATTATCGGCCGACTGTTTGACTTAGCCTGCCGCTAAGAACCGGCAGGGGTAGTGGTAAATCTTAAACTGATAGCGTGGTTGATCGTCCAGGTCTACCGGGCCGCACAGCGGTCCAATCTATCTTCTACCAGTTAAAGACCGCCACTACCCCGGCAGGATTTCCACGGAAAACCCAGCTGCAATAAATACAATGGGTCATTCCACCTGATTTTGCCGGTTGTCATTTCGGCCGCAGGGAGAAATCCCGCGTTTCGAGCGCAGTTGAGCAATCTTGTGCGCCGGGAATTTTGCCGAACCGGAAGACCTTTCGCTATGCTCGGGATAACGGCTCCCTGCAGTTGGGATGACAGGTACTAGTTTTACCGAAAATTCTAGTGAAATGGGATACTAGTGCTGCGTATTTGCCATGGGTTAGGGTCGGCGTGAGCGCCTGCCTCCTGGGTCAACGGGTGCGCTTCGACGGCGGACACAAACGTAACGACTTCCTTGTCGGGTCACTCACCGATTTCCTGGACGTGGTGCCGGTGTGTCCCGAGGTGGGCATCGGGATGGGGATCCCGCGTCCGCCGATTCGATTGGTCGGGAATCCGGAACGACCACGCGCCGTCGGCGTGGACGATGCCGCGCTGGACGTAACTGAGCAGCTCCTTTCCTTCGCTCGGCGGCGCGTCTCCTCCCTCGGAGACATCAGCGGTTACATATTGAAGCGGAGCTCGCCGAACTGCGGCATGGATGGGGTGAAGGTCCATGGTACCAAAGGTACGACTCCCGACTACAGGGGTATCGGCATTTTCGCCCGCGTCCTGATGGAGGCCAAACCGCTGCTGCCGGTAGTGGAAGAGACCGGGTTAAAGGATCCGGTACTATGTGAAGGTTTTCTCACCAGGGTCTTGGCGTACCACGACCTGAATGTTCTGGGGCGCCCGGGTGATGGCCTTTCGGCGCGCTCACCCGGTAGGGGTGAAGGACCCGTAGGAGGTGCCCTATACCGGCACCTTAAATTTACAGGGTCTTGACACAAGCGAGGCACGGCGTCAGTTATTTTTCGCGCCCTGATCGATCCAGGCCTTTACCCGATCGATCTCGGCCTGGCTCGGTGCTTCGCCCTTGTTATGGGGCATGAGCAACGATGGATCCGCCCGTCCCTCCACGAGCATAACCAAAGCACTGGTGAAGCTGTCTCCCGGCTTGACGACAGGGCCGTAGATGGTCCCCTTCATGAGGCGCTCGTAGTCGTCCATGCGCAGACCGCTAGCCTTGCTCCCGTTGCCACCCTCGCCGTGGCAGTGCATGCAGTGATTGTCGAGGAAGGGTCTCACATCGGCACTGTAGCTGGTCGATTGCTCTCCGCAGCCCAGCAAGGCCAAGGCAGGGGACACCAGAACGAGGGTACGCATAAGTTTATTCATCTCGTTTATCCCGATGGAAGTTGCGGTTTTCCGCGCCAAGTTTCGACCACTCCGTCCGTCATGTCAACGCAGGTCAAGTCGGTATTGGCCCGAAATGGTTTGTCCCCCGCGGGCATGGGGGGAACGCTGCCGGAAGCCGGTGGTAGTAATCGGTGAGCGGCAACTTAATGACCAGGCGACATTGGTATCTAGGGGCTGTTGACATTTATCTGAACATAAGGTGATTGCAAGGGCCGTAAAGGACTTAAAGAACGATCTAATGTCAACAGCCCCTAGAACTATTGGTATCGGTTAGTTCATAAATGGCAACATAAATCAAGGTAGCAGATAATCATTAAATGATGCAATATAGTGATTATTTGCAAGGATCCAGATAGCTTTAGAGAGGATTTTCTCTCAGCAGAGCAAGTATTCCATCATTAAGTCCTCCTCTCGAGGACTGAATCTAAATTCACATTCTTTCAATGTGTAGATAAAAAGTTTTTCGTGGAACACCATTGAATTTTGGAAGCCTCCGTTTAGCATATGAACCAGAATGGTTCAATGCCATTACCATTAATAGGGCTATGGGCAAATTCATGCTGACCATAATTCACATGGAAATGCTCTTTGTACCCCCTATCCACCAGCCCATCGTAGCCCCTCCAGCCGTCCGAGTGGATGATGCTGTCAAGGACCACCTGACCCCGGATTGCGACCTGTAGCGGCTTCTTGACGGCGTTCGGGACGATTTCCGTGTAGCCCTCCCGTGGCGTTCCAGAATCCCGAAGACAATCGTTTTACCCCCAGCCCCGCGCCCTTTCTTCCCACGAACACGGCGCCCGCTGAAACTAGGATTCATCAAGCATGCAGTTGCAGTGCTAAAGTTATCTAGACCCAAAGCAATTCTGAATGATTCGGCGTTGTTAGGGAAACCGGGACCTGGTGCGGGGGCGATCCTGTTTAACCGAACAGCTTCTGAATATTACCCAGCGGCTCCGCGGAGGCTTGCCGAACAACCACAGATTCCGTAGCCTTATCATTTGCATGTCCGACCACCTGAGGTAGCTTCTCCACTCATGGATACCAGCATCAACAGCGCCCGCTTCAACATGGTTCAGCAACAGATCCGACCCTGGAACGTCGCGGACAACAGAGTGTTGTCGATTATGGCGGATATTCCACGGGAGCAATTCGTTCCGGCGGCCTATTGCGGCCTGGCCTATGCGGATATGGAGATCCCCATCGGGGAGGGGCAGACCATGCTGGCGCCCAGGATAGTGGCCCATATGCTCCAGGCCCTGGACCTCCGGACGGACGACAAGGTCTTTGAGATCGGCACCGGGACCGGCTATGTAACGGCCTGTCTGTCCCATCTCGGCGGTCATGTCGTGGGCATGGAGATCCATGCATGCCTGGCGGAACAGGCGCGGACGGCACTGCCGGCGCTCAAGCAAAGGCGGCTGGAAGTGCGCGTCGGGGACGGTCTCAAGGGACCGGCGGAGGGACATCCCTTCGATGTGATTGCCGTGACGGGCTCCCTACCGGACGCCGCGGCGCTGGGGACGCTGGAAGGGCAGTTAACCCCCGGCGGGCGTCTGTTCGCCGTCGTTGGCGAAGAACCGGTCATGGAGGCCCTGCTCGTGACACGCATCACCGACCGGGATTTCCGCCGTCAGTCACTATTCGAGACTTGTGTCCCGGCGCTGGAGAAGGCCCCAGAGCCAGAGCGTTTCGTCTTTTGATTGGGATTTATATACCTTATAAACACAAGATAGTGGGCAACCTGAGGAATTAAACGGCTACCAGATAATTATTGAAGGTGCCGAGGAAACCACAAAGACCTTTGCGTTTAAAATACTGTTGGCGACAAGAAGATTCAGGGCCTGTTTCGTATAATTCACGAAGGGCGCGACCCATGAGAAGCATTCTCCCCCTCGCAGTCAAGGACCTTTTGTCGGGATAGACCGTAGAAACTGTGCGCCTGGAACTCAAAGAATCCTGGAACTAAGGACAAGACCGGACCACAACTTCTCCAGACCCTCTGTGCCTTCGCCAACGACCGGCAAAACATCAACGGCGGCTACATAGTGATCGGTGTTACCGAAGTGGCGGGTGCAGCGCAGCGCTCGGTGCGCGGACTCGCCCCGGAGCAGATCGATACCGCTCAAAGGTGGATTCGCGATTCTTGCAACCGGATTCAGCCAGCCTATATGCCGGTCTTGTCTCCGTAAGGACGTGGATGGCAGAAAAATACTCGTGCTCTGGTCCCCGCCCAGCGATCTACGACCCCATCAAGCACCGGATGCACGCAGCGGAAGGTTCAAATATTAGGTGCGAATCGGTTCGGAAACCACCTAAGGCTAAAGGCACAGTACGCAATGATCTGATGCAGCTGATGGCGCACGTGCCCTTCGATGACCGGCGCACGCATCGAAGTTGCTCAATTCGCAGACGACGCGACTGGAAATTCCTTAATGAGGAATAAGGTATTCCGCGACCCTGCCCATGAACAAATCCGGCAGTGCCTGCGCTATCTTGAAAATTTCGCGACCTATATGTTAGAAAAGGTTCGAGATCGTTGTGATCCCTCAACCTGAAAGTACTGATAATATGCTGAATGGCTCACCCCGTAGAAAACATAATTGATCCATCTAGTTCTTCCTTAACGTGGTAAGATCGCTTTCGATCAATACTTTGGATGTAAGAGGTATTACATCGAACGATGCTTTGTGGTCGAAAGCATATAAATTCCTTTGAATAACAAGCGATTGATCGTCGGACGGCTTACATCACTTAGCGATTTTCGAGGCCGGTAAATCGTGCGCAAAATAGGGTACAATCTATCTGAATTTGGCTTCGGAGATGTGTGAACGCCTGAAACACCTGTTTTTTCCTTGCATAACATATGCCTTAGCATGCAGTTGCAGTGCTAAAGTTATCTAGACCCAAAACGATTGGGAGACCGGGACGTCCATCCGCATGACCCTTTGCGCAGCCTGTACGCGCGGACCTCGCATTGCGTGTGGGTCGGGTCAGGCGCGCGGTCCAATCCCCAAGCAGGGCGACCGGGCCGATCGCGTCCGGACAGGCACGGCGTCGAACGCGACCTGACGCAACACGATGCTAACGCCCCTTTGCATTCAGCATGGTTGCCAGGCGCTTGGCCGGAACATACCCTGCCACCATGTCGCCGTTCTCGAGCAGAATGGCCGGTGTCCCGGAGATTTCGAGCCGTTTACCCAGCTCCCAGTGATCCTTGATCGGATTCTCACAGTTTTTGGTTTCCAGGGACTTGCCCGCCTTAGCATCGGTCATGGCCTGGCGGCGATCATCCGCGCACCAGACCGAGACCGACTTTTTGAAGGTATCGCTGTCGATACCCACCCGCGGAAAGAAGAGGTAACGGACCCGGATGCCTGCGGCACCATAGTCCGCGATCTCGCGGTGGAGCTTGCGGCAATAGCCACAATCAATGTCGGTAAAAACGGTTATCGTATGCTCGTATTTGTCGGGGGCGAAGATCACCATCCGGTCCTCGCCGACTTTATCGACGGCCTGCTTACGGATCTCGGACCGGCGCGGCTCGGTCAAGTCCTTCCGATTCGCCAGATCGATCAAATGTCCGTCCACTATGTACTTGCCGTCGCCGCTCACGTAGATCACATCCACGCCCACGACGACCTCGAAGAGTCCCTTGATCGGCGTCTTCTTGATACTACCGATCTCGTATCCCGGTGACAGCACCTTTTCCAGCCGCGCCTTGATCTTGGCACCGGCACCGGCGAGCAAGGGCGAGACCGCCAGGGCCAGGATCACACCGGCCAAGGAAGTGATTCGACGATTCCGCATGGTTCAAGCCCCAGCTGAAAATTCGCTCATTTGATGAAATGTTGTACGGTAGCCTAAGCAGGCGTCCGATTCCACTGCCAAAGAATCGGCATCGTTCAGGCCCGCGGATGATGGCGAGCGTGGAGTTGCTTGAGCCGCTCGCGCGCCACATGGGTGTAGATCTGGGTGGTGGAGAGGTCGCTGTGGCCCAACAGCACCTGCACCACCCGTAGGTCGGCCCCGTGATTGAGCAGATGGGTCGCAAAGGCGTGGCGCAGGGTGTGCGGCGACAGGGGTTTGCCGATGCCTGCCGCCACGGCATAACGCTTGATGAGCTGCCAGAAAGCTTGGCGCGTCATGCAATCGCTGCGGTGGGTGGGAAAGATAAAATCGCACAGGCGTCCCCCCAACAGGTCCCGGCGCGGCTCCTGCAGGTAATCCTGCAGCCAGAACACCGCCTCCTCCCCCAGGGGCACCAGGCGTTCTTTGCCCCCTTTCCCCGTCACCCGCAGGACACCCTGGACCAGGCTCACCTGCTGGGGCGTCAAGCCCACCAGCTCCGATGCCCGCAGCCCGGTGGCGTACAGGACTTCCAACATGGTGCGGTCCCGATGTCCCCGGGGATCGTCCGTATCCGGCGCCTTCAAAAGGACCTCTACTTCGGCCTCGGTGAGGGTCTTGGGCAGTGGTCGGCCAAGCTTCGGGGCCTCTACCCGAGCGCTAGGATCCCCTCGAATCGTGCCCTGACGCAACAGGTACTGGTAGAACTGGCGTAGACAGGAAAGCAACCGAGCGGAGGAGCGAGGCTTACGGCCCTGGCGGGAGCGCAGGGTCAGATAGTCCAGTAGATCGCTGCGCTGCGCATGTACCAGGCCCCTTCCCCGCTCCCTGGAGAGCCAACCGGCGAAGGCCCGCAGGTCGGACTGGTAGGCAGCGAGGGTATTCGCGCTCAAGCCCCGCTCCATCCACAAGGCACCATTAAAACGCTTGATGAGGGCCTGCTCGGCGTCTTCGATCATGAGGGAACCCGATGCACAGGAACCGGCCGCTGCGAGACCGGCGGTGTCCCTGGAAGCAGCGGCGCCCCCTCATGCTGCAGGAGCCACCGCTTGACCGCAAGCTTACGACCGCTAGAATCGCCGGCAAAGCCACCGAGCCCCCTGTTGGCAACGACGCGATGGCAAGGCACCACAATGGGGCAAGGGTTGGCGCGGCAGCCCCCCCCGACGGCGCGCGCACCGGTCCTGAGCTTGCGCGCCAGCTCGCCGTAAGTAACCGTGCATCCGGAGGGGATCTCCCGCAACGCCTCCCAAACCCGGATCTGAAAGGCCGTTCCCCGCAGGTCCAAGGGCAACGCGAAGGTGTGGCTTCCGTCCTCGAAATAGGCCATCAGCTGCTCCCAAACCAGGGCCGGCGGCGCGTGGTTTGCCCTGGTTATCCGGTCCGGCTCCAGCTCCAGTCCGCGCAGAGTGCCAGCCTCCACCAAGATTCCGATGGACCCCAGCGGCGTCTCGACGAACGTATTTACTATGTTCATGTTGGTAGTGGTGGTCTTGTGGGTGGTCAGATTTTAACTGATAGCGTGATTGATAGTCCAGGTCTACCGGGCCGCACCCCGGCCCAACCCACCTTCTGCCAGTTAAATACCACCACTACCCCAGAGAGTATCCGCACCGGGATCCCTAACGGACCCGATGGTTCGCATTTTCTGATCCTTCCGTGGCGGCAGTAGCGGAGGGCGCCATGTCCGTCAGCGAAACGCGGAGATTATCGATGAGCCGCGCCGCGCCCAGATAGGCGGCCGTAAGTACTACCAGGTCCCGGTCCCCGGTCGCTACCGGTTGCAAATCCGAAGCCCGGCGAACGCTGAAGTAATCCAGTCTCAGTCCGTCGACCATCAGGTCTTCCGCTCCCATGCGTTCCACTTCGCCGACGGCCAACCCTTCACGCAGGCGCTCGCCAGCCCGGCGGAGGGTCCTGTGGAGCGCCGGAGCGCGCGCGCGCTCCGTGGGAGACAAATAGCCGTTGCGCGAGCTCATTGCCAGACCGTCCGGCTCGCGAACGGTGGCCAGGCCCCGCACCTCGACCGGCAGACACAGATCCTCGACCATGCGCCGAATTACCAGTAGCTGCTGATAGTCCTTCTCGCCGAAGATAGCGACATCCGGCTGCGCCATGTTGAAGAGCTTGCACACGACCGTCGCCACACCAGCGAAGTGCCCCGGCCGACTTGCGCCGCACAGAATATTCGAGAGCCCAGGTACCTCTACGCGAGTCTGCCCTTGGGACCCATAGGGATAAACGGCCTGCACCGGAGGGGCGAAAAGCAGATCCGCACCCTCGACCTCCAGCAGCTCGCGGTCTTGCTCCAAGGTCCTAGGATAAGCTCCGAAGTCTTCGTTGGGACCAAACTGCAGGGGATTGACGAAGATGCTGACCAGGGTACGGTCGGCCATCCTCCGCGCCTCCCAAACCAGGGCCAGGTGGCCGGCATGGAGGTTGCCCATCGTGGGCACCAGGGCGATAGACCGGCCACCGCGCCGCCATGAGGCCAGGCATCGGCGCAACGAAGAGATATCATCGATCAGCATCATAGGCATCGTCAGGTACCTGCCATCCCCTTTTCGACGGCCGGTCGGCGGCGCCGCCGACCCTTGGTGGTGCCGGCGGTCATCTCGGCCTGGGTTTGGCTGTCCGCCGCCTGGAAGCGGGTCCACCAGTCGGCGAGCACCAAGTCCACTTCACCCGCCTCGGCCCGTAGGAGCAGAAAATCATAAGCCGCGCGAAACCTGGGATGGGCCAACAGCCGATGAGGGCGTTTGCCCTCGCGCCGTTCGAGACGGGGCTGCAGGGACCAGATCTCCCGCATGGGCAGGGCAAAGCGCTTCGGGATCGCTACCAGGGATCGTTGCCGGGCAAAGGCATCACCCGCAGCTAGTATCATGGCCTTGTTGGCCGCCATGTCCCCGGCAAGCAGTTGAGCAAAACGCCGGCGCACCGGCCCCCACAGCAGCACCGCAAACAGAAACGCGGGGGTAACCGGCTTTTCTTCCCGGATACGTCGGTCGGTATTCTCCAGGCCGCGACTGACGAAGGTGATGGGAAAGTTGTGATCTTCGTGGTCGAGCAACACATCGGTGGTGGGAAACAGCTGGGCAAAGAGCCGGTAGTGACGCAGCTTCTCGAAGGCACACAGACCCAGGCCGGTCTGGAGTAACTTTAGAATCTCCTCGAACAGGCGCGCCGGCGGTACGTCCCGGAGCAGATAACCGAGCGCGAACAGGGGCCGCTCGCAGGATGGCTCGATGTTGAAACCGAGCTTGCAAGCAAATCGCACGGCACGCAGCATACGCACCGGGTCTTCGCGATACCGCTTCTCCGGATCGTCACCGATAAGCCGTAGGCGTCCGGCCCGCAGATCCTCGAGTCCCCCCGCGTAATCGATGACGGAAAAGTCCGCGATATTGTAGTAAAGGCCGTTGATGCTAAAGTCCCGGCGCAGTGCATCCTCCTGACGCGTGCCGTAGGAATTGTCGCGCACGATCATGCCATTGCGGATACGGTGCTCGCCGTCGGCGTCCTTATCCTGCCCGCCACCGCGGAAGGTGGCTACTTCGACGATCTCGCGGCCGAAATGCACATGGGCCAACCTGAATCGCCGTCCGATCAGGCGACAGTTACGGAATACCTTGCGCACCTGCTCGGGCGTGGCGTCCGTGGCCACGTCGAAATCCTTGGGCTCCCGGCCGAGCAGGAGATCCCGTACCCCACCCCCGACGAGATAGGCCCCATAACCCCCATCCTTCAGGCGATAGAGCACCTTGAGCGCGTTCTCGCTGATATCGGCGCGCGAAATCCGATGTTCGCTGCGGGGTACGATTAAGGGTGAAGGGGAAGTTGTCTCGTGCAAATTGCTTTCGCTTTCCTCGGTTTGATTGTGGTAAATTCTTAACTGATAACGTGGTTGATCGTCCAGGTCTACCGGGCCGCACAGCGGTCCAACCCACCTTCATACCAGTTAAAGACCACCACATTTCCTTACTTCCTTACTTCCTTACTTCCTTACTTCCTTTAAGCACCGATCAAATCGCTGCGGTAGACCCACATGTGCCGATCCTCGATGGACGTCAGGTGGCAGTCACGGGTCAACTGAGGAAGACTTTATGCTCCCCGCTTGTCACGAATAACCTAGGGTCTAGATAACGTTAGGGAGTATTACTCTCAGCAGAGTAAGTATTCTATCATATTAAGTTTTCCTCTCGATGATTGAATCTAAATTCACATTCTTTCATGTGTAGATGAAAAGTTGTTCGTGGAACACATTGAATTTTGCACGCCTTCGTTTGGCATATAACCAGAATGATTCAATGCCATTGATAGGGTAATTGCCACGGGCAAATTCATGCTGACCATGATTCACACGGAAATGCTTTTTGTACCCCCTATCCACCAGCCCGTCGCAGCCCCTCCAGCCGTCCGAGGGATGATGCGGCCAAGGGCCACCTGGCCCCGGATCGGGGCCTACAGCGGCTTCTTGCGGCATTCGGGAGATTCTGTGTAGACTTTCCCGTGACGTTCCAGAATCCCGAAGACAATCGTTTTACCCCCGGCCCCGAGCCCTTTCTTCCCCCGAACACGGCACCCGCCGAAACAGGAGTCATCGACTTCAACCTCGCCGGAGTAAAGGGCGATGAGGCGTCACAAAGCTGAGCGATTTAGGTCCGTAGTTTGAATAACAACTGATTGATCGTCGGACGGCTTACATCACTCAGCTCGACGATTTTCGAAGCCGGTAAATCGTGCGCAAAATTAGGGTACAATCCGTAACTATCTGTTTTTTCCTTGCATAACAATAACGTTAGCATGCGGTTGCAGTGCTTAAAGTTATCTGACCAATTGAGTATACCTCGGTCCACCATACGGCGGACTGAAGTTTTTTCGGACAATCTTAAGGCTGGGCGCGGACCCGCAGCGCCAGCTCCCTGAGTTGAGCCGGGGCCACCGTGGTGGGCGCGGAAGTGAGCGGACAGGCCGCGGTCTGGGTCTTGGGGAAGGTGATGACATCCCGGATCGATCCCGCCCCCGTTATCAGCATCACGAGCCGATCCAGGCCGAAGGCGATGCCCCCGTGGGGCGGACAACCGAATTTGAGGGCCTGGAGCAGGAACCCGAAGCGCTCGTCCGCCGCTTCTTCGCTGATACCAAGCAGCTCGAAGATCCGCCGCTGCACCGCCTCGCGATGGATACGAATGGAACCGCCGCCGATCTCGGTGCCATTGATGACCAGGTCGTAGGCTCGGGACCGGCAGGCCCCCGGATCGCTCGTGAGCAGCCCTAGCTGATCCTCCTTCGGAGCAGTGAAGGGGTGATGCAGGGCCGCCCAATGGCCGGTGTGCGGGTCCCGCTCGAACAAGGGGAAATCCACGACCCACAGCGGATGCCAGTCCCCTGCGAGCAGGCCCAGGTTCCGGCCCAGCCTGACCCGCAAGGCGCCGATGGACTCGTTGACCACCTTGGCCTTGTCGGCGCCGAAGAAGATCAGGTCCCCGTCCTCAGCCCCGGTGCGGGCCATGATGCCCGCGACCGCCGCGTCCGACAGAAACTTGAGGATGGGCGATTGTAGTCCCTCACGGCCCTTGGCGGCCCACTGGTTGACCTTGATATAGGCCAGCCCCTTGGCGCCGTAGATGCCGACGTACTCGGTATAGGCGTCGATTTCCCTGCGGCTGAGCTCGCCGCCCCGCGGCAGGCGCATGGCTGCCACGCGCCCCGCCGGATCCCTGGCGGGTCCGGCGAAGACCTTGAAATCGACCTCCCGCATCAGGTCAGCCACGTCGACCAGCTCCAGGGGCACGCGCAGATCCGGCCGGTCGGAGCCGTAGCGGCGCATGGCCTCGGAGTAGCTAATGCGCGGGAAGGGATCGGGCAGCACCGTATCCAGGACCGTGCCGAATAGCTCCCGAATCATGGCCTCCATGAGCTCCATGACGTCGTCTTCGGTTATGAAGGAGGCCTCGATATCAAGCTGCGTAAACTCGGGTTGGCGGTCCGCTCGCAGGTCCTCGTCCCGAAAGCAACGGGCGATCTGGTAGTAGCGATCCAGGCCGGACATCATCAACAGCTGCTTAAAGAGCTGCGGCGACTGCGGCAAGGCGAAGAACCGGCCCGTCTGGGTCCGGCTGGGTACCAGATAGTCACGGGCGCCTTCGGGCGTGGATTTGGTGAGGATCGGGGTCTCCAGGTCCAGGAAGCCGTGGCCGTCGAGAAAGCGACGCAAGGCGCCGGTTACACACGCCCGGACACGCAGACGTTCCTGCATCTCCGGCCGGCGCAGGTCAAGGTAGCGATAACGCAGACGCAATTCCTCGGATACGTCCTGGGCGTACTCGTCGAGTCGGATGGGCGGGGTATCGGAGACATTCAGCACCTCGAGCGCCAGGGCCAATACCTCCACCTCGCCGGTAGCTAGGTCCCGGTTCTCCGTCCCTTCCGGGCGCGGCCTGACCCGGCCCTGGACCTGCAGCACGTATTCGCTGCGTATCTGCTCGGCGAGCCTGAACATCTCCGGCCGGTCGGGATCGAAGACCACCTGGACCAGGCCCTCCCGATCGCGCAGATCGACGAAGATCACCCCACCATGGTCACGCCGGCGGTGCACCCAACCGCAGAGCCTGATCTCCGCGCCGATGTGACTCCCGTTCAGATCCCCGCAGTAATGGCTGCGCATGTTCACCCGCCCTGTCTTCACCCTACATTAATACCGCATCGCGATCCGAAGCGGCCGCGAAAAGACAGGCAGAATAAGAAGCTGTCCGGTTAAAAGCAATCCTGAATGATCCGGCGCCGTTTGTGGGGACCGGAAGTATTGCGTTGCAACGCCCACAGGCTCGCTGATCGTCTGCCGGGTCTACCGACGTCTTAACGCAACCTTGGCAGCGACCGGTAGCCAGAGGCAATTTCCCCGGTGGACTAAGGACCATGCCTTGACCGCCCAGCTTCGGCTCATGTAGCTTAATCAGCTTACCGAATCATACCTTACTCGCCCGCGGGGCAGGCCGCGGGTTCGGGGTCGACGGAGGGTCGCCAGGGTGGAATTGAGTGGTGCCGAGATCGTCGTTCAGACCTTGATCGACGAAGGCGTCGAATACGTCTTCGGATACCCCGGGGGCGCGGTTCTGCACATCTACGACGCCCTCTTCAAGCAGGACCGAGTCAAACATATCCTGGCCCGGCACGAGCAGGGGGCAGCCCACGCGGCCGACGGCTATGCCCGCGCCACCGGCAGGTGCGGCGTGTGCCTGGTCACCTCGGGTCCCGGCGCCACCAACGCGGTTACCGGGATCGCCACCGCCCACCTGGACTCCATCCCCTTAGTTTTCCTGAGCGGACAGGTACCCACGCCCGTGATCGGCAGCGATGCATTCCAGGAAGTAGACACGGTCGGCATCACCCGCCCCTGCGTCAAGCACAACTTCCTGGTCCAGGACGTGCGCAAGCTGGCGGAGACCACTCGCAAGGCATTCCATCTCGCCACCTCGGGCCGGCCCGGACCGGTGTTGGTAGACATCCCGAAGGATACGACCGATCCCAACGTCAAGATCCCGTATGAGTATCCGCGGGAAATCAGAATGCGTTCCTACCACCCCGCTACCAAAGGACACCCCGGTCAGATCAAAAAGGCCGTCGCGACCATGCTGGCGGCGGAGCGGCCCGTACTCTACACCGGCGGCGGGGTGATTCTGGACGATGCCTCGCACCCGCTCAGGGAGCTGGTCCGAACGACCGGCTTTCCGATTACCAGCACCCTCATGGGCCTGGGCGCCTATCCGATGACCGATCGCCGGTTCATCGGCATGCTGGGCATGCACGGCACCTACGAGGCCAACATGGCGATGCACGAGACCGACTGCCTGGTCGCCATCGGCACCCGCTTCGACGACCGGGTCACCGGCAAGATCGAGCACTTCTGCCCCCACGCCAAGATCATTCACCTGGACATCGACCCCTCCTCCATCTCCAAGAACGTGCGGGTGGACATCCCCATCGTCGGGTCCGTCGCGAGCGTGCTCAAAGATATACTGCGCCTGCTTCGGGAATCCGGGTGTGACCCGAACCGCGAAGTCCTGACCGACTGGTGGGCGCGGATCGAGAAATGGCGGGATATAAAATGTCTGAGCTACGATCGCGGCAGCGCCAAGATCAAACCCCAGTTCGCGGTAGAGACCCTCTACAAGGTCACTGGGGGCGACCTCTATCTGACCTCGGACGTGGGCCAACACCAGATGTTTGCCGCCCAGTTCCACCCCTTCGACCAGCCGCGCCGCTGGATCAACTCCGGGGGCCTTGGGACCATGGGCTTCGGCCTGCCCGCCGCCATGGGGGTGCAGCTGGCCTTCCCGCAGGCCCAGGTGGCCTGCGTCTCCGGCGAGGCGAGCATCCTCATGTGCATCCAGGAGATGGCGACCTGCCGGCAGTACGGGCTGCCGATCAAGGTAATCATGCTCAACAACGGCTACATGGGCATGGTCCGTCAGTGGCAGGAATTCTTCTACGAAAGCCGTTATTCCCACTCCTATGTGGATGCCCTCCCGGATTTCGTGAAGCTGACCGAGAGCTTCGGGCACATCGGAATGCGGGTGGAGAAACCCGGTAACCTGGAAGGCGCCATGGAAGAGGCCTTCGGCATGAAAGATCGCTTCGTATTCCTCGACATCGTCGTGGATCCCACGGAAAACGTCTATCCGATGATCGCGGCGGGCAAGGGGCACCACGAGATGCACCTGTCGCCGGAACGGGAGCTAGCCTGATATGAGACACATCATTTCCGTCCTGCTGGAGAACGAGGCCGGCGCCCTGTCCCGCGTCGCGGGTCTGTTCTCCGCCCGCGGTTACAATATCGAGTCCCTCACGGTGGCGCCCACGGATGACCCCTCTCTGTCGCGCATGACCTTGGTCACGGCCGGTAACGATGACATCGTCGAGCAGATCAAGAAGCAGCTCAACAAGCTTATCGACACCATCAGGCTACTCGATCTCACCGAGGGACCCCATATCGAGCGCGAGCTGATGATGGTCAAGGTCCGGGCCGAACGGACGGACCGCGAAGAGCTCAAGCGCTTGGTGGACATCTTCCGTGCCAAGATCATCGACGTCACCGATACTAGCTTTGTGGTCGAGCTCACCGGGACCTCGGGAAAGCTGGACGCCTTCATCGACGCCGTGCCCGCAGGACTCATCATAGAAGTCGTCCGTAGCGGGCCGTCCGGCATCTCCCGCGGTGCCCAGGGGCTTATGCTTTAAACGCCTGGCATAACGGCCAGTTGGTTTTCCGGCTAGGACACCGGTTACGGATCCCATTCGCCTGATCAGCGACAAGATCGCTCCGAACGTTGACGGCACACATCAACTTTACGCCCTTTGCCACGCTCGCCTTCGACACCCTGGACCCACGGGAGCGGGAGTATCACGTCGCTGTGATACACGCTACCATCGACCTCACGGACGATGGTGAGCTGCGTCTAGCTGCCGAACAAATGCCCGTTGCCGCCGCCGATCAATACTTTAAGGGTGGGTAGTGGCTCATTATTAAATGAGGGTATAGATAGCTTTAGAGAGGATTTTCTCTCATCAGAGTTAAGTGTTCTATCATATAAGTTGTTCCTCCTGACCATGATTCACACGGAAAAGTTTTTTGTACCCCCCCACAGCCCGTCATAGCTCCTCCAGCCGTCCAAGTGGATGATGCTTTCAAGGGCCACCGGGCCCCGGATCGGGGCCTGTAGTGGCTTCTTGGCGGCGTTCGGGATGATTCCCGTGTAGCCCTTCCCGTGGTGTTCCAAAATCCCGAAGACAATCGTTTTACCCCCCGGCACCGTGCCCTTTACTTCCCACGAACACGGCGCCCACCGAAAATAGGATTCATCGACTCCAACCTCGCCGGAGAAGGGCGGTGACGCGTCACAAAGCTGGGCGATTCGGGCCCGTAGTTTGAATAACAACTGATTGATCGTCGGACGGCTTACTCACTCAGCTCGGATGATTTTCGAGGCCGGTAAATCGTGCGTAAAGTTAGGGTACAATCCGCCTGAATTTAGCTTCCGAAAGGTGTGAACGCCTGAAATACTTGTTTTTCCTCACATAACATGCCTTAGCATGCAGTTGCAGTACTCTTTAAAGTTACCTAGACTCAAAGCATTTTCCGTGTGAATCGTGGTCAGTATGAATTTGCCCGTGGTAATTGCCCTATCAATGGCATTGAATCATTCTGATCATATGCCAAACAAAGGCTTGCAAAATTCAATAGTGTTCCACGAAAAATTTTTCATCTATACCTGAAAGAATGTGAATTTAGATTCAATCATCGAGAGGAAAACTTATATGATAGAATACTTAACTCTGATGAGAGAAAATCCTCTCTAAAGTTATCTAGACCCTAAACCGCCATCCATCCGAATGGATGGTCTTCAATCGGCAGTTTAGTCCGCCGAGCCGCTTTAGCGGCCCAATCTACCAGCTTCAGCTGGTAGCGGTTGCGTTTTGGCCTTGCACTCGGGTGATTTGCCGGCAGCGTGGGATGGGCGCCTGTTGCCCTGCCTGCCGTCAGGCCCCCCGTGCCGACCCGCCTGCACGATCCTCCTGTCCGGAACCAGCATCAATGCCTACCGCGCGCTAAATTGGCTTTGCCTTACCTTATTTCCATCCCTTTTCCTCGCTTTTTCCTCACCTCAGTTCGAAGCCAATGACGAAAGACGGTAGACGTTCGGCATCGATCTCAGTCAGCATGTGTTCATGCCTCCTTAAACTTGTGGTTGCAGATCCCGGTTCTCTGAGAGGACCTCCAGCATCGCTATGTAATCGCGGAATCCCCGCTCGTTGGCGCCCAGCAGCTCCCGCAGGCGGCGCATGATATTAGGTGACGACTTCTTGCGGCTTACGACCCCCGAAGTCGCACAGCAACGGCCAGCATCAAGTGGTGTTGATATATAGTGTCATTTCGAGCGCAGCGAGAAATCTTTGCTCAAACAAAAGTATGACTCATCTCTCGGTTGACAAACCGGTATGGCAAGGCGAGGGTTGGATCTGAAGATCCCCCTCGCTGCGCTTCGGGATGACCAGGGGTTGTCGCCATTTAACATAGGAAAACAGTTGGTTAGAGTTAAATATCAACGGTACCTAGTGAAACCGAGTCGAACAAGGGGTATAAGGTTAGGTTTCCGCCTTTACCCGCACCGACGCCATGATCCACAGCATCTCTTTCCAGCAATTCATAGAGCTACCGGGATGCCAGACTCCCGCTGGCACCCTTATCGCTGCCGATCGGCGCTAATGCCTCGGGCAAGAGCAATGCGGTTGAGGGGATAGGGTTCCTGTCCTGGCTTGCGGAGGGACGCCGGTTGGACGATCTCATGAACGCCGTGCAGGCGGGAGATCAACATACGGGGTAGGGTTCAGGATCTGGTCTATCGAGCAGATGACCACGCCGACGAGTCCACTGATACCTTCGGATTCGATTGCGTATCATTCAAAAATGAGTTTCAGATTCGCCGCAAGTGACACGGGAAGGTTATACGGGCGACTTCCGAGGCCATGACCGACCTTGATGAACGTGTCCCATTAGTATGAGGTCGTTTCTCCGAGCACACAGTCCTGCCCTGTGGTATGGGTGCGCTACAAAAATTTCGCCCCTGGTGGGATCAGGCCCCGGATCCCCCGCAGCGATCAACAGGCGATTTTTACTCAGCTGGAGAGCCTAACCCGATTCACCACCAAAGAGAGCGCAACAGATAATTCCAATAGCAGGAGGAGGTGATGCTTACCCTCACCGAAATTCTTCGCGGATAAGGCGAAGGTATGGGACACCGGGATCCTGTCCGATGGAACCCTGCCCTGCTCGCCGTAGCCACCCCCAAGGGATCAATTGGTCATCGTCGAGGAAGATCGATAACAGCGCGCATCCGAGCTGGGTGGGAACCCTGTTGGAGAATATCCAGAACCTTGCTCGTGAGCGCGAGGTGCATGTGCTCGTGACCACCCACAACCCGGCCTTGTTGAAGGCCCTGCCTACGTCGATAATCCCGGATGTGGTGTGCTGTTATCATGACCCGGACGCAGGAGACAGCAGGCTGATCCGGAGGGCTATGACCGCAAGGTGTAGATTGGGCAAAGTTGGGAGCGCCGGCGGTGTGCTGGCGCCCAACACCGGGCATGGGCACCGCCGGGGTTTCTCCCTCGGGTGGTGGGAACGCCCTCCCGGATGAGCACACAAGGTGCGTTTGTGGTGGCTTGTTGTCCGTGAGTGCGTCACGGACATGAAAAAGGGGTTAGGATTCCTCCTAACCCCTTGTTCTAACTGGTGCGCCCTGTTGGAATCGAACCAACGACCACCTGATTAAAAGTCAGATGCTCTACCGACTGAGCTAAGGGCGCAAAGACATTATCAATCAACGGGTTGGCCAGCCTGAAACGAGCGCATGAACCGATTTCGAGCCCGCCGAACGGGTAAAGTCCACAGGCTAACCGCTGCGATTGAAGTGCTTGCCTCAAGCACACGACCCGAAAATACACTGGTATTATTCTACTATTTTGCGGTACCTATTCGCCAGACCCGATTCGGGTGGTGGCAAGCTTATAATTGATAGCGTGGTTGAGATCTAAGTCTACCGGGCCACACAGCGGCCCATCCTACCTTATTACCAGTTAAAGACCACCACTACCATCGGAAGCTCCCAAACATTAAATATCCGTGTTTACCCTTTTGGTTCCCCCGTGAGCACGTAGGGGAAGCCGACCTGCCCCTGCTTGCCGGCAGGCAGATAAATGGGTCTCTATAAACGTCCTGTGTGCGCAAGCGAGAAAACTAATCATGTCAATGGGTTATGAGGATATCCGTTTGTGGTACTGACCTAAAAGATGATACCGGCAGGTAGGTGAACCTGCCAGCGACCGAGTAAACGATAGGGTAGTGGTGGTCTCTAACTGGTAGAAGGTAGGTTGGACCGCGGTGCAGCCCGGTAGACCTGGACGATCAATCACGCTATCAGTTAAAGATTTACTACTACCAGGATTTATACGTGCTCGCCCTGGTTTTTATGTTCGCGTGGTTGCAAAAACCAAAAGCCGTATTAAAATAGGCCTAGATAACTTTAGAACTGCTACCGCAGTGCTAACACTTTGTAATGAAGAAATAGGTATTTCAGGCGTTCACACATCTCCGAAGCCAAATTATTCAGATGGAATATACCCTATTTTGCGCACGATTTACCGGCCTCGAAAATCGCCGAAGTGATGTAAGCCATCCGACGATCAATCAGTTGTTATTCAAACTACGAACCCGAATCGCCCAGCTTTGTGACGCCTCATCGCCCCTCTCCGGCGAGGTTGAAGCCGATAAATCCTATTTCGGCGGGCGCCGTGTTCGGGGGAAGTAAAGGTCTCGGGGCCGGGGGTAAAATGATTGTCTTCGGGATTCTGGAACGCCGCGGGAAGGGCTAAACGGAAATCGTCCCGAACGCCGCCAAGAAGCCGCTACAGGCCGTAATCCGGGGCCAGGTGGCCTTGACAGTATCATCCACTCGGACGGCGGGAGGGACTGCGACGGGCTGGTGGATAGGGGGTACAAAAAGCATTTCCAGTGAATCATGGTCAGCATGAATTTGCCCGTGGTAATTGCCCTATCAATGGCATTGAATCATTCTGGTTATATGCCAAACGAAGGCTCGCAAAATTCAATGGTGTCCCACGAAAAACTTTTCATCTACACCTGAAGGAATGTGAATTTAGATTCAATCATCAAGAGGAAAACTTATGTGATAGAATACTCAACTCTGCATGAGAGAAAATCCTCTCCAAAATTATCTAGACCCTTATATTCCAGTAGCGGTAAATCTCTAACTGATAGCGTGGTTGATCGTCCAGGTCTACCAGACCGCACAGTGGTCCAACCTACCTTCTACCAGTTAAATACCACCACCCCTGGGTTTTCGGCTTGATTATTGAGAAATTTAGTCGAATATGGCCTTCAGGCCGGGATCCGGGCATTCGGCGGATCCTTACCGATCGCCGACAAACGCATAGCACACTTCAGGAGACCAGCATCATGATACATGAACTGCCCGCACTTCCCTATGACAAGAAGGCCCTAGAGCCTGTCATCTCCCAGGAAACCATCGAGTATCATTACGGCAAGCACCACCAGACCTATGTCACCAACCTCAACAAGCTGGTGCCCGGTACCGAGTTCGAGGGCAAAAGCCTGGAAGACGTTATCAAGAAATCCTCCGGCGGTATTTTCAACAACGCAGCCCAAGTGTGGAACCATACCTTCTACTGGAACTGCCTGAGCCCCAGCGGCGGTGGTGAGCCCTCCGGTGCCCTGGCCGATGCCGTCAAAGCCAAATTCGGTTCTTTCGACGAATTCAAGAAACAGTTCACCCAGTCCGCCACCACCAATTTCGGCTCCGGTTGGACTTGGCTGGTGAAGGATAAGGACGGTTCCCTAGAAATCATCAATACCCCCAACGCCGGCACCGCCATGACTGATGGCAAGACAGCCCTGTTGACGGTCGATGTCTGGGAGCATGCCTACTATATCGACTATCGCAATGCCCGCCCCAAGTATCTGGAGGAAATCTGGAAGATCATCAACTGGGACTTCGTGGCGGCCAAATGCACTGGCTGACGCGGTTGACCGACTGCAAGGTACCTTGTGAAGACGTCAAGGTGCCCTGAACCCATGATAGAGCCGCTATCAGGCTGATCTTTACTTAATCCTGATGATGACGAGAGAGCACTTGCCGGTGTGTCGGAATATGGGCGTCATTCTGCGTTACGCTGCGTTCGACGCCGTGTTTCCCGAAGTGTTTCAGCGCTGTTCGGCATTATTCGGTGCGGTCCGAGATGGCGTCGTGTTGGCCTAGGGCGCATTCGAGGGCGCTTGTGTTCTTCGGGATCAGGCAGCGGCCTAACCCAATCTCCATAGTAAGTGCGAGGTCGGCGTGGGCTGGCCGCGCAGACCTCAGGTTTAAGTGGAGGCCAGGTTAGGCGCGCCCCGCGGTCGCGGTGTGCCGCCTGGGCGGAGCGCGCCCTAGCTCGACAACCGAGCTGGAAGCTCACGCCTTGCCATCCCGGCTTGCTCCCGATAGATTGTCCCGAATCGACACCTTGAGAGACCCATGATCAAAGCTAGAGATAGAACAAGCCGTCGAGTCGATCCGGGCCCTGTTCTGGGAAACCGACCGGCATCCCGATCAACGCATCACGGAGACCAATTCGTCGTCTCGACCGACGTTTTTCGCCCAGACGTGGGCGGCTAAGAACCTGTTTACCAGCCAGCGGGGCCGGTTGCTCGAGGCCCTGGTGCGACCGGGAATAGCCGAGCTGTTCCTGAGCCTGGGGGATCGCGGTCAACCGTAGCCTGAGCGGCCGCGGGCACGCCGGGACGGAGAAGAGATGGAGACCGATCTACTACATGGTGGACGGTGATGCCCTGGTCGTAGTGGAGCTCAAGAGCGCCCTCAAGGTGGATGATGTAAACAAATTCAATCAAGGACCTGGAGACCTTATTAATACCGAGGCGATCGCAGCCGGGGCGATCGATGAATCCGCAGACCGCTATGCCTATTGCCAGGGGCTGTTCGTGCTGACCATGGGCCGCGAGGGGCTGGTCACCCTACGCAATGATGACGCCTTCCGGCCGCGGGATTTTGCCGATAGTCCGTAGCAGTCCAATCCTGCATTACATGGCGCGTTCAAAGGTGTTTGTATTCCTGCGAGATCAGGCAGCGCGCCTAACCCAACCCAACATTCATAGACTGTCTATAAACTCATCCTTAGTAAATCATTTTGTCATAGTAAGTGTCGGCTCGTTCTGGATAACAGTTTGTTATCTTTAAGAAAACCATGTTTTTTAATCAATATGTAGCAGTGGTAAATTTTTAACTGATAGCGTAGTTGATAGTCCAGGTCTACGAGGCCACACAGCGGCCTAACTTACCTTCTACCAGTTAAAGACCACCACTACCCAAAATTCCAGCGGGTCTGAACATGCGTTGTCGGGCGTACCGTCTCCTAATCGCGGTCATCTCTGTGTTGGGCATGGGGCAGATGATCGCCGCCTGCGGTCAAAATGGGGATCTATACCTCCCGAAACCGGAACCCGCGCAGCAAACGACGGCGGGCACCGGAACCAGGACGGCGCGGCAGGCCGGAGCCGATGGCAAGGCGGCGGCGAAAGCAGAGTCCGCGGCAACTTCAGGGATCAGACAACCGGGATCGGAGCCCGCGCGACAGACGACGGCCGGTGCTGAGGCCAACGCGGACGCGGTACGGCGGGTTGCAACCGAGGATGGGTCGGCGGTGGAGGCAGGACCCGCGGCGGCTTCCGGGGTCAAACAGCCGGAACAGCAATAGATCGATGGACCACTTTCAGTACCATGGTGCCCGGCTATATGCCGAAGAACTGCCCGTCACCGACATCGTGGAGCGCTTCGGCACTCCCTGTTACCTCTATTCCCGCGCCGCCCTCGAGCATCATTGGCACGCCTTCGATGATGCATTCGGAAATCGGCCGCACCTGATCTGCTTCGCCGTCAAGGCCAATTCCAACCTCGCGGTACTAAACGTCCTGGCACGCCTGGGCTCGGGTTTCGACATCGTCTCCGTGGGGGAGCTCACCCGAGTGCTGGCCGCCGGCGGAGATGCCTCGAAGGTGATCTTCTCGGGTGTCGGCAAGCGCAACGACGAGATTCGCCGCGCCCTGGAGCTGAACATCCGCTGCTTCAACCTCGAGTCGGAGCAGGAACTGGAGCGCATCGACGCCATCGCCGGCGAGCTGGGCACGCGGGCCCCCGTTGCCGTGCGGGTCAACCCGGACGTGGACGCCCGCACCCATCCCTACATCGCCACGGGACTCAAGGAGAATAAATTCGGCATCGACATCCGCGCGGCGGAGGCCGTCTACCAACGGGCAGCGGCCTTGCCTAATCTGCTGTTGACCGGCATCGATTGCCACATTGGTTCCCAACTCACGGAGCTGACCCCCTTCGTCGCCGCCCTGGAACGGGTCCTAGCGTTGGCGGAGAGGCTGGAGCAATCCGGTATCCCCATCGCCCATCTGGACTTGGGCGGGGGGCTCGGCATCCGCTACACCGACGAGCAACCGCCAGCGCCGGATGCTTACGCCCGGGCCCTCGACCGTCTCCTCGAAGGGCGCCGGTATCAGCTCATCCTGGAGCCGGGGCGGGCCATCGCCGGCAACGCGGGAATCCTGCTTACCCGAGTGGAATATCTCAAGGCCACCGAACACCGGCACTTCGCCATCGCCGATGCGGCAATGAACGACCTGCTGCGCCCGGCCCTCTACCGGGCGCGGCACCAGGTCGTGCCCGTGGTGCGTAATCGCACCGGCGTGCGGACCCGTTACGACCTGGTAGGTCCGGTATGTGAGACGGGGGACCTCCTCGCCCAGGGACAAGACCTAACCCTGGCGCCGGGAGACCTGCTGGCGGTGCGTTCCTGCGGCGCCTATGGTTTCACCATGAGCTCCAACTACAACAGCCGCCCGCGGGTCGCGGAGGTCATGGTGGACGGCGCTGAGTCCCACCTAGTGCGTCGCCGCGAATCTCTCACCGACCTTTACCGGGGCGAATCGATCCTGCTCGGATAAGCCGATGAAACGCCGCCCGGAACCCGAATTGATGATCGAGGCCGGACCGGCTCGCGTCTACGCCCAAGCCGACTTCCCCGAGTCCAACGCGCTCTTCATCCGGTTGCTCGACGCCCTGGGACCGGGCGAGCTTACCGGAGCCCGCGCCCTGGATATGGGCTGTGGACCGGCCGCTATTACCCTGCGCTTCCTCAAGACCTATCCCCAAGCCGAATGCGACGCGCTGGACGGCTCGGCCGCCATGTTGGAGCAGGCCCGCCGGGCTCTGGATGAGCTGCCGGGGTTGGCCAAGCGCTGTCGGCTGGTCCGGGATGTCCTGCCGTCCACGCAAATCCCGCAATCCGCCTACGATCTGGTGCTCTCCAACAGCCTGCTCCACCACCTGCACGACCCCCAGGTCCTGTGGCAAAGCATCCGCACCGCTGCCAAGCCGGGTGCCATCGTGCTGGTCCTGGACCTGATGCGCCCCCCGTCGGCCATGTGGGCCGAATCCTTGGTGGTCGCCTATGCCGCGGGTGCCCCGGAGGTATTGCGCAAGGACTTTCGCAATTCCCTGTTCGCCGCCTTTGAGCCCCGGGAAGTAATCGTTCAGCTCGAGCAGGCGGGGCTCTCCGAGCTCGAAGTCAGCGTCGTCAGCGATCGCCACCTGGCGGTACAGGGGCGACTCGGATGTGGGAAGATAAGGGCGTGGGGCCGAGGGTAAAACGATTGTCTTCGGGATTCTGGAACGCTCACGGGAAAGTCTACACGGAAATCGTCCCGAATGCCGCCAAAAACCGCTACAGGCCACAATCCGGGCCTGGCCGCATCATCCGCTCGGACGGCGGTAGGGGTTGCGACGGGCTGGTGGATAGGGGGTACAAAAAGCATTTCCATGTGAATCATGGTCAGCATGAATTTACCCGTGGTAATTGCCCTATCAATGGCATTGAATCGTTTTGCCAAACGAAGGCTTGCAAAATTTAAGGGTACAATCCATTTGAATTTGGCTTCGGAGATGTGTGAACGTCTGAAATACCTGTCTTTTTCTTGCATAACTTAACCTTGAAGCATGCAGTTGCAGTTCTGAAGTTATCTAGACCCTCATCAGGGCCATAAAGAAAAAGGACAAAAAGAAGTACAAGGCGATCTGCCACGGCGTGCGTGAGGACGGTCATTACGTCGAAGCGGGCGAGAACGACAACCTGATCGTCCAGAAGCTCAAGGCCAA
>Ga0209052_1000115_pt1 | contig 34267 bp, 22 predicted proteins | sample WorMetHEROISLAND_2_FD_187409 | JGI IMG/M metagenome (GOLD analysis project Ga0209052, IMG submission 187409) | Marine gutless worms symbiont microbial communities from Max Planck institute for Marine Microbiology, Germany - Olavius sp. 4 HERON... | ecosystem: Host-associated > Annelida >...
TCGCCAGCCTCAGCGTGGAAAAGAGCGTGCTCACCTATGCGAAGCGACAAGGCTTTCTGGTGCTGGCGGGGGGCGATGAGCTCATGGAGATCAAAAACCGGCCCGAGTTCGAGCCCAAGCGTTGGTAGGTGTGTTGTGTTGGGCTAGTACAGAAGCCCTCAACGACCGATAACTAAAGAGCGAACAGGAACTTTAAACAAAGATTTATCCGCAAATGGACGCAAAGACAGATCGAGAACGGACGAACAAGGTAGGGCGAGTGCGTATAACCCATTCTGAAAGCCTGACCTTGACGGCATCGTTCGGGAGTCAGTCAAGAAATCAGCACAACTAACCACCGGGCTGGTAGGCGCGGGCTTGCCTGCGCCTACCGCATCGATCATGGTGAACCGATTGCGGACGACTTGCGTTTATTGTTAGTCGCTAGTAAAAACTATGGACTTTAGTCCAAGGGCTTTAGTATTTTTTGGCTATGAGACTGAAGAAGCGCGCGACACATGCCGTTTACGATCTGAAGGTTCATCTGGCATGGATCACGAAGTATCGCTATAAGGTGCTGACCAAGGATGTGGGGATAAAGAGTACGGACATTGGTTCGACAGAACTGCGCTGCTAACGATATGGAAATCATCCAGGGAGTAGTGAGCAAGGACCATATACCTCTCTAAATCTCTTATCCGCCCAGGTTGTCGATTAGTGAAATCAGGTAGTGGTCATTAACTGATGTGTGGTTGATAGCCCAGATCTACCGGTCCGTACGGCGGCCCAACCTGCTTTCTACCAGTTAAAGACCACCACTACCAATACTTACTCTGCTGAGAGAAAATCTTCTCTATAAAGTCATCTGGACCCTTTACCATCATCGTGCAGCTTACTCAACTCGGCGTCCCGCTTCGCCAACTTGGCGTCCGCCGCGTCCTGTGCCTCGTGCGGGACCATTGTGACAGGCTGCCTGGCCAGTATCTTAACTCCGGTGCTTCTCGAAGATCTCCACCAAGGGGACGTCGGAAGCGGGTTGGGGCGTCCTGGTCACCGCTAGTTGCTCGCTGGAAAACACGGAGGGTGGCCCTCTGCCGACGACCGTAACGGTTGTCGTTGACGCATCTTTACCCACCAAGGTAAACCGAGGTGCCCCGGCAGCCGTCGCCGCGCCGGCTCCTGTCTGAGGGTTTTTCCCTGCCGGTAACCGTTCCGAACGCTCTCCGGGTTCCGGCCCGCTACGGGCATAAGCCTTTAGCTCCCCGTGTTCGCGATCAAGATTCACCCGGCAGGGGATTCGGCCGGAGCCGCGCGGACGGCGATTGGCTGGTGGGGGGCATCAGGTCGCTGATAAACACCAGCAGCCAGATCCCGATTGCCACGCCAACCAACAGAGGGAATTTCGACTGAATCGGCACGAGGGGTCGATGGCCGATAGGAAACGAGGCGGTGGTGTACCCATGGGTGGCGGCCATCTGTTCGCGAATGCGGAGCCCATCATTCGGTTGGTGTAATGGTGCGGGTCAAGCGTTCCGCTTCTCGCACCACCCGCGCGAGCTCGGTATCGATGCACTGCCAGTTACCGGCCTTGGCGGAATCCTCACAACGCCTTGAGACGGGCATTGAGGGCAAGCTCGCCGTAACAACTGGCCGCACCGCGCATGTGGTGAGCGGTCGTGGTGAGCAGTGGCCAGTCGCCGACCTGGAAGCAGCGCTGCAGATCGGAGAGGTCTGAGGGAGTCCACGCACTAGCATTTACACCAGCTCACGGGCAAGGTCCGGGTTGTCGCCCGTTATCTCCAGGGCCGCCGCCTCGTCCCAGGCCGGCAAGTCGGCAGCAATGGATTCCGCGTCCGCTCGATTTTCCTCCACTTCAAGCCCTCCATATGGTCCTTGGCAGGTGTGTGTTCAGCGCCCGCTCTAACACCCGACAGGGGTGTCTTGATAGGGGCTCAGGTCAAACCCTGTTGTTGGCCGCCCTTTCTAGCCGCCCCCTCTCTAGTGCACAATCGCCTTATCGAGCCATCGACGAGCCCGCGCGCCGCGGGCGGAGATCCATGAACAATCCGACCATCGAGGCCTGCGTCGGCAACACGCCCTTGGTACGCCTGCAACGGCTGCCGGGAGAGACGAACAACCGCATTCTGGTGAAGCTGGAGGGCAACAACCCAGCCGGGTCGGTAAAGGACCGCCCGGCGCTGAGCATGATCCGGCGCGCGGAAGAGCGCGGCGAAATCACCCCCGGAGATACCCTCATCGAGGCCACCAGCGGGAACACGGGGATCGCCCTGGCCATGGCAGCGGCTACCCAGGGCTACCGGATGGTCCTGATCATGCCCGAGCATATGAGCCTGGAGCGACGCGCGGTCATGAAGAGCTTCGGCGCCGAGATCCTGCTCACGCCCCAGGAAGGCAGCATGGAAGCGGCCATCGACCTGGCGCGGCAGATGGAGGCCCAGGGGAAGGGCAAAATCCTGGATCAATTCGCCAACCCCGACAACCCGCACGCCCACTACGAAGGCACGGGACCGGAGATCTGGCGAGACACCCAGGGCACCGTCACCCATTTCATCAGCTCCATGGGTACCACGGGCACCATCATGGGTGCGGGGCGCTATCTCAAGGAACAGGACCGATCGATACGGATTATCGGCGTACAGCCCGAGGAAGGTGCCGGTATACCGGGCATCCGTTGCTGGCCCCAGGCCTATCTTCCCAAGATCTACGACCCTTCCGGCGTAGACCGGATCATCCATGTGTCCCAGGGGCAGGCGGAGCAGACGACACGGGCACTGGCGGCACGGGAGGGCATCTTCGCCGGCATCTCATCGGGAGGTGCGGTCGCCGCGGCCCTTGCGCTCAGTGCCGAGCTCGAGGGTGCGGTCATGGTCGTAATCATCTGCGATCGGGGGGACCGCTATCTGTCCACCGGGGTCTTTTCCGCCTAGACCGCCCGGGGCCCGCCGGGGACCCTGGTCCCGATGGCACGCGCCGCCGGGGGCGGAATACGCAGCCGCGGCGGCCGACGAAGCGCTGAGAGCGCTGAGCCGGCCCGGATTATTCGACAACGGCCGTGACGTGATGCCGATAACCTTAATTGAGTGACGCATAATGGGTTCATGGTCATACTCACAAATTATAACGCGACCTACCCTGGGTTGCCCGCCGCACTGCCGGTCCGCAAGGAGTAAACCCTGACCTCCAGGCTTGTCTCCTAATGGCACAGAATTTCCTAGATTAACAGGATATTATAGAAGAATAATCCTATTAATCCTGAGTATCCTATCAATCTTGTCCTATTAGCGGTTGGCACTAGGATTATGTCAATAGACGTCATCTCAGGCCGCACCGAATAATGCAGGACAGCGCGGTTCAGAGGACCGGGGGTGTTGCATTGCCGTTCCGAAGAATTTGTACCAAAATCCCGGAACGCCACGGAGGGTGTTCTCTCCTGAAAATCAAGATGGAACAGGGTACCAGTCGTCTTTGAGCAAGAAGAAGCGTAAACCCTTTCCCGAGCCTCCCGATGCGGTGGAAATCGAATCCCTGACGCCGGAAGGTCGGGGGCTGGTCCGGGTGGACGGCAGATCGGTGTTACTCCACGGGGCCTTGCCGGGGGAACGGGTGCGGTTCCGTTACACTCGAATCTGCAAGAACCGCGCTGAGGGCACGGTGGTGGAAGTCCTGCGGGCGGCCCCAGAGCGGGTACCGGTACGCTGCCCCCATGCAGACATCTGCGGGGGGTGCAGCCTGCAACATCTGAACCCTGCCGCCCAGATCCGCTGGAAGCAGGAAATGCTTGAACAGGTGTTGGCGAATACCGGCCAGGTGCGTCCCGAGCGGTGGCTGCCGCCGTTGGCCGCCGCGTCCTGGGGCTACCGGCGCAAGGCCCGCCTGGGGGTCCGCTATGTGGCTGGGAAGGGGCGCACGCTGGTAGGGTTTCGCGAGCGCGGGACCTCTTATGTCACCGACCTGCGGCGTTGCGAGATCCTGCACCCCGCGGTGGGGGAATGGATTGAGACCATCGCCGAGCTCCTGGACGGCCTCTCGATCCGCGCGCGGATCCCGCAAATCGAGATGGCAATGGGTGAGGGTCCCTGCGTGCTAGTGTTGCGGGTCCTGGAACCGCCTTCGGCACAGGACGTGGCCCGGCTGACGGATTCCGGCGCAGCCCATGGGTTGCGCTTCTATGTGCAGGAAGGCGGGCCCGAGACTATCCGTCCCCTGCCCGGTCAGGGCGTGGATCTATACTATGACCTGCCCAACTATGACCTGCCCAGCGCGGATATCCGCTTGTACTTCCAGCCGACGGATTTCACCCAGGTCAACCTGGCGCTCAATAGTCTGCTGGTGGAGCAGGCACGGGAATTACTCGCTCTCCGGTCGGACGAGCGAATGCTCGATCTCTTCTGCGGGCTCGGGAACTTTACCCTGCCCATGGCCCACCGGGCCGCAGAGGTCCTGGGCGTGGAGGGGGATCCGGGATTGGCGGCACAGGCCCGGACCAACGCCGGGCGCAATGGCATCACGAATGCCCGCTTCATCGCCGCCGATCTCTATGGTAGGCTGGACCATCAGCCCTGGGTTTCACAGCGATTCCACAAAGCGCTGCTGGACCCGCCCCGCAGCGGCGCGCTCCAGGTGGTGGAGCTGCTGCCGGCGATGGGGGTCGAGCGGATCCTTTATGTATCCTGCTATCCCGCGACCTTGGCGCGGGACGCGGACCGCTTGGTGAATGGTTTCGGCTATCGGCTGCGGGCGGCGGGCGTGCCGGACATGTTCCCGCATACGGCTCATCTAGAGTCGATGGCGGTATTCGAGCGCGGTTGATGCGCAGTCGCGGAGGGCTGGAGCAATGGGCATGGAAATCGAGCGTAAATTCCTGGTCAAAGACGATTCCTGGCATTCCGACGTGGAATCACAAGCGCACTTGATGCAGGGCTATCTTGCGGACGGTGACAAAGCAACGGTCCGGGTTCGGGTGACGGATGACGCCGCCTGTCTCACCATCAAGGGGCCCACGGTGGGGATCCGGCGCGGCGAGTACGAGTATCCGATTCCGCTCGCGAACGCCCAGGCCATGCTGCGAGAGCTTACGGTGTATCCCGCCATCAACAAGACACGCTACCAGGTCCGATCCGGCGGACGCCTGTGGGAGCTGGATCTGTTCGCCGGAGAGAACGAGGGGTTAGTGCTGGCGGAGCTGGAGCTCGGTTCCGAAGACGAGTCTTTCGAGCTGCCGGCATGGGCGGGAGAAGAGGTAAGCGGGGATCCGCGCTACTACAATGTCAACCTGGCGCGGAATCCCTACAAGCACAAGCACCGGTGATCTCAGGCGATTTCCGTCAAATGGAATACCATCCTGCCGGTCTTGTCGTCCGTCTCGTGTGTTGCGGCAATCGTTGCGGAGTCCACTCTGTGCCGGTTTCCGTGCCTTGAATACGAACGATCCCCACGCTTCGCAGTCCGTGCTCCGCCAGGGCACCTGGTCCTGGGTATCCTACCCAAGACGTTCACTGCCTCGCAGTTCACCCGGCGCAGTCCGGTATACCATCTTCCGTCAATCGCCTGGTGGCGGATGGTTTTTAACTGATAACGTGGTTGAGAGCCCAGGTCTACCGGGCCGCACAGCAGTCCAATCCATCTCCTACCAGTTAACCACCACCACCCATTTTTCGCCGCAATCAACCACTCTGGACTGAAAGTCCATAGTTTGGGGAGCGAAAGTCGCTCGGCTAAAGCCGACTGAAAGCCTTAGACTGAAGTCAGCTCGAAAAGACTGAAAGTCAGGACGCACCCTGGAAAATCATCATCATTATGACCCTGATGTTCTCGATGCCCCTTTATATATCCCTGAATATCGTCTGTAATACACCCTGAACTGAAAATTCCATACCCAATGGCCCAAAAGTAACGCCCCCAATACTGCTTCCTCAAATGCGGGAATTCTTGTTGTAGTTTGCGCGATGACCTCCCTTTAAGTAGCTTATCATGATTTCACTAACCGACAACCTGGGCGGATAAGAGATGTAGATAAGTTTTCCTCTCGATGATGGAATCTAAATCCACATTCTTTATTTATCAGTTGAGAGTCCAGATCTACCGAGCCGCACAGCGGCCCAATCTACTTTCTACCAGTTAAATACCACCACTACCCTTTTCTTCTCCCATGAAGCATGATTTTACATATTTTCGGTAAAAGCTCCGCCCGATAGCCAATTATCTTGATTCTCATATTTGGCTCTTGACTGGCTCTAACACGGCCCGGTTTGAAATCAAAGAAAACAATAGTTTAAGAGGTTTTTGGGCCAAAAAGCGGCCCCGTCTTGTACCAGAAGCAGTCTCTTGCTTTTCAACAAGTTGCAAGGCTTCCTCCATTCCTCTCGCAGACAATAGTCTCTATCTTTACTTTCCGTCACATTAAAGAACTGTTGCTCCTCCCAAATCCAGTTTTCCCTCATCGTGGATTATCTTCCCGAACTCTTCCGGTTTGACATCCTTAAGATTTCTTAGAAGCGACCATGGCAACTGCCACTTCGCCGAAGTCTGCGTTGAAAGGAAAACTCGTTGATATACCGATGTAGATGCTTCTTGCTCATTGCTCATTGTAGTAAGAGATGCCGTAGTACCCGCATTTTAGCAGTTCCCAAAAGCTCTTAATTCCGTTGGTATGAGCCATCCCGCGAACGAACTCCTTGACGCTATAGTTCACCACCTCATGATTGTGGCCTTCCAGCCCCTCAATAAGCTTTAAGCGAGTCCGTGCAGACGGTAGCGCACAGGCTGTGCACGATCAGTGATGAAATCCTGCAGCGTAGCAGAGTTGGCATCCTTCACGGGACGCGCTGAAACACGACCTTTGCGCTCGACCATTTCGACCACCACTTGATTTCCCACAGGACCACGTCCGGCGTGAGATTTCTTTTCATTATGCTTGTTCTTCTCCTTGCCGCCGATGTAGGTTTCGTCAACTACCACAATCGGCCCTATGCCGGTCGCATTCGACTGCGCAAGCCACGTCTCCCGAATCCGGTGAGCAAGAAACCACGCGGTCTTTTGGGTGACGCCAAGCTCTCTAGCAAGTTGGGTAGAGGGAACGCCCTTGCGGGCCGTGGTAAGCGTGTAGATCGCCATGAGCCAGGTTCGCAACGGCACTTTGGACTCTTCCAGTACCGTGCCGATACGCACCGAGAAATGCTTCCGGCAGTCCCGGCAGCGGTAAGGCATCGGCCTATGATCCTTGCACTCGGAGATATGGGCTGAGCCACAGTGAGGGCAGATAATCCCATCTGGCCAACGTTCCTGCTCGAAGTACAGGCGGGCAGATTCCCCGTCGGGGAACCGCTCGAAGAACTGGTAGAGGCTGATGGTTTCTGGCTTGTTGGTTTTCATTGGCATGCTCCTGAATTATTGGAGCACATAATACCGGGTCGCCGACGGCTAGTCAAATACCGCAATGGAGCTGCTTTGCCTTGCCGTTGGCTCAACTGAAATAACGTAACCTAACCATACTCGTAATTGTTGCGGTATGGTACGGATTCGGCAGGTGGTGCTAGCTATGTATGTAGATCCCTAAAAAAGGGGTTAGGCGATGACCCAACCCCTTGTTCTTATTGGAGCTGGCGATAGGATTCGAACCTACGACCGGCTGATTACAAATCAGCTGCTCTACCGACTGAGCTACGCCAGCACGATCTGAATATACCCTTGTGGCCGCCTGTGGCACGATGCATCCACATACGGCCGGCCCCGGCGGCGCGGACCCTCTGCTTGTGCAACGACAGGCCGAGACGCACCGTTTCGAAGCCGCCGTACCCGGCCATCGGGAGCCCGGCAATATCGGTCCTCAGGAGAGCATGGCCAAGCCCTGGAGCACAAGGTCGGGGCTGCGTTGGATCGGGAGATGCAGAGCGGGGAGCAGTCGTTCCGCATCTCCCCCTGAGAGGATACACCAAGGTGCCTTACCGCTCCGCTCGGTCAGCCGGTGGAACAGCCGTTCGGCCAGCGCGGCAGGCGCCTGGATCGAGCCTACGGCAATAGCGGTGCCCGTATCCGTAGCCCAGGGGGCCACAGACTCCGCTGGCTCGACCCGAGGGATCCGGGTGTCGGCGATCAGCCTGTCGCGCATCATCTCAATTCCCGCCGTGATGAGCCCACCCAGGTGGCTTCCATCCTCGAGCAGCAGATCGTAGGTGATGGCGGTACCCGCGTCGATCACGAGGACCGGACCCGGGCAGATCCGATGGGCGGCAATCAGGGCCAGCCAGCGGTCGACGCCGAGTCGCTCCGGACGCTCATAGGCGATGGTGATGCCGTAAGCCTTCGGCTCAGGAGTGGCAAATAAGGGCCCCCGGTCCCAGTAGGAACGACAGACGCGTTCCAGGACCCCGACCATCTCGGCACCGCCGACGTTGCTGACGAGAATCCGCGTCGGGGGCGCCAGCTGTTCCCAGGCCGCGTGCAGGTCGATCGGGAGCCCACCATGGTGGCGGACGGCCCGCATCGCTTCCAGCGCGCCGGACTCACCGAGGGTCCACTTGAGGTTAGTGTTGCCGATATCAATGAGTAGGTCCATTGAATTCGCTGCCGAACCACACGCGGCCCAGGGAGCCTATCGGAAATGATAAAAAATCGGTAGTGGTAAACTATCTAATCGATAGCGTGGTTGAGAGTCCAGGTCTACCGGGCCGCACAGCGGCCCAACCTACCCTCTACCAGTTAAAGACCACCATTACCTAGTTTCGAATGAACTCGACCAATTCATTCCAAACGTCTCGTTGCTCTTCTGATGCGTTTATATCAGAAAAGAAGATCCTCGGATTTTACAGCAACTATAAGTAGACACTGTCTTTATCAATGATCCGAAAAACATCGTGAGCCGGAATGATCCATCCAACTCCCGGCACTGCTCTACCAATAAATGCCCCGAGAGGGTCTAGATAACTTTGGAGAGAGGATTTTCTCTCAGGAGATCTAAGTGTTCTATCATAAGTTCCCTCTCGAGGATCGAATGTGAATTCACAATTCTTCCAGGTATAGATGAAAAATTTTCCGTGGAACACCATTGAATTTGCAAGCCTCGTTTAGCGTATGACCAAAATGATTCTGGTGCCATTGATGGGGGAATTACCACAGGTCAACTCATGCTGACCATGATTACACGGAAATGCTTTTCGGGTAGCAGCTAATTATTAGTACAGTATAGTGACTATTTGCAATAGGGTTTAGATAATTTAGCACTGCTAACTGCATGCTAAGGTTATGTTATGCAAGGAAAAAACAGGTATTTCAGGCGTTCACACCTTCCGGAAGCTAAATTCAGACGGATCGTACCCTAATTCTGCGCACGATTTACCGGCCTCGAAAATCACCGAGCTGAGTAATGTAAGCCGTCCGAAGATCAAGCAGTTGTTATTCAAACTACGGACCCGAATCGCCCAGCTTTGTGACGCCTCATCGCCCTTCCCCGGCGAGGTTGAAGTCGATGAATCCTCTTTCGGCGCGCGCCGCATTCGTGGGAAGACAAAGGCGCGGGGCCAGGGGTAAAACGATTGTCTTCGGGATTCTAGAGCGCCGCGGGAAAGTCTACACGGAAATCGCCAAGAAACCGCTACAGGCCGCAATACGGAAAATTTTATCTACACCTGAAAGAATGTGAATTTAGATTCAATCATCGAGAGGAAAACTATCTATGATAGAATACTTACTCTGCTGAGAGAAAGTCCCCTCTTAAAAGTTATCTAGACCCTTGCAAATTCAACCTTAGTCATGATTCTTGATAAAGTAAAGTACATGCTTGTAGCAAATATCATATTAAAGCGGTGATCAAAAATGGCAAGAATGCGTGTGGGAACCAGCAATATCATTGTAAAACCTGTGGTACCTATAGCGTACTTGAACCTCATAATCGCCACACGGAGGAAGAGGAAGAGCATATTATAGGATTTATCAAGAACGATGGAGCATGCGTGGGATCGAACGGAGTCTATGGAATCCGCCGCCAAACAGTAAGCGCCTGGTTAAAAGAAAAAGCAGAGTAGCTTCCATCCCTTGAGGCGGCGCTGACGCCTATCGGTCCCGAGCAAACACCGGTGTTGGAGCTCGATGAGCTCTGTTCCTTTGTCTTCAACAAAGACAATCTAAAGTATGGGTCTGGATCGCTTTGAACTAGAGAGACCCGGGAAGTCGTTGTTTATGCTTGTGGTGGTCGCAGTCAAAGAAACGTGCCAAATCTTCTGGGATCGCATATCGTCCACTTATAAAAAAGCCATGGTTTTCACCGCTTATTGGGAAGCGCATCAAGCTGTTATTTCGAATGAGCAGCACTGTCGGCAAAGAAACAGGAGAAACATCCCAGATTGAGCGGTGGAATAATACCTTGCGGCAGCACTTGGCGTGCTTCGTGCGTAAGACGCTCTCTTTTCCCAAATGTATCATTATGCAATGTTTAAAGCTCTCCCTAGTATCGCTATAATACGGAGGGTCTAAATAACTTGGTTCTGGTAAGTTTTTAAATGGTGGCGCGACTGATAGTCTAGGCCTGCCAGGCAGCATAGCAACCCGATCTACCTTACTGCCATTTAAAGACCACCACTACCCTTGTGTCAAGTCCCGCTCGATTTCGTCAAACGGGCCCGCTATTCGCACTCTCGGATTCCTCGCTACGAACGTGCAAGCCGGACAGGCTTTATATACCCGATGCGCGCGAATATTTCGCCGCGAAGCACGCCGTAGGCACTCACTAGCGGCGTTGCGCCGCAAGACTGCGCTGTCCTTGCTGCGCCTTCCGGTGCGGGGCATACATCCCAGTATACCCATGAAACCGCCCGTGAAGCCTACAGCTTCACCGTTGCAATCGGGCTGGCTATTTCCTCACTCGTCGCGCCTTGCGCTCGGGCACGATCGACGCACCTCGCCTACCAAACTATTCACGTACATTGGGTATACAATTCCTTTGCGCCCCTGAAATTCAAACGATTCCCGGCGCCGATCGAAGGCTGACTTCACCGGCCTGGAAGGTTCGGATGTTGCCGTCCATGTTCAGGCGTAAGGCACCTTGGGGCGTTACCCCGGCGTGGAGACCCAAGAAGCTTTGGTCAGCCAGACGGATTTCGACCGGCTCGCCGCGGTGGAGATCGAAACGCTCCCACTCCGGGAGGAAGGGGCTGAGCCCATCGCTGCCGTAACGCGCCAGGGTGTCGATGAGGCGCTCCGCCAGTCGGGCCGCGAGTCGGTTGCGGCCGATGGTGTCGAGCCCGACAATGGAATCCAGATCCGCCCAGGGTTGATCGATTGCGGCGGCTTGGGCTGCGGGGAGCTGGGTGTTCAGCCCTAACCCGAGCACCACCAGGCTTGGGCCCTGGGCCTCTCCCGTCACTTCCAGCAGCAGACCTGCGAGCTTGCGGCGGTACCACAGGACGTCGTTGGACCACTTGAGGCCGATATCGGGTACGCCTTCCGCCTCCAGGACACCGGCGACCGCGGTGCCCGCGGCCAGACTCAGGCCGCCGAGCGCCGCCGATCCGGAGGGATAGCGCCACAGCAGGGAGAGATAGATGTTGGTGCCGAAGGGGGATACCCAGACCCTGCCGCGCCTCCCGCGTCCGGCCCGCTGGCGTTCGGCGAGACACAGGGTGCCGCACGGCGCGCCCCGCTGCGCCGCACGCATCAGGTGGCTGTTGGTGGAGTCCATATCCTCGTAGACCTCCAACCGCTCGATCCGGCGCCGAGCCTGGTGCGGAATCGCGGCCAGGATGCGTTCGGGATCTAGCAGCTCGAGGGGCGCCGCCAGGCGATACCCGCGCCCGCGCACCGGGCGCACCTCCAGCCCCAGCATCTCACCGGCCTTGCGCACCGCCTTCCAAACCGCCGCGCGACTGATGCCCAGAGTCCGCGCTAGGTCCGCGCCGGAGTGGAGCTCACCGTCGGCGAGCTGGCGGATGATCCTCAGGTGGGTTTCCATACGCGGATTTTCGCGGATCAATCATCGGTAACGGCAAGCAGTCTAACTGATAGCGTGGTTGAGAGTCCAGGTCTACCGGGCTGCGTAGCGACCCAACCTACCTTCTACCAGTTGAAGGCCACCACTACCAATTTATGATAATTCCAAGTATATCGGTACTGCCCTAACTTAGGGCATCGAATCCAATCCCGCTCCTTCCTTCTTCACCAACATGAGATCGGCCTTGCTGACGCCCATGAGGATGACGGAGGTGCTGGCGACATAGACGGATGAGTAGGTGCCGATAACAACGCCCACGATCAGCGCTAGGGCGAAGCTGTGGATGATTTCGCCGCCGAAGATGAACAAGGCCGATAACACAAGCAGGGTGGTCAGGGAGGTCACCAGGGTACGCGCGATGGTTTGGTTGAGGGAGGTGTTGATGACGGATATCACATCGCCCTTACGGATTTTGCGGAAGTTTTCTCGAATACGGTCGAAAACCACGATGGTGTCGTTCAGGGAATAGCCGATGACCGCCAATACGGCCGCTAGTACCGGTAGATCGAATGGAATTTGGAATAGCGCAAACAGGCCGATGGTGATGAGCACGTCGTGCACCAGGGCGATGACGGAGCCCATGGCGAACCGGTACTCGAAGCGCAGGGCCACATAGACCAAGATCCCCAGGATGGCGTAGAGCATGGCCAGTCCGCCATCCTCGGTGAGCTCATCACCCACCTGGGGGCCGACGAATTCCACCCGGCGCAGCTCCACCCGGCCTTCGGCGGCGGCACTCAGGGCCCTGAAGACCCGGTCGCTGAGGTCCGACCCGACCGCCTGTCCCGCCTCAGGGGCAATACGGATCAGCACGTCCCGTGAGGTCCCGAAGTGCTGCACCTTGGTATCCGAGAGCCCGCCGGTGGTAAGGCTCGCGCGCACGGACTCGAGCTCCACCGCATCCTCGTAGCCTACCTCGATCAGGGTGCCGCCGGTGAAGTCGAGCCCGAAGTTGAGCCCGCGCACAACGAGCGCGACGATGGCGATCAGAATGAGGGCGGCGGAGAAGATCATCGCCTCCCGGCGCCGGCCCATGAGGTCGACCTTCAGGTCCTTGAACAGCCGCATCTGCATCCTCTCGGTTTCTCTATATCTGCTCGGCGCCAACCGCAAATCGGACAGGATTTTCAAGATTAATGGAATTGGTGATGGTGGAATCTAACTGGTAGAAGGTAGGTTGGGCCGCTGTGCAGCCCGGTAGACCTGGACGATCAACCACGCCATCAGTTAGAAATTTACCGCTACCACGGGATTCTTTAATGTTGGGGGCGCAGCAATCTAAAGAAATCCCGTACATCCTGATAATCCTGTAAGTCTGTACCATTAGGTGAGCCGTATGAAATGTCGATTTATGGATCATATCGCCAGTTTGCCCACCCGCCGTCTGCCATAGATGAGGTTGATCAGGGCGCGGCTGCCCAGGATGGCGGTGAACATGGAGGTGACGATACCGATGAACAGGGTCACCGCGAAGCCTTTGATGGGTCCGGTGCCGAAGCTGAACAGCACCACCGCGGCGATCAGGGTGGTGATGTTGGCGTCCACGATGGTGGACAGGGCCTTCTCGTAACCCGAGTGGATGCTCGCCTGGGGCGAGCTGCTGTTGCGGATTTCTTCGCGGATGCGCTCGAAGATAAGCACATTGGCATCCACCGCCATCCCTACCGTCAGCACGATGCCGGCGATCCCCGGCAGGGTCAGGGTCGCCTGCAGCAGGGAGAGGACGGCGACGATCAGCACCAGGTTGACCAGCAGTACCAGGTCTGCCACCAGACCGAAGACCCGGTAGTAACCGGCCATGAAAAGCACCACCAGGATAAAGCCGATGACTACCGACCGCACGCCCTGACCGATGTTGTCCTGACCCAGGCTGGGACCGATGGTGCGTTCCTCGACGATCTCGATGGGGGCGGCTAAGGCACCGGCCCGCAACAGCAGGGCCAGGTTGTGGGCCTCGTTGGAGCTGTCCAGGCCCGTGGTCTGGAAGCGGCGGCCGAAGGGCTCCAGAATATTGGCGACGCTGATCACCTCCTCCGTGCGCACCTTGCGTTTTACCGGCTTCCCGTCCACCAGATGCGTAACGGTAAGGTTCTCGATGAAGACCACCGCCATGGGCTTGCCCACATTCTCCGTGGTCACCTTGCGCATGCGGCGCGCCCCCTGCCCATCCAGACTCACGAACACCGCCGGCTCACCACTGCGTTGGTCGAAACCGGCGGCGGCGTCCGTGATCTGGTCGCCGGTGACGATCACCCGGCGCAGCAGCAGGACCGGCCGCCCGTCCCGATCCTGGTAGAGCTTGCTGGTTACCGGCACCTGGCCGTCCACCGCGTCCTGAACGCTATGCCCGGTGTCCACTAAGCGATACTCCAAGGTCGCCGTCGCCCCCAAGATCGCCTTGAGCCGGCCCGGGTCCCGAGCACCAGGGAGCTGCACTAGGATACGCCGCTCGCCCTGTCGCTGGATGATGGGCTCAGCCACGCCCAGGGCATTGACGCGATTACGCAGGGTAGTGATGTTCTGCTCCAGGGCGAACCGCTTGACCGCCAGCTCATCCGCGGTAGTCAGGGACCCGTAAAGGAAGAAGGCGCTGCCGTCATCCCCATCCTCCAGGACCAGCTCGCGAAACTCGGTCTCGATCAGTGCCTCCGCCCGGTCCCGGGTCCGGGCATCGCGGAACTTGACCTTCACCCGATCCCGGTCCCTGGTCACGGTCAGATAGCGAATCTTCTCCTTGCGCAGCAGGATCCGGATATCGCCGGTGTAGCGCTCCAGGGTCTGGTCGACTGCCGTATCCATGTCCACATCGATCAGCACATGGATGCCGCCGCGCAGGTCCAACCCCAGGAACATGGGCTGGATGCCCAGGGCGCGGAGAAACCCGGGGAGATCCGGGGCCAGGGTCAGGGCACTATTATAGCGGTCCGAGAGGGTCCCCTCGATGGCCTCCCGGCCCCGAAGCTGGTCGCCGGAGGTTGCGAAACGCACCAGCAACTTCCCGCCCTCGAGCCTTTCGACGGCCCGGTACTCAACCCCCGCGTTCTTCAGGGCAACCTCGAGCACATCCACATCGTCCATCACCTCGGCACCACGGGCCGCGGTCACCTCGATGGAAGGGTGCTGGGAAAAGAGGTTGGGTAACGCGAACAGGACGCCGATCAGGATCACCCCCAGAATCAGCAGATTCTTCCACAACGGATAGCGGTTCATGGGGACCCCATCACGCATCTCTCCCGCAAGCAGGGCAAGCGCGTATAAATTTCTTCTCGATCAACTAAAGTTGCTGCCGGCTTCCTGTCATCAGCCAGGGCCGTGGCAGCCCACCATGCAAAGGCAAGCGCGAGCAAGCCAGCGCCTACCAGCCCGGTGGTCAAGCTAGGCTGATTTGACCGACTCCCAAATGGTTCCCCCAAGGTCATGTCTTCGGACGGGTCTATACGCGCTCGCCCTATTCCCGCAGGCGGATTCCGATTCCCACATCGGGAGACAGGTGCAACCGGAGATGGTCAGGAAAGGTCGCCGCAAGGCGGCACGGCGGCGCAACGGCAACCGGGCATGCAGGCCCTGTGGACCCCCGCGGCCCGGCCGGCGGTATCCCACCGCATTAGAGCTCTTTGGTCGAGCCCTTCGGCAATATGGACTCGACCGACTGGCGGCGAATCTTCACCTCGATGCCGCCCGCCACCTCCAGCTTGGCAAAGTTGTCTCCCAGGTCGATGATGCGCCCGACGATGCCGCCCACGGTTGTTATCTCGTCGCCCTTGGCCAGGGCCTCGACCATCTTCTTGTGCTCCTTCTGGCGCTTCACCTGCGGGCGGATCATCAGGAAATACAGGATCACCACCAGGCCAATCGGGAACAGCAGACCGAGGAGCGAACCATCCTGTGGAGCAGCGCCCGGTTGCGCCAAGGCATCAGAAATGAAAAGGCTCATAGGAAAATCCTCGCAAGCGACACGCGCATGGTCACGGGGAGTGGGAGATTAAACTGATTATTATGTCACAGACCGGACAAAAGGGGGTAAGCGCCAAGGCCACCGATATAATAATGAGGGTCTAGATAACTTTTGAAAGAGCACACCGCAACCGAATTATAAGGTCTTGTTATTAAAGGAAAAAATAGGTATTTCAGGCGTTCACACCTTCGGGTTGTACCCTTAATCTTGCGCACGATTTACCGGCCTCGAAAATCGCCGAGCTGAGTGATGTAAGGCGTCCGAGGCTCATTTGTGACGCCTCATCGCCCTTCTCCGGCGAGGTTGAAGTCGATGAATCCTAGTTTCGGCGGGCGCCGTGTTCGGGGGAAGAAAGGGCGCGGGGCCGGGGGTAAAACAATTGTCTTCGGGATTCTGGAACGCCGCGGTAAGGTCTACACGGAAATCGTCTTGAATGCCGCCAAGAAGCCGCTACAGGCTGCAATCCAGGGCCAGGTGGACCTTAACCGCATCATCCACTCGGACGGCGGGAGGGGCTACGATGGGCTGGTGGATAGGGGATACAAAAAACTTTTCCGTGTGAATCATGGTCAGCATGAATTTGCCCGTGGTAATTGCCCTATCAATGGCATTGAATCATTCTGGTCATATGCCAAACGAAGGCTTGCAAAATTAGGATCCGGGCATGGAAGCGAATCGGGTCGATTGGGCACAGGGTGTAAGAAGCAACGGCTTTCCCAGGTACTCTTCATCAACCCCCTTGATAACCTTCCTTGGCGTTCCCTGTGGTCCGGGTGTTCCGGGGTTAATCAATCAAGTCCGTTGCGCGAACCAGTCATTGAGCCGGGTCAGGTATACGGACGGGACCTGAATGCCATGCCCCTGCCGTGCGGCGGCCAGGTCCTCACCCTGGGTCAGCAGCAGGTCGCTGTATTTCAGGCTGTTCACGTCCAGGCTCTGTAAGGCCGTCGATGAAGATCACGAAGAAGCGAGGTGGTCCAGATAGTCGGCCACGACGCGTAGCTCGGTGCTCTTGCCGCCACCGCGATGGCCGCCGAACAGGGGGTACTGACCGCGGGGTGGGCTCCGCAGCAGGTCCCGCCCGATATCGATACGGAGCCGGCGTTAGAGCTGTTGGCGGCTGTAGTCGCCCCGCCCCTGGCTGAGCTCCACCAGGAGCCCATCGCCCGCTTCCAGCGGCTCGTCGAAGCGCAAGTTGTCTCAGTAGTCCCAGATGGAACAGTCGGTATGTTGGTCATGATGTCAGGGCGCGGCGCCCAGATGAGCCGATAGCGGTATTATATGCTCTGCGTGCAGGTACGGCGGTAGCTTAGCGCTGTTGACATGCATCGTTCTTAGGTCCTTTGCGGACCTTTTCCGCGTGACCGGGGAATCACGAGTTCACGCGAATCGCGTTCCTTCGGGTTCATTCGTGTTAGGCTGCGGGTAGCATGACCGGCCCTGACGCGGCTTTCCTCTCGGCGTCTTCATCTACCGATCAGGAAAGCGGGAAGACAGTTATGCCGGAGATGATTTGGATGGGTTGGACGGCCAACCGCAAGCCCATGACCTTAGAGGATGGCTGAGAGGCTGCTGAGGGCCGGATTGCCGACTGGTGACAGGGTACGATAGAGCTGCGTCGGGGGGGTCAGGTGGGCCTGCCCGGCCACTTTCGCCACCCCACCGAATGCCTTCGCCAGCTGGCGCAGCGCGGTGAGCAGCTCACTCTGGTCGCCGTCTCCAAGAACGCCATTGAGCATTTCAGCCGCGAGCTTTGGATCTTCGTGGAGAAGTTCGACCACCAGATCGTCGAACGCTTTGCCTTTCATCGTTCGTACTCCCGGCTCAAGCCCCTGCGCTGCCAATCACGCCAGGGTGGTGGTAAATTTTTAACTGATATCGTAGTTGATAGTCCAGGTCTACCGGGCCGCACAGCAGCCCAATCTACCTTACTACCAGTTAAAGACCACCACTACCCGCGCCAGTACTCACACGCCTTCGCAATATCGGAATCCTGGGTACTTTATTATCGCCACCATACAGGAGCGAAATGGTCGTCTTCCCGGACCGTGCGTAATATAAGGCGGTAGCCCAGCCCTACCTTGATGCGCAGCTCCCACACCCCTTAACACGGCATGGCCTATGGTCACCGAAATTGCCATGCTCCACGCGGTTGATTCGACGGATGACGGCAGCCTTTGCTTTGGCATCCCGCAGCTTGCGCAACTAGTTGGAGGAAATCTCTCGTCCCGCGGTAGTACTGGTAGATCCGTATCTCGAACACACCCTAATTTCGCTTATAAACCAGGGTCTAGATAAAGTTAGCAGTGCAACTTCATGCATAAGGTTATTTATGCAAGAAAAAAACAAGTGTCTCAGGCGTTCACACCTTTCGGAAGCTAAATTTTGATGTAAGCCGTCCGACGATCAATCAGTTATCATTCAAACTACGGACCCGAATCGCTCAGCTTTGTGACGCCTCATCGCCCTTCTCCGACGAGGTTGAAGTCGATGAATCCTATTTCGGCAGGTGCCGTGTTCGGGGGGGGGGAAAGGGCGCGGGGCTAGGGGTAAAACGATTGTCTCCGGGATTCTGGAACGCCACGGGAAGGGCTACACGGCAATCGTCCCGAACGCCGCCAAGAAACCGCTACAGGCCTCGATCCGTAGCCAGGTGGCCCTTGACAGCATCATCCACTCGGACGGCTGGAAGGGGCTACGATGGGCTAGTGGATAGGGGGTACAAAAAGCTTTTCCATGTGAATCATGGTCAGCATGAATTTGCCCGTGGTAATTGCCATTATCAATGGCATTGAATCATTCTGATCATATGCCAAATTAAGGCTTGCAAAATTCAATAGGGTTCCACAAAAAACTTTTCATCTACACCTGAAAAAAGAGGAAAACTTAATATGATAGAACACTTACTCTGCTGAGAGAAAATCCCCTCTAAAGTTATCTAGACCCCAAACAAAATTTTTGTCAAATGCCGAAGCCTGCATAGTGGTAGAGGATGAACAACAGATCCAGTCGCTTACCCGAGTCCTCGCATCCCGGCCGGCTCCCGACGCGATTGGATCTCGATAACTGCCTCATCGGCGACCGGCAATCTCTGCGGCGGCACCTGCGCGGGCTGCATCGGCGCGCCCAACGCGGTCAACCCATCGACCGGGGGTTGGCGGAGCTCCGGGAAGCCATCCGGAAATCCCGGAATCTGGTCGAACGGCGTCGGGCCCAGGTCCCGACCATTGCTTATCCACCCGAGCTGCCCGTCAGCGAGCGCCGCGACCAGGTGGCGGCGCTGATCCGTGACCATCAGGTAGTGGTGCTGTGCGGCGAGACCGGCTCCGGCAAATCCACCCAGCTGCCCAAGATTTGCCTGGACCTGGGGCGGGGGATCGCCGGGCGCGTCGGCCACACCCAGCCGCGGCGGATTGCCGCCCGCAGCCTTGCCGGTCGCCTGTCCCAGGAAATCGGGACCGAGCCCGGCACCCTGGTGGGCCACAAGGTGCGCTTCCACGACCGGATCCGGCCCGAGACCTGCATCAAGTTGATGACCGACGGCATCCTGCTGGCGGAGATCCGGCAGGATCGGCTCCTCAATGAATACGACACCCTCATCATCGACGAGGCCCACGAGCGCAGCCTCAATATCGACTTTCTGCTGGGCTATCTCAAGGGACTGCTGCCCCGGCGTCCCGAACTCAAGCTTATCGTCACCTCGGCCACCATCGATACAGCGCGCTTCGCCGCGCATTTCGCGGGCGCCGCATCGGATCCGGCGCCAATCATCGAAATCTCCGGGCGCACCTATCCGGTGGAGGTACGCTACCGGCCGCTGGAGGATGAACACGTAGGCGAGCGGAACGACGCCATGCAGCAGGCCATAGCCGGGGCCCTGGACGAGCTGGCGCGAGTAGGTCCGGGCGATGTCCTGGTGTTCCTCTCCGGCGAACGCAAGATCCGCGAGACCGCGGAGACCTTGCGTAAGTACCATCCGCCGTCCACCGAGATCCTGCCCCTGTACGCCCGCCAGGGTCCCCAGGAGCAGACGCGGGTGTTTCAGGCCCACGGGAGCCGCCGCGTGATCCTGGCGACCAATGTAGCCGAGACCTCACTCACGGTGCCCGGCATCCACTATGTGATCGATCCGGGGTTTGCCCGCGTCAGCCGCTACAGCCGCCGCGGCAAGGTCCAGCGCCTGCCGGTGGAGCGCATCTCCCAGGCCGCGGCGAACCAACGCAAGGGGCGCTGCGGGCGGGTGGCGGCGGGCCTGTGCATCCGGCTCTACTCGGAGGACAACTTCGCGGCCCGGGCCCCCTTCACCGAACCGGAGATCCTGCGCACCAACCTGGCCGCGGTGATTTTGCAGATGAAGCTGCTGGGGTTCGGGACCATCGAGGACTTTCCCTTCCTCGACGCCCCGGATGCCCGGCTGATCGCCGACGGCTACCGCACCCTAGAGGAGCTGGCAGCCTTGGACGCCGGGGGTCGGTTAACGCCCCTGGGGAAGCAACTCGCCCGTCTGCCCGTGGACCCACGTATCGGGCGTATGCTGCTGGCCTCCAAGGACTACCACTGCCTGACCGAGCTGCTGGTCATCGCCGCAGCCCTGAGCGTCCAGGACCCGCGAGAGCGGCCCCTGGAGCAGCAGCAGGCGGCGGACCAGATCTATGCCACCTTCCAGCATGAGGACTCGGACTTTTTCACCTTCCTGAACCTGTGGCGATTTCTGGAACAGGAGCGCGCCCGATTGTCCGGGAACAAATTCAGAAAGCTCTGCCAACGGCATTTCCTGTCCTGGAGCCGGGTCCAGGAATGGCGCGATATCCACGCCCAACTGAGTCTTACGATGCGGGAGCTGGGCTATAGAGAGAACCAGGCCGCCGGGAGCTATGAGGAGATCCACCGCGCCCTGCTCACGGGCCTGCTGAGCAACATCGGTTGCAAGGACGAGCACCGAGAATACCAGGGCGCCCGCAACAGCCACTTCGCCATCCATCCGGGCTCCGGGCTGTTCCAGGCGGTGCCCAGGTGGATCATGGCGGCGGAGCGGGTCGAGACCAGCTGCCAGTACGGGCGCATCGTCGCCAGAGTTCAGCCGGCCTGGATCGAACGGGCCGGCGCCCACCTGGTACAGCGCAGCTATGCGGAGCCTCACTGGCAGGCCGGTCCCGGTCAGGTAGCAGCCTACGAGAAGGTCACCCTCTACGGGGTGACCATCATCCCTCGGCGGCGCGTCAACTACGGATCCATCGACCCGGACGAGGCTCGAGAGATCTTCCTGCGCTTCGCTCTGGTGGAAGGGGCCCTGGTGGAAGGAAACTTCAAGACCTGGGCCCCCTTCTGGCGCCACAATCGGGAGCTCATCGAATACGTCCGCCACCTGGAGACCAAATCCCGCCGGAGGGATATCCTGGTGGACGAGGAGGACATCTACGCCTTCTACGCCCAACGGATTCCGCGCGGTATCTATTCCAAGCCCCAGCTGGAGAACTGGCTGCGCACGGCGACGCGCGAGACTCCTAAGTTCCTGCACATGCGCCTGGAGAACCTGATGCGCCGGGACGCGGCGGAAATAACCGAGCAGGCATTCCCCGACGGCCTCCAGGTGGGGGCCACCCGGCTGCCCCTTGAATACCGGTTCGATCCGGGGGCGAACACGGACGGGGTGATCCTCACCGTCCCTCTGCCCCTGGTCAACCAGGTCTCGCCCCAACGGTGCGAGTGGTTGGTCCCCGGTCTCCTTGAGGAACTGCTGGTCGCCCTGTTGCGGGGCCTACCCAAGCAGTTGCGCAAGGCCCTAGTCCCCATCCCGGAGACGGCAAGGTGCTTGGCCGAGCGCCTGATGCCCTCGGATCGGCCCCTGGTCCGGGCAATCGCCGAGGCGCTCCAGGAGATGACCGGGGTCTCGATCCCCGAGGCCGCCTGGGATATGTCCAACCTACCCGGACACCTGCGCATGAAGTTTCGTCTGGTGGACGATCAGGGGCATCAGGTCGCCTTGGAGGAGGATTTCTCCCGGCTCAGGCACCGCTACGGTAGCCAGGGGCGGCAGACCTTCGCTGAGATTTCGTCCCACGAGCTGGAACGGACGGGGATCAGGCAGTGGGACTTCGATGCCCTGCCGGAGAGCCTGGACCTAACCCGCGGCGGTATCCGAGTGCGCGGCTATCCCGCCTTGGTGGACCAGGGGGACAGCGTTGCCATCCAGGTGCTGGACTCGGAGACCGGCGCCGCAGCGGCCATGCGCGGCGGGGTGCGCCGGCTGCTGATGCTCCGGCTGGGATCGGACCTGCGCGCGCTGCGCAAGGGCCTGCCGGACCTGGATCCTATGCGCCTCCAATACGCCAAGACGCCGCAACCACCGGGACAGGATGAAACCCAGCCGGAGGATCTGGCCGACGAGCTGATGGCCCTGATCCTGGAGCTCACCTTCCTGGAAGACCGGCCGCCGATCCGGGACCGGCAGGCCTTCGCCGCACGTCTGGAGCAGAACCGCCCGCGACTGGCATCCGTCGCCGGGGATGTCCGTACGCTGACCGGGCGGATACTCACCCGCTGCCAGGCCACCCGCAAGCGGCTCGCCGACCTCACCCAGACCCGGTGGACGGCCTCGGTTTCGGATATGAGCGAACACCTGGATACGCTGGTCTTTCGCGGCTTCCTACAGCAGGTCCCTTACCCACGCCTCAAGGACTACCCGCGCTACCTGAAGGCCCTGGAGGTCCGGGCCGAGAAGTTCCCCCACGCCGTCGCCAAGGATCGGCAGCGCATTCGGGAGCTGGCCGCCATCCATGGGAAATGGCGGGAACGCTCAACCGCTGCCCGTGAAGCGGGGGGATACGGCACCCGCCTGGAAGAGATCCGCTGGATGCTGGAAGAGCTGCGGGTCTCCCTTTTCGCTCAGCAGATTGGGACCGCCTACCCTATCTCCGTCAAGCGGATCGAAGCGCGCTGGCGGGAGCTGGGGTTGTAACCCAATGCCATTGAGTCAAGTCGCAAAGCCCCTCTCCCCGTTAGAGTATCGCAACAGTTCCTCTCCCACCGAGAGGAGATCGTAAAAGGAAACGTCCGTCACGAGCCGGAGAACGACCGCCATTTGTGACTGCTTGAGCTGCTCGTTAATAAGCAGGATTAACAAGATTTACAGGATTTTTCATCTGGTTCTGGCTGGCTCTCGAACACAAGAAAAATCGGCAGTGGTTAATTTTTAACTGATAGCGTGGTTGAGAGTCTAGGTCTACCGAGTCGCACAGCAGCCCAATCTATTTTCTACCATTTAAATTCGACCACTACCCGGGATTTTTTCTTGTTGCCCTGAACTTTCGCTGCACGGTTACACTTTTCTCAAAATTGATCAGTAGCCAGATGTCGATTCCGATTGCTACCAGATATACCACGTTGCACGTGGATATTTTGGTAAGCGAGGTTCGTTGATCGTGCTCGAGAGCAAGGCGCGATGAGGAGGATTAGCTAGCCCTATTGCGACGAATCGCAACGCTGCTATCGGGTGCGAGGGGTGCGCATCGCGGCGAAATATTCACGTGCAACGGGTGTAACTTACCAACTGTATTTCCGCCTCGCGGGGTATTGTATCCACGGCCTTCAGCCCACAAATAACCGCTCCTTAACTACGATCATATCCGCGAAATACTCTCCGACAGGTTCGCCGCGATACTTGACTCTCAAGGGCGCTTGCGTACGAAATGCAATCCCGCGCGCCCTTAGCTCGACGGCCAAAGCGTTTTCGTAAACTTCTCCGGAAAACCAGAGCCGAGCTCATTATGCACCGTATAGGCCACCCTGATAATCCCTTTGTCAGTTCCCATCCAACAAGTTCCACAACAACACCGACACCCCATTTTCTCCAACCAACCGCAATTAAAACGAAGAAAAACCCTGTTAATCCTGTTAATCCTGTTAATCCTGAGGGTCTAGACAAATTTAGAGAGGATTTTCTCTCAGCAGAGTTAAGTATTCTGGTAGTGGTGATATCTAAATGATAGAAGGTAGATTGAGCTGCTGTGCAGCCCGGTAGACCTAGACTCTCAACCACGCTATCAGTTAAAAATTAACCACTACCGGCGAAAGCACGAACCACGAGAAAGGAGCGCTCAGGCGCCCCTTTCCGATACCGCGGAAACGATCGAACCGAACTCACTTGACCTTCGGGCCCAGCTCGCCCTTGGTGTAATGAGTGGTCATGACCTCCAGTGAGACGGGCTTGATCTTCGAGGCGTTGCCGGCGGTGCCAAAGGCCTCATAACGCACCTTGCAGATCTCGGACATGCCCTTGGTAGCAGCGGCAAGATACTTGCGGGGGTCGAATTCGGCCGGTTTGTCGTGCATGAACTTACGGATGGCACCGGTAGAGGCCATACGCAGATCGGTGTCGATGTTGACCTTGCGCACCCCGTGCTTAATGCCTTCGACGATTTCCTCCACGGGTACGCCGTAGGTTTCGCCCATGGCCCCGCCATGGTCGTTGATGATCTTCAGCCAGTCCTGGGGAACCGAGGACGAGCCGTGCATCACCAGATGGGTATTAGGGATGCGTTTGTTGATCTCTTTGATGCGCTCGATGGCCAGGATGTCGCCGGTCGGCGGGCGGGTAAACTTGTAGGCACCGTGGGAGGTGCCGATAGCGATGGCTAGGGCGTCGACGCCGGTCTTCTTAACGAAATCCGCGGCCTCTTCCGGATCGGTCAGGAGCTGGTCGTGAGAGAGAGTGCCTTCAGCGCCGATGCCGTCTTCTTCACCCGCCTGCCCCGTCTCCAGGGAACCGAGACAGCCTAACTCGCCTTCGACCGAGACGCCGCAGGAGTGGGCCATATCGACCACCTTCTTGGTAGTCTCCACGTTGTATCCATAGCTGGTGGGCGTCTTACCGTCTTCGCCGAGGGACCCGTCCATCATGACGGAGGAAAATCCGAGCTGGATGGAACGCTGGCACACCGCCGGTGAGGTGCCGTGGTCTTGGTGCATGCATACTGAGATGTGCGGCCACTCCTCGATGGCGGCCAGGATCAGGTGACGCAGGAAGGGGGCGCCGGCATATTTACGAGCACCGGCGGAAGCCTGGACGATGACGGGGGAGTCGGTTTCGTCGGCTGCCTGCATGATGGCGCGCATCTGCTCCAGGTTGTTGACATTGTAGGCGGGCACGCCGTAACTGTTCTCGGCGGCATGGTCCAGCAGTTGACGCATGGAAATCAAGGCCATGATGGTTCTCCTGTTGTTGGTTGATATCCGAATATTTCGCCTTGTAGAGATGATTTTGGTGGCGGTAAATTTTCAAGTGAAGCGTAGAACGGTTCATTTCGATCCCCGGAATACGTAAAGCTCCCGCGAATCATTCAGGGGTTCTCTCGTCATCTGAACGCTCGTCGCACTGTTCCAAATAGGACAGGACTATTTCAGGCCACCCTGATGATCTCTTCTGTCAGTTCTCTTACAACAAATCCCACAACTACGCCTAAACTCCGTTTTCTCCAACCAACCGCAATAAAACAACAAAAAATTTTGGGTAGTGGATCATTATTAAAATAGGGTGGCGGTAAATTTTCAGCTATAGCGTAGTTGATAGTCCAGGTCTACCAGGCCACACAGCGACCCAATCTACCTTACTACATAGTCAAAGGCCACCACTACCCGATAAGTATATGATTATTTGCATTCAACCAAAGAGTTTTTAGTCATGATTATTGGAAAGAAAGTACATGCTTGTAGCAAATATCATAGTAAAGCGGTGATCAAAAACGACAAGAATGCGTGTAGGAACCAGCAATATAATTAGTAAAGCCTGTGGTACCTAATGGCGTACTTGAACCTCATGATCGCCACACGGATGAAGAGTTAAATAGCGTATATAACTTAATCAAGAACAATCGCGCATGCGTGGGACCGAACGGAGTCATGGAATCTGTCGCCAAACAGTAAGCGCCTGGTTAAAAAATAGAGCAGCTTCCATCCCTTGAGGCGACGCTGACACCTATCGATTTGGAGCTCGATGAGCTCTGTTCCTTGATGTTTTCAACAAAGACAGCCATTAAACATGGGTATGGATATCTTTAGAGACCCGGGAAGTGGTGATCGCAGTTAAAGAAACGTGCCAAATCCTCCGGGATCGCATACCGTCCATTTATAAATAGCCATGGTTTTCACCGATTATTGGGAAGCGTATCAAACTGTTATTCCGAATGAGCAAGCATTTCCTGGCGGCAAAAAAACAGGAGAAACATCCCAGGTTGGGCGCTGGAATAATACCTTGCGGCAGCACTTGGCACGCTTCGTGCATAAGACGCCCTCTTTTTACAAAAGTACCATTATGCATGAGATCTGCTTAAAGCTCTTCCTGTATCGCTATAATACGGAGTTATTGCCAACTACTGATATGTTACAATTTATAAATTAACCACCACCAAATCTTGTTAATCTCGGAAATCCTGTACCATTAGCAGGCAATAATTATCAACAAGTGACATTACTAAAGATACGCTTAGTAATTCCATATACTTCGATTACGAGTGCCGGTAGTGGTGGGATTTAACTGATAGCAAGGTAGGTCGGGCCGTTATGCAACCTGGTAGGCCTGGACTATCAACCGCGCTATCAGTTAAAAAATTACATTACCGCGAGTACTTTGGCGCTGTTATGGCGCAATGGCTCAGACCCCCCTGTTGTTGCTATCCTCGGCACCGGCAGATTCCGGCATCCTTGCCGGAACGACGAGGTGGTCCGAACGATTACCTTGCATCAGCCCTTCGCCCGCTGCTCCAGCATGGCCACGGCCGGCAGGCTCTTGCCTTCAAGGTATTCGAGAAAAGCGCCGCCGGCGGTGGAAACGTAGGACACCTGGTCATAGATGTCGTACTTCTGGATAGCCGCGATGGTATCGCCGCCGCCGGCCAGGCTGAAGCCGGATGCCTTGGCAATAGCCATGGAGACCGTCTTGGTGCCCTCGCCGAACTGGTCGAATTCGAATACCCCCACCGGGCCGTTCCAAACGATAGTGGCAGCTTTGGCGATGACGTCGGCCAGTTCCTGGGCGGATTTGGGGCCGATGTCGAAGATCATATCGTCGTCGGCTACGTCCTTGGCGTCCTTGAGGACCGCGGGTTCCTTCTCGCCGAATTTTTTGCCGCAGACCACATCCACAGCGATGGGAATGCTGGCACCCCGTTTGGCCATCTTGTCGATCAGGGCCTTGGCGGTATCCACCAGGTCATCCTCGCACAGGGATTTACCTACGTTCTTTCCCGTCGCCTTGAGGACGGTGTTGGCAATACCACCGCCGACCACCAGCTGATCGACCTTCTCTGACAGGGCCTCAAGCACGGTCAGCTTGTTGGACACCTTGGAGCCACCGACGATGGCGACCATGGGCCGGGCTGGATTCGCCAGGGCCTTGGCCAGGGCGTCCAGCTCACCAGAGAGCAACAGGCCGGCGCAGGCCGTGGGGGCGAGCTTGCCGACCCCGTGGGTGGAGGCTTGGGCGCGGTGGGCGGTGCCGAAGGCGTCCATGACGAAGACATCACACAGACCGGCGTACTTCTTGGCCAGGTCTTCGTTGTCCTTATTCTCGCCCTTGTTGAAGCGCACGTTTTCCAGCAGGACGACCCCGCCCGCGGCGACGTTCGGGGTCTTGTCCAGATAATCCTTGACCAAGGGCACCTGCTTGCCGAGCTTGGCGGACATGTCGTCGGCGATGGGCTGCATGGAGTTTTCCTGATCCACCACGCCTTCCTCCGGGCGCCCGAGGTGGGAGAACACCATGACCTTGGCCCCGGCCTTCATACAGCGCTCAATGGTGGGCATGGAGGCGGTGACACGGGCATCGGATGTCACCTTGCCGTCCTTGACGGGGACATTGAGATCGGCGCGGATCAGCACCCGCTTGCCGGCGAGATCGAGATCGGTCAGCTTGATGAATGACATGGAGTCCTCCGCGAAGTTACGTTTTGGTGACCTAAGTACCCGTTGAAGTAGGATAACCGGTAGTGGCAAATTCTTAATTGATAGCGTGGTTGAGAGCCACAGGTCTACCGGGCTGCGTAGCGACCTAACCTACCTTCTAACCATTTAGACCACCACCACCAAGAGAGCATCTTATACACGAAGCGCGCCAAGTGCTGCCGCAAGGTATTATTCCAGCGCTCAACCTGGGACGTTTTTCCTGTTTCTTTGCCGACAGGAAAATTTTCCTGATTCGGAATAACAGCTTGATACGCTTCCCAATAATCAGTGAAAACCATGGCTTTTCGACTTCCCGGATCTCTCTGTTCTAAAGCGATCCAGACCCACACTTTAGGTTGCCTTTTGCTGAAAACGAAGGAACAGAGCTCATCGAGCTCCAACACCGGTGTTTGCTCAGGACCGATAGCGTCAGCGTCGCCCCAATGGATGGAACTGCTCTGCTTTTTCTTTAGTAGCCAGGCGCTTACTGTTTGGCGACAGATTCCATGATTCCGTTCGATCCCACGCATGCTCGATCGTTCTTGCATAAGCATTAAAAATACGCTCTTTACTCTTCCTCCGTATAGCGATTATGAGGCTCAAGCACGCCATAGGCACCACAGATTTTAAAATGATATTGCTGGTTCCCACACGCATTCTTGCCATCTTTGATCACCGCTTTACTATAACATTTGCCACAAGCATGTACTTTGCTTTATCAAGAATCATGACTAAAAACCACTGGTAGTGGGAATCTTTAACTGGTAGAAGGCAGGTTGGGCCGCCGTGCGGCCCGGTAGACCCAGACGGTCAACCACGTTATCATTTAATTAACCACTACCGCTCTCTATTATTCCAGGGTCTAGATAACTTTAGTTCTCTCAGCAGAGTTAAGTATTCTCTCATATTACTTCCTCTCGATAATTGAATCTAAATTCACATTCTTTACAGGTATAGATGAAAAGTTTTTCGTGGAACACCATTGAATTTTACAAGCCGTCGTTTGGCATATGACCAGAATGATTCAATGCCATTGATAGGGCAATTACCACGGGCAAATTCATGCTGACCATGATTCACACGGAAAAGCTTTTTGTACCCCCTATCCACTAGAGCCCCCCCAGCCGTCCGAGTCGACGATGCTATCGATGGCTACGCGGCCCAGGATTGCGGCCTGTAGCGGCTTCTTGAAGGCGTTCGGGACGATTTCCGTGTAGATTTCCCGCGGCGTTCCAGAATCCCGAAGACAATCGTTTTAACCCCAGCTCCGCACCCTTCCTTCCCACGAACACGGCGCACGCCGAAATACTTCAACCATCGCCGGAGAAGGGCGATGGGACGTTACAAAGCTGAGCGATTCGGGTCCGTAGTTTGAATCAACTGATTGATCGTCGGACGGCTTACATCACTCAACTCGGTGATTTTCAAGGCCGGTAAATCGTGCGCAAAATCAGGGTTCAATCCGTCTGAAGAGCTTCCGATAAAGTGTGAACGCCTCAAATACATGTTTTTCCCTTAACATAACCTTAAGCATGCAGTCGCAGTGCAAAAGTTATCTAGATACTATTCCACGTATATCATTATGTATGAGATCTACTCTTCCTATATCGCCATAATACGGAGTTATTTCTAACCATTGTTATGTTGCTATTTATAAATTAACCACTACCCATCGTTTTAATCAACCCCTATGGACTTAAAGTCCATAGTCTAGGGAGTGATTGAGAGTCGCTGTTTCGGCCAAAGCCGACTGAAAACCTCGGACTGAAGTCAGCTCGAAAGGACTGAAAGTCGGGGCGCACTCAACTGGGAAATCATCATCATTATGCCCCTGATGTTCTCGATACCCCTTTATATACTCTCTGATCATATCTTCTGTGAGATATCCTGAACTGAAAGCACTATACCCAATGGCCCAAAAGTGACGTCCCCAACACTGCTTCATCAAATGCGGGAATCCTTAGTTGTGGTTTGCGCGATGTCCTCCCTTTTAAGCAACTTTATGATTTCACTAACCGATAACCTGGATGGATAAGAGATGTAGAGAGATACATGGTCCTTGCTCACCACTCCCTGAATGATTTCTATATCGTTAGCAGCGCAGTTCAAGTTCTGCCGAACCAATGTCCGTACTCTTTATCCCCACATCCTTGGTCAGAACCTTATAGCGATACTCCGTGATCCATGCCAGATGAACCTTCATATCTTAAACGGTCTGTGTCGCGTGCTTCTTCGGTCTCATAGCCAAAAAATACTAAAGCCCTATGGACTAAAGCCCATAGTTTTTACTAGCGACCAGCAATAAAATTACGAACATAATATGAGTTGCCAGCCCACCTAATTATCTTCTTAACGATATCTTTCATCTCGTATTATTACAATACCAGGAATGAGCAAAGGGCAGTGAACCCAAAGAAGAACGCTGCGGCATTCTCCCCCGGGCCCCGCGCCCTATTCCCTGCAGCTTTACTTGGCGGCTATGTGCTTCACGAAACGCAGCATGTTGCAGGTATAGCCGTACTCGTTGTCGTACCAGGCGATGACCTTGAGGAAGGTGGGGTCCAGCGCGATGCCGGCCTCGGCGTCGAAGATGGAGGGGGCGCTCCGGCCCCGGAAGTCGGTTGCCACGACCTTTTCGTCCGTGTAGGCCAGCACGCCGGCCAAGTCGCCCTTCTCGGAGGCGCCCTTCATGGCGGCGCAGACATCGCCGTAGTCCGCTTCATTGGTGAGCTCGGCGGTGAGGTCGACCACGGAGACGTCGGAGGTGGGCACGCGGAAGGCCATGCCGGTGAGCTTGCCGTTGAGCTCGGGCAGCACCTTGCCGACTGCCTTGGCGGCGCCGGTGGAGGACGGGATGATGTTCTCCAGGATGCCGCGACCTCCGCGCCAGTCTTTCATGGAGGGACCGTCAACGGTCTTCTGGGTGGCGGTGGTGGCGTGGATGGTGGTCATCAGGCCGCGCTTGATGCCCCAGTTGTCGTGCAGCACCTTGGCCACGGGGGCCAGGCTGTTGGTGGTGCAGGAGGCGGCAGATACGATGGGCTCACCATTGTAGGTCTTGTGGTTAACGCCGTAGACGAACATGGGGGTGTCGTCCTTGGAGGGTGCGGATTGAACGACCTTCTTGGCGCCGGCGTCAATGTGCTTCTGGCAGGTCTCCTTGGTCAGGAAGAAACCGGTGCTCTCGATGATCAGATCGGCTCCGACCTCGCTCCACTTGAGGTTGGCGGGGTCCCTTTCCGCGGTCAAGCGGATGGTTTTGCCCTTGACGACCATCTTGTCACCTTGGGTGGCGATGTCGCCCTGGAAGTTGCCGTGGACCGAGTCGTACTTGAGCATGTAGGCTAGATAATCGGGATCGAGCAGGTCATTGATGCCGACGACTTCGACCTCCGGGAAGTCCTTGGCGATAGCGCGAAAAGCCATGCGACCGATGCGGCCGAACCCGTTGATGCCGACTTTGATTGTCATGGAATAAACCTCCAATCTTTATTCAGGTTTGTAGATGCTTTTAGGGAAATCGGAATCGCCCGTCAGAGCTGCGTTTCCACTGCTGCCACCACCTTTTCCACGGTGATGCCGAATGCCTTGTAGACGTCCCCTGCGGGGGCGGATTCGCCGAAATTATCGAGTCCGATGACCTTGCCCTGGGTGCCAATGTACTTGGGCCAGAGATGGGTGACGCCAGCCTCAACCGCGACCCGAGCCTTGACCGCTTCCGGCAACACGGATTCCTTGTAGGCGGCGTCCTGGGCCTCAAAGGCGTCCATGGAGGGCATGGAAACCAAGCGCACCTTGCGTCCCTTGGCGGTCAGGCCTTTATAGGCGTCGACCGCCAGGGCGACCTCCGAGCCGGTCCCGATGATGATGGCTTCGGGCTGGCCGTCGCAGTCCCGCAACACGTAGGCGCCCTTGGTGATGGCGCGTAGCTGTTCTTCCGTGCGCTCCAGATGCGGCAATCCCTGGCGGGAGAAGATGAGGCTAGTGGGTCCACCCTTGCGCTCGATGGCCAGCTTCCAGGCCACCGCGCTCTCCACCGCGTCTGCCGGTCGCCAGGTGGACATCCGCGGGGTCAACCGCAGGATGGAGATCTGTTCCACCGGCTGATGGGTCGGGCCGTCCTCGCCGAGGCCGATGGAGTCGTGAGTATAAACGAAAATGGGGTCGATCTTCATGAGCGCGGCCAGACGCAGGGCGTTCTTGGCATATTCCATGAATATCAGGAAGGTGGCGCCGTAGGGCTTGAAGCCGCCGTGCAGGGCAAGCCCGTTCATGATGGCCGACATGCCGAACTCGCGCACCCCATAGTAGATGTAGTTGCCCGAGGCGTCGTGCTTGGATACACCCTTGCTGCCGGACCAGAGGGTCAGGTTCGAGCCGGCCAGATCCGCGGAACCGCCGATGAGCTCGGGGAGCAGCGGGCCGTAGCCGTTCAGCGCGTTCTGAGAGGCCTTGCGGGAGGCGATCTTTTCCGCCTTGGCGTCCACAAATTTGATGAATTCCCAGGCCTTCTCTTCCCAGTCGGCCGGCAGCTCGCCGGCCATGCGCCGTTTGAACTCCGCCGCCAGCTCGGGATGGGCAGACTCATAGGCGGAGAAGCGTTGGTTCCACTCGGCCTCGGCGGTGTCCCCCCGTTGCCTGGCGTCCCAACCCTCATAGATATGGCCGGGGATCTCGAAGGGACCGTAGTTCCAGCCGATGGCCTTGCGGGTCAGGGCCACTTCTTCCTCACCCAGCGCGGCACCGTGGCACTCTTCCTTACCCTGCTTATTGGGGGAGCCCCAGCCGATGATGGTCTGGCAGCAGATGAGCGTCGGCCTACCGGTAACCGCGCGGGCTTTTTTGATCGCGTCCTTGACGGCCTCGGGGTCGTGGCCATCCACCTTGGGTATCACGTGCCACCCATAGGCCTCGAAACGCTGCGGCGTATCGTCGAGGAACCAGGCGGGGATGTCGCCGTGTCCGCGCACCTCGCCGTCGATGGAGATGTTGTTGTCGTCGTAAAAGGCGATGAGCTTGCCCAGCCCCAGGACGCCGGCCAAGGAGCAGGCCTCGTGGGAGATGCCCTCCATCATGCAGCCGTCGCCGAGGAAGGCGTATGTCAGGTGGTTGACGATCTCGTAACCGGGCTTGTTAAACTGGGCCGCCAGAACTTTCTCGGCCAGGGCCATTCCCACCGCGTTGGTGATGCCCTGACCCAGGGGGCCGGTGGTGGTCTCGACACCAGGGGTATAGCCGTACTCGGGATGGCCGGGAGTCTTGGAGTGCAGTTGGCGGAACTGTTTCAGATCCTCGATGCTCAGCTCATAGCCGGTCAGGTGCAGCAGCGAGAAAAGAAGCGTGGAGCCATGTCCGTTGGACAGCACGAAGCGGTCGCGATCCACCCACTTTGGGTTGGCCGGATTGTGCTTCAGAAAATCGTTCCACAGCACTTCGGCAATATCGGCCATCCCCATGGGGGCGCCGGGATGACCGGAGTTTGCTTTCTGGGTCGCATCCATGCTCAGGGCACGGATGGCATTGGCGAGTTCTCTACGTGAGGACATCTAGTCTCTACCTCTTCGCTATTTGAAACCAAGGCTTCCGCCGGCCGTGCCCGCATGCCTTAAGCGTCCGGCAACAACCCGCGACTCGGGCAATCCCTAGTCGAAACCATATCCGCTATGCCCTATCTCCCGCATTGCGCCGGCGGCTGGATCGCCTCGCCATGCGCCCTTGGGTACGACGAACCTCCTTAAAATCCGGTATGCCCTTCAGTTGCCAATCGCCTAGGGGTATCGCGGTAGGGCCGGGAAACAGGTGGCTCGCTCTCAGAGGAACCGGCATCTGATTTCGCCCCGACATTTTCCCCTGAGCGGAGCCAAAAATCATGATTTAGAAGGCCATTCATTCTGGCGCAAATAGGTAGGACGGAACAAAGAAGCACATCTTATACATGCATAAAAATTTATAATTACTCATTTCGATTGTGATTATATACGAAAATAACATTTTTTCATTGACGCCGTTTGCGTGATTGCTTTTATAGTGGAGTCACATTTTGAGATAGATAGGCTCGTGAGCAAAAAGCTCCCGGAAAACCCAACCGTTAAGGCATCAGCTTAACCAAGCTGATGAGCATGTTTCCAGACGATGCGGCGGCTGAAAAATGGTTTGAGGCACAACGCTGGCCGGAGGGGCCCCGCTGTCCCGTATGCAATTCCGGCAATATTCAATCCAATATCAAGCATGCGTCGATGACCCATCGTTGCCGGGATTGCTCGAACAAAAAGATGTTCTCGCTTAAAGCCGGAACGATTATGCAGGGCTCCAAGCTCGGCTATCGGATTTGGGCGATAGCGATCTATTTGCTAACGACCAGCCTCAAAGGGCGTGTCGAGCATGAAGCTCCACCG
>Ga0209052_1000116_pt1 | contig 33810 bp, 32 predicted proteins | sample WorMetHEROISLAND_2_FD_187409 | JGI IMG/M metagenome (GOLD analysis project Ga0209052, IMG submission 187409) | Marine gutless worms symbiont microbial communities from Max Planck institute for Marine Microbiology, Germany - Olavius sp. 4 HERON... | ecosystem: Host-associated > Annelida >...
AAAAGGGCGCGGAATCCTAGCAGAGAGACTTCTTGACATCTGCCAAGCCTATGTATCAGCCCTATTGGCAAACGAACTAATTACTGACAGGCAACGCGAAATTGCCATCCGTTGCAGCATTCTTTCAGCGTCTTGTGCAAAAGTCGGGTTTATCGCCCTTATCGACGAAGCGACCGGATATCAATACGAAAGAGAAACCGATGCTCTGCAAATAAAATTACGCACCTTCATTGCCGCCGAACTTTGCGAGTGGGAGAAAACGTTCCCCGATGAGCTGTGGGAGGATTTGGGCGCCTTACAAACTGGCGAGGCCCACTACACTATCGTCCTAAATGGTGGGGAAAGATGGTTCTTGAGCTTATATATGACCTCTAGATCCTGATGTTGCGAACCACTTGAAAAATACAAAGCCACCTCCGCATCATAATAAAATTACCATCAATGGCTTACTGAAAACTTTGGGTTAAAGGCTTTAATTACACACATACATCAAGTTATTGATATCGCAAAAACATGTTCTTCTATGTTGGAACTTAGAGAGAAGGTGGCTCACTTTTACCGAAAAAAGCCAATGCAACTTGCAATGCATATCCCTAAAAAAGATGAAACCTAACACGCAGGTCAATTATTCCGCTTTCCAACCACAAAAACCCTGGCTAGTTATGTATATAGGTCCCAAAATTTGTACCGGATATTGATTGTGTGTTCCAGTCGTTCTTATTCATTTGCCAAAAAATGATGTCGCTTCAGAAAAGACTGACTGGAGCAGATCAAGTTTAGGGTTTCATTACTATGTGCAAAGGCTTCAGGACGCCATTCGTGACCTAGAGGTATATCACTCATGTTTGTTGTTTAGGATCTAGATAATTTTAGAGAGGATTTTCTCTCAGCAACATGCGGTTGCAGTGCTAAAATTATCTAACCCATTTGTATTTTATTCGTTTCTTACCAGATATGGAAATTTCCATAGGGTTCTTTCCATACTAGCATTTCAAGAATCATTCCATTACTATGCGCTAACGCGCTCATACACGTATTTTCTGGTAGCTTGTGCAGAAAACTGTGGTCTTCACTTTGAGTAGTTTTTTGTATCCATATATTCTGCAAATAATCATAAAGTTCTTCAGGAAATTCGGATTCGGATTATCTTTCGCTCTCTCTAATACTCTTTGAATAATTCTCTTGTATTCTCTCCTTTCCCTCTCCGCTCTACTGAGATAGCCGGTAGCCTCGTCAACAAGCGCAATGATTCTAATTTTGGTAAGACTTGCTAGTACAATCTCACATTGTGCTGCAATAATCTTCTGTCTTGACCCAAACGAGCAATCCTTTTCTTCTTCCCATGAAGCATGACTTCACATATTTCCGGTAAAAGCTCCGCCCGATAGCCAAATTATGACTTGATTCCCATATTTTGCTCTGACTGGCTCTAACATGGCCCGGTCTGAAACCAACGAAAACAATGGACTAAGAGATTTTTGGGCCCAAAAGCGGCCCAGTCTTGTACCGGAAGCAGTCTCTTTCCTTTCAATAAGTTGCAAGGCCTCCTGCATTTCTCTCGCAGACAATAGCCTCTTCTTTCTTTCCGTTACATGGCAAAGAACTGTTGTTCCTCCCAAATCCAGTTTTCCCTCATCGTGGATTATCTGCTCGAAATTCTTCTGGTTCGACATCCTCAAGATTTCTTAGAAGCGGTCATGGCGACTACCACTTCATCGAAATCTGCGTTGATCGGTTCAATAACCTTTTCAGGCTTACGCGGCATCGATCAACTCTTTATAGGTGAGCCGGCGATTCTTCATCCTGTCAACCGTTATGGCAGATAAACTGCATGGTGTCTTCCTTGGCGGTGTTATAGCGGAAGGAAAACTCGTTGATATACCGATGCAGATGCTTCTTGCTCATTGCTCATTGTAGTAAGAGATGCCGTAGTACCCGCATTTTAGCAGTTCCCAAAAGCTCTTAATTCCGTTGGTATGAGCCATCCCGCGAACGAACTCCTTGACGCTATAGTTCACCACCTCATGATTGTGGCCTTCCAGCCCCTCAATAAGCTTTAAGCGAGTCCGTGCAGACGGTAGCGCACAGGCTGTGCACGATCAGTGATGAAATCCTGCAGCGTAGCAGAGTTGGCATCCTTCACGGGACGCGCTGAAACACGACCTTTGCGCTCGACCATTTCGACCACCACTTGATTTCCCACAGGACCACGTCCGGCGTGAGATTTCTTTTCATTATGCTTGTTCTTCTCCTTGCCGCCGATGTAGGTTTCGTCAACTACCACAATCGGCCCTATGCCGGTCGCATTCGACTGCGCAAGCCACGTCTCCCGAATCCGGTGAGCAAGAAACCACGCGGTCTTTTGGGTGACGCCAAGCTCTCTAGCAAGTTTGGGTAGAGGGAACGCCCTTGCGGGCCGTGGTAAGCGTGTAGATCGCCATGAGCCAGGTTCGCAACGGCACTTTGGACTCTTCCAGTACCGTGCCGATACGCACCGAGAAATGCTTCCGGCAGTTCCGGCAGCGGTAAGGCATCGGCCTATGATCCTTACACTCGGAGGTATGGACTGAGCCACAGTAAGGGCCGGATAATCCCATCCGGCCAACGTTCCCGCTCGAAAGTACAGGCGGGCAGGTTCTTCGTCGGGGAACCGCTCAGAAGAATTGGTATTGGTAGAGGTTGATGATTTCTGGTTTGTCGGTTTTCATTGGCATGCTCCTGAATTATTGTACCGGGTCACCGACGGCTAGTCAAATACCGCAATGGAGCTGCTTTGCCTTGTCGTTGGCTCAACTGAGATAATGTAACGATATCATATCGTAATTGTTGTGGTATGGTACAGATTCGGCAGGTGGTGGCTAGCTATGTATATAGGTCCCAGAACTAAAACTTGGAGAATTGGTACAATCAACCCCTTATGGACTGAAGGTCCATAGTCTGGGGAGCGACTGAAAGCCTTAGACTGAAATCAGTTCGAAAGGACTGAAAGTCGGGGTGCACTCGACTAGAAAATCATCATCATTATGACCCTGATGTTCTCGATACCTCTTCATATATTCTCTGATCATATCGTCTGTAATGTACCCTGAACTGAAAGCACCATACCCAATGGCCCAAAAGTGACGTCCCCAATACTGCTTCCTCAAATGCGGGAATTCTGGTTGTAGTTTGCGTGATGTCCTCCCTCTAAGTAGCTTCATGGGTAGTAGTAAATTTTTAACTGATGGCGTGGTTGATCGTCTAGGTCTACCTGGCCACACAGCGGCCCAACCTACCTTCTGCCAGTTAAATGCCACCACTACCCATGATTTAACTAACCGACAACCTGGACGGATTAAGAGGTGTTAGAGAGGCACATGGTCCTTGCTCACTACTCTCTGGATGTCCGTACTCTTTTCCTCGCATCGTTAGGTCAGAGCCTTATAGCGATACTTCGTGATCCATACCGGATGAACCTTCAGATCGTAAACCGCATATGTCGCGTGCTTCTTCGGTCTCATAGCCAAAAAATACTAAAGTCCTTGGACTAAAGTCCATAGTTTTTACTAGCGAACAGCAATGAAGAAACTTCGGTTCATGAGGTTGGCTGTGTGGCGGCAATCGTTCCGACCCCTGCCCTGTTTTTGCCATCTCTGGCGCCGGCAGATTCCGGTAATCCCAGCCGGAGTGGCGAGGGGCAGGATCTAAACGATTATGTGTGGTGTCACAAAGTTAGCCCCACGAGCCAGAATCTCTCCCTGTTGAGGCATCGACGGCAAATCGTTTCTCCCTATTTTTCAGGGTAGGAATTTTGATTATCAGGTTATATTCGATCATTATAATGATTTATGGGATAATAATATGAAACTAAATGCCGGCATGATCGCCGGTCTAACCCTCGGCGTCTTTGCCGTGGGCGGCGTCGGCCTGGTAGCCGTTACCCACACCCTGACGGTTGAGCGCATCGCCGCCAACGAGCAGGCTGCCGCCCTGCGCAAGGTAGCGGCCATCATCCCCACCGGGCAGATGGACAACGATCCCCTGCAAGACCTCATCAAGGTCAGCGTCCCAGACCTGCTGGGCGGCCCGAGCAGCCGCGTCTACCGCATCCGCAAGGACGGTAAACCACTGGCAGTGGTATTGGATCCGGTTATCCCCAACGGTTATATGGGGCCTATCAAGCTGTTGATCTCCATCCTGGCGGACGGCACCCTGGGGGGGGTGCGCGTGCTCACGCACAAGGAGACCCCCGGACTCGGCGACAAGATCGATCTGGCCAGGTCGGACTGGATATTGAATTTCACCGGAAAGTCTTTAAAAAACCCGCCGGAGGCCCAGTGGAAGGTAAAGCGTGACGGCGGCGTGTTCGACCAGTTCGCGGGCGCCACCGTCACCCCGCGGTCCATCGTCCGGGCGGTCAGGGATACCCTGCGCTTCGTCGAGCAACGGGGGGCATCGCTTTATGAGCAGCCTGCGACGGCAACGCCGCCGGCGATGGGAGAATCCTGATGTCCTTCGCTTCCTACCGGGAAATCGCCGCCGCTGGCCTGTGGCGCAATAATCAGGCCCTGGTGGCTCTACTGGGGCTGTGCCCGTTGCTGGCGACCACCACGACGGCGACCAATGGGCTCGGCATGGGGCTGGCAACCACCACGGTCCTGGTCTTGTCCAACCTCACCATTTCCCTGATTCGTAACCTGGTGCGCCCGGAGATCCGGCTCCCGGTCTTCGTGCTGGTGATCGCTTCCGTGGTTACCGTGGTCGAGCTCTGGATGCAGGCCTATTTTCACGCGCTCCACCAGGTGCTGGGGTTGTTCATCCCGCTGATCGTCACCAACTGCGCTATCATCGGCCGCGCCGAGGCATTTGCCTCCAGGAACCCCCTGGATCGGGCCCTGGTGGACGGTTTGAGCATGGGCATCGGCTTTACCCTGGTGCTGACGACTCTCGGCGGTCTGCGCGAGTTTGTCGGGCAAGGCACCCTCTTCCACCAGGCCCATCTGCTGTTGGGCGATGCCGCGCAGGGGTTCGGGCTGAATTTGGGACCGGATTTTCAAGGCGCGCTGTTCGCCATCTTACCTCCGGGGGCCTTCATCGGACTGGGGTTGCTGATCGCCGTGAAGAACGGCCTCGACAAACGCGCGGCCCGGCGCCTGCCCTGCGGCGGGCAGGCCGGAGTCCTCCGGGCACAAGCGCCGCTTGAATCGCCGGCTGCCGAATCGCCAGTTTCCATGTCGATGACCGAGAGGCTATTTGGTTAGGGGTAGTGGTAGTATTTAAATGGTAGAAGGTAGGTTAGGTCGCTACGCATCCCGGTAGACTTGGACTCTCAACCACGCTATCAGTTAAAAATTTACCACCACCAATCATTCTTAACCTCGAAAATTCATAGGGACTCGAATCATTGTAAATGATGAATATAATAAAGTTGACTTTATGATAAGTATAAAGTATAGCTAGCCAGAGTTTTCGGGCTTTTGGCAAGAGACTTGGGTGAGAGCGGATTGAAGGGAGAGTTGCCATACTTCCAGATTTCATCCAGTCTGCAAAGGGAAAATCCACCGGCCTTGGCTAGCGTATGTATATAGACCACAGCGTTACGGTTGATAAAAAAATAGGGTAGTGGTGGTTTTTAACTGGTAGCAAGATCGTCCAGAATGCTGCCAAGAAACCGCTACAGGCTGCGATCCGAGGCCAGGTGGCCCTTGACTGCATCATCCACTCGGACGGCTGGAGGGGCTACGATAGGTTGGTGGATAGGGGGTACAAAAAGCATTTCCATGTGAATCATGGTCAGCATGAATTTGCCCGTGGTAATTGCCCTATCAATGGCATTGAATCATTCTAGTCATATGCTAAACGAAGGCTTGTGAAATTCAATGGTGTTCCACGAAAAACTTTTCATCCACGCCTGATAAGGATGTGAATTTAGATTCAATCCTCGATGAGGAAAACTGTCTATGATAGAATACTTACTCTACTGAGAGTAATCCTCTCTAAAATTTATCTAGACCCATAGAAAATTACAAATCACACGAATCCTCGCGTGATTGATTCGTGCTGGTTCGTGCGATTCGTAGTTTTTCCTTCAGCACTCGGTTGTCGGGTTACGGCGCGTTCAGGACGGTAGCGTGCCCGACACGCAACACCGCATAGTTGGGTACGGGCCATCCCAAGATGCGGTTCGCCGCCGGCACTGACCGGCAGACGATCAACCAGCCGGTAGTGGCGGACTTTAACTGGTAGAAGGTAGATTGGGTCGCTGTGTGGCCTGGTAGACCTGGGCGATCAACCACGCTATCAGTTAAAGATTTATCACTACTAATTCAGGTAAACCGAGTCGGTGGGCACAGCCCACCCTACAGTGAATCCTTCCGTGAATAGATACGTGCCTCCGTCACGATCATATCCACAGGCACATCCCAGGGGTTCGGGGTCAGTGCCTCTACCCGCTGGCACTCGTGGGCGATGCTGATCAGCCGGGGGCGGCGCCAACGGCGGCGTCGGCGTAGGTAGGCCAGGGTGCGGTCGTAATAGCCGCCTCCCATGCCCAGCCGGTTGCACCGGGCGTCGAAGCCGACCAGGGGGACCAAGAGCAGATCCAGGGCCCAGGGGAGGCGGATGCGCTGATTGCGCAGGCGGGGCTCGGGGATGCCGAAACGGTTGCTTGCCAGCGGGTCACCCGGACGGTACTCCAGGAACCAGAGCTTTCTGTACGGGCGGCGCCGGAGCACGGGCAGGAAGCAGCGCTTGCGGCGAGTATGCGCCAGCCGTAACAGGGGGAAGGGGTCGAGCTCGCCGTTCGTGCTCCAGTAGGCGCCGACGCGGCGGGCGCGCAAGAAATCGGTCCGTTTGCCCAGGGAGCGAGCGAGGCTGCGGGCGTGGCGCCGTTGCTCGACGGGACTGAGCGCGGCACGCGCAGCGCGCAGGCGGCGTCGGAGGGTGCCGGCAGGAGTCATGGGCGGCGGGAAGCGACATCCCCCGCCGGGGCCGACATGGACCTTTGTTCTTGAACCGGACGGTTCAAGTGGGGGCAGGGAAGTCGGCTTCAGGCTTTCCGCTCCGGGCGGACATGCGCAACGGCCTTACTCCGGTTGCCCCCAGGGTACGATTTAGGCTCAAGAAAATACCCAGGCCACTCGCGTACACCGCAGGGGATGTCTGAAGCGCAGGTTATACCGTTTCGCCCTACGCGTCTATTTGATGTTGCGTCGCCAGGGCGTCATCGAGACGCCTCTGGAGGTCTCCCAGGCGCCGGTCGAAGTCCTGCTTGCCTTGGGTTTGACTGGTCTTAGTCTTGGCCAGCTCATAGGCGATATTCAGGGCCGCCATGGCGGCGATCCGGTCAGCGCCCAGGACGCGCCCGGTTTGCCGAATCTCGCGCATCCGCTCGTCCAACAAGCGCGCGGACTCACGTAGGTCCGCCTGTTCGTCCGGCGCGCAGGAAATCCGGTATTCCTTGTCCAGGATCCGGACCGAGATGGCAATGGGCTCCTCGCTCATAGCTCTTCCTCCATGGATTTCAAGCGCGCGATCATGGATTCTACGCGGCTGCGCGCCAGCTCCGTCTTTCCGACGAGTTCGGCGCGTTCCGTGACCAGGTGATCCTGGCGCACACGCAGCGAGTTGTTCTCTTCTCTGAGGTGGCGGCAGGTGAGGATCAGCTCCTCCACCTGCCGTTCCAGGGTATCGAGGTCGAAGTTCGGCACAGGCTATACTTCCCAAGGGACAATCGCAGGGCACTATAGAAGGCGTCAGCGCTGGGGTCAATTCATTGCGCGTCATGCTATGATGAGATAATGGTCTTTCCATAGTTTCAGGCGCCGGCCCCCGGCAATGCAAGAATCAGATTTTTACATTTATTATCATGAGCTTGGCAAGCATCTGGCCGTGTTGGGCCCCAGCGCCGCCGAAGCCCACGGTATTCTGTGCGCCCTGCTGTGTGCCGGCGGGCCGCGAGCGGAGGAGTCTTGGATCGCCGAGTTGCTGGCGGACACCGATGACGTCGATCTGCCGACCCAGGTGTGCCGGCGTTCCCTGCGAGACCTGGCGGCGCGTACCCGGGCGGGGATCGCCGGCCCGGATATGGGTTTCACGCCCCTGTTGCCCGGGGACTCGGCGCCTCTAGCGGAACGGGCAGTGGGTCTCTACGACTGGAGCCGCGGCTTTCTATATGGCCTCGGATTGGCCGGGGTGGACGTGAACCGATTCTCGGAGCCGGCTCGGGAGGCTTGTAACGACTTTGCCGCCATCACCCACTTGGATCTCGAGGACCTGGATGATTGCGAGGAAAACGAGCAGGCCCTGACGGAGCTGACGGAGTTTGTCCGGGTGGCGGCCATGCTGGTTTACGAGGAGCAGTGTCCCGCGGCGGGGACAGGTCGATGACCGCCGCGGAATACAGGCGCCGCCGCCGGCGGTTGGTCGCCGCAATGAAGGCCGGCAGCATCGCCCTGCTGGTGGCGGCTCCCGAATCCGTTCGCAACCGAGACGTGCATTACCCCTACCGCCAGGATAGCGATTTTTCCTATGTGACGGGATTCCCCGAGCCGGAGGCGCTGGCGGTGCTGATCCCAGGACGCAAGGAAGGCGAGCTGGTGTTCTTCTGCCGGCCGCTCGATCCCGAGCGGGGGCTGTGGGAGGGCGCACGCGTTGGCGTCGAGGGGGTCCGGCAGGATTTCGGGGCCGCCGAGGTCCACCCCATCGACAAGCTGGACAAGGTCCTGCCCAAGCTGCTGGAGGGCCGAGATCGGGTTTACTATTCGGCGGGTATGAACCCGGAGCTCGACCGACGCCTGATGGAGTGGGTCAATGTGGTGCGGGGTAAGGCGCGCTCCGGGGTGCGTGCTCCCACGGAGTTCATTGTCCTGGAGCGGCTATTGTCCGAGCAGCGTCTTCTCAAGAGCAAGGCCGAGCGCAAGGTCATCCGGCGGGCGGTTCGGATTTCCGCCGACGCGCACCGCTGGGTGATGCGCCTGTGTCGGCCCGACCTGTGGGAGTATGAGCTCGAGGCCGAGTTCGTGCGAGTCTGCGCCGCCCGAGGGGGGCGTTTCCAGGCCTATCCCCCGATTGTGGGCGGCGGTGCGAATGCCTGTGTGCTGCACTATGTGGATAGCCGCCATCGGCTCGAGGACGGGGATCTGGTGCTCGTCGATGCCGGCTGTGAGCTGGCGGGCTATGCCTCGGATATTACCCGCACCTTTCCGGTCAACGGCCGCTTCAGCCCGCCCCAGCGGGAGCTCTACGAGCTGGTGTTGGCGGCCCAGGAGGCAGCCATCGCCGCGGCGGTGCCCGGCAATCGCTGGAACCATATTCACAAGGCCGCCGTACGCACCCTGACCCAGGGGCTGGTGGAGCTGGGGTTCCTCGCGGGCGGCAGGAAGGCGGTACCCAAGCTCATCAAAGAAGGAAAGTACAAGCCCTACTTCATGCACCGCGCGGGCCACTGGTTGGGTATGGATGTCCATGATGTCGGGGACTATCGGGTCAACGGCAAGTGGCGGCGGTTGGAACCCGGCATGGTGCTCACGGTGGAGCCCGGTCTCTATATCCCGGCGGAGCGCACCGAGGTTCCTTCTCGCTATCACGACATCGGTATCCGCATCGAGGACGATGTGCTGATCACCGCCGCAGGTAACGAGGTCCTGTCCGCCCGCGCGCCCAAGACAGTCGCGGATATCGAATCCTGGATGTCCGGCGGCACATTATAGAGACGGACATGCGGGGAATTGAGTAACCACTTAGAGACACCGAGGGCGCGGAGCATTTTCGATGGGACTTTTGGTTGGATTAATCGAAATTCTCCAAATAGCGAGTATAGTATGAACATTATAGCTCACAAAAATTGGTCGGTCTTATGGCCGGGCTTGTGTCTCGCCTCGGTTATTGTCATTGCTCCCTTTTCTATTTTTGTTATATACTTCAATAACTCATAATATTTACTTAACTAATTGAGATTTTGTAGTGATAAGGGTCTAGATAATTTAAGAGAGGATTTATCTCAGCAGAGTAAGTATTCTATCATAGATAGTTTTCCTCATCGATGAGAGAATATAAATTCACATTCTTTAACAGGTGTAGATGAAAAGTTTTCATGGAACCCCATTGAATTTTGCAAGCCTTCGTTTGGCATATGACCAGAATGATTCAATGCCATTGATAGGGCAATTACCACGGGCAAATTCATGCTGACTATGATTCACGCGGATAAAGCTTTTTGTACCCCCTATCCACCAGCCCATCGTAGCCCCTCCAGCCTCCGAGTGTGATGATGCTCCAAGGGCCACCTGGCCCTGGATTGCAGCCTGTAGGGCTTCTTGGCGGCGTTCGGAACGATTTCTGTGTGGCCCTTCCCGTGGCGTTCCAGAATCCCGAGGCCCTCAGCCCCGCGCCCTTTTTTTTCCACGAACACAGCGCGCGCCGAAATGGGGTTCACCGACTTCAACCTCAGCCGGAGGAGGGCGATGAGGCGTCACAAAGCTGGGCGATTCGGGTTCGTAGTTTGAATAACAACTGATTGATCGTCGGACGGCTTACATCACTCGGCTGGCGATTTTTGAGGCCGGTAAATCGTGCGCAAAATTTAGGGTACACATCTAAATTTGGCTTCGGAGATGTGTGAACGCCTGAAATACCTATTTTTTCCTTTATAACATATACCTTAGCACTGTGGTTGCAGTGCTAAAGCTATCTAGACTCCTCTGTATTATCCAGAGATACAGGATGAAAGCTTTAAACAGATATCATGCGGGTAGTGGTGGATTTTAGATAGCGTAGTTAATAATCTAGGTCTACCGGGGTGCACAACAACCCAACCTACCTTAACTGTCAGTTAAAGACCAGCACCACCCTCATGCATAATGATACTTTGGAATTAAAGGGAGCGTCTTCTGCACGAAGCGCGCTAAGTGCCGCCGCAAGGTATTATTCGGGTGCTTAACCTGGGACGTTCCTCCTGTTTCTTTGCCGCCAGGAAAATGGTGCTCATTCGGAATAACAGCTTGATACGCTTCCCAATAATCGGTGAAAATCATGGCTTTATAAGTGGACGATATGCGATCCCAGAAGATTTGGCACGTTCCTTATACTGCGATCACCACAAGCATAAGCAACGACTTCCCGGGGCTCTCTGTTCAAAGCGATCCAGACCCATATTTTGTTGTCTTTGTTGAAGACAAAGGAACAGAGTCCATCGAGCTCCAACACTGGTGTTTGCTCTGGATCGATAGGTGTCAGCGTCGCCCCAAGGGATGGAAGTTGCTCTGCTTTTTATTTTAACCAGGCGCTTACTGTTTGGTGACAGATTCCACGACTCCGTTCGATCTCACGCATGCTCGATCTTTACTTGACAACTTATTAATACGCTCTTTCTCTATCATCCGTGTGGCGATCATTGAGGTTCAAGTACGCCATAGGCACCACAGGTTTTACAATGATATTGTTGGTTCCCACACGCATTCTTGCCGTTTTTGATAACCGCTTTACTATGACATTTGCTACAAGCATGTACTTTACTTTCAAGAATTTGACTAAAAGCTCTTTGATTGAACAAATCATCAATACATAATTATCCACTACCGACTCGTGTTTGCCTACGCGTTTATTTCTGGTCGCTAGTAAAAATTATGGACTTTAGTCCAAGGTCTTTAGTATGTTTTGGCCATGAGGACGAAGAAGCACGCGACACATGCGGTTTACGGTCTGTAAGGTTCATCAGGGTATGGATCACGGAGTATCGTATAAGGTACTGCCTTAAAGGATGTGTGGAAAAGGGTACGGACATTGGTTCGACAGACCTGCGCTGCTAACGATATGAAATCATCCAGGGAGTAGTGAGCAAGGACCATGTACCTATCTACATCTCTTATCCGCCCAGGTTGTCGGTTAGTGAAATCATCGAAGTTACTTAAAAGGGAGGACATCGCGCAAACTACAACCAGAATTCCCGCATTTGAGGAAGCAGTATTGGGGACATTACTTTTGGGCCATTGGGTATGGTGCTTTCAGTTCAGGGTATATTACAGACGATATGGTCAGCTAGAGTATATAAAGAGGCATCGAGAACGTCGGGGTCACAATAATGATGATTTTCCAGTCGAGTGCGCCCCGACTTTCAGTCCTTTCGAGCTGACTTCAGTCTGAGGTTTTCAGTCGGCTTTAGCCGAAACAGCGACTTTCAGTCCATAGTGGTTGATGTGGTTCTTGTTTCCGGTTTTTGTGTGCAGCTATATTAGGGCCTGCTGACATCTAACTCCAACCGACTGTTTTTTATCTTAAATGGCCGCAACATCCCAGTGGTCTACAGTCGATCAATATGGTTAGCGCAAGGTCCACTACGCGAACATCTAAATGTCAACAGGCCCTAGTACGTAATTTCGACTAAATAAATTCCTCGGAGGAGGTTCCCACCAACTTTAAAGTGATTATGCCTGCAATATTAAGGGGAAATTAGGTGCTAGTTTTTTCTTCGTATCGATGGTCGGGTTGGGGCATGTCGGACTCGTTGAGCATCCAAGTTGCGAGATCGAAAATTGAATGAGTATGACCTAGTCATCATCGGCGGCGGGTTGGTCGGAGGCAGCCTGGCCTGCGCCCTAGCCGGAACCGGCCTGCGGCTGTGCGTGGTGGAGGCCGTGCCGCCGCGGTCGGAGGTCCAGCCGAGCTATGACGAGCGGGTCATTGCCCTGTCTTGGGGCAGCCGCCGCATCTTCGAGGGCATCGGCCTGTGGGTGACGATCGCGGCGGATGCGGAGCCGATCCGGCAGGTCCATGTATCCGACCAGAGTGGGTTCGGCTTTACCCGGCTGGACCATCGGGAGGAAGGGGTGGTGGCCCTGGGCTATGTGGCCCCAGCACGGCGGCTCGGCCGGGCCATCCAGGGAGGGCTGGCCGGGGTGGAGCTACTGTGTCCGGCGCGCCTACTCGGGGTTCGGGTGCAACGGGAGCGGGTCGCTCTGGAAGTAACCGTTGGCAGTGCTTCGAGGCTCCTTGAAACGCGCCTGCTGGTAGCTGCCGACGGCGGTGACTCCTCCGTTCGCAAGCGTCTTGGAATGGCCGTGCGGGAGCACGAGTATGGCCACGATGCCTTGATTACGACGGTGACGCCCGAACGGCCCCGACCCGGCGTGGCCTTCGAACGCTTCACCGCGACCGGGCCTCTGGCCCTGCTGCCCATGACCCAAGGGCATTACTCCGTGATCTGGACCGCGCGGGAGGGCGAGGCGGCCAGGCTACGGGACCTCCCCGACCGGGAATTTTTGACCGAACTGCAGGGCCGCTTCGGGTATCGGCTGGGGCGCTTCGTCCGCCCTGGGCGGCGGCTCACCTATCCCCTCAAGTTGGTGCTCGCCCGCGAGCCGGTGGGCCGGAGACTGGTGCTCATCGGCAACGCAGCCCACACTCTGCACCCGGTGGCCGGTCAGGGCTTTAACTTGGGACTAAGGGAGGTGGCGGCGCTCGCCGAGGTGCTGACCCAGGCCGCACGCGCGGGCGACGACCCCGGAGGCGCTGGGACGCTAGCTGCATACCGGCGCCTGTGCGGTTGGGATCGGACGATGGTGGTCACGGCCACCGACACCCTGGCCCGGATGTTCGTCAATCCCTGGCTTCCGGTGCGTTGGGCCCGTAGTCTCGGCCTGCTGGGCTTGGACTTGGCTCCCGGACTGCGTCATCTGGTCGCGCGCCGCCTCATGGGCCTGGGAGGGATGAATCAGCCACGGCTCGCGCGTGGCCTGCCGTTGGAGGGAAAACATGGCTGAACGGGACCTTCGATTCGATATCCTGGTGGTGGGCGGCGGTATGGTGGGGGCCGCCTTGGTCTGCGCCTGCGTCGGCAAGGGTTGGCGAATCGCCCTGGTAGAGGCCCAAGCGCCCCAACGCTCCTGGCCGGCCGGGGAGGTGGACCTGCGGGTATCGGCCCTCAACCGTGCCAGCCAGCGGGTCCTCGAACGGCTCGGGGCCTGGGATCGAATCACCCGGCTGGGAGCGAGCCCCTACCGGGAGATGCACGTTTGGGACGGCGTCGGCAGCATCCACTTCGACAGCGCCGAGCTCGGCGAGCCCGATCTGGGGCACATCGTCGAGAATCGGGTGATCCGGCTTGCCCTCTGGGAGCGCCTGGAGGGATCGGAAGAAATCACCTTGCTGTGTCCATCCGCCGTAGACGAGATCGAGCTGGCGACCGATGCGGCCCTCCTCGACCTGCAGGACGGACGGCGGATCGGCGCGCGCCTGTTGGTAGGGGCGGACGGACGCGACTCGCAGGTGCGCAGCCGCGTCGGTATCGCAAGCCGGGGGTGGCTCTACGATCAACGGGCCATCGTGGCCAACGTACAGGTACGGGAGTGGCACCGGGAGACCGCTTGGCAGCGCTTCCTGCCCACGGGTCCCCTGGCCTTTCTGCCCCTGCGCGATGGTCGTTGTTCCATCGTCTGGTCGGCCACTGAGTTCAAGGCCCAGGAGCTCTTAGGGCTCGACGAAGCGGATTTCCGTTCAGAGCTCGAAACGGCCATCGAAGGTCGCTTGGGGCCCATCGGCGACATCGGGCCGCGGGCTGCGTTCGGATTGCAGCTGCAGCACGCTGAGCACTATGTGAAGCCGCGCCTGGCCCTGATCGGGGACGCCGCTCACGCCCTGCACCCCCTGGCGGGGCAAGGCGTCAACCTGGGACTGCTGGACGCGGCGGCCTTGGCGGCGGCCCTCGACGAGGCCTGGGACAAGCGTCGAGACATCGGTGGGCTATGGGCGCTGCGGCGCTATGAACGCGCACGCCGCGGTGACAATCAGCTCATGCTGACCGCCATGGACGGATTCAAGCGCATGTTCAGCAATGCCGTGCCACCGCTGGCCGTCTTGCGCAGCGCGGGCCTATCGCTGGTGGACCGGCTGGTGCCGATCAAGCACCTCTTCATGCGCCATGCCCTCGGCTCAGGGGATGACCTACCGCCGTTTGCCCGCCCAGGGTCGCCGGATAATCACCCTTAGCTGAAATATGAGATAAGACGACCGATACCGATAACATCGAGCGAGAGGACCTTCGCGGAAGATATCAGAAGCTGTCTGGTTAAAAGCAATCCTGGATGATCTGGCACTGATTTGAGGGACTGGGGGTATTACGAGAGCGATCCTGTTCAGCCAAACAGCTTCTGACCGATCGGCTATCGGGCTAGAGCGCGGTCCGACCAAACAGCATACCGCAACCGCGGAGACGCGCCTAACCCTACCTACAAGACTGTTGGTACGGATACCCTTAAATTACCGATAACATTAAGAGCGAGCAGGAACTTCACGAAGGCAACCCGTGGCCTGTAGATACTCTGTTCCGATGCAAGACCAATATGCCTCCTCATTCACAGAAATTTACCGCTGCCGCATAAATTGGGTTAATCGGCCACCGCATCGTAGGGAGAATGGAAGCGGCAGCTGTCGAAGGGAGTGCGGTTCTTGAGCATGGCCTGGATGGCTTGCAGGAGTTTGCGCATGATGGCACAGACGGCTTGGATCTTCTTGAGGCCACGGGTCTCGATGCGGTAGTAGTCCCTCACGTTAGGATCATGGCGAGAGGCGCTGAGTGCAGGCATGTAGAGGGCGATGTGCTGGCGGCGGCGATGCCGGCGCTTCTGACCAGGAGGTCGAAGTGCTGTTGCAGGTTCTCATCGGCGGCGGCGGGGTCGAGGACTTGTTGGCGCAGGGGTTCGATTTGGGCGTCGAAGTATTCGATGCGGTGTTGCCGGTCGGCGATCAGGAAGTCGGGCGTGGCGGCGTTTTGCCGGGTGGCATGGAGCTGGTTCTTGGTCTGGGTTCAGAGCTTGTTGAGCGCCGCGATGCGGCGTGCACAGGCGCGGATCGCCAGGGCCAGGGCATCGGGGCGCTGCCAGAGTGTGAAGGGCATGCGGTGGGCGAATTCGGCCAGGACGCGGCATCGACGGCATCGGTTTTGGTCCGCGACTGCATGGCTTCGGCGAAGCGTTTGGCAGCCTTGGGGTTGATCACCATGACCTCAAATCCGGCATCGTCCAGGGCCAGTGCCAGATCGAGGTGATAAAGGCCGGTTGCTTCGAGGCAGATGCGGCTTACCTGGGCCTTGTGCAAGACTCGGATCAGGGCCACATGCCCCTGGGGGGTATTCTTGATGTCACGGGGTTTTTCCATCCGCTCCCCGCAGTTGATCACCAAGGTAACGGTTTGGTGGCTGATATCAATGGCGGCGGTCTTCATGTGGAAGAACCGAGCCGAGGTTATCGGTACTTCGGCACTGCCGTACCAACCCCTGGAACTGGAATACACCTGGTGACGGAGCTCAAGAAGGATGCCTTGCTGCACGCCCTGCTGCGCCGGCATGTGGATTACACCCCGGTCTGGATCATGCGTCAAGCCGGGCGTTATCTGCCCGAGTACCGGGCTACGCGTGCCCGTGCCGGTAGTTTTCTGGCGCTGTGCCGGAACCCGGAGTTGGCCTGCGAGGTGACCCTGCAACCCCTGGAGCGGTTTCCCCTGGACGCGGCCATCCTATTCTCCGACATCCTGACGATCCCGGACGCCATGGGGCTCGGGCTCTATTTCAGCGAGGGGGAAGGCCCCGGTTTCGAGCGCCCGGTCCGTGACGCCGCCGACGTGCAACGCTTGGCGGTCCCCGATATGGAGGACGAGCTGGGCTATGTCATGGACGCGGTGGCCATGATTCGGCGCGAGTTGGGCGGCCGGGTACCCCTAATCGGTTTCTCGGGCAGCCCCTGGACCCTGGCGGTCTATATGGTGGAAGGCGGCGGCACCAAGCGCTTTGCCCGCTCCAAGGCCATGCTGTTCGATCGTCCCGAGCTGATGCACGCCCTGCTGACCAAGCTGTCTGAAGCGGTTACCGCCTATCTCAATGCCCAGGTGGCGCACGGCGCCCAGGCCGTGATGATCTTCGACACCTGGGGGGGGGTACTGACCCCGCGTGCTTATCGGGAGTGCTCGCTCGCTTACATGACCCGCATCATCGCCGGCCTCACCCGCGAAGCGGAGGGGCGGCGGGTCCCGGTCATCCTCTTTACCAAGGGTGGCGGCCAGTGGCTGGACCGCATGGCGGAAAGCGGCTGCGATGCCCTCGGCGTGGACTGGACCCTGGACCTGGCTGATGCCCGGTGGCTGGTAGGGGACCGGGTGGCCCTGCAGGGAAACCTGGACCCCAGCATTCTCTATGCCTCACCGGAACGCATCCGAGCCGAGGTCGGTCGGGTGCTCGCGAGCTATGGCCCCGGTCCCGGCCATATCTTCAACCTTGGCCACGGCATCTACCCGGATGTGGATCCCGACCAGGTCGCCGCCCTGGTGGATGCGGTCCATACCCTTAGCTCTAGTACAAATGCTCTCAACGATCGATAACATTGAGCAAGAGGAACTTCTGTCATAAGTAAAGCGGTGATCGAAAACGGCAAGAATGCGTGTGGGAACCGGCAATATCATTGTAAGGCTCTAGATAACTTTAGCACTGCAACTCCATGCTAATGTTATGTTATGTTATGCAAAGAAGAAATAGATATTTTAGGGGTTCACACCTTTCGGAAGCTAAACTCAGGCGGATTGTACACTATATTTTGCGCATGATTTACTGGCCTCGAAAACCGCCAAGTTGAGTGATGTAAGGCGTCCGACGGTCAATCAGTTGTTACTCAAACTACGGACCCGAATCGCTCAGCTTTGTGACGCCTCATCGCCCTTCTCCGGCGAAGTTGAAGTCGATGAATTCTATTTCAGCGCACGCCGTGTTCGGGGGAAGAAAGGGCGCGGGGCTGGGGGTAAAACGATTGTCTTCGGGATTCTGGAACGCCACGGGAAGGTCTACACAGAAATCGTCCCGAACGCCGCCAAGAAGCCGCTACCGGCCGCAATCCGTGGCCGCGTGCCATCGATACCATCATCCACTCGGACGGCTGGGGGGGCTACGACGGGCCGGTGGATAGGGGGTAATTTCCATGTGAATCATGGTCAGCATGAATTTGCCCGTGGTAATTGCCCTATCAATGGCATTGAATTATTCTGGTCATATGCTAAACGAAGGCTTGCAAAATCCAATGGTGTTCCATGAAAAACTTTTCATCTACACCTGAAAAATTTGAATTCAGATTTAATCATCGAGAGGAAAACTTAATATGATGGAATACTTACTCTGCTGAGATAAAGCCTCTCTGCTGAGATAAAGCCTCTCTTAAAGTTATCTAGCCCTAAGAAATTAGGGCAAATAACGTTACTCAACTCGGCGATTTTCGAGGCCGGTAAATCGTGCGCAAAATAGGGTACAATCTGCCTGAATTTAACTTCTGAAAGGTATGAATGCCTGAAATTCCTGTTTTTTCCTTGTATAACATATACGTTAGCATGCAGCTGCAGTGCTAAAATTATCTAGCCCCATGATTTCTATGCTGTCGGTATTTCGGCACCACTGTACTAGGGCCGAAGGCGTTCCGGTGGGGTCGTGATCAGACCGACGCTCGATGCTCCTGCGGCCTGGGCCAGCACCATAGCTTCCACCACGCGCCCATAGTCCACGGCGGCGTCGCCTCTGATCATGACGGGCACCCTGGGGTTGTGCCCAAGCATCGCACGGAGCCGGGCCAGCAGGGTCTTTCGGTCCACTGACTGGTTCCTGGCCTCGCCTACATCCAGGTAGAGGTCCCCGAACTGATCCACGGTGATGATGACCGGCTCCGCGGTTTCTCGGGAGACGGCCTGGGCGTCCGCCTGGGGCAGGGCGACCTTGACGCCCTGGGTAATCAGGGGCGCGGTTACCATGAAGATCACAAGCAGCACCAACATCACGTCGATGTAGGGCACGACGTTGATCTCGGACATGAACCGGCGGTGCAGGCGCGATCTTCGCATCTGGAGTACTTCCGTTCGTCCCGACCGTCTGTTCAGCCCTGCCCTTGGCGTTGCAGGAGAGTGGAGAACTCTTCCATGAATTCCTGGTAGCGGTTGTGTAACCGCTCCACGTGGCTGGTGTAGCGGTTGTATGCGACTACCGCCGGTATGGCGGTGAATAGCCCGACGGCAGTCGCCACCAGGGCCTCGGAGATACCCGGCGCAACCAGGGCCAACGTCGCTTGCCTGACGTTCCCCAAGGCATGGAATGCATGCATGATGCCCCACACGGTGCCGAACAGACCCACATAGGGGCTGGTGGAGCCCACGGTAGCGAGGAAGGGTAGATTGACTTCGAGGCGGTCCATCTCACGGCTCAGGGCGACCCGCATGGAGCGCTCGGTACCCTGGAGGACGGCCATGGGATCCCCACTGTCGCCCTTACGCAGGCGTATGTATTCCTTGAAGCCGGCGCGAAAGATGATGGCTGCTCCGCTCACTTCCCGCCGGTCCTGTTCCAGGTCCCGGTAGAGGGCGCTGAGGTCGCCACCGGACCAGAAGCGTTGCTCGAAGTCATCCGTGGTCTGCTGCGTCCGTTTCAGGACCCGGGCGCGGTCGAAGATCATGCTCCAGGAGATGATTGAGGCCAACACCAGGGACGCGAGCACCAATTGCACTACGATGCTGGCGTCGAGTACCAGGTCGAGGAGGGAGAGCTCAGCGTACATCGACGATCTCCGCCGATATTCTTTCCGGTATACGCTTGGGACGCAGGGTCTTTTTATCCATGCAGGTAACCTTGATTCGACCCCGACAGCAGAGGGTGGCGTCCGCTTGGCGGTACACCTTCTGCACTAGGTCCATGCTTGCCCCACCATGGCCACAGGGGTCGACGGTGACCGTCAGCAGGTCGTTGAACAGCGCCGGGCGCAGGTAGGCGATCTCCGCCTGTCGCACGACGAACAGCAGGCCCTCGTACAGCTTTAGCGCGTCCAGCTCGAAGCCCAGGCTGCGCAACCACTCGGTACGCGCCCGCTCCATGAACTTGAGGTAGTTGGTATAATAGACCACACTAGCGGCATCCGTATCCTCGTAGTAGACACGCACCGGCAGGGAAAATCTCGGCTTACCTTCGTAATTCGACACAGTGCACCTGGAAAACTTGAATTTCGAAAAAAACCCGGTAGGGGCATCTTTGAGAGAAGCTGTCTTGTTAGGATCTAGATGACGTTAGCACTGCTGCTGCATGCATAAGGTTATGTTATGCAAGAAGTAAAGAAGGCATTTTAGGGGTTCACACACCTCCGGAGTTGGATTATACACTATTCTGCGCACGATTTACCGGTCTTGAAAATCGCCGAGCTGAGTGATGTAAGCCGTCCGACAATCATGTTGTTATTCAAACTACGGGCCCAAATCGCCCAGCTTTGTGACGCCTCATCACTCTTACTCCGGCGAGGTTGAAGCCGATGAATCCTCTTTCGGCGGGCGCCGTTTTTGTGGGAAGATAAGGGCGTGGGGCCGGGGGTAAAATGATTGTCTTCGGGATTCTGGAACGCCACGGGAAAGTGTCTACACGGAAATCGTCCCGAACGCCGCCAAGAAGCCGCTACAGGCTGCGATCCGGGGCTAGGTAGCCCTTGATTGCATCATCCACTCGGACGGCTGGAAGGGGCTACGATGGGCTGGTGGATAGGGGGTACAAAAAGCATTTCCATGTGAATCATGGTCAGCATGAATTTGCCCGTGGTAATTGCCCTATCAATGGCATTGAATCATTCTAGTTATATGCCAAACGAAGGCTTGCAAAATTCAATGTGTTCCACGAAAAACTTTTCATCTACACATGAAAGAATGTGAGTTTAGATTCAATCATCGAGAGGAAAACTTATATGAGCAGAATATTTACTCTGCTGAGAGAAAATCCTCTCTTAAAGTTATCTAGACCCTTGGTTAAAGCAAACCTGAAACATTCGGCGCGGCTTAGGGGGGGCAGGGGTGTTGCGGGAGCGATCCTGTTTAACCAAACAGCTGCTTACCGATCGGATGTTGGGTTAGGCGCACTGCCTGATCTCGAAGAACATAAACACCTTGCGAACGCGCCCTAGCCCAACACGACGCCACCTCGGGCTGCACCAAATAGTGCCAAACAGCGCGGTTTGGGGGACCGCGCTGCCTCCTTCCTGGCGGCATCAGTCGGCTGGAAGCTGGCATTCCAAAGCCCCGTTCCTTAGTAGAGAGGGTACAAAGGGTGAAAATCGGTGCCTTTTGCGATACCCCCCAACCCTACCCAAGAAAAATCGCGCGCAATCGTCCCCTGCGCTCCTGGGCCTGGGAAGCACGGAGGAGACCCGCGCCAAACGCGCGATCGGCTGCGTACGGCCACCGGGCGTCGGAACTCGCGCTGATTGTTGGAAGACACGATAAAGATAGCGTTAGAACGAGCGGTTACGACTCATCCAGCCAGCTGCGCGACGGCCTGGGCACTCCTGGCTTCTTTTCGTCGGGCGCAATAATCCTTCAATATATTCATACCGAGTATGGTTGATCACCCGGACCAGATTGTAGCCAAGCATCAGGAGGCTCATCTCACCGCGGACCTTCATGAAGCCACGTAACCAGGAAGTGGTCCCAATCGAACCAGCGTTTGAGGGTGCCGAAGGGATGTCCGACAGACCGGTACGCTGACGCATCCGCTCTGGCTCCTGCTCCGCCATACGCATCGATCACCTCGGCGTGCTCGCTCCGGTAGATGCTGTGCACACCGCCTTCAGCGGGCAGCCGGCACTCCTGGCTGGGCGGCTGTAACGGATGCGCCGGACGCCGTTTTTCCGGTGCAGCTGACCGCGCTAGGGCAGCAATCCGCCGGCGGGGTAAATGTAAAAACATCGTGGGTCCGGTTGTATTGGAAGCTTTTGCCACTAAGGCAGCCTTGGCCATTGACGACCTTGTGCTTGTCGGGGATCGGAACATAGGCGGTGGCACCGGCCGTTTCGTACGCCGCTAGCTCAGCTTCGCTGCAGTAGCCGCTGTCGGCTACCGCCGTGAGTTCGTTGACCGGCATGATTTCCATCGCCGCTCAGCATTGACCACTGAGCTGGTTCTGATCATTCCCGGCATCGGTGACCTCGTGGTGCATAATGAGCTGGTGCTTGTCGTCAACGCAGCTTTGCAGGTTGTAACCGGCTACATGCTGCTTGCCCTTGGTTAAAGCCCGCGTATCGGGATCGGGACGCGACAGCTGGATCTCACCGCTTTCATCGAGCTGCTGGAGTTGCGCCTACTTGCGCGCCTAGCGTTCCTTAAGCGCTTCCAACTTGTCAGCCAACGCGGGATCGTCACCGGGTAGTGGTAAATTCTAACTGATAGCGCGGTTGATCGTCCAGGTCTACCGAGCCGCACAGCAGCCCTATCTACTTAACTACCAGTTAAAGACCACCACTAGCTTTCATCGAATTCGTCGCCCAGTTGGGTTTCCTGCTCATCGTTGGCATCCAGGGACTGGGTGTAGGCTTCCAGCTCACGTTCGATCCTCTGGCATTCGGCTTCCAATCGTTTCTTGGTCGTGATGCTGGCATCACTGGCACTGGCATGGAAAAACTAACCGTCGATGCTGATGGTTTCTCCGCCCAGCAGTTCCAGCTCTTGGTACAACAAGACGAAATCTCGGTTCGCCGTACGCAGTGCGTTCCCGTTCACCCGGCGAAACTCGGCGATGGTGCTGGTAGTTTGGTACCAGCACCTCAAGCAGCCAGGTCAGCTCCAAGTTACGCTGGCATCCGCGCTCAATTAGGCATCAATCGTCCGCACCAGATTGATCTCGCTAACATAGTCTTCGATACGTGGCGGCAGGAGGGCTTCCTGGCCGTGGGCTACGTCTTGTTTGTAACGTCTCGCTATGAATGTCACCCTATTAAGTTTATCTCGACCGTTCGTTTACGCTCGCCTCGGTCAACGGCGAATTCTTTCACAGTCTCTCCAGCGTGGAACGCTGCCTTGGCCGCTCCAGCGGCCAGGCGTCGGTGACGCTGGAGCGTCAAGATTTGCTCCCACGCTGGAGAGACTATGCATAGTGTTACTGGATTTTTAGATATAATTAGGGACAGGATGACGCAATTCCCCTTAATCTGGCAGGAAATCATCCTTACTCTCCCCACATGCTATGGGGTTTACCGTGTAATATGGCAACTTGCTCCCGCCATTTCCGGGGGAAACAAGTTCTGGTAGTGGCTGATAGTCCAGGTCTACCGGGCCGCACAGCGGCCTAAACTACCTTATGCCACTTAAATCCTACCACTACCCGAATTTTTTACGCAGTCTCTGAAGCGTGGGAGCCAGATGATCTGGTTTGATGAAAATCAATGGCTTAGTTTTTAGACAGCCTCGTCAGATCCCGAAGAACCTGTTCAGGTTGTCGAGACCTACCTGGTAGATGCCCTGGATGAGCCTGACGGCTGCGTTGTCGGGTACATCCGTGGTCTGAAAGTCCCCCGACCACTCGACCGTGCAGCCATTGCCGTCGGCGTTCGGGCTGACGGTGACGGCGCCTTGGTAATTCCGCATCAATAGAGGATTCTTGAGAATGGAATAGTGGTACGTATGTCTCTCGCCGGTGGTTTCGAGCTGCTCGACGATCGATCCGCCCCCCAACACGTGCAGAGTACGCCTGGAACCGTCGTCCGAACGCTCGGATTTCGAGATCACCGGGTGCCAATCGGGTAGGACATTAAAGCCGCCGATCAAGTTCCAGACGCTTCCGGCGCTGGCTGGCAACTCGGTTGACAGCGTGATTTTCGACATAATCGTCTCTCCTACGGGTATGTGCCGACGGTTGCGTGTCCTGATTCCACCCCCCGACAACCATGTGGCTAGTACAGCGGCACTGAAGTACCGAAATAACATAAGAGACCTGGTAGTGGTCAATTTTTAACTGATAGCGTGGTTGATCGTCCAGGTCTACCGAGCCGCCCAGCAGCCCAATCTACTTTGCTACCAGTTAACGACCACCACCGCCAGCATTCTACCATATAAGTTTTCCTCTCGATGATTGAATCTAAATTCCCATTCTTTAACAGGTGTAGATGAAAAGTTTTTCATGGAACACCATTGAATTTTACAAGCCTTCGTTTGGTATATGACCAGAATGATTAAACGCCATTGATAGGGCAATTACCACGGGCAAATTCATGCTGACCATGATTCACACGGAAAAGCTTTTTGTACCCCCTATCCACTAGCCCATCGTAGCCCCTCCAGCCGCCCGAGTGGATGGTGCTGCGATGGCTACGCAGCCCCGGATTGCGGCCTATGGCGGCGTCTTGGCGGCGTTCGGACGATTTCCATGTAGCCCTTCTCGTGGCGTTCCAAAATCCCGAATGCAATCATTTGGTGATGGTAAATTTTAACTGAAGCGTGGTTGATCGTCCAGGTCTACCGGGCTGCACAGCGGCCTAACCGACCTTCTACCAGTTAAATTCCACCACCACAATATTTAATTGAGAACGCCCCCTCGGCTTCAACCGCCGAGGAATGAGGTCGGCTGAAAGCCTTTGTTAGGATGTACCGCTGTGGCATCAGCCACTTGGTGAGTTCAGGCACATGTTCTTCCTCATAACGTTACGATCAGCACCCCCACAATCTCCATCAGTGAAGCCAGCACGTGCGACTCGTCTTCTACGACCTCATCGATCAAACTGTCGAGGAATATAACCAGCCGTTCGTACTCTTCCTCCGTGTGCGGCACGTAGATCATTCCAGCCATTGGTGGCCAAGCGTTGAGTACCTTATTAACTTCGATATTTTGCATACCTACTCCTTACACTCCCCCTGATCGTACTCCGCGTGTGTGAGCACTGCCCGAATGTAGAGCTTGCGACGATTGTAATAAATAGCCGCGGTCAAGCGCACTTTGTTCCCGCCGATGTTGAAGACGGTCAGCTTTCCGACCTGATCGGCGGAAGGAAAATGCGTACGCGGCTCTGCAAAGGAGTTAAAGTTGTGTCGCTTCACCACTTTGTACCAATGAGCTAATGCTGCTCGGGTCTCCGGGTACTTATCGGCGAATACGTTAAGGCGTTTGCGTGTAATTACGTGCATGTCCGATGTTAACGCCTCTTGCCCTCATCCTGAATTATTACTCCGGGTTCGTGGCCAGCGGGTACTGGAGGACCGTATCCTCTTACGATTGATCGGGGACCGAGTCGGCAGGCGGCCGGGCCTGATCCACTTTCAGTGCCGATCCGCGCAATTCGCCATTATCAGTCCGGATGCGGACTTCCAAGATGCTAAGGTCCATCGAGTTGCATCAGGGAGAAAATCGCTATAGCTATGATTTACATAGACGCGCGTTTTTCTTTGTTCTTTCGTCATACCCTCAGCCAAGTCGGAAATAGTCGCTGGCTGCTTGAGGGCGATCTCCCGCGTTGGCCTCCGTGTCCTTTTAGAACCCGCAGATCGAGAGAACGGAAGGGCTCCTCGGAGGGTGTTACGATTTTTACGACAGGCCCAGCTTGGGGAGCGTGACCGGAAACGCGGGAACCAATAATCCTTGCGAATAGACCCCGATAAACGAGAAATTCCCTCCCATCTTGTGCCGGGTGTCGTCACCAAACGATGGTCTCAAGGTGGCGCCTAATCATTTCCGTTGCGCCTGGGCGATGGCTTCCTGACGCCTGAGCATCTGGTCCAGCGTATTCAGGTCGATGCCCAAGGCCCAGGAAAGCTTACGGCAGGTCTTGACGGTCAGGTTCTCCTTACCCCGCTCGATACGGGCGATGTATGACTGGCTGGTCCCCAGCTCTGCGGCCAGACGGGCTTGGGACCACCCTTTACGCAACCGCAGGGTATGCACCGTGTCGATATCCTCGCCATAGTTAAGGTATCGGCGACCCAGCGCCTGCCTTCTTCTAGGGCGACGAGCTTGTCGTCATCACGCCCCCATTGCCCAACCAGATCCCCTATTGATTTACGAATCATCCGATAGTTTGGTGGTGGTGGTTTTTAACTGGTAGAAGGTAGGTTGGACCGCTGTACGGCCCGGTAGACCTGGACAAAGGCTGGCTAGTATCGCCGCGCCGAAAGCTCGAAAGCTGGATTACCCATGGCATATGAGGTCAATCAGCATCCTTATGCATCCTTATTTCTCCTAATCCTGGCAACCGAGCAGGCATTTGGCGTGAAATCTTTAGTGTGAACCTAAACCTGGCCCAATCTATACAGATCCCGTTCGCTTCTCTCCGGTTCCCGTAGTTCTTCTTTGCAGTCGTCTCTGGGTGGTCTATGGTGATTTTCACCAAGTCTCATGAACGGAATTGTCGTATTTGTTCAAATCCTCATGCTCAATCTACCGATCCTTCAACCAACGGTGCCTTTGTTCACACACCCTCCAGCGATCCCGAACAGCGTAATTGAGGCGAGCATCACCTCCTCGGACCAAATCTACCTGTTAGCGTAATTTATCACTTGGTGAGATCGAAGGTGGGAGATACTATAGTCTCCATAGTCGTTCGGTAACCTTTCTCCGTCCAACAGACCGACGACGATCTAGGCCTTGTGGCCCAACAACTCTCTGGCGGCTGATATTTAGGTATTTCGCTTACCCAGCAAAGCGCTAGCGGCTTCAGTGTCCCACCATTCCATAAAGTCGCTTGGCGACCATGCTGCGAAGGCAAACGGACTCGTCACAACAACTCCTGATTCCCGAACACTAGGAAAATCCATGGCGGTGAAGGACCCCGAACACAGACGAATCCGAGAGACGATATTATCCTGTTCGGCAGTGGTGGTCTTTAACTGGTAGAAGGTAGGTTGGACCGCTGTGCGGCCCGGTAGACTTGAACGATCAATCACGCTATCAGTTAAAGAATTACCACTACCGAATTTCCAACGGTGAACCAGCCTTGGTCGCAGCGGATGTGACAAACAGAAATTTGATATAGTGATTGTTCTGGCGACTCCAGTTAGCTATGGCTTTCCAGAGACTATCATTCTTAATAGATAGTGGTAGCGGTGAACCAAGACTATGCTTGAGTTGAAAAAGGGTAGGATTTTTACCTTCGAGCTCGATATCGTCGTAAGTTCCAAATGCGATTCCCGCTTCGTCATCTCGAGTGCGACGCAGAAGATTGCAGTGCGCACCAACCTTGATAGTAAAATCCTAAAGCAGAATCGCGAGTGGATTGAGAAGCTTGATTTGTGTGTTGATCCTGTTGCACTTCGAATGCTCTCTATTACCTTATTGCATCACGCTTTGTCAATATAGACTAACAAGAAAGTTACACTTTTCCACCCCGATTCTTAATACAAAATGCAGACCTATAAAATAGGGTCTAGATAACTTTAGCACTGCAACTGCATACTAAGATTATGTTATGCAAGGAAAGAACAGGTATTTCGGGTGTTCACAAACCTCCAAAGCCAAATCCGGAGGGATTATACACTATTTTGTGCATGATTTACCGGCCTCGAAAATCAGCCGAGCTGAGTGATGTAAGCCATCCGAAGATCAATCAATTATTATTCAAACTACGGATCCGAATCGCTCAGCTTTGTGACGCGTCATCGCCCTTCTCCGGCGAGGTTGAAGTCGATGAACCCTCTTTCGGCGGGCGCCGTGTTCGTGGGAAGATAAGGGCGCGGGGCCGGGGGTAAAACGATATGTCTTCGGGATTCTGGAATGCCACGGGAAAGGCTACACGGAACGCTCCGAACACCGCCAAGAAGCGGCTACAGGCTGCAATCCGGGGCCAGGTAGCCCTTGACGCATCATCCACTCGGACGGCGGGAGGGGCTGCGACGGGCTGGTGGATAGGGGGTACAAAAACATTTCCATGTGAATCATGGTCAGCATGAATTTGCCCGTGGTAGTTGCCCTATCCATGACATTGAACCATTCTAGTCATATGCCAAACGAAGACTTGCACCATTCAATGGTGTTCCACAAAAAACTTTTCATCTACACATTGAAGAAATGTTAAATTCAATCATCGAGAGGAAAATTTATATGATAGAACACTTTACTGAGAGCAAATCCTCTCTTAAAGTTATCTAGACCCTAAAATATTAGGGCTCCACCGCGTCGGATGCCTCGGCTGTTATCCCGATCATGGTCGCGAATCGGCGCCATAGCCAGCCGCCGTGACGATGGAGCTCGGGCGCGTACATCGCGGAGATGTTCCCGTCCAGATAGAGGGCGTTGGGGCACTGGAGCCGGTCCTTGAACAGGGTGCCGAAATCGTGGAAATTCACTGGCTTGTCGGAGATGGCGAATATCACGCGACCTTCCCGGTCGACACCCACCCCATTGCGAATGTACTTGCTGTGGTAGCCTTGGATGAAGCGGGGATGGAGGCGTCCGTTGATCACCAGCATGGGCCCTGACTGGATGGCGTTGATGACCCGGTCTTGGGGTTGATAATCCTTGGTCTCAACTACTTGCGCCCCTTCCTCGGTGATATAGAAGACGCCGTTGGGCAGCAGAAAGAAGTTTCCACCGCCCTCTCTCCGCGTGAGCCGGTAGTAGCGCCTTCTGTTCTCGATGTACAAACCGAGTGGCGTGAACTGCTCCGAATAGATCCCGCCGTTGACCGCAAAGACCAACTCTCGGCCCTCGGTCGCCAAGGTACGGCGCAGGGCGTGGATGCTGCCGTAAGGCGTACCGTCTTTGCGTTTCCAGAAGAACTTGAGGTGCTGTTCCTCGCCCGCATCCAACTGGTAGACATCGAACCCGGTCCCCTGATGGGAGACTTGGGTGGCGGTGGCGCCGAAGGCTGGGCTTGCGAGCACAGACATGAATACGAGAAGACAGCAAAACATCAACTACCAACCGCGCCTATCTCATGTCACCCTTAAGATCTAATGAAGCGGTCGAATCTCTGCTCTGGGCGGAGTCGGCGATACGGAACCGGGTAGATCCTCCGCAATTCACCCTTGTCTGTAATTGTAGTGGTAAAATTCTAACTGGTAGCGTGATTGAGAGTCCAGGTCTACCGGGCTGCGTAGCGACCCAACCTAGCTTCTACCAGTTTAAAGACCACCACTACCGAATTGTACACTGTTTTGCGCACGATTTACCGACCTTGAAAATCGTCGAGCCGAGTGATGTAAGCCGTCCGACGATCAATCGGTTGTTATTCAAACTACGAACTAGAATCGCTCAGCTTTGTGACGCCTCATCGCCCTTCTCCGGCGAGGTTGAAGTCGATGAATCCTATTTCGCCGGGTGCCGTGTTCGTGGGAAAAAAGGGCGTGGGGCTGGGGGTAAAATGATTGTCTTCGGGATTCTGGAACGCCACGGGAGAGTCCACACGGAAATCGTCCCGAACGCCGCCAAGAAGCCGCTATAGGCCGCAATCCGGGGCCAGGTGGCCATCGATAGCATCATCCACCCGGACGGCTGGAGGGGCTACGATGGGCTAGTAGATAGGGGGTACAAAAAGCTTTTCCGTGTGAGTCATGGTCAGCATGAATTTGCCCGTGGTAATTGCCCTATCAATGGCACTAAACTATTCTGGTCATATGCCAGACGAAGGCTTGCAAAATTCAATAGGGTTCCACAAAAAACTTTTCATCTACACCTGAAAAAATGTGAATTTAGATTCAATCATCGAGAGGAAAACTTCTATGATAGAATACTTACTCTACTGAGAGTAGATCCTCTCTAAAGTTATCTAGACTCCTGATTATTATACTCTGATTAAGGAATGACAATTAACCGTTTTTTACATGACACTTAATTTCCCAGAGAATCATTCAGAGCGTGCGAAGGTGGCCTAATTTACTGAGAGCACATCTATCTGAAGTGGAAACAGGTAAAAAAGAAAAATCTGGTATGGTTTATTGCTGGAAGACAGCACCCACAGGAGAATTAAAATCCCTACTATTAGGTAACCAGGCCGGTGGCTAGGGGCTCCCCTGTGGTTTCGTTCAGGCGCGTTAGGTAATCGGGATGATCTCCGTGCCCGCTTTCAGCTTGTCGAGGTAGTCCGCCCATTCCTGCATCATTAGCATCGCCGAGAGTATGGCGTTGTCACTCATCGGGCGGTTGCCTTTGGGATTCCTTGCGCTGGGGAATACGTACCTTCCTCTGCCGGTGAGCGGGTGGAGTTCCCGCAGTATTTCGACAGCTTGGTAGGAGAGGGGAACAATGTGCCGGGTATTCGTTTTGGAAACTGTATAGCGCCATTCAGCGGCATCCAGGTCGATGCCCGCCCATTTAGCATGACGTAGTTCTCCGGGGCGGACAAAGACCAGCGGGGCAAGGCGTAGGGCGCAACGCGCAATCAGGGTGCCCTCGTAGGTGTCTATTGCCCTGAGTACCCCGGCAACTTTTTTGGGGTCCGTCACAGCCGCAAAGTGGCGGTGGGTGGTTTCCAGAGCTCCTCGCTGTTCGATACGGCATATCACTTCCAACAGTTGCGGAACGGTAATGTCGTCTATTGGAGAACTGCCGATCCAAGGTTGGATGTGCTAAATATAACAAGCCCAGAAATAAGGCAAAACTCAAAATACTTAAGGCTCTATAGTACCAGAGCGGGCCGGTTTTCCGGCCTAGCTCGCCTCAATCCATCTGGTCCGTATTTTGCCTGTCGCTTGTACTCGCAAGTCAATATGGAGTTTTAGGGCTAATGAGGGAGGTATTGGCATCCAGCGAGCCGGCGTTCGCGCCGGCGCGGATCGTTAACCATGACATCATGGGTTGTACCGCGGAGGGCGTGGTTGGTAACCAGCTTTATTCCGGGCGTGCCTTGGGCTTGACTGAACCTGGGGATCTACTCCAGCTCCACCCGGAGCTCTGGTCCCAGTGGATTTACATCCGCGACCATTATCGGCGCATCGGGCTCAGTCATACCGAGCAAATAATCTAGGATGTCGGTCGAGATGTGCTGGCCCGGTATCCGGGGCGGGAGGTGTGCGTCTTCTATTTCGGTGCCAGTGAGCACCGGGCACGATCGGATGACGCCTGGTTCCGAGTCGTGGATTTCATAAACTCTTAAAGAACAACTTTATATCTGTCGCCCAACGATTCGGGATACCCGTTCCCGAAACTCTGTGCTTTGCGCAGGCGTCGGATATCAGCGACCGGCAGATTGCAGCCTTTTCGCAGCCCTGTTATCTCAAGGCCGCGGTCTCCGTCTCGGGGGTCGGCATCTACCGCTGTGTTGACGCCACGGAGCTGCAGATGGCCACCGGTCGCTTCGAGCCGGGGGTTCCGGTCCAGCTCCAGCAGGAGGTCGCAAGCAACAGTTTCCTCAACCTCCAGTACCGGGTGACGGCGGATGGACTCGAACGGCTGGCGGTCACAGAACAAATATTCGACGGTTGGTGCCCATCAGGGCAACCGTTTTCCAGCGCCGCACGAGCCTTGGGAGTGCGTGGAACCTATGGCCGAATGGCTGTACCGGAAAGGCATGAAAGGGACCTTTGCCTTCGATGTGGCCGTTACACGGAAAGGCTTCGACACCGACTACTTGGCCATCGAATGCAATCCCCGCTTCAATGGAGCTTCCTACCCGACCGCTATCGCTCCCAAGCTGGGACTTGAATCCTGGCTGGCTCGGGTCTTCCCGACCCACTACCGTTCACTCTCTTTTCTGCAATTGGCCGGGATCGAGTACAATCCTCACCGAGGCGAAGGGGTAGTCCTAGTCAATTGGGGTCCCATCTTCACGGGCAAACTCCTGTGTCTGATTGCCGGACCGAAAACAGTCCAGGAACAATTGATCTTAGAGCTCGAGCGGCGTCTTTAGATCGGTTTTTGGTCACCGACGCCCTCTGCTGTTGACTAGGCACCGGTCGGGATGCCCTTATTTATTGCTTGGTCCGCGGGCCGGCGAGTCCCGCTTGAAACAAAGTATGCCTAAGACCTTTTCCCTCATGATCCACGGTGGTGCCGGGGCCTTGGATAACATCAAGGACGATCGAATAGCCGTTCCGCTACATGGAGAGCCTGCGGATGATCCTCGAACACGGACGCGAGATCCTCATCCCGCGGGGTCGGGGCCGTGGAAGCGGTGGAGACCTGCGCCTCCCACCTGGAGGATGATCCCCTGTTCAACGCTGGATGCGGGTCGGTGCTTACCAAGCACGGCCAGGTGGAGATGGATGCCGGCATCATGGATGGCCGCGACTTGGCCGCAGGCGCTGTGGCCGCTGTTTCCAATATTGCCAACCCGGTCCAACTCGCCCGCTTGGTCATGGACGGCAGCGAACACCTGATGCTCATCGGAGAAGGGGCGCTCCGCTTCGCCGAGCATTGCGGGATGAAACGGATTCCGGACCACTACTTCATTACCCCCGGGCGTGTGACCCAGCTGGATGAGGTCCGGCTGAAACACCGTATCATGCTGGATCACGACGATACCGAGAACGCAGGTGAGGAACAGAAATACGGTACCATCGGCCCGTCGCCCGCGACTTGGAGGGTAATCTCGCCGCCGCCACCTCTACCGGAGGAGTTGTCAACAAGCGCATGGGCCGGGTTGGCGACTCACCCATCATCGGCGCAGGCCTGTATGCGGACAGCGAGACCTGCGCCGTTTCGGTTACCGGTTATGGTGAAGACTTCATGCGCACCGTGATCGCCAAGACCATTTCCGACGTTATCTTGTTCAAAGGTGCTGCCGCTAGGGACGCCGTAACCGAGGGCATCGCCTACCTGCAACGCAGGGTCACCGCCGCGGTGGCGTCATCGTGATCGACAAGGTGGGCTGCTGTGCCAGCGGCTACACGACCAAGAAGATGGTTCACGGTTGGATCGAACACGGTAGGGAAACCATCTGCCGGTTTTGAGGCCCTGCAGTCTGCTGCAGATGCAACGGCCTTGGAACTTGTTTACGATCTTTAGTGTCAAAGTGATTTGGTGGTGGTAAATTTATAACTGATAATCCAGGTCCGCCGAGCTGCATAGCGGCCCAACCTACCCGCTACCAGTTAGAGATTTACTATTACTGTGATTTTGACACAAAGTAAAGAGCGATGAGAAATTCCTACCAAGTGATATAAACCGAGAACAGTTTGAGTCCATACAAACTTTATTAGAGTAAGCCAGGAAGAAGATCAAGCCGCGAGTTGTTAATTTATATGATGTTTTTTACGCTATTTTGTATGTATTGATAGATTGACTGCCAATGGCGAATGCTACCGCGTGATTTTCCAAAGGGTCTAGATAACTTTAGAGAGGATTTTCTCTCAGCAGAATTAAGTATTCTATCATATAAGTTTTCCTCTCGATGATTGAATCTAAATTCACATTCTTTCAGGTGGTAGATGAAAAGTTTTTCGTGGAACACCATTGAATTTTGCAAGCCTTCGTTTGGCATATGACCAGAATGATTCAATGCCATTGATAATGGCAATTACCACGGGCAAATTCATGCTGACCATGGATTCACACGGAAATGCTTTTTGTACCCCCTATCTACCAGCCCATCGTAGCCCCTCCAGCCGTCCGGGTGGATGATGCGTCAAGGGCCACCTGGCCCCGGATTGCGGCCTGTAGCGGCTTCTTGGCGGCGTTCGGGACGGTTTCCGTGTAGCCTTTCCCGCGTGGCGTTCCAGAATCCCGAAGACAATTGTTTTACCCCCGGCCCCGCGCCCTTTCTTCCCTCGAACACGGCGCCCGCCGAGATAGGATTCATCGACTTCAACTTTGCCGGAGAAGGGCGATGAGGCGTCACAAAGCTGAGCGACTCTGGTCCGTAGTTTGAATACAACTGAATTGATCATCGGACGGCTTACATCACTCGGCTCGGCGATTTTCGAGGCCGGTAAATCGTGCGTAAAATAGGGTATAATCTGTCTGAATTTAGCTTCCGAAACGCTGGACCTGAACTTGCTCGGCACACACTAAGGCTGTGGAGCCTCGGTTTCCGAAACCCGTTTCGCTTGGCGGCCGCGCTGTTGGTTGGGTCGAAGCGGAAATCGATGATTGGCTGAACCAGCAGATCGAGGCCAACCGCAAGGCTGCGCACTGAGGGGAGGCCAAGGCAATAA